>Ga0210044_10005968_pt1 | contig 16235 bp, 12 predicted proteins | sample CryGey13umfilter_2_FD_183959 | JGI IMG/M metagenome (GOLD analysis project Ga0210044, IMG submission 183959) | Groundwater microbial communities from aquifer in Utah, USA - Crystal Geyser 4/9/14 3 um filter (SPAdes) (version 2) | ecosystem: Environmental > Aquatic > Deep subsurface >...
TGAATGGCTCGGACTAATGAGGGAATTTATAGAAGTGGCCGCTGATGCGGCCAAAATCGCGCGCGCGAAACATAATGGCGAAGAATTATCATTCTTTGCCAAAAAAGTCGGCTCGGACTACTCTTTACTTAATCGGCGGCTTTTTTACATATATAAACAGGGCTTTGCAGCGCTCGCCGCGCCCGCCCCCGCGGCGAGCGCCATTCCAGACTCGCCGAATTCTCCATTTCTGTGGGCAATGATAGACTCGAACTATCGACCCGTCCGACATTCGTCGGACTGCTCTAACCAATTTTTATAAAGCATTGGCCAGTTTCAACTATCCTATTTAATATAACACGAGATTTTATTTTTTTTAACTTCCATTCAATTTTTCTCGCCACTGTCATGTTTTCAAACTTCTGAATAAAAACTAACTTCCATGGCAACAAAAATTTGGTTGCCTTAACCTTTCCTAAATTATGAAATTCATTTAATCTTCTAACCGAATCTTCTGAACTACCAACATAATATCTATTATTTCTTAAACTCTGAATTATATAAACATACCCATACATTTGTGGGCTCTTTACGAACAAATTCGGACTGAGTTTCAAAGGTAGCCCTTCGACAAGCTCAGGGCAGGCGCGCGAGTGCCCCCACCCACTCGCAGCGCCATCTTCACGCTCGGCCTTCGGCCTCGCTTATGTTTCGCGCGCGCGATTTTTACTGAAATCTTTCTTTAACGGTTTTTTTCCACTCCTCAAGAGAAATATCCTTACCCGATACTACATCTTCCACGGTTATAACCTTGGACTTAATATTTATATTAAAAGTATCTATCCTGCTTGTATGAGGATCGTCTGGAAAACTTTCTCGAAGAGATATTTTCACAATATCTCCATTTTCTCCTTCTGGAGTATAAAATGGTTTTCGTCCAGCCTTAATAACTGATTTCTCGATGGTTTGTATTTCTGGTATTGCTGTTATTATATTAATGGCCTCTGTGAAACTGCTTCTGCTAACATTTATCACACTTAAAAATCTAGACTCCGCGTAACCCCAAACCATATATCCTTCCACATTTATCTCTTTGTTTATGTTATTTTCCAGCTCAATCCAAATACTATCGGTACTGGGAGAAATATCGACTAAATTAACTTTTTGTGGGGATCCAGCAGAGCTAAACTTGTCTACAAATGGTTCTACAAGTTTAAGCTGATAATCATAACCAATATCAGGTGACGGTCTTTTTCCGTGGATTGCTGTCCCTCGCAGGACTAATTTTTCTTGAGTATTATCAACAGTTGGAGGTATTTGTGAATATGGATTGCAGGATGAATTATCAATTTTTTCTATATTTGCGATATTTAAAGCCAGGCGATTATATGAATCACCCTTGTTTTTGCTTTTCCATTCTTGTGGAATCATTCCGGCTACACGAACACACTTTCCCAATAACTCATCGCTAATTGCGTTTGACAATAAATAGTACCCTGTGACCTGTCCCTCTTGAGAGGCTTTAAAATCAGTGATCTGATAATTGACAGTTGCCAAACCGAATTTTTGTTTTTCTTCTTCGCTTAATCCGCTGGTGCGGAGAACTCCAGTAGCTACTGTCTCATTCGCTTGGCTAGATGTCCCTGGCTGTTGATTTAAAGAGGTTCTATTTTTAGTGTTTAAGACAAACCATGCCCCACTCGCTAGTAAAATAATCAAAAGTAGAACAGTAGAAATCATCCAGTAATTTACTTTTGGTTTTTCCGGCAAAGAAATGGGTTGACTAACAGGGTTTTGCCCGACTTGTTGGGTATTTTGTGCTCCTGTATTGTTTTGATTTTCCATAGATACCTCCAAGGGAAAGTATATCATAATTTTGTGTTTTAAGTATGTTAAACTGAACTTAAGTTCTTTAAAATTTTTGCGTTTTTCTTTGTAATCATTTCTTAAAAGAAATGATTTGTCCGAGACGACTTTTTACGAGGCCGAAGGCCGAGCGTGAAGATGGCGCTGCGAGTGGGTGGGGGCACTCGCAGCGCTACCTTTGAAACTCAGTCCGAATTTGTTCGTAAAGAGCCCACAGTTTTGGAGAAAAAGGATTGTCGGGGATGGCGCTCGCCGCGCCCGCCCCAGCGGCGAGCGCTGCAAAGCCCCGTTTATATACGCAAAAAAGCCGCCGCATAATAAAGAAAAGAAAACGCAAAAATTTAAGGAGGGAAACAAAAACCATGATTAAATACATCGCCTACTGTCGAAAATCCACAGACGAAAAGGAAAAACAAGTTTTGTCTATTGAGTCGCAAATTGAGGAACTCAAAGAATTTGCTGCCAAAGAAAAATTGCAAATCGTTTGCTTCTTAACTGAATCCCGAACAGCCAAAAGCTTGGGAAGACCTGTTTTTGAGGAAGTCATCCAAAAAATCGAAAAAGGAGAAGCAAACGCAATTTTGAGTTGGCACCCGGATCGTTTGGCTAGAAATTCGGTTGACGGCGGAAAGATTGTCTACCTGCTTGATACTGGAACGCTCCTTGACCTGAAATTTCCTACCTTTTGGTTTGACAACACACCGCAAGGCAAATTTATGCTCTCAATCGCCTTTGGGCAATCGAAATATTATGTTGATAATTTGTCCGAAAATGTAAAACGAGGTAATCGCCAAAAACTACGAAAGGGAATTTTACCCAATAAAGCACCATACGGATACTTAAACGAACCGAGACTGCGAACAATTGAAATTGATCCAGTAAAATCCAAAATAGTCAAAAAGGCATTTGAGCTTTTCGCCGAAGGCGAAAGCTCTATTGCTGACATTTCCCGATTTTTCCAGAAATTCGGAATTATCAGATGCAACGGAAAAATGTTACACCTAGATACGGTTAAACGGATTTTAAGCAACAAATTTTACATCGGCATTATTAACTTCGGCGGTGAAACCTACGAAGGAACGCACAAACTTTTTATTCCGCCGGAACTTTTTGGAAAAGTCCAGAAAATTTTAGAGGCAAGAGAACATCCCAAAAACAAAAAACACAACTTCATCTTTCTGGGATTAGCTAGATGCACTGAGTGCGGCTGCGCTATCACCGCCGAAGTCAAACACAAATGTTATCCCTCAACCCGCGGAAATGTCGATTATATTTACTACCGCTGTACCAAAAAGAAAACTGATTGCTCACAAAATTATTTGCGGGAAGAACTTTTAGAGCAACAATTGCGGGCAATTGTTGCTAAATCTAGCTTACCCGCTTCGTGGGCTAAACTATGGTTGGAAAGATTGGGCAAGGAAGAAACGGAAGAAAAAGAAAATGGCGAAAGCCAGATCACAAAATTTTCTCTTGAAGTCCAACAAATTGACCAAAAACTCGACAGACTGCTTGAAGGCTATCTTGATCAAATCGTTGACCCACAAATTTATCAACAAAAGAAAAATGAATTGGTAGAACTGAAAATAAAATTAAAGGAGAAAATTGCCAGTATTTCCAAAAACGGAAGCGAATGGCTCGGACTAATGAGGAAATTTATAGAAGTGGCCGCTAATGCGGCCAAAATCGCGCGCGCGAAACATAATGGCGAAGAATTATCATTCTTCGCCAAAAAAGTCGGCTCGGACTACTCTTTAAATAATCGGCGGCTTTTTTGGGTATATAAACAGGGCTTTGCAGCGCTCGCCGCTGGGGCGGGCGCGGCGAGCGCCATCCCCGACAATCCTTTTTCTCCAAAACTGTGGGCGCACATGGACTCGAACCATGGACCTCAGTCTTTTCGGATGGTGGGCGCACATGGACTCGAACCATGGACCTCAGTCTTTAGAGCAAAGTTTACTTGCTCGTATTTTACTTTCATGATGGGCGATCCTGGGATCGAACCAGGGGCCTCAGTCTTATCAGGACTGCGCTCTAACCATCTGAGCTAATCGCCCTGAAATACGAATGAAAGTAAAATAGCAGGACTGCGCTCTAACCATCTGAGCTAATCGCCCAAAAAATCATGATTATAATCTGTCTTCTCCAAGAGTTTAAACCAACCGAGCCGGTCGCCATTTTTTAACATATAAACTATAGCATACTTAAAAAAAACGGGCAATGCCCCATTACACCCTTTTCTGGTATGTAATGAAGCTCCCTCGACCTTACGGTCGGGGTATCTTCTTTTTCTTCGCTGCGCTCAGCCCGACTTCGTCGGATTGGCTTCATCCGCCCCGCCATGCGGGACGGTATTAAGCTTGGAAAAATAAAGGGTTACAGAAAAACCTCACCTTTTTTCAATCCTGAAGTCTTAATTTACCCCGCATCTGAAAGTTTTTTTAAATACAAGGAGTTGATCCCACTGCTGCAAAGTGATGATTTGAGAAATAAAATTGTTCAATTATTTAATGAGAAAAGTATCGCTTCTTTTATTCAAAATATTCTGGATAAACCGGAGAACAATTGCTGGCGGGATGAAAAAAGCATGATTTGTATTAAAATTAATGAGGAATAACAGCCGATTAACGATATAAGTGTTATCTATCCTCGGTGTATGGTGAAACATAAAATTCTCATACTCGCTATCAATTCTGGTCAAGGTTTTTCTTGATTCATTCGTGCTAGAATAACAATCTGGCTGTAACAGCTAACCGGTAAATTCTGGTCACTTAAACCACAAAACTGGGAAGCGTCTTGTACCAACTCTATTTCACACCCCAAACTTTCCTGTAAAAATTGGACAATTTCTAGATTGTTTCTTGGTCTGGCTGGTGAAAATTCTTCGCTGTAACCATATCCCGGCATATTGGAAATGAAAATCATACCGCCCGGTTTCATGAATTCTTTCAGATTAAAGAGTAGTTTGCGCCAATCAATGGGTTTATAATTTAGGATATCAACCATCACGGCTGCACTAAGTTTTTCTATATTTTCACCCATAACTTTTTCTAATTGTTCCGTAAATGCGGGACTGCCGAAATCACCTACATCCCAACAAATCGGTACGGTATTCACATCTGCTAAATCTTTTACTCTCTCTTCCTTATCCACCAAAACTTTACGGCAGGTAAGATCGGCAACCAGCGGGTATTTACCACAACCGATATCCATCACCATACCGCCAATCCTTCCTTCCCGCTCCATTTCCACTAACCGTTCCCTGATTTTAGCTTTGAACTCTTCAGTATATTTTTCACCCCAATGAACATCCCAACCGTCCTTTGCCTCTGCCGCCGTATCAGACAGAGAACCCAAAGTCATTCCCACACCAAATTGGTAATCATTAAACTGAACACCGGGAACCGGAATAAACTCGAGTGATTGATTGTCGCTGGAAAAAATAGCTTGAGGATAACGCCTGGCCAATATCATAAGATGGTGTAAATTTACATGCGGAAACACACCACTCCAACCTTCACTGTATCCCCAATCTCTCAATTGCTCTACCATCTCTTGGCTAACTTCCGAACTTTTAGTGACTAAATTATAAAGCGTATCTTTTGGATTTGCTCCTGTAATAATCTTTGGGGTAACACCTTCATCGCAGAATGGTTCCACCAATGCTACCTGCCAGGCTTTGACTCCGGCTTCTTCTAATGTTTTACCCAAATCTAAAATGGTTTCCGCTCTGACGGCATATAAATCATTCTTATCGTTATACCATCCTTGTCCAAACATCTCCGGATTCTCACCAACAACTCGAACAAGAGACTGATGAATAATCCTATATAATCTTTGATACTCTTCTGGCGGTAGCTCGGCATGAGGAGCACAGCGGACAAAATCTCGCTCCAGAGGCAGAAAATAGTCTTCTGGCCTTTTCGGTTTTTGGATTGCTGGTTTATATAATTCAGAACCATCCGAAGGTCCCATTAAACCCTACTCCGATTAATTCTTCACCTCCAGTATACTACAAAAAAACGGAGCCTTGTGACTCCGTTTTTTCTTTAACGCTTGAAAGTGGCAGGAAGATTTCTTCGATTATGAGGCCATCGAAAAGGCGCAAATACACTCCACTCGTGACATGGAGTTTGGAAAACTCCTTAGAAAGGAGGTGATCCATCCGCAGATTCCCCTACGGATACCTTGTTACGACTTAGCATTGATTATTGGTTTCACCTTAGTGCCGCCGAATCGGCGGTCCTTCGGGTGCCCCCAACTTTCCCTACTTGACGGGCGGTGTGTACAAGGACCGAGAACGTATTCACCGCGGTATAGCTGACCCGCGATTACTAGCGATTCCGACTTCATGTGGGCGAATTGCAGCCCACAATCCGAATTGAGACCAGGTTTTTGAGATTAGCTCTAGGTTACCCCTTTGCAACCCTTTGTCCTGACCATTGTAGCGTGTGTGTTGCCCTGGGCATAAGGGCCACGCTGACTAGACGTCGTCCCCTCCCTCCTCCCCGTTACCGGGGCAGTCTCCCGTGAGTGATACAACACGGGATAGGGGTTGCGCTCGTTGTGGGACTTAACCCTAACATCTCACGACACGAGCTGACGACAGCCGTGCAACACCTGTGCTACACCCTCGAAGGAGTCCGGCTTTCGCCGGATTTGCAGTAGCATGTCAAACCCAGGTAAGGTTCTTGGTTTATTATCCAATTAAACCACGCGCTCCACCGCTTGTGCGGTCCCCCGTCAATTCCTTTGAGTTTTAGCCTTGCGGCCGTACTCCCCAGGCGGGATACTTAACGCGTTAGCTTACGACACTCACCCCCGCAAAGCGGGGACAAATATCTAGTATCCATCGTTTACAGCGTGGATTACACGGGTATCTAATCCGCTTCACTCCCCACGCTTTCGTGCCTGAGCGTCAAGCAAGAGCCAGAAAGCTGCCTTCGCCTTTGGTGTTCCTCTCGATATCAACGGATTTCACCCCTACACCGAGAGTTCCGCTTTCCCCTCCCTGCTTCAAGTAGTGCAGTTTCCCAAGCGTTTTCCCAGTTAAGCCGGGAGATTTCACTTGAGACTTACCCTACCGCCTACGCAACTCTTTACGCCCAGTAACTCCGGATAACGCTTGCCACCTACGTATTACCGCGGCTGCTGGCACGTAGTTAGCAGTGGCTTTCTAGTAGGGTACCCTCATTATGTTCCCCTACCACAGCAGTTTACGACCCGAAGGCCTTCATCCTGCACGCGGCGTCGCTGCGTCAGACTTTCGTCCATTGCGCAAAATTCCTGATTGCTGCCTCCCGTAGGAGTTTGGGCCGTGTCACAGTCCCAATGTGGCTGTCCGTCCGCTAAGACCAGCTACCCGTCTTCGCCTTGGTGGGCTTTTATCTCACCAACTAGCTGATAGGCCGCGGGCTCATCCCTAACCGTAAAAGCTTTACCCCGCAACATTTCAATTGCGGGGACCATCAGGTATTAGTCCGACTTTCGCCGGATTATCCCTGTGTTAGGGGTAGATTTCCCACGTGTTACTCACCCGTTTGCCACTTACCTCATGCATAGCACGAGAAAACCCACAGCTTAATTAATAATTTCTAATTTTAAATTTTTATTCAATTCTTAATTTTTAATTAAGCATTAGATATTTAAAATTCATTGGAAATTAGAAATTTAGAATTTAAAATTAGTTGTAGAGTTCCCTTGTGCTACACACAAGGTTCGTTCGACTTGCATACCTAAGGCACGCCGCCAGCGTTCATCCTGAGCCAGGATCAAACTCTTCTTCAAATTTTTTGTCGAAAAATTTGTAAAAACTAAAATTACGGTGAAGTTTAAAGCTTCACCTACTTCCTACCACTTTCAAATGTTAAAGAGCAAACATAAGAAAAACCGGCAGATTAAAAGTCTGCGGTTTTTCGTTTTAGTTCGATGACGGTCTTAAGCCGCCATTGATATTTTTCCAGAAACCAACCGTATCCTAGCACAAAAGATTGTGACGGTCAAGCAGATGTAAGGGATTAAAAGTTTCCCCACTCCCGGTGTGGAGAAACGACACATCGATTCCTTTCTCTCTGTCTGATATAATTGATTTAATGACCAAACCTTCGGAAAGTCTACCCATCATTGATGAACAAAAGATCGGAGCCCACTTAAAATTCCATGGTCTTTCAGGACCAGAAATTGACGCCGAACTTGTTGATATCGAAAAATCAGGCGGGCTGCCTGCGGAAATTTTAAGATGGTGGAGAGGAGATGCTCATACCCATTCAGCAGAAAGCACACGAGAGGGATTCAATTATCCGGAAGGTCTTTATCATTACGAAGAAATCCTATACTATTATGAGATGTTGGGGCTGGATTTTGTTTGTTTTACCGAACACGCTTCGCTTCCCCAATCTCCTTGCGTGCAGGAACCGACCAGCGCAATTTCACAATCACTCCTTGAACATACCAAAAGAATTCATAACCTCCGAAAAGAACTAAGCGGCAAGTACCGCTGTCTTCCCTTTGCCGGGGTTGAAGCAAACATAATGTATGAGGGAGAAAAGCCCCGAATTGATATTCCTGATGAGGTTTTGGCCGAACTTGATTTTGTCATCGCCTCAAGACACAGAGTGCCGGAAGAAAAAAGAACTGAACTGGGAGATATTCGGGAGAGTCTTTCTTCGGCGATTGTGAATCCGTATGTGAACGTCATCGGACACCCGGATCGCGATATACAAACAAAAACTGAGGATCCCCGGGCTGCCGAAGCATATTGGCAAATGTGGAAAGAATTGCTCGGAGAAATGCGTTTAAAAAATAAAGCCTTTGAAATTAATCTCAAGGCTCAACCCGATCCAAAATTAGTCCAAATGGCGGCCGATATGGGAGTGAAATTTTTTCTCAACTTTGACGCCCACGAATTTAATCAGTTTCTGAATTATGGAGATCCCTCCTCAATCACCACGGAACAACGAAAAGCTGACGCTCAAAAATATGCGTGGGCTTCGGGATCAGCCAGTGAAGATGACCTTTCGGATCTTGCCATTTACAAAGAAGAAAAATTGGCTCAAGGGCCAGGAGTAATTCCAATCTTAAGACTTACACGTTGGATAAAATATCTTGAAACAATCGGCGTTGATCCTCGGCAGGTTGTCAACTCTTCAAGAGAAAATTTTCTCGCTTTCCTGCACGGCAATTCTGAAACCCAAACAGCCTAAATTTTATATACTCAACAAACTCGGGTTTGCAAAAAATGTAGTTGAGTATTCCCCAAATAACAACATCTTGAGTTGCAAATTGGAGTTATTTGGGTATATATACCTTTCCTGAGCCGAAACGGAAGGAAATTCTATCTTCCCTCTTTCCTTCTTCTTTTTTGCATTTCAAGATAAGCTTTGCCATAAGGAAAAAAGCATTGAGAATAAAGTTTGCAGGGAAAACGGTCACAGTACAGCGGACAGTATTCTATCTCTTTTTTGACCGCGCACTCCAAAACCAAACATAAAATTCCGCGTCCGTGCCATTGGGTTTTTACCTTTTCTTTGGCTTTTTTCTCGGTTCCGGCGCTGCAACAACAACCATAAAGTTCATGCAACCTACAAACTGAACAGCAAATTCCACAAGCACCGATAATTTTTTTGAACTCCCCCTCACTTTTTTATCCAGTCACGCTTAAGTGAAAGCAGAACGACCTGTTATTTTTCCTCTTCTGTTCTTTCGGTCATTCTCTGACATTGAACCCACACGCTATTTTCCGGATCACCACTCCCCGGCGAACAGACTCTCACCTCTCCTTCCATGCGCTTTCCATGAGCATCATATGCCTCAACGAAAAAAAAGTCTTTCCCTTCCTCATCTCCAAACTGCTGCCTATAACAACGATAGGTGTCTAACCCGCCTTCATTCCAATCAAAACAATCATAAGTAATCCATCCTCCTCCGTCTGGATAATCAGTCTTAATCCCTCCATAATATTTAACTAATTCATCTTGTTCCAGATATTTACGTCTCGGATGCGTATAAGTTTTGAAATCATTTGGATCCCAAGGCTTTGCTCGGTTTTCTTTTATTAATCCGTTACCGTAATGAATATCGTCATATTTCATCCCTGTTTCCCTGTATCTTGCTTCAAAAGCCGCTCTTTCAGACACCTTCATGCGCGCCAATTCTAACGGAGATGCGTTCCTTATACCACAATCGACTAATTTAGCCGCCCATAAATTATAGGCGGGCATATGCGCCATAAATTCCGCTTGGACCTGTTCTTCTAATGGCCTTGTTTCTGCTGGCATAAATACCTCCTTAATTTAAAATAATAAACTAAAATTTATACTCAAGTTTCTTGAATTAAATCCCGCTTTTGGCGGCCATAGCTTCGGCGATGCGTGAGACAGCCAGCACAAACGCAGCATTTCTCAGGCTGGTGTGTCTTTTATCCGCTTCTTGCGCTACGTCTCGATAGGCTTGATCCATGATTTTCTTTAAACGGGCATGCACCTCTTCCTTGCTCCACGCCTCACCGGAAAGATTTTGATTCCATTCAAAATAGGAAACTGTCACCCCTCCGGCATTGGCCAAAACATCCGGGACAACCAAGACTTTGTGAGAAAGCAAAATCTCGTCAGCCTCGGGGGTGGTGGGACCGTTGGCCATCTCCAAAATAATCTTGGCTTTGATATTGGCGGCATTGTCTTTGGTGATCTGGTTTTCTAAAGCCGCCGGGATCAAGATATCCACCGGCAACTCTAAAAATTCGCTGTTGGTAACGTGGTGTGTTCCCGGAAAACCCTCAACCGTTCCCTTTTCTCGCTTGTAATTTATCAAGGCTTGCAGATCCAAATCAAAATCGCCTACCTCTTTTCTCGCTTCCCGTACTTTTTCCGAAACCACCCCGCCTTTAGAATCTGCAATGGCCGCCACATGATAGCCCTCTTCGGCTAAAAATTTGGCCACAAAATAGCCGACATTACCAAAACCTTGCACCGCCACCGTTAATTTATCCTTTTCATAACCGAAATCATCCACCGCCGCATTCAAAACAAGTGCCCCGCCTAAACCTGTAGCCTCAGTCCGACCTTGAGATCCTCCTAAACAAGTAGGTTTTCCGGTCACGACCGCTGGAGTCCACTCTCCCACCAACTTTGAATATTCATCGACAAACCAACCCATGATAGTCGCGCTGGTTCCGACATCCGGAGCCGGAATATCGATTCTGGGGCCGATTTCTTTATAAATTTTGTCAACATAGGCGCGGGTTAAACGCTCCAACTCTTCGGGTGCTAAATTTTTCGGGTCAACTTTAATGCCGCCCTTGCTGCCACCATAAGGAATTCCGACCACGGCACACTTGATAGTCATCCAAAAAGAAAGAGCCTTTACTTCTTCCAAGTCGACCTTAAGGTGATAACGGATCCCGCCTTTGTACGGTCCACGCGCATTATTATATTGGACCCGAAAACCCTCAAAGACTTTCACCTCCCCGTTATTCATCCTAATTGGCAAAAAAACATTTAAGATGCGGTCGGGATTTTTGATAATCATCAAAAACTCCGGCTGCAACTGCAAAACACTATTGGCTTTCTCCAGTTGCTTTAAGGCGTTCTGAAAAGGATTTTCCATATTCTTTATCCTCCTAATTTAAATTCTAAACTTCCAACAAAATCATACACCTCCGAGGTGTAAATCTCCTGACCTTCCTATTTCCACTTTCCACGGCTCGTAGCGGAAACCTTCAGGTTTCCATGTCCATTCTCCTAAATCATGGCGGACTAAAGTCCGCCGCTACACTCGCCTACTTCTCCACCCCTTGCAAGGTTTTTCCTGACAAGGGCGTGTCATTCCCGACCTCAACCGGGAATCCAGATTTCTGTTTTTTATCACCGTAGAGGAAACCTTTAGGTTTCCATTTTCTCGGATCATGGCAACCTGAAGGTTGCCGCTACAATGTCTTCATCCCTTATTCCCCGCGGAATCCCACATCCCGCCCCCGCCTGATAAGCGAGGCAGGGATTCGGTGGGCAGGATGACACCACTTTTAACCTTTTACTTTTAACTTTTCTTGAGCCAGTTGCCAGTAGCCAGATGCTAGTTGCTTTTTACTTTTGACTTTTCTTTAGCCACTCAGATATCGAGGCTGCCGCGACGGCCCCTTCGGCTGCCGCAGTTATAATCTGCTCAAACTTATTCGAACCCGTGGTGATATCACCGGCCGCATATAAACCTTCAATGTTTGTTTTTTGCCCCGCCTCCACCACAATATAACCCTGTTTATCGGTTTTGACATCTAAAGAAGAAACCACTTTTGTCTCCGGCTTTGACCCGATTTGAATAAAAACGCCGTCCGCTTTCAATATTTTTTGATTGCGATCCAATTGGAGGCCGTTTACTTTCTGGCCGTCGCCTAAAATCTCAATAACGTTCGTTTCAAAAATAAACTCCGCTTTCCCCATTTTTACCCTTTCCTCGAATTTTTGAATCCACATAGGCTCAGCCCGCAGATTTTCTTTCTTTCTGCGATAAATTAAATAGACATGTTTGGCGATTTCAGAAAGCAAAATGGCGCTACTTATAGCCGCATCTCCGCCGCCTAAAACCGCCACCACCTTGTCTTTAAAAAACATCCCGTCGCAGGTAGCGCAGAAAGAAACACCTTTCCCCGTATACTCATTCTCGCCTTTAACGTTTAGCTTTTGTTTTTCACTGCCGGCTGCCAAAATTACGCCCCGGCTTGTAAAAACGCGGCCATTTTCGGTTCTGATTTTGAAGATTTCCTTTTCCCTCTCCACTGCCTTAACGTTTTCATTGACCAGACGAGAGCCCAAAGAGAGAACCTGTTCTTGAAACCTTTTGGCCAACTCAAAGCCTTTGATTGATTTAAAACCGGGGTAGTTTTCGATATCAGCGGACAGGGCGACTTCTCCGCCTATAAGCGAACCAAAAACAATATTTTTTAAAAGATAACGCGAGGCGTAGATGGCGGCTGTCAAGCCCGCCGGACCAGAACCAACAATCGCAACCTCAAAAATCTGAGATTCGTCCATGGCTGAAAAACCCTCCTTTTTTCTTTTCAATTCCGCGGTAACGCTGTCCGTATTCGATGATTTCTAAAACCCCCGGCAAGGTCTCCAAGGTATAAACCTCTTTCAGATGAAACCAGCGAACGTCCAATATTTCCGGGTCAAGACTTTGTAGTACAGAACTTCTGAGCAAACAATAAAAGGGAATGATGATCACCTGTTCTTTATTGCCTTTTTTCTTATTTTCCCAGATGTTGCTCCACAGAAGGTTAACCAGGCGAAAAGGTTTGATGAGACAACCTGTTTCTTCCTTAAATTCACGGATGAGGCAATTTTCGGCTGTTTCCCCGAATTCGATCTCGCCGCCGGAAAGCTGCCATTTGCGGTTGGCAGCCGGAATCTCATCATCCTGACGCAGAGTCAAAAGAACTTTCCCGTCTTTGTCAAAAACCAGTCCGGCCAGAGTATAAATTATTTCATTGGGGCTGACCATTCTGCTCCTTTTTGGTTTTGTCATCCCAGTGGATAACGCCCACCGGACAGGAATCAATGGCTGACTGGCAATCACAGTTCTCACATGCCTCTTGATCTTTGACGTACGACTTACCGTCCTTGTTGAAGGCAAAAACGTCGGGGCAAAGCGCAATACACGTCCCGCAGCCGATGCAATTTTCCTGATCAACGGTCAGTTTCTTTTGTTTTTGATCCATGTTTTGTTCCTTTTTTCGATTTGAGTCCTCTTTTGACCTCATCCTCGCCCGCCGACTCGGCGGGCTCTCCTTCTCCTCTAAGGAGAAGGACGTTTTGCAATCCTCGTTCCAGACTTCTTCCCTCTCCTTGCAGGAGAGGCTAGGTGAGGTCTTTGCGTCATTCCGACTTCCTTTTATTCCTGACCTCAACCGGAAATCCAGATTTCCGTTTTTTATCACCGTAGCGGAAACCTTTAGGTTTCCATTCTCCCTTAGCTTTATGAGAACTTCCGTTTTCCATAGCTCTGTAGCGGAAACCTTTAGGTTTCCATTCTCCCAAACCATGGCGAACTGAAGTTCGCCGCTACGAAGTCTTCCTTCTTGTTTCCCCCACGGGATCCCGATCCCGATCCCGCCCCCGCCTGATAAACGAGGCAGGCCCGCCTGCTCATCAAGGCAGGGATTCGGCGGGCGGGATGACACAGACTGCGTGTGGAAAGACACAACACTTATCCCCTCTCCTTTGAGGAGAGGGTTGGGGTGAGGTCTCTTTGCTTTTGACTTTTGATTTTGATCCTCACCACCCAAAAACTTACCACCGCCAAGATTACCATACACACCATCTGCGCACCGGTCAAATGCCCAAAATATCTGGGATCAGCTGTCGGCAGATCGGAATTTCTCAGGAAATCCAAACCGAACCTGACTCCACTATACCAAAAAAGAAAGACTAAAAAAAGCACGCCTTTGCGTTTGACTTTGGACCTCAGTAAAAGCAGAGCCAGAAAAAGCAAGAGCGCGTTTAAAGCTTCGTAAAGTGATGCAGGGTGACGCACAGTTCCCAGATATTCAATCCCCCACGGCAGGTTGGTGATTATTCCCAAGTGATGCCCAGAAAGAAAATTGCCGATTCTACCCAAAAACATGCCCAAAGCCAAAGACGGGGCAACGCTATCGGAAACCTCTCCAAAATTTAAATTCTTCTTTTTAAGATAAAGGCAAACGAGTCCCAAACTGACCAAAAACCCGCCCCAAAAAGCCATCCCGCCTTTCCAAACCGCCAGAATTTCTAATGGATGTTGAACAAAATAGCCTAGGTATTCAAAAACCACCCACAGGCGCGCACCCAAAACTGCGCCTACCAAAGCAATTAAAATGATGTTCAAGGCGGCGTCGGCGGGTATTTTTTTCTTTTTAGCCTCTGCCAAAAACAGCCATCCGCCCAAGATAAAACCTAAAGAAACCATGATTCCCCAAGGATAGATTGAAAACGGACCGATTTGGAATGGTGGATAAACTTTATAAGCAATCACACGATTTTTCAGTTTTTTGTGTCATTCCTGCTTTAAGCAGGAATCCCGTTGGGTTTACTACTTTCTAACGGGATCCTGAATCCCTCCGATTCGGCGGGCAGGCAAGTTCAGGATGACACCGGTAGAAAGTGGAACGACACTAATCACCAACCACTGATTTCTAACCACTTTTTTAACAGCAATACAATTCTTTAATTTCACCCGTCACTTTCCCGAAAGGGTTACCATGTTCCCGGATATTTTTGAGCATTTCATAGGTTTTAGGTGGCGCTTTTCCCTCGGATTGAAATTTTTCGCGCGCCATTTTGGTAAGTTTATACCAATCGATTTTAGCCGGACAGATCTGGGTGCAATACTTACAGGTGGCGCAGTTGGCGTTCTTTTTCTCATCCAAGACTTTGACTGCCTCCATGGAAGTTAAAAAAACCGGGCATAAATCCAGACAGGCCCCGCAGTTGATGCAATAAAGCATCGGCGCAAACTCGGTTTTGGCAAACTCACTTCTCCAATCATCTACTAAAATGACGTGCACTTCGCGCGCTCCCTGGGCGCCGAAAATTACCTCCCGTTCGATGTCTGCGGTTTTGGAAGGCGAACCGATGACACTCACATAACCCGCCCATTTTCCGGCAGTTGAGCTAAACAAACTGGCGCAGTTGATAACCTGCAATCCGTCTTCGACGTGCGGGACAATTTTTTCAATGCCGGCCACAATGATCGTTTTTTGAGGCAAGCGCGTAACCAAAGACAAATTGCCTTCGTTTTCGACCAGAATGATCTGCCCTTCGGCCGAGATGGCGTTGGCGCCGCAAATACCGATGCGCGCCCGGAAAAACTTCTCCCGCAAAAAGTTCCTGATCCAATCCACAATCTCGTGAGGATCGTCTGACAACTTGGTTTGGTATTGTTCATTGATTTTTTGGGCAATCTCTTTCTTACTAAAACTCATGGCCGGAGAAATCGGGTGGTCGGAGTGAAAATGGAAAAGGGAGGCAATAAAGTCGCCGGTGTCGGTTTCGTACATCATCCAGCCTTTTTTTGTAGCCAGCTCATTGATTTCCAATTCTTTGAGCATGTTGGATTTGGCCTTAACGATCAGTTTTTCTTGGCCGACAAGCTGAACGACGTGTTGGATGGCCGCCTCATTATCCTTAGCCTCAAAAACCGTAAAACCATTTCTGACTAAATTCGCGACGGCTTTTTGGCGCAATTCTGTCAGATTCTGAATCGAGGTTTTTTTGATCTTAAAAAGCCGCTCACGCAAGGCCTCAAGGTCGTATTTTTGTGCAACCGCCAGCCTTTTTTCAATGGTCTGATTGATAATGTTATCAAGATTCATGTTAGTTTTTTAAAAAATTGTCATAGCTATTGCCGTATGTAGTTATATGCCG
>Ga0210044_10005971_pt1 | contig 16231 bp, 7 predicted proteins | sample CryGey13umfilter_2_FD_183959 | JGI IMG/M metagenome (GOLD analysis project Ga0210044, IMG submission 183959) | Groundwater microbial communities from aquifer in Utah, USA - Crystal Geyser 4/9/14 3 um filter (SPAdes) (version 2) | ecosystem: Environmental > Aquatic > Deep subsurface > Groundwater...
AATACCTCCAGATCCTTTCTTGTCAGCTGAGATACACTTAATCACATCAACAAATATACCATAAGTTGAAAATCCCACTGATTTCTATATAACACATTAATCTAAATTGGCAAGGGGAAATTCAATAGATATTAAGCGATATCATATCGGAAGAGGTTGGTTATTGGGCAAAGTAAAAGGGCGGGCACAGGGGCCCGCCCTTACAGGGAATCAATGGTGGTCAGAGGGTAGGCGGGCGGCCTTGGCCCCCGCGCCTATCAAATGTTGGGGGCGAGCCACAATAGCGCCCAAGGCCCCACAACCTACTTCAATAACGTCATCCGCTTGGTGATTGTGCCTTCTCCGACGGAAAGCTGGTAATAATATATTCCGGAGGAGTATCGGTTGGCGTCCCAATCGATATGATATTGGCCAGCATCCTGATGCGAATTAATCAGCGTTTCCACCAACTGCCCCTTGAGATTGTAAATTGCGAGCGAGACTTCCCCGGCTTCGGAAAGATCATAATAAATCGAGGTTCGGGCGTTAAACGGGTTCGGGTAATTGCCCACCAGAGTCGTCGCCGATGGAATAGAATTGTTTGATTCAGGTTCCATCCCAAGCCAACCCTTGAGAATCCATCCATTGCGTTGAGTATTGGCAGAGGCGGCGGTCACGGTGAAATCAAAATAAGTGGAATCATATTTGATGGTTGGATAATCTCCGATATAGCCAATGTAAAGGTAGTTGCCGACGGGAGCATAAGTCGGGATAAACTGGGTTAAATTATTGAATACAAGGGTTTGGTTTGCCGCGAAAAATATATTGTTATAAACTGCAAGCGGACCGAAAAGCGTGAGATTTGGAAGTTTCAATCCGATCCAGCAATCCAATGAAACGCCGCTATTTCCGTTATTGGTGACATCGGCATTGAAGTTGAATGACCCGCCATGCGGCACAGAAATCGGGGGATTGATCGGAGTGAAATTTACCTGAATATCGGGTGCAGTCCCAGTTACAGTGATGTCTTCCACATTGCCAAAAATTCCCCATCCGGAATCATTGAACCCACTAACCCGATAATTGAAAGTCCCCGGCAGTTTGCCGGTTATATTAAAGCTCTGGCCATAGATATTACTGCTGATTGTTGAAACGACAGAGTATGTTCTCACTGGCGATACATTATCCACATAAAATCCCCCGTAAAAGGCATAGACATCGGTATCATAACGGAATCTAAGATAAACCTGCTGGCCAATATAGGCGCCCAAATTGTAGGATTTGGTCACCCAACCGTTAGAATAGCCGGTGAATGTTTCCAGGATATTGAAATTATAACCATCGGTGGAAATCTCCACGAATCCGAAATCGTAACCGGTCTCAAGGTCATAATTGAGTTGGAATGTTAGATTAGTTGGTCCGGCGATAGGAATCGGCGTTTTGGAGGTAAGGGTGGAATGATAACCGTTGGCATCGCCGGAATAGAAGCTATATGCTCCCGAGTAATGTTGGTCTATGCTACGGCTGAAACCTTCCATAATCCAATTATCAGAATTGGTTTCGGCGCCATCGGTAATATCGGCCGCCCCGGAAACCTCCTGCAATTCAAATTTGGTCGGGATAGTATCCCCTACTATCATGTGCCAATTGATAGTGAAATTGCCATCATCATCGGTAGTCATCGTGCTAATATAGGGAGCGATTGGAGGAATGGTGCGCCAGGGATTATCGGCAATGGTAGCCATAAATATATTTACTGGACGGTTTTGCAGAACCAGGCCAGGAATTTCATTCGGGCTCGGCCAGAATGTGTTGCCGACCTCGGGCAAGAATCCGAAGATTGGATTCTTAGTGGTTATTTCGCCATAAGAATAATCGACGGCATCACCATTCGTATTATACAGGAGCTGCCAGGCAGAGCCGGTCTTATAGCCATTGAAAATTGTGGCGGAGTCGGCTATGGCACGGAATAGCTGAATATCTTGAGGAAGGACTTCATCATATCCCCAGGGGTAAATGAATAAATTGCCGTAGCTATGATAATGGACAGCAAGTTGGAAATTGTGGTCCTGGCAGAGCTGCATAATTGCTTGATTTTCCGGTTCAGAGCCAGCCGAGGGACCACGATAAACATCGCTCCAAGTATAGGGAGATGAGCCAATGTCATCAAAACCCCAATTATAGGTATAGTTGCGGTTGTTATCGACCCCATAATAATTATCGAGGTTATTCCGACGGTTTTTGCGCCAGTAACCGCCGCCGTTGGGATTTGTGGATTCATTGTAAAGGTAACCATCGGGATTCATCATCGCTACTATCCACACTTGACGGTTGTTCACGATATTGGTGGCTATGGGATCAGAGCCATAATTGGCGCAAAGCCAATCGGCGAAATCAATGCAGATGGTCGGGCCAATGGGCTCCCGGGCGTGGGTTAGGCCGGTGAAAAGGACTTCAGCTTCGTTCTCCTGGACATTTACATAATCGGAAATCTTAAGCGCCCAGACCACACCGCCTTCATAACCTACTCCCAGCGAATCTTTCATGACTATCGATGGATATAAAGCCAACAGGGAATCCATTTTGGCAACGAATTCAGAATATGTGCGGAAACCGCCCATGCTCAAGCCAATCTGTTGCGATGCGTAATATTCCTCCAGGTTAGGAATAATGATGGCATAATTATAGCCCTTTTCAGCGATGGCCTTAAGCTGATTCCCGTCAACAGTGAGTTCAATATAGCCATTATCCAAATCCAATTTCATCCCGCATTCCCCCATCCCAAGTGAAAGAATGTTTTTGGCTTCGTTTTTATCTGCAACATCAATCCTGACAAGGCTATAAATGTTCTCGCTCTGGGCAAAAGCATTATTGCCAAGCAACATCGATGACGCAAATATTTGGAACAATCCAATAATGAAGATAAGTAAAAGTGTTCTATTGATTTTCATTGCTCGCTCCTTGAAATCCTAAATTTTAATATAGCCCCAATCGAGGAAGAATAAAGCTTATTTAAATATAACTAATTCCGCGATTTTTCATAGAGAATTCTGCGAATACAGAAATAAAACTTTAGGTGGTTATCAAGAGTTCCGCGTTCAAGCCCCCGTGCAACAGTGTGTTTTTGATTGGCATGTCCACAAAATGGCCCTTTTTTTGATTAATAGGTGGCGGGGTTCTCACTCCGATAATCGGTCCTCCCGATCTTATCGGGACGTCGGGATTGTCCCGTATCTGAAATGCTCCCAGACTAATCAAATCCGGCATTTGCCGGATTAACGGGCAGGAGTGTCTGCGCTATCGGAGTAGAAGGGTCCTTATCTCCCTCATTACCCCTGACATCTTATTGACAAATGAAAATAAAATGCTATATTATCACATCGGTATGTGAAGCAATGGAACCTTTCATATTTTTCTTCCTAAATGACTGCCACTGTCAGACAAACAGATGAACCGAACTCGGAGGAGTATGATATATGCTTAGCCCTTCTCCTTTTGGCAATAATGTAGTAGGTAAATAATCTCAGGATTAGTATCCTGTTTTATCAATGGAAATAAGCGCTATAACCGCCGAAGGCAAACTGCCAATGGCAATCACTTAATCATTAGCATTTTTTCAAGTAACCGGAGGTAAGGATTATGATCATTAACACCAGGGCACTGCTAACATTAATCTGTGTGGCTCTTTTTGGCTTTTCTCTTGCCGCCGCCGAAGACCTGCATATTGTCAAAGAAGATGCCCTCAGCATCAATGACATTGTTGCTCAGGAAGGCGTCAAAGTGTATGCCGTCCTCGAAGATGAACTGCTCGTGGGAGCAACTCCCACCGGGGTAAATGCTCTGGCGCAGGCCGGATGCACCATCCAAAACCTCGGACCACGGATTGACGAAAGCAACTATTTTCTCTTTCAGATTGATGCCGCCGATATCGGCAAGCTTTCAGCGGATATCACCATAATTTATTTCGATGGCCAAGAGGCGATTGGGGTAACGCCAACCGAGTTGGATGCTTCTTCCATTGCCTATATGCGGAGACTTACCCGAATTTCATTTGTCCCCAAGCCTCAGGTAGGGCAGAAAGCGAATATTCCTACTTATGACATGCTGACCGATCCTCAGATCGAAGCGATAGTTAATCAGGTGAGCCAAGTGCAATATACCGCCTTCATTCAGAGGATGCAGGATTTTGTTACCCGCTACTCCTATACGGATTCCTGCCGGGCCGCGGAACAATGGGCAAAAAATACTATGGCGGCTATGGGGCTTCAAACTGAGCTTTTTGCTTTCAGCTATGGAGGCAACACTTGGCATGATCCCATCGGGAGAAAGATGGGGACGGTATATCCCGATTCTCTTTATATCATCATTGGCCACCTCGATGCCACTTCGAGCAGTCCCAATACTAGTGCACCTGGCGCCGAAGATAACGGTTCCGGTTCCGCCTGCGTCCTGGAGGCGGCCAGGGTATTAAGCCAGTATGATTTCGATTGTACTATCGAATTCGTTTTGGTAACCGGCGAAGAGCAAGGCCTTATCGGTTCTGAAGCTTATGCCCAATATTGTAATAACAACAACCGCCGCATCGGCGGGGGTTTGAATTTCGATATGATTTCCTATACCGGCACCTATGGCTGGGATACTAACATCTATGCCGACCAAAATGCACCGGCAGAATTGGCGCTCGCCGATTTGCTGGCATTGCTTACCAACGACTATTCGACAGCATATTCGGTACGAGTTAATACCAGCGGCCCCTTCTATGGGAGTGATCATTATTACTTCTCCTTATATGGCTATCCAGCGCCGTTCTCGATTGATGCTCAGTTGCAAAGCGCGCCGGATTGGTACCCATGGTATCATACTACCAGCGATCTTATCAGCCATCTGAATCTCCCTTTTGGCACGGAAGTTGTCAAAGGCGGGGTTGCCACTATGGCTACTTTGGCCCATCTGTCCATACCACCTGTCCTCCTATTCAATTATCCTAATGGGTTGCCGCAGTTGATCAACCCGAATGGAGGCACTACTTTCAGAGTTGAGGTTACCGCGGGAACATCACAGCCCCAGCCGGGAACCGGCCTGCTATACTATAGCACGGGCGGGAATTACACCAATATCCCTATGCAGGTTGTGGCTCCGAATATCTATGATGCCGTCTTCCCCCCGATCACCTGCGGATCCGATGTTTTCTTTTATGTGAGCGCCAGGACTATGGATAATACAATCGTTACCGATCCTGTGGCCGCGCCCACTGCGCACTATTCTGCTTTCGTTGCCTCCGGACTCACCTCGATTTACCTGGATGATTTTTCCACCAATCAAGGATGGACGGGGCTTGGCGGTTCGGGCGAGTGGACGATCGGAGCCGCTGTCGGCGGAGCCGGAAATGACGGCTATGGCGGCCCCGACCCGGCAGTTGATCACAGTCCGACCTCCGACAACAAAGTTCTGGGCAATGATCTGACCTCCGGCTCCGGAGGAGATTACGCCGCTAATCTGAGCACTACTTATTATGTAACTTCGCCCACTATAAACTGCACCGGCTATATCGGCGTGACCCTCAATTTCTACCGCTGGCTTGGGGTGGAAGGTAATACTTATGACCATGCCGGATTGCAAGCTTACAACGGCACCACCTGGATTACCGTTTTCGAAAACGGTTCCGGGACTATTGACGAGAGCTCCTGGAACTTGAAAGCTTACGATATCTCCGCCATCGCCGATAATAACGCCAACTTGAAATTAAGATTCGGCATCGGCTCCAGTGATGTCGCCTGGCAGTATTGCGGATGGAATATTGACGATCTTGAAGTCATAGGCTACTATTGTGCCTCAGGCCCGGCTGTCTCAGTCGATATGATTCCCAATAATCCTCCGATTAACGTTCCCGCAGGCGGCTCGTTCTCGTTCACCGGCGTTCTGACCAATAATCAAGCTTCCCCGACCACAACCGATGTCTGGGTAATGGTGAATGTCCCCAATTATGGGCTTTTCGGCCCCACGATGCAGGCGAATAATGTTCCACTTGCGGCGAACCAGATATTAACCTACCCCGGCATCCAGCAATTTGTGCCGGTATATGCCCCGCCAGGGTCTTATGGATATATCGCTTATTGCGGTGACTATCCTGCGGTGAAAATTGACTCGGCTTCGTTTGCCTTTACAGTTACCGCCGCTATCGCCGGTGGGGCGGATAGCTGGACGCTTAGCGGTTGGTTTGAGCAAGGCGAAAATTCTCCTTACAAGACCGAGCTTTTCGGCAATTATCCGAACCCATTCAATGCAGAGACCTCATTCAGCTATTCACTGGCCAAAGATGCTGATGTGAAGTTGGAGATTTACAACCTGATGGGACAGAAAGTCGCTACAGTAATAGACCAGCGCCAGGATGCCGGCTATAAAACCATCCAATGGGATGCCAGCCAGTACTCTTCAGGAATTTATTTCTATAAACTGAGAGCCGGTGACCAAGTATTCGCCAGACGGCTGACGTTGCTGAAATAATTTCACTCACTCTCCCGATAAATCGTCCCGATGAGATCGGGATTTGACCTTCTCCCTCTCCCAATTGATGGGAGAGGGAGATGTAGGGGCGGACCTGCGGGGAGTGTTGAAAATGTGGTTTCTTGACTTCCTCTAAATGTCATTCCCGCGAAAGCGGGAATCTATCTCTTTGATTAATATGGATTTCCACTTTCGGGAGTGTTGAAAAAGCTGGGCTGTCATAAAAAAGAAGGTGCTTCAAGAATTCTTTTCTTTCTCTCCTTCTCCCGTTAATTGGGAGAAGGAGTCGGAGGATGAGGGAGCTTATGGGGTCACACCCTCATCCATCCTGACCAGTAGGGACACCTTCTCCCGACGAAGCGGGAGAAGGTTGAGATCATTTTTCAAGTTTCCTGGCTTTTACAACAAGCCCTTTCGTGGGAATGACAGTTAAATGATTTTTCTTTATGAAATAGGGTTCTTCAACACTCCCTCTGTGCCTACCCTTTTAATTTCCAATCGTAGGGCCAGACCTTTGCATGCCTGCCCGGCAGGGGAGTATTCTGCCATCGGTCAATATGCGGTTGGGCAACACCGAGAAATCAATTTTCTTCTTATCGATATCCATAAGATGTTTTCCTAAAGTCGGATATTGGGCGTTCGATAATTAAATTAAGAAGGTAATTAATTATACTTAGGAGGGATGAATGTTCATCAATCGGTCAGCTCAGATGCTTACCGACAATAGACTGATAGAAAAACAACACAAATAAATTCTTGAATATACACCCGAAATGGCCGAAGATGCCATTTGGAGAATTGATGGCGATCTGAATTAATGTAGTTAAGCCTCAAATCACAAACCCATAGGAGACAATATGGATCTGAATCAGGCAATTGCGAAGCACGCAGAGTGGAAAATGAAGTTTCGTTCAGCGATTTCAAGGCAGGAGACGATGGATGCAGTAGCTATCTCCAAAGATAATTGCTGTGAAATGGGCAAATGGCTTTACGGGGAAGCCAAAGCGAAGCTTAGCGGCTTGAAGAGTTATGCTGAGTGTGTAGCTAAACACGCCGCATTTCACATTGAGGCTGGCAAGGTGGCCCACGCAATTAACGCAAAGAAATACGCCGAAGCAGAAAATATGATTGGCAGTAATACTCCGTATATGGCGGCATCAAATGCGGTTGGATCGGGAATTATTCACCTTAAGAAGGAAGCGGCCCTATAACCCTATAACCGCTGGTCTGACTACTGGTTGACCCGCGGCCGGGTAGATCAAGCCCACTTGGGGCTTGATTCCTTAAGAATATCTGTCAAGACACGGAGGCCTTGACCTACGAAACTGAGGCAGGCCGGGAGAGGCTGGGTCAAAAGTAACACCATCATCCCCGACAAATCGGGATCTTCGACTTGACGGCTGTGTGGAGGGCGTTTCGCCCTCCAAGACAACTCTGTGAACGTTAGTGCATTACGCCGGCAAGATGCCGCCGTTACAGCCGCCGGGACGGCGGCGATACAGGCCTTTAGCGCCGCCTCGGGAGGTCTGCCAAGCACAGGTTAAAGCAGGTCGTGGGGTCCTGGTCACCGAGGTGACTTGCCCGCGAGATTCGAGAACCCACCCCGCTTCAGGCGGGGATGGGAAACCCAGACCATTATTGATATTGAATTTCTATTGTGTCGGGTCTTGGCTCAGGAGTGTCAAGGATGAAACCTGTATTCTTCGGCTAAATCATATTGCCGGGTTTTTCATTCAACCCGCCAAAGGCGGTTTGATTCGGAACACCGATTCACGACAGCGGATAAATGGCGGGGTTTCGCCTCGGTGGGTTACCCCGATTTCATCGGGTCTGTCCAGAAATTGATGCACCCACCAATTTCCTCTTATCCAAATTCATTGACGCCAGCCATATTATATTATAAATTCAAGCCATAAATTGAATCGGAGTTTCTGTTAATGAAAGCTGTCATAATGGCCGGCGGTTTTGGTACCCGTCTGCGCCCCCTTTCTTTGAACATGCCAAAACCGATGGTGTTCACAGCGGGCAAACCGATGATGGAGCATATCATTAATCTGCTGGCCAAGCACGGCCTTACTGATCTGGTGGCATTGCTCTATTTTCAGGCAGATGACATAAAAGATTATTTTGGAACTGGCGCGCGTTTGGGCGTCAATATAAAATATGTAATGGCCGCCGCGGATTATGGCACCGCCGGCTCGGTAAAAAATGCCGAGGAATTCCTTAACGAGAGATTCCTAATAATCTCCGGTGATGTCCTTACTGATTTCGACCTGCGAGCCTGCATCAATTTCCACATCGCCAAGAAAGCCAAAGCAACTATGGTGCTGACCCGGGTGGAGAATCCACTGCAATATGGGGTCGTCATCACCGATGATGAAGGACATATCACCCGCTTCCTGGAAAAACCAAGCTGGGGGCAGGTTTTCAGCGACACCGTCAATACCGGCATCTATATAATCGAGCCGGAAGTGTTGAAGTCCATTCCTCCCAAGACAGATTTCGATTTTTCCAAAGACCTCTTCCCGGGAATGCTGGAGAAAGGTGAAGCTCTCTATGGCTATATCGCGCCCGGCTACTGGCGTGATGTTGGAAGCCTTGATGAATATGCCAAAGCTCATCAGGATATACTCGATGGCAATGTCAAAGTGGAAATCGAGGGTAATCTGTTGGTGAGGGAGGGCGCCCGACTCTGGGCGGACAAAAATGTCCATCTCGGGGAAAATGTTGAATTGGGCGGCACCGTAATTTTGGGTGAGGGCACAACCATAGATGATGGCTGTAAAATCTACAACTCGGTGATGGGCCGCAATAACCATATCGGCGAAAATGCATCCATCACTCGCTCGGTCTTGTGGGATAAGGTCAAAATTGGCGCCGGAGCTGTCATAAACGAAGCAATCGTTTGCGATAACGCCATCATAGGCATTCGCGCCAATCTCAATGAAAATGCGGTCATCAGCGAAAACTGCATAATCGGGGATGGCGCCATTGTCAAAGCCAATGTCAAAGTCTGGCCTGATAAACAGGTAGAAGCCGGCGCCACGTTGTCATCATCATTAGTATGGGGCGAGACCTGGAATAGGGAACTCTTTTATGATGCCAAAGTTTCCGGCATAGGCAACGCCGAGCTGACTCCGGAATTTGCCGCCAAATTGGGGGCGGCGTACGGCGCTTTTCTGGGTAAATACACCAATGTCCTTTGCTGTCGTGATGCCGCTCATTCGTCTCGAATGATAAACCGGGCTATCAATTGCGGATTGCTCTCTGCCGGTGTCAACGTGCAGGACTTGCAAATGCTCCCAACTCCGGTGCTTCGCTATGAGCTTCGTTATGGCAAATCCGCAGGAGGCTTTCATGTGCGCCGCTCGCCTGTCGATGAGAAAGTGATCGATATCATTTTCTTCGACGCCGACGGTATGGATATCCCCGATTCCAAAGCCAAGAGCATTGAGCGACTGTTCTTCCGGGAGGATTTCCGAAGGGCGCGCGTTAACGAAACCGGCCGCATCGACTATCCCCAAAGAGCCCTCGACAATTATCGCCAGGCATTTCTGAAAGCTGTGGATGTCGATATGGTCAAATCAATGAAATTCAAGATTGTCCTCGATTATTCTTTCGGGGGCGCCTGCGACATATTCCCTTCAATCCTCGGAGCGCTGGGAATCGATGCTGTCTCTTTGAATGCATATCAGGACCCTGAAAGGCAGTCCCAGACGGAAGATGAAATCGAGGAGCGCCTTTCTCAATTATCATCCATCGTAAAATCTTTGCGGGCGCATATCGGCTTTATGTTCAACCCCGCCGCCGAAAAACTTGATGTCATCGATGAGCGCGGGCGCCATGTCCTCCCCGATCGGATGCTCCTGCTAATTACTTCACTTTATTTGCAGTTGAATAAGGTTAAAAGCATCGCCGTGCCGGTTGCCGCTTCAATGGGAGTCGAAAAAATCGCCGATGACTATGGAGTCAAAGTAATCCGCACCCGTAACGACCATCTTTCGATGATGGAGGCATTCCATAAAAATGGAGTTGACTTTGTCGGAGGCACGCGTGGCGGCTACATTTTCCCGGGATTCCAACTCGGCGCCGATGCCATGTTTGCATTGGTCAAAATCCTTGAGCTCATATCCCGCTCCAAGACGCCTTTGGGGAGACTTCGCGGCGAATGGGAAAGATATTCGCTTATCAAGGAATCCGTGCCCTGCAGTTGGGGCAAAAAAGGGCAGGTGATGCGCAACCTTATCAGCCATACCGAGAATATGAATCGCCAGCTCATCGATGGCGTCCGCGTGGTGATGGATGATACTTCCCTGCTAATCTGGCCCGACCGCAAGCAAGCATATTTTCACTTGAGCGTGGAGTCCGAAGACAAAAATAAGGCGCTGGAACTTATCCGAGAATATCGTGAAAAGATAAAAGAATGGCAAAGTCCATAAATCTTCCCGAAACTCCAGCTTTGAACCTTGCGTATGTAAATATAGATGACCAACTCGCTCATGCCCTTCATATTGAGGATACCGGCGATCACTATCCTATCCTCATCAGCCTTGCTTCTATGCAACGTCCGTTGCGGCGGTGATAATGAAATGACTGTTGGCAAGAATAACCAATCTTCAGAGGTTTATGCCGCCCAGCGTCTTTTGATGGTCAAGTCCCAGATCGAATCACGAGGAGTAAAGGACAGCCTGGCCCTCAACTCAATGAGATCTGTCCCACGCCACCTCTTCGTCCCGGAAGCATTTCAAAACGAATCATACGACGATTGTCCTCTGCCGATCGGCAATGATCAAACCATCTCACAACCTTATATCGTTGCCTTGATGACCGAATTGATGAACTTGCAAGGTGGTGAAAAGGTTCTGGAGATCGGCACCGGTTCAGGTTATCAGGCCGCCGTTCTCGCCGAAATCGCCGGCGAAGTTTATACCATTGAGATTATCCCCGAACTCTGCCAGAGGGCTGATTCCACCTTGAGTTCCCTTGAATATAATAATGTTTTCGTTCGATGCGGCGATGGTTATCAGGGATGGCCTGAAGCGGCGCCTTTCGATGCCATTATGATTACTGCCGCCCCTGGGCATATTCCGCCCAAATTGATAGAGCAATTGAAACAGAATGGCGTTTTAGTCCTGCCTGTGGGTTCCATATATCAAGACTTGATCACTGTCACAAAAAGCGAAGGTGGCATCATCCAGAAGAGCATCATCCCGGTCCGATTTGTCCCCATGACAGGCGAAGCCCAAGAAAACTAAGGAGGCCTTCACATGGATCATCAAGAATCCAAATCATCGCTGATGATCAGGATCACCCTGATTGCCATTTCCTTGTTCATTTTGCTGAATGGCTCAAATTGCATCTCCTGGAATGTAAGAACCGTGCTGGAATCCCGTTACTCTCGAGATGGCCAACTCAAACGCAACGGTCTTATCACCCTCAAGCAATTCGATGTTGACTCTCTGGAAAATCGCTTGCCGATGGCAATTGACTCCTCGGAAGCGAAGGCATTTCTAAATCAACATTACGTCGCTCCGCCCGATACGAAATTCCAATACTCCCGACAGGATTCAGATTCGTCATTCTCCGCGGCCTGGTCGCTGGATATCAACACACCTCCTACTCATTTTTCGGATTACCATAAATTGACTGATGATTCTGCCGCATTTTCCGGCAATCGCATCAAAGTAATACAAAATAAGAAATTCTTTCGCACCGATTTTGAATACCAGGAGATATTCTTTGACGCCATCCCTATCACCGACACTATCATCGCGCATCTTCCCAAAATCCTCCCCTATGCCGAAAACACTTTCTTTCAAAATCTAAAACTTTTTGCATCTTCTACTGCCGCCCGGGATGCCCTGAAAAATAGCAAGGACCCAATTTCCGATGAGTTGACGCGGTTCTGGAATCAATACATAAAGCCCTATCTATATGATCCGGCGAATTGGAAAGGGGAAGACAGCTTCGGAGACTCTCTCCTGAACAAAACCGTCCTTTCAATCCTCTCGACCCTCAGGACCCATCCCGGTGGCGAGGGCTTCACAATTGAAAATGTGGATAAAGCTATCGAGGCGGCCAACGATGAAATCGCGCTACAATTTGACCAGCGCGGCTATGATATAACCGGCGCTTATAACATAGGAGGCAATAACCAGTACAACTTCACCCTCAAGCTCTACCTTCCGGGGAGAATCGAAGCCACCAATGCCGACTCTGTTGCCTCAGACCATTTGGAATGGGATTTTTCGAATTATGAATTCCGCGGCAATCAATTGCTTCTCTATGCCCGCACCAGCGAATACCATTGGTTTAGCTTGGTCATCACTTTGCTGGCGGCAGTCGCAATTATGATTCTCATCGCTCTCTTGGCCAAAAAACTTGCCCAACCCAAGCGCTCGTGATAACGCTTTTCGCAAGATTAATTATTGGATTTCTCTTCAATCTCCGAATGAGGTTGAAGAGAAATCCAACCTATCTCAACTTGACCGATAGAAAATAATATTATCGCCGCCTACTTCGGCATCGCCTGCTGAAGATACGGGGCTTGCTGAGATTTGTCATCGCGCTTGAGTCGATCGTCGGGCTTGATCGATATCGGGGAGATTTTCTTGATATATCTTTCGACCACATCCAAATCCGGAATCTGGGTATAAACCCTTTCCTCCTGCGGAATCTCAAGCAACAGTTCCATCCCGCTGTTCCCCTCCGAGAGATAATCAGTGGTTACCACATCATATATCTTATCCGCTTCAAGCTCACGGCCACGAACAAGAAATTTCGTGATCCGATCCCATTTTGGTCTATTCTTGTTGAAAGTGATATCCGCGCCGGCAATCAATAAACCTCTATCGGACTCATCCGAAAGCAGTTTCCCTTCCACCACCTTCCTCATAAATGAGCCCTTCATTTTAATCCTGACCAATTGATTCCCGAATGGCATCACTTTGAAAAGCGACCTCATTGTAATCTCCCCGGCTTGGATCTCGGCGCGAACTCCGCCGACATTGGTAAAAGCAAAATCGGAGTCGTAGTAATCGCGGAAGGCATCCGTAATCAGCATCCCCATCAGATTCTCGGCGGCGCTCCCGCGCATCAAATTTACTTTCGTTGTACCGATAACATCATCCATCCCCGCTTCCGCCACCGCCTGCTCGCGCCCGATGTATCCTCCGATTTCATTGTCAGGCGGGAATTCATCCTCAAAAAGCGTCACCAATGAGCCGTCCTCAGAAGGCAATTCATAACCGGCGATAGTCTTGGTCTTTTTATCGACTTTCACAATTATTTCGCCCGCGCTGGTGCCATTACCGAAAGTCTGCAACATCAAGGTATGATTAATCGGGTCTTCCCACGGAAAATAATATCCCTTATGCACATGACCAGTGAACATCAGATCGATTCCAGCATACATATTTGCCGCATGCATCGCCAGCCCCTCTACATCGGTATCGCCTTCCTTATTGCGTTTTTCCACATCCTTCCACCCTTCGACCGGGTCATAAGGAAGAAACATGTGCGTCAACACAATCAATATGTCGCATTGCGGCCGCACTACAGGAACCAGCTTGGCTATCACCGGACCTTCCGGCAGAAATTCGTAGTTGCCGATATTTTCAGGCAATGCCATCGTGGGCGTAGAAGTCAATCCCACTCCGATAATCCCAATCTTCAAGCCATTATATTCTTGTATGATATATTCTTTAAGTTTGTGCGGAGGTTTGCCGGTCGTGCGATCTATAATGTTTGCTCCCAACACCGGGAATTGGGCATTATCCATCATCTTTTCCAGCGCCTGATAGCCCTTGTCGAATTCATGATTGCCAACCACCATCGCATCGTAGCCAATCATATTCATAAAATTAACCACCGCTTGGCCCTTGGTTTTGGTGCCGATGGGAGTCCCCGAGTAACAATCGCCGGCATCCAACAAAAGCAGCTTCCCGCCCAATTCCTTCATCTTCTCACGACGCTGTTCGACATAATTGGCAAATGAGCCTCCGCCGCCCAATGGAGGTGGGAATTCCGGATTCATAAACGATGCACCGGTCGGCATTATACCGCCATGAACATCATTCGAATAAATGATATCCAGATAGTAATAATCTGCTTCCTGGCCATTGGCCGCCCGCGCTCCAATAATGGCGGCGCATAGAAGCATCACTGATGAAATTATTTTCCTCATCTTCACACCTGAATTTTCTATTACCTCGCTTCTGGCAGACCGGGAAAGGCTGTGCCGAAAGCTAATTGAGTGGTGGCTCAAATGAACCTTCTCTATGGTAGCCGAGGGCCTGTCCCTCGGATTGTGTCAAAAAATAATCGGTTTCGAGGGTGGCTTTTTATCGGAAGGACAAGCCTTCCGCTACCAATATCATACATTCGTGTCCGGCAGACGTCCTCGTTTTCCGCCGCCATATCTCTCAGATCCCAAACCTATACGACACCGACACCGTTCCGCTCAAATGCGATTCCTTCAGACGATTTATCTCCGCATCCCATAGATTCGCATTTCCGAACCAACTGCTCTGCCGCGAAACCCGGGTGGTTAATGCCCCGCCCAAATCCACCTGAATCTGATCAATCATAAAACCTGTCCCCACCGAAACCACTGTGGCAAAGACTCGTCTATTATCGGGATTAGGATACATCCGAAATCCGAATCTCGCCGGAATATTGCTGTAAAACCGATGCTCCACCCCCACCCGAACTTCCCAACTGTCCTGGAGATTATCCAGATAAGTGGTATCGACACTGGCGCTGGTGGTGTCAGCACCATAAGTGGTGGCGGTCCCTTTATCTCTCAAACGGTAATTGGACCAGTAGGTGTAATGAAACTCCGCCTCAAGACGAGAAAATGTCGCCGAGCGTGGACGATATGAGAATGCGGCGCCCAAACTCACCGGGTTGACTTCCTCAAATTTCCCTTCCTGATAAAATGTGAGAGGGATATTTCTGGTCTGATAGGTAGCTTCTGCCGTATGTTCCGACTGATATGTGAAGCCAAATTCAAATCGATCATCGGGCCTTACATTGAATCCTACTAAAATATATCCGGAGGCATCGGGATCGATGATGCTCCTGCTGCCGGTATCAGCCACCGATGTATCCACATGAAGAACATCCGCATAAAATTTACGTTCTGAACCGCCCACTGCCGGTGCATAATTATATGATGCTCCTACCAGCAGATTCCGATTCAGCTCCCATCCCGCTCCCAAACCGATATAATAATATTTGCCGCTGTTGCGCACGCTATTGATGGAAATCAGTGAATCTCTATCAGCGGGCTGGGCGTAGGATGGTTCCCGCACCTCCTCCTGATAATTATAGCGAAAATCCCTTAATGGATAATAACCTATTCCAAATGCCGGTGCGTACTCTCCGAATTTTGGCTTGTATCCCAGCGAGAATCCGAAATCAGGATAAACGACCGCCGATTGTGAATAGATATTGTCCACGAGAAAACCATCGAAGCTATCATGCGCCGGGTATGACCAATCCTCCCGCGCATAGGTTAAACGATAATCCAAGCTCACATTCAAACCATCGGCTTTTGCCAGTTGGGCAGGATTGACAAAAACTGCGCTTCCTCCGGATTCCGAATTAATCCCTATACCACCCATCGCCAGCGACCGCGCCGTCAATCCCGCATTCTGACTGCCCCAGCCCACATCATAGAATCCATACCCCCAGCAATACACCATCGGAAACAAAAGCAGATGGTTTGAATGTGAGCTTGGATTAT
>Ga0210044_10005973_pt1 | contig 16227 bp, 14 predicted proteins | sample CryGey13umfilter_2_FD_183959 | JGI IMG/M metagenome (GOLD analysis project Ga0210044, IMG submission 183959) | Groundwater microbial communities from aquifer in Utah, USA - Crystal Geyser 4/9/14 3 um filter (SPAdes) (version 2) | ecosystem: Environmental > Aquatic > Deep subsurface >...
TTTCTAAATATTCAATAACTGCATGAACAAATGATTTCCATGAAGTTTCACCTTTTAGGGAAGTAATTTTATAACCGAATTTTCCAAGGACATAATCATAAATCGGTAAATCAGTGGCAATGAAACTCGTTGTCATATTGTAAAATGTATTATGTGTTAATAAATTAATTTAATATATTAAATATCCAGTTTTTCAATTTTTTTATACATAATTTATAATAGTATTTTGAATAGTATTGTAAAATAATTCACCAATATGATGTTTAATAATATAATCATCAACTTTTTCATAAGATATGACTTTTGGAATAAAATTTAATTTAACAGTATTTGCATGTGAATCATTTGTATAAATATTTATGCGAATTACTAAATTATATGTACTGTTTTTATCCAATACATTTTTAAATAATTTATCTTTATTTTTAGAAATTATTACTGGAAAATTCTTATTTTTAATATTAAGATAATATTTATTTTTCGATTTATTACCATATAATATCTTTGATTCATTATCTAATTCTCTTTTATTACTACGTAGTGTTTCTATCTTTTTAATTGTATCGATGCTTCTATTTTTTTGATCGATTACAAATGTATGTTGATCATTGTCAATATTATATAATACTGCATTTTCTATTAAAATCGAAAATGATTTATTATTATCACGCATATATGCTGAAGTAAATCCTTCATTTGAAAAAGATTTTATTAATTGTAATTTACTCAAGCTATTATCTAAATGATCCGTGCAATGGAATTGTTCCATCGGTCTTAAATTTTCTATATAATCATTTATATCATATTTTTTAACAATATAAGGCTGGACATCTTTTTCAGTATCATTATATTCTTTTTTGTATTTATCTTCTTTATCTTCTTTATCTTCTTTATCTTCTTTATCTTCTTTATCTTCTTTATCTTCTTTATCTTTTTTATCTTCTTTATCTTCTTTATCTTCTTTATCTTTTTTATCTTCTTTTTTGTCAGTATCTTTTTTGTCATCTGCGTCTTCATCTTTTTTGTCATCTGCATCTTCATCTTTTTTGTCATCGGCATATTCATTTATTTTTATTTTTTCATCAAGTAAATCATCAATATCTTGATTATCATCGGAAATATATTGATCATTGATAATATTATTATCATTTGGATATTGTTCTCCATTAGAATTATATGCAAAAACTTCTGAATCATTAATTAAAACATCATAATTCATTCTACTAAAAATAGGAATATTTTTATAAATTTTATTAACAATCCTTCCATCATAAATTATATCAAGCTTGCGAGCAATAATTTTATAAAGACGAATATATTTTTTACAGAATGATACTTTACAAGCCTGATATTTCATTGTTTCAATACATGATTCTGCTGACCAAACATCAGTTCCATCATAAAATGATTTAACATAAGAATAATCAAAATTATCAATAACTAATTCAGCGGTTGATTCTTTTGCAGAAATAATTTGCATTGTTCTTTTTACATTATGTACATAAATATTGATAAGATTTTTTTCAATTGTCGGATAAATTTTAAATTTTTTTGATAAGTTATCAATGATTTTTTTTATTGTTTCTTTTTGTTTTGTTAAATCACCAAACAAAAAGATATCTAAGTCTACTAAATTATTCATACTTCCTCCAGTTAAAACATCATATAAACTTCCTCCGCTATAAACTACATTTTTATTTTCCCATGGTATACAATCAAGCATTCCAAAAGTATATTCATCCAAATATTTTTTAAATTTTTCTTTTTCTAAAATAACAGAATCTCCTATATTATATTTTTTATTGATCACATGATTAAAAATTTCAACAGTCTGTTCTTTTGGTTTTTCATAATAAATTGGCGTAACGTCAAATAATTTCTTAAATACACTCATTATTCAAATATAATAAATCTAATAAAGCATTAAATGATTAAATTTCAATTTTTTTATACATCTATTATAAAAAATATTATCGTGCATATACACATACATCACATTCATTTTCTCCTTGATTATAATTATTCCAACAATCTTCACATTCACCATCCCAACAATCCCAACATATAAAATCATTTGGAGGAGAATCTCCTTTCTTTACAAAAACAATTATTTCATTTGTAATTGATTTATCTACTATTATCCAATTATAACAATTGCATTTTATTTCATGCTTTTCTAAATTGTTTAAATGATTTAAATAATACCATGTTCCATCATTTTTACTTGAACAACATCCCATTATTTATAAAAATATGGACAAAATTAATATAATTTATATAATAAAATAAATAAGTAATATATATTTCAATTTTTATTACATTGGAAATGCAATAACATCGCGAATTGACAAATTATTTGTTAATAACATCACAAATCTATCTACACCTAATCCAAATCCTCCAGTTGGAGGCAGTCCACACTTCAATGCATTGATAAAACTATCATCAATATTATGCGCCTCATCATTTCCATCTTTTTTTTCTTGCAATTGTTCTTGTAAGCGTTCTTTTTGAACAATATGATTATTTAATTCTGTATAAGCATTTGCCAATTCCATTCCACATACAAATAATTCAAATCTTTCAGTCAAATTCGGATTTGTACGATGTCCTTTTGCTAATGGAGACATAACTTTTGGATGATTCATTACAAATGTTGGATTAATACATTGTGGTTCAATATAATGTGCAATTAACTTATCAATTAAACGACTGGTTGTTCTAGGATCACTACATTCGATTTCTTTTTTCTTACATAAATCATCAAAAAAATCATGTGAATTATTTAAATCTGAAGGAAATGTTACGCCAGTTTGTTTTTCGAGTTCTTTAACAATATCAATTCTTCTGTATGGTGGCAAAAAATCAAGTTCAACTTCCTTATTATTATGCATATACTTAATTATTAAATCACCAGTTACTTTCTTTGTAATATAACTCATCATATCTTCGCAAAATTGTATCATATCATTATAATCAGCATAAGCCTTATAACATTCCATGCTGGTAAATTCTGCTTGATGTGTTGTATCTAATCCTTCATTACGAAATTGCTTTCCAATTTCAAATACACGATCTATTCCGCCGACAACTAACTTTTTTAAAAACAATTCAGGTGCAATGCGCATATACATCTTTTCTTTTAAATCATTATGATAAGTAATAAAAGGTTTTGCAGCGGCGCCTCCTAGTTCTCTACTAATAACGGGTGTTTCAACTTCCACATAGTCATCATCCAATAAAAATTGTCGTAAATAATTAATAATTTTTGATCGCGTTTTAAGAGTATTTAACATTGATGGATTTGAAATCATATCCATCCAACGATTTTTAACTCGGAAATCTGTATCAGAAATTCCAAAATATTGCTTTGTCAGCATCACATGACATGGAGTCAGCATAATGATTTCATTTGTAGTAAAAATACTTAATTCGCCTTTATGACTCTTACCGACAAAACCATCTTTAATACCAACAATATCTCCACGACAAACATTATTTGCTTCTGCAAATGTTTTAGATCCCTTGTATTCATCAATATGAGAAATAACTTGTAAAGTTAATCCATTTGAAATCATTGTGATGAAAACTAATTTTTTACCCGAAGTTCTAATTTCTAAAATACGGCCTGCGATAGATTCAACTTTATCACGATGTCTCGAGCCATCATCCACTGAATTGTATTTTTCAATATATTCCTTGAATGTACAAGTTGTATTAAATTTATGTGGATATGTGTGATTTTCAGCTATTCTGGTATTTTCGTATTGCATTAACGTATTCTTTTCTTCAGACATTGTTAATTGTGTATATATCATATATATCATTATAAAAAAATAATTTCAATTTTTTTAAATTATAAAAAAACGTCAAATGGTTCACACTTATCGCAAATGTAGTCTTTCGGAATATTTGCCTCAACGCCATCTGGCACAAATAATCTCTTTTCACCCTTTAAGGGATAAACACATGGTCTCCACTTCTCACACTCGCAAACTGATCCATCAGTTCCAGAGTTGCTCTCATAATACCACTGTCCCTTGGGATCATCCTTAAGGAGATAAATGACAAAAAACATAAAGAGAATAATAAGAGCTCCCAGAATCAAAATCGACCATTGTAGGATATCGATAATGTAATTTCCATCCATTGCTTGCATGTGTTCGGGTTTTGTTTTATGAAATGATATTGAGGGCGTGTGCTTCAGTAAGCTGTTATTACATTAAATAATATAGAACAAATATTATTTCAATTTTTTAATAAATATAAAAAAATAACATATTGGAGATCATCATAAAAATACTGGTCAAAACATTCTTTATAAATATATTTATCATTTTTTTCGATTGATTTGTATTCAATATCTAAAAAACCGTTATAATAATTATTATTATCTGTGAAATCTGAAACATATCCATTAATAAAACGTCCCTTTTTAACTTCATCTAATGTTTTGTAGTGTTCTAATTGATATTTTATTTTTATTTCAATATCATAAATCTCACTATTTATTTTATTTTTATGATAAATATCCATAAAATTGGATACCATAATATTAATTAGGATTAGTGCCTTTATCGAAGTCAAGCTTATGCGACATAATCTATTATAATTAATATATAAAATGGAATTTTCATTCATTCCCGCATCAAGACGGTTAAATATACTTGTATATTTAATGGTATTAAAATGATACCAGATATAACCAAATTTTTACAGTAGGATCATTTTACTTTTTAAATCGTGTCATTTAAAATAGTCCCCGCTGTAAAATCTAATTTATTCAATATTATAGATTCTCCAGTATTATATGTTTTTTTTTATAATTATATATTTTAATAATTGGGTCAGTAGGTGGCTTATATAGCAATGGATATAATTTATGTAATTCACTGTATTTACTCATTTTATTGGTTTATAAATTATGATAATTGAATAAGATAATTGATTTTTCATTTTTTATCTTTATATAATTTAATATTAAGAGATCCATTTGTATAATACATTAAATCATTCATTTTAATAAAATAACTTGGTTTAGTACCAGTTGATATATTTGTATAAAATAAGAAATATTTATTAATAATAGATGAAACAATGCGTGCAGATTTTTTTCCATATTTTGGATAAATAAGTATTGATGGAAGAACTCCATATTTTTTATTAAAATCAGTGTTATATCTTGTTCTCCAAGTATTAATAAGGATTTTTATTTTTCTTATATTTTTTGCCAAGTCTTCATCTGCATACCATGCAGTAATTAATCTTTTTAAGGTCCAGAATTGAAATTTATATGTAGGTTGTAATGCAATAATATTTTCTTGTGAAAGGATTTTTTCAGCTTCTTTCTGTGCATCAACATCATCTTTACTAATATTTTTACGAAACATAATATATTTTAGACTATCATATTCAATTGGTATGTCATATTGCCATTGAAAAATAGATAGATTTGGAACAAGATCTTCAGTAATTATATCATTAACTTGTACACCTGTTCTTGCTAAATGAACATATCCATTTGCAATATACATTCTAAGATCATTAAATAAATCAAATTTTTTTACAAATTTTTCATTAATCCATTTTATTATTTTTTTTCCTTCATTTTCTTCATCCTTAATATCATTAATAAGATTATCCCATGAAACTGATTTGCTCGTTACTCTATATTGATTATCTGGTGTTATCGATTCATTTTTATTTAATTTATTTTTTAAAATTTTAATCACATCCGGTGATGCTATATTTGGTGTTCCATCTTTACTTAATATATTATTTATATCTTTTTCTTTTTTTAATTTATCGGAATCAATTGATCCATCTTCATTTAATAAACTATCTTCTTTATTAAATTCTAATTTATTATTTGTATTATTAACCAACAAATCATCGTCCATCAATGGATTAAATGCTTTAGAATATTCGGGTTTAGATGGTTCCCCACTTGCTTTTAATAAGACATTCATTGTTTGTTGGTCTAAATAATTCCAAGCATATGATGGCATAACAACGAATACTCCATTTTGATTAAGATAATTTTCAATATAATCTTTATTATTTTCTAATTCAATAACTGCCAAAGTGTTATTATCCATCAATGTAATTACTCTGCCAATAAAATATTCTAAATATTGTGGAGATTTAGCAATAATTAAACTATCAAGAGATGGTGGCCATTTTGGATTTTTTATTGGCTTTATTTTATCTAAAATATCTTTTATATTATCTTCTATAATATTTGAACCTCCAATTTTTAATTTATATATTTTAGTATTCTGAATACTATCCATATTTTTGATATAGATAATATTATAAAAAAATGCATAAAATATTATTATTCATTTATAATATTTATGGCATCAGTATCGATTTCTGAATCTGAATCTGAATCTGTATCTGTTTCGGAATCTATAATGTCTTTTTCTCCTAAATAAAAATTCTTTTCATTATTAATTGGATTACCTGAACTATTAAAAAATCTCATTGTTTCGGGAGCCTTTGTTAATTTTTTTTCTGCGGGTTTATATCTCCAAACAGGTTTTCTTTTTTGAAATTTTTTTGCAGCACGCAATAATCCTTCACGTTTAGCTGAAATAGTTGCGCCTTTGCATTTTGTTATAAAATCTGAATATATATCGGAATCAAATGCATTTTTATTATGTTTTTTAATATAAGAATTCTTTGAATCATTCATATGCGATATCATATTATAATATATATCACTTGTTTTTCGGTCATCATTTGTTCTTGCTTGTAAAATTCCCGATAATGCATATTGGATAACTAATGAAAAAGATCCTATATTTATTAATCCAGTTTTCTTTTCTACTTTATTAGTCAAAAAATATAACGCATGAACTGAATTATATGGTATACATTTTCCATTTGTTGTATATAAAATAGAAACAAGATGATCATCATAATAAATATAAACTGAATTCCCAAAAAATTGGAAAAAATGATAATGTTCTTCAGTTTTTATTTTATCAGATATTTTTTTTAAACGATTGATTAATTCTAGCGCATCATGTCTAAAACTTGTACTTATTATTTCGTAATAAGGTGTTTGAATAGTATTTTGATTATTTTTATGTCTAAAATAATTATATGCATTTAGTCCAATTGAAATTAATGTTGCATTATCAATTAGATAATCATTAATACTTTCCAAAATAGTATCAAGTGTTTTATCGGATGGAATTTTTATGTTAATTGGTTTAGAGATTTGTGGTAATGGATAATATTTTAACAAAGTTGTATATCTTGGGAATCTTTTTTCTAATTTTATTTCCCAACTTGTCATTGGATCATTAAACATTCTAAGATAATCAATATAAGCTAATATAGGTTGAACAACAGTATAGCCTTTTACAACATTAAATGGCATTTTATTATATATATTTCGTGGAACATATGATATATCACAGTATTCGTCATAATTAACAAATAATTTATAAGTTCCCTCATGTTGTGCTTCTTGTCCTACAATTGGACTAAAATTTTTATCATGCAATTCATTTGATATTTCAATTATATCGGTAATTGGGTCTGGAGAATAAAAATCCATATCAGGAAAATCATTATCATCATAAAAGGCATCACTGGGATTTTTATCTGAAATTAATAAATTATGTGCAAAACCTCCATATACTTTTCTTTTCTTTTTTTTAATGAAATCATGTATTATTTTAGTAACTGCCAGTTTCTCATCACCATATGGTTCTAATTCAACTAATTGTTTTTTTTTTACTTCTTCCATTCTTTTTTTAAATACATCATTAAATTCTTTTATATCATTTTGACTATATTGACTCATATATTATAGATCAATATAATTAGTATAAATTATTATATAAACAATTCTTTATTTATATATAAAATTTAAAAATTGAAAAAAAATATATAAGCATAAATGATATATTAGTATTATATGGAAAATATATCTCTAATAAACAAACGCCAAACATTAAATAGATATAATTTTTTAACGGAAAATAGTAAAGATATATCATATAAATCATTAATGTATGCAGAATCTGTTTTAAAAAGATTTGACACAATTGAAAAATTTAGTGAAATACTTGGAAGTTATGTTATTGCAAATGAATTAGAAAAAGGAATTTTTGAATTTGCATTAGTTCATATTACAATTAATAGTCTTGATAATGATAATGTAACAGCTGTATATTATGAAAAGGTAAATGATATATATGTAAATTTAGTTTCAGGAAATAATTTTAGTAATGAATGGTTGAAAAAAGCAATATTAGATGATGTAATAAAACCTAATTTAGTTCCATTTCTTTCTCCACAACAATTATGTCCTGAATCTTGGGCAGATATTTTGTATAAAAAACAATATATTGAAGTTGCTTATAATGATGTTGCAACGACAGATATTTATAAATGTTATAAATGTGGTGCACGTAGATGTAAAATAACTGAACTTCAAATTAGATCTTGTGATGAACCTTCGACAAAATTTATAACTTGTTTAGAATGCTATACAACATTTTGTAAATAATTTTTTTATATGATAAGATTACGTAATCCAAAAAATAAACTACAAAGAATTAATCCATAAAAAATTATTCCAATTGGAGAAACAGAACCGTCATCGAATGGATTAATTATTGGAGCAACATTTCCAATGATATTTTTAACAAAACCCATTGATAAAAAATAATAAACTGCAATTAAAAGACAAAATTCTTTAACAATATTATAATTTTCTTTTTCTTCAATAAGTTCATCATTTTCTGATATACTTTTTAATATTTCCAAAGATTGATCTGTTTCAGTATTTATACTATCTTCATCAAAAATATCATGATTTTGTTCTAATTCATTATTTATTTTATGTGCAATAGAATTTTGATTAAGATTTGGATTTATATTTGGATTTAAATGTTCGATACTTTTTCCTGATTGGGCGTGTGCAGTCGAAGGCATCGATTCTAATTGATTCATTAATTGACTCATTTCAGCATTATTCATTTCTTCTAATTATATAATAACAAAATAAATTTAATTATATTATTTATTCGAAGATAAATTTATATTGGACTCATAATTTATGGAAGATTCATAACTTGTATCAAAATTTATATCTAATGGTTTTTTTAATAAATCATGTCTTAATTTTACCATCATACGGAAATTATTTATTTTTTTATCAGGTAAAGAACTTTGATCTAAATTAACTTGTGCTAATTTATTAATAAATTCTTTATCGACATTATAATACTCATTTTCAGTTGATCTCGCATCAACTGATTTATATCTTAAACTTAATACACATTTACCATATACAGCTTTTTTCATTAATTTCGATGCAATTACATTTAATTTTTTATTTGTTGGAATTAGTTCAATAAAAAACATCATTGCAAAATCATTTATTTCTATTTCATGATAACGAATATTTTTTTTTGCATCATCTTCATTTATCCATTCAATTGGACTGTGCAAAAATTGTATATTGTGAATAGAATCATCTAAATTTATTAATACACATTGTTTTACTAATGTATTATAATAAAGATCCAATATATCATCCATATAAATATCACTTAATTTACATTCATCATTTATTATATCATATTTAAGAATTACACATTTATTTACTACTCTGTGTTGATGATGTATTAATTTTATTGCAATATTATTAACACCATATTTTTCATCATCCGATAAATAACATGCTTCATATCTATTTTTTTCATCTTCAAAAATAATAGTTGTTTCAACAACTGAATTAGCATATGTTTTCATATCTAAAATATCATGTATTGTTTGGAGAATATTGCCCGAATCTGTAATTTCAACATAATCTTCTAATTCATCCAAAAGTTTATCTTTAGTAAAATTATTAAGGGAATAATTTCCATAAAAAAGTCTATTCTTTTCAATTACGGCTATTTTCATAATTATATTACAATAATATAATTATACTAATATATATTTATATATATAAATAGACTCATACTGATGATATAGATGATGGACAGATATATATTTTGGGAAAAAATTTATAACATTTATTGTCTTTCCTGAATATTCTTTGGCGAAATTCATTTGAATTGGGACCATGCCTTTTAATTGAAAAATAAAATATTATAAGTCCAAAAATAAATCCAATTATTATTGATTCGACCATAATTTATATATTTATATATAATATAGGCAATGAAATTATTATATTTAATGGTTTTTGTAATTATTTATCATATATTTTTTGACAATACAAATATTGGGTATAAAAAAAATATAGAAAATTATTCTACATCTGAAATTGAAAGTATTGAAAATATTAATACTCCTGATATAATAACAAATACTGATTATAGAATGATATATGACCCATTACTTGATCCATGGAAAAGGCCTCCACGTTATGTAATTGCGCCTTTAATTGGAAATCCGCATTTAAATATACCAACAAGAGGATATCCCGATAGTTTCAGTTTACAGGGATATTTAGTGAATGGAGATAAAATACATAAATTATTCGGTAGAGAAAAATTTCCAAATAGCACGGAATATGAATATTATGCAGAAATATTCATAAATGGCAACAATAATACAATTAAATATGAAATACATAAAAATAAACAATTATATGATGGTGATAAAGTATATATCGATTTATTACATGATACTTTTGAAGTTAAATTACTTAAAACAAAAGGTTTAGAATATAATCCATATTATATATAATTTTTAAAATTTAAAATTAGTTATTACTAAAAGGAAATGATCTCCAACTTTTAAATCATCTGAGACTATAAAAGTGCGATCATTTATATGTGTTACCAAAAAACAAAATGGTTGTTTAGAAATATATGAAGATAGTGCTTTATGTAAATCTAATTGTAATTCATTTGATATTTTAAATCTTGATGTAACGAGTTCTGTTTTTAAATATAATCTTGTTGAGTAATCAATATCAACAGCATATTTTATAATTTTTCTTGATATATTTGTTATTTTTTTTGGGAAATAAGATACGGCCCAAGACCATATCCATATTTTATTGTGCGAATCATATTTTCCTAATATTTCATATGTTGATGAATAAATAATATTATTATTTTTATCATATATTTTACATGTTCCTTCATATAAATCCAATTCAATATTTTTTATACTTTTAATTATATCATCATATTTTTCAAAGTTTGCATCATAATATTCAAATGAATCAGTGACAATATCCATATATTATGAACTTATATTATTTTTTTTCAGATCTTTTCTTTAATATATCTTTTATTGATATTGTACTTGCATGACTTATAAATTCTTTTTCTTTTTTAATTTCCTTTGTATTATTATCTTTATCACATAAACGGATTGGTGGGAAACCTCCTTTTCTATCTAATGCCATAATTATATTTATATACTTGGAAAATATAATAAAAAAATATTAAAATATAATAATAATATCGGAAATATTATCATTATTGTTTTTTATTAATTTTATTTTTTTTTCTTTCCTTTTATATGCATGTTTTTCCATATGGTTTATATTGCAACAATATCCTTTATTTTTGCATGTCAATTTTAAAAATTCATCATCATTTATTGAACCAACATAATTCATATATAATAATCTATGTAACATTACTTTTTTCCTTTTATAATAAAAATTTATATATGGACTAGTTTTTATTGAATTTGTATTTGTTACATATCCCTTCCATAAACAACATTCTTTCCCGAATATTGTTGATTTTGGATCCAAAAAATTATATATCCTCACAATATCTTTATATGATAACTTATTGGTAATTATATTTAATTGTCTTTTTAATAATTCTTCCATATAATTATATGTTAAAAAAATAAAAATAATCATATTTATATTATGTTAATCGTGTTAAATAATTATTTAAAATAAATTGCATCTACTTCATCTGGTGTAATAGAATTTGTGATATAATTAAATTGGAGATTAATAATTTTTGATTTATTTGAAGGACCAATATATTTATTTGCGTCTTTAAGAATTGATTTAGATGTCACTTTATGGTAATATGATATATCATTATCAAATATAAATGTAATTCGATTATTATCATCATAAACAACAATTGGTATTTTATGTATTTTATTTAATAAAAATAATTCCAATACTCCATTACTAATATAATTTGTATTTTTCCCAAAATTAATAATAAAATCATTAATATATGATTTATCTAATACTTTCTTATCAAAAAAATTACTAATATTATCTAATTCTGATAAATCAAAATTATTTAATTTATCTAATTTATCTATTATTATGCTTTTAAAGAAATTTGTTAAATCATTTTGCGTATCAGAATAATAATGCAGATTTCTATTATTTATATCATATAATGGATGCATTAACCAATAAAAACAATTAACATATCCTCTCACAATACTATTATTATTTTCCAAAATTCTTTGAACATACATTTCTTTTAAATTTCGTAATGGGTTGTCTAAAATTAAATTTATATTTTTTGTTTTTTTCAAATTTTCAAAAATTGTTTTATTTTTTATTATATTTGATTTATTAAAAACAATTCTATCTTCAATTTCTTTATAAATATTTTGATTTATAATATCAGAAACATAGTAATTACCTTTTTCCAATATTTCAAATGATTTTATATTATTTTCAATCAGTTCATTACTGATTTTATTAACTGAATAAATTATTTGTGTTTTCGTTTGAGCAAATTTACATTTATCTGCATGCCATTTACAATGTAAATTTTGCGTGCAAGAGTCTTTATTATTATTTATACTGCATGTTTCTCTTATATTATTTTTTTCATAATTTTTAATATCAAGAATTTTATTCATTGATGTCATAAAAGTTTTTCCACCGCCAGTTTGTGTATTATTTTCTTCTTTAAATATTCTATATAATTCATCATCAATTAATTTATACATGAATAATTTTAATTTATATTTTTTTGTTAAAGTATCTTTAATATCCAATATAGATAATAATTTTTCTTTTTTATCAGTATTTTCTTTATCATTGATAAATTTACTAAATTCCAAACGAAATAGTTCATATGATTCTGTTTTATAATCATCTTTTTTAACTGAATATATACGGTCATCATATATTATATTTGTTTTTCCCTTTAAAATTTCTTTATCTATTTTTTCATAAATTGGTTTATTTTCATATAATAAGTTATTTTTTTTTAAATCTGTAATAAACATATTTTTGGGTTGTATCGGTATTATTTCCCTTGTTTTTGTCATAATTGCTATTGCATTAACTGATTTATTTTCAAATACTTCATCAAAATAAATTCCTACTGGTATAGTTTGGGGTATTTTCTTTTTTATTTTTTCATTTAATTCATTTAATTTTGCGAGTGTTTCATCATATGTATCGACATATTTATCCAATGATTGTACTATTTGTACATCATATATAGATCCAGATGGAAATACTGGAATAATTAATCCATTTTTCATTATAATATATTTAACTTTATTATAAACATCAATATATTGGAAACGGGGTTTCGATCCAAGATCTGTTTTAGTATTTTTTAATATTTTTAATGTTTTATCTGAATTAAGTGAAATATTCTCATCTAACACCATTGTATCAATGTTTTTATCATAATAATCTTTTGTTATTTTTACTATTTCATCATCCATTGTAAATTTTTTTATTATATAATTAACATCTTTTCTTTTTATCATAATAATTGGATAATAATTTTGATTATCTTGTAAAATAAAAATTGTATCGCGAGTGGCAAAATTATCTGAATTTTGATCAAATAATAAATAAAAATCTTCAATTGTCCTTTCTTTTTCTAATTGATGTTTAATAACAGATATTTTTTTAACAAAAATAAGTATATTAATTCCATTTTTAGATATAATACCAGGCAGTGATAATAAATTATTTATATTTGTATAATCTAATGGACTATTTTTAATAAATGAAATATAATTCTCTCTTGTTGTATATTTTGTTTTTATTTCACCTTCATTTAAACTTGTAAATATCATATTTGATTTATCATCATTTAATTTATTTATGCATATTGTTTTAACTTGATCAATTGTTTTATCAAATAATAGCGAAATTGAAGTTAAAAATGAATTTTCATTTTGTTTTATGCCAAATTTAAAAAAATATCCATTTTCTGCTTTGTATAATAAATTATTTTTTCTAATATTCATTTTATTTAAATTATAATTAAAGAAAAAATCCATATGTTTAGGCAAGTATCCAATACGCGATTCCTGTATTTTATTTGTATCTTGCAATATATATATTTTTTCTTGAATTACATCAGGTATTGTTACATTGGTCGATTCAATCTTTTTTTCTTTTCCTGTTTGATTTTTTAATTTATCCAAACATTTATCAAAAAACTCTCTTTTTTCTTTATTTACACTTTTCGAAAAATCTTTTTTATAACAACATGGCATACATGCTTCTTTTTGATTTGAACCTTTTGTTAAAAATCCTATATGATAATATTCGCCATTAACAGATGGATCGCATGTATAATAAAAATCATTATCTTTATAATTCCCCTCATCATCTAAATCTGGAAATTTTATTGCTTTTATTATTTCTTCATGTTTTTTTCCTGTATTTTTATCTTTTACTTGTACCTTTCTTAAAAATAAACCCGATTTTTTATCAAATTTGTATCCTCTTTTGGTTAATTCATTTAATGATTTTGTTGTATATTGTTGTGGTTGACGAATTTTATCTCCATTATTTTGACAATTTCTAGACCATTGATTTTGACCCTTCTCTGGCTTATAACTAAAACGTTTATCTAATTTTCTCATTTTTTTTATACTTTTCTCTTCTTCATCATGTTCTATTAATTCTTCTACTTTTCCTCTTCGTTTTGCAATGAATGATATTTTCTTTAGTTTTTCTTTTAAGTATTGGTATTCTTTCTTTTTTAAAAGGTATGTGTTTATATATAAATTTATTAATATATTCATAAAAGATATAATTTTATTCATTTGATCAATATCCTTCGATCCTGCAATACGTATTTTATAATTATCTCTTTGTTTCCCTTGAACAACAATATATACTCCAGATAATTTACTTTTCGATGTTGTATCCCATTTTTTTAATACTTTTCTTGATTTTTTTACTGTTTTATATTTCTGTTGCATTTTTACTATCTCTTCTCTTGCTTTTTCTTCTGTAATATTAAATTGTTTACTTAATTCTATTGTCATCATATTTATATTTGGTTCATAATTTCTCATAAAATACATGATTTTTTGTTCAATTTTAAGCTGATTGTCATATCCAGATACTCTTTTATATCTTAAATATGTTCCAAATTTACTCTTATCTTCATTATTTAGATTTTTTGTTTTTCTTTTTCTTGGAGCTATTACAAGAGATGAATAAGGATAAAAAAATCTTGAAAAATCTGACAAGTCATTATGATTTATTATATATTTATCTGGTAATTCAAATTTTTGAATGGAATTTATAAAAATAAATTTAAAATCATCATCTTCCGGTATCTTTAATTTAAGTTTATTTATTTGTTCTTTATTGATTTTTTCAATTAATTTTTTTATATATAAATATGAATCTTTTATTTTTTCAATTGTTGCCATATCTTCTTCTCTGAATTGTGTTTTATATTCCATTTTTCCATTTTCTTTTATTGTTAATGAAATATATTTATCATTTATTTTTATTTTAATATTTATTCCATATGTCGAATTCTCATACCATTTTGTTAATATATCAACATTTGATTTATCTTTTATATATTCAGTCATAAATTCTTTATTGTAACCAAATGCATTATTGCCATCTTGTGTATGATATTGAATAAATGGAAAAGTATCATTTGTTATGAATTCATTAAATACTCTAAATAAATTTAATTCCCCCTCTAATATATTTAAATTTACTACTATATCAGTATTAGTGATATATGTTTTTGTGAAATATTTTAAATCATCATTACGTTCTTTTTCCACAATATTCATTATTTCTGTTTCTAAAATCATATCATTTAATATTGTCTCATGGAATATATTTAATTTATTAACCTCCATCGTTTTATCCCCGTTTAAAAATTCTATTATATTTTTAAATTCTTGATTATTTATTTTTGGAAAATATAATTGTTTGTATATATCATATATATTTTTATATACCTCAGGTGATGGTTTATAATTTATTCCCAATTCATTATAAATATCAATCAT
>Ga0210044_10005974_pt1 | contig 16225 bp, 19 predicted proteins | sample CryGey13umfilter_2_FD_183959 | JGI IMG/M metagenome (GOLD analysis project Ga0210044, IMG submission 183959) | Groundwater microbial communities from aquifer in Utah, USA - Crystal Geyser 4/9/14 3 um filter (SPAdes) (version 2) | ecosystem: Environmental > Aquatic > Deep subsurface >...
GAAGATGACGACTGCGAGAGTGGCATCATCGACAAGGACGGCGGCTGGAAATTTCGGCCTGGGACCTATGAGTACATCGCTTCGTTCAGCGAAGGGTTGGCGTTTGTCGAGACCCATGAGGGCTGGAGGGGCTATGTCGACGAACATGGCGAGAAAGTCTTTGAGGCCTCATACGGTACTCCGTTCATTACTGGAGTCGCTACCGTCAAATTCTGGTTTGATGACGAGCTCGACGCCTGTGGGAGCTACGGACTCGTCAATACGAAGGGTGAGTATATCTTTCCCTTTCGCCTTAAAGGCACCTTCAATTCCTCAAAGCTCTTCTTCGACGAGAACCAGATTATGGTCGCCAGCATCGATGAGGGAGACACCGACTACCACGAGGTCGTGCTGCACCGAGAGCGCGGCGTCATCTGGCCGCCGGGGTGGAACGAGCCGGGGGCGGGCGAGGGCGTGCTGTGCTGGCCGGAGCTCGAGGCGAAGAAGAAGGGGGCATCGCCCTCGGAACTGGAGGGCGAATAATTGTCCGTTCTTGGTTGTTGCGGCGGCCATTTCGAGAGAACCGGTACCGAGAACTCGAAGGGCCGTACAGCGTGGCGGACGGGTCCGCAATTCCAGAAAGATGCGGCATCCTTCGAGGAGGAGCTGAACGCGACGAGCGCTGGAGCGCGCAGGAGTCCGGGAAAACGATCAAGGACGAGGAGCGGCTCGCCAGCAACCCATTGCAGGTGCACTTCGGCGCAGGGGCAACCTATACGAGCGTCAACGCGACGCTCGGCATCGATTTGAAAGACAAGGACCCAAAGAAGGACAACGCCTATCTCCTGCAGTGGCGCGACACACCCGATCCGTTGGGCGGGAAAGCGCACCTGTTGGACAGGTTCCTCGGCTTCATGGCGGATGCCGATGTGTAGCGTCTTCAGGTGCCCTACTTCAACGAGAAGGTGAAGAACGACAGCGACAATCCCCTCATTAACTAACTAACTATAACTAGGGAGTGAGGAAACAGTCCTACGAGTTGTCCGGCGCCAGCTTCACCAACGAAGGCAACCGCTGCGATGAAAACCGTTCATCGACCGCGTCCAACAGCGCATCCGCAGCGTTCGGATGCCCCCCTACGTTCAACCCGCTGAGCGCGATGCGGTGCATGCTGCGGGCCACGTCCCGCACCGAGCCGTGACGTTCGGGGTCGTACCAGCCGTAGATCCAGTTCATCATCCCGAAGATGCTGTAGGTGACCCGCTCGAGTTCCTCTTCAGCCATCGGCTGCTCGCCCAATATCCGCCGGATGATGTCCCGCGCGATGGCGAAGTGGCGGGCCTTGAGGGTGCGCACCGCGTCTCGTTCCTCGCTCCCCAGCGCCGAGTGCCCTTGGACGAGAACCCGCATGACATCGGGCTTCTCGATGAGGTAACCCACATGGCTGACGATGAAGAGGTAGAGCTGTGCGACGGGGTCGTTGGAGGCTGCGACCCGCTCGGTGGCGCTGCTGATGAGGGTCTCGAAGGCGCGCTCGTGCAAGGCGAAGAGCACAGCCTCCTTTGAATCGAAGTAGTTGTAAAAATTGGCCAGCGAGCTGGCGGTGTCCTGCGCCAACTTGCGCATGGACATGCCATGAAATCCGTCCCGCGCGATGGCGCGAGCCGCCGCGGCGAGGATCTCCTCGCGGGCCTTTTCGGACTTTCGGGCGCGTGGGCTCAACGGTTCTTCCACTCGGGCTTGCGGCGAGCGAGGAAAGCGTCGATCCCCTCGTTGGCGTCGTGGCTGGGCAGGAGCTCGTTGACATAGCGGCTCTCGGCGTCGTCGAGGGGCGCGCCCATGGCGGTCAGCAGCCCGGACGCTTCTCGCGCGACCTGAGCGCCTTGCCGCAGCGCGAAGGCCGACAGCGGTGCTAGGTTCCGCGTGAACCAAGCCCGCAGCTCACTCATGGGGTCATTGGTGGCGAAGATTTCAGTGACCCAGCCCAGGTTCTTGCCGCTCTGGGCATCGAGGCTGTCTCCCGTCAGCAGCAGCCGCTCCATGGTGGGGCCGCCCAGCCGCTGGGCGCCAATCGCGGCCAAGACCGGCGGGAAGACGCCGAGCTTGATCTCGGGACAGCCGAACACCGCGTCCGCCGTAGCGAAGACGAAGTGGCTGCAGAGGACGACCTCGAAGGCGCCACCGAGACACTGCTTCTCGACCAAGGAGGCGATGGGCACAGGGAAGCCGACCAGCTTGCGGCAAAGGCGGTGGAAGCCCTGGAGCATCGACGGCGCCTGGTCCTTCACGTGCTCCTCGACCGACGCTCCAAACGAGAACCGGCCGCCCTCGCCGCGCAGGACGACGAGCTTGAGGGCGTCGTCGCCGTACAGATCGTCGAGGGTCTGCTCGAGCTGGTTCATGAGGGCGAGGGTGAGGATGTTTCCTTTGCTGCCGCCGAGGGTGAGGAGGAGGACGGCGCCGCCTTCGAGGGATTCGGTTTTGAGGAGGGTGTTCACTGGGTCTTTACTCCGGCCTCACCCCCTGACCCCCTCTCCCACTTCGTGGGCGAGGGGGAGTCCAGATGTTGGGGTCAATTGAGGGCTTGCGGTGGGATCTTAGGTGGGTCGGCACTTCGTCGAGGACGCCAGAACGGAACTGCAAACTCAGAGAACTGTGAGTGAAGCCCCCCCCTCTCCCGAACCGGCCCAAACCGGGAGAGGGGAAGGGAAGGGGTGAGGCCGAACCTATCGAATCTCGTCCACGACCTTGCGGGCCGCCTCGGGCAAGACCTCGAGGACGAGCTCCTTGTTGAAGATGGCACCTTCGGCGATGCGACGACGCAGCAGCGCGAAGTCGATCTGCTTGGCGCCCTTGTCACCGAACTGGAAGGCGGTGAAGCCGGCCGAAGCCTCGGTGTTCATGTTCAAGGCGAGCCAGGAGCGGTTGGTTTCGCTGTTGGCGAGCCAGTGGGCGAGCTTCTTCTTGCGCAGTGACTGCAGGGTCTTGCGGGTGCAGTCGGGGAAGGTGTTGAGGATCTGGGTGATGAGGTGTTGCACCTTCTTGTCGAGAATCGAGAAGTCGATGGTGCAGTCTTTCAGCACGTCGGCAGCGGCCTTCTTCTCGTCGCCGGTCTTCCAGTCGCCGTAAACCACGTCGCCCATGTCGTTGAGGTAGGTGTTGGTGATGGCCATGGGGTTGGGGATGAACTGGCCGTCCTTGTTTTTGTAGACCGGCGCGATGTCGTTGAGCAGGCCCAAGCGCTTGGCGGTGTGGGCCGACCAGGGCTGGTCGCAGAGGACGAGGGACTCGGCGGCCTTGGCGAAGCCGACGTAGAGGTCGAGGAAGTCGGTGGAGCCGCCGTCCGGTGCCGAGCCATGGGCGGGACCGGCTTGCCCGAAGCGAGCGTGGTCGCCGGCGACGCTGAAGTCGCAAGCCATGCCGAGTTCTTGACCGCCGCCGATGCGCATGCCGTTGACGCGGCAGATGACGGGCTTGTCGCAGAGGAGCACGTTGGTGACCATCTCGTTGAAGAGCCGCATGTACTGCAGGTACTCGTTGGGACGGTTGGAGTAGTACTCGGCGTACTCCTTGGTGTTGCCGCCGGTGCAGAAGGCGCGGTCACCCTTGGCCGTGAAGACGACGGCGACGCACTTGCGGTCCATGCTGGCGCGCTGGAAGCCGAGGATGACCTCCTTGACAGCCGCGGTGGTGTAGGAGTTGAGCTGCTTCTCGTTGTCGAGGATGAGCCACACCTGATTAAGGCCGGGGACCTCGGTGCCGTCGTGCTGATAGACGGGGCGCGTCTCGTAGCCGATGTGACGGAACTCGTAGGTGGGGAGAAGCTCGTGGTTGATGAGGTCGACGTTCTGCATGGTTTCTCCAGATTCGGTAGGGGTCGAGCGCCGCAACGCTGGCTAGATAGATAGATTTGTGAGCAGGGCGCTTTAGTTCCTGGGATCTAGGACCATCCGCTTGGTCAGCTTGTGCGCGGCCATGGCTTCGAGCTGCTCGTTGAGTGTCGACATGGGGGCATAATCGACGAAGGGCTCAACGGCGACTTGTCCCTTGAAGATCAAGGCGAGGACGGGCGGGTAGGCCTCAGGCGGGCAGCCCCAGGTCCCCATGGCCGTGGCGTCGAAGGCCATCAGGTTGGAGAGGCGCACGTTGACCTTCTCGAAGGTGTAGCCGACGAAGACGAGGGTCGAGGCCCGGCCGAGCAAGGTGTAAGCCTGCATCTGGCCAGCGGCGGTGCCGCTGCATTCGAAGATCTTGGTGTTCAGCGAGCCGATGCCCCAGCCCTTGGCTAGACTGCTGGCTTGCTTGCGGACGTCGCGCTCTTGCTGACCAGCGACGTTGATGATGGCGTCGGCGCCGAATTCGGCGCTCATTTGCAGGCGCTCCTCGCTGATGTCGAGCGTTACGACCTTGGCGCCCATGGCGTGGGCGATCTGCGCGGTGAACCCGCCCACCCCGCCAGCGCCGATGACGTAGGCGATGTCGCCGGCCTTCAGCCGAGCGCGCAAGATCGCTTGATAGGCTGTCGAGACTGCGTCGGCGACCACAGACAGGGCGCGCACGTCGAGCCCAGCAGGGACGTTCTCCAACGCCACCAGGGGCGCCGCCGGCACGACCATATGCGTTGCGAAGCCGCCATGGATGTCGTTGCCTGGCATCTTCTGTGCGGTGCAGGCGTTGCTGCGGCCGGCGCGGCAGAGCTCGCAGTCCAAACAAGGCAGCACCGCCGGCACCACCACTTGCTTGCCCACCAAGCTCTTGAACGCGTCGCCTGCAGACACCACGCGGCCCATGACCTCGTGGCCTAAGGCAAGTGGCAACGCATGGTTGGGCTTGACCGAACCTTGGGCGTAGCCCAAGTCCGTGTGGCACATGCCACAGGCTTCGACCTCGATGAGCGCTTCGTGGGAATCGGGATCCGGGAGCTCCAGGTCCTCAGCCACCAAGGGCTTGCCGAACTCTTTCAAGAGATACGCGCGGGCCGTGGTCGTCATTGCTTTTATCCCTTTTGCGGGCGCTCGCCAATTCCCCGGTCCCCCAGGTGCACAGGCTTGGCCCAAGTCTCTTCACCTGTCCCTCGTGGAGCTCAGCCCGACGGGAGACGGTCCACAGGCAGTGTCTCTCGCGCTCCCTGCGCGGTGGAACGGCGGTTCAGCGCCCCCAAGCGTTCAGCCTCGTTCCTGCCCCTGCGAACGTTCAATCGGTAACTTGAGGAAAGCTACCTGAACGATCGTTCGTGTGTAAAGGAGAAGGTGAACGAACGTTCGTTTGGGGGAGCACGGCCGAGGAAAACTCAACCACGAAACAGGATTCCCCCCTCTCCCGTTTCGGGGAAAGGGGGGCAGGGGAAGGGGGCCGACAGCGACCTAATCCCTCAACTCGAACACCACTGACACCGACGCGCTCACCTGCACTTTACCCGAGGCAAAGGTCTCACCAATCTGGGCTAGAGTTCCGTTGTCGACGAGCTCGTTGACGTTCATGTTGCCCATCGAATTCCCCCAGCTCGACACTTGGGGAGCGCCTTCGTTGACCTCCAGCGGCAGTCCGATCTTTTGCCCCAGCTTGGCGGCCATGACCTCGGCCTTCTTCAGCGCGGCATCCACGGCCATCTCGCGGGCCTCCCGGCGTTTCTCGACGGTCTTCGACGAGCGCATCTCGATGCCATCGAGGCGGTTGGCGCCGCGCTCGAAGAGCTCGGTGAGCACGACCTCCAGGGTCTCGGGGCTGTTGAGGGTGAGGGTGAGGCCTTTCTGCACGTCGTAGCCCACGAGCTTGCGCTCCCGGTTGTAGTTGTTGTCGTAGCGAGGGCTAATGCGGAAGTTGGTGGTCTGGATGTCTCTCTCGATGAGCTTGTGGTTCTTCGCCACGAGGAGGAGCTCAGCCATGATGGCGTCGTTGTTGGTTTTGGCGACCTGTACGCCGGGATCGAAGGTGTCCACCCCGACGGAGACGACGAACTCATCCGGCGCGGTCTGGATCACCGCGGTGCCGGAGACGGAGAGGGTGCGCGGCTTGGGTGCGGCGTTTGGCGGGGGCGCGCTGGGTCCCGCGCCGTTTGGACCAGGCCCCACCTGTGCCTGGGCGGATTGAGGAGGAGGAGCCTCGCAGCCGGTAAGGAGGGCACCGAGCACGAGAGCAGCCAGGAGATTGAACGTCGGTCGAAGGGGAGTGGTCATGGTGTCCTCTGGGTCGGGCTCACGCCGGACGCGGTTCTGGGATCTTGTTGGACTTACGTGACGGCGGCCGTTGCGCCGCTGCCATGATGGCGTTGGGGGAGAAGATCAGGGCGGCGCACATGTGGATCGCTGCGGAAGGGCCACAGCGCGGCAGAGAGCGTGGCCCACGGCTTCGTTGCGCACAGTCGAAGAGCATGAAGTCGGCCTCGCCGTCGTCCTGGCGGGAGAGAACGACGAGCGGGAGCTGGCCTGGCTCGTCGGAGAGGCCGAGGGTGCGCAGGGCGAGCGGTTCGGGCGGCCAAATGGTTTCGGCCACCTCGAACTCGTTGGGCAAGACCCCGCTGCACGAGCGGATCGTGTCGTAGAGTTGCCCTTGTCCAGAAGGTCGTTCGGGTGCGGTTGGGAGGAAGTCGTCGTCTCTCATGGGCGGCGAGTGTTACCAGCGCATGGAGCGACAAACAAGCGTTTGGGGGCTCTATTCGGCTGGTGGCGCCAAGGAGGACATGCACTCGGTGGTCCAACCGACGATGGTCTCCTCGGTGAAGTCCTGCTTCTCGAGCTGCTCCATCGTGATGTTCTGCTCCATCTTGAGCAGCACGCAAGTGCAGACCGGCGCTGGGCCTCCTGACTCAGTGCACTCGGTCATGAAGGCGTCGCGGACCTCTTGGGGGTACACCTCGGCGGAGGCGATGGAGGTCAGCAGTGCAAGCACGAAAACGGCAAGAAACGCGATGCGAGTCATGAGAGCTCCGGGTTTGAGGCCAGCCACGCAGAGCGGCCAGCACTTTTCACGAAACAATGGTCGACACCAGAGATGGCTGGGACGCAGCCGTGTGGCTAGGAATTCAGGGGCCTGAATTCTTTCGAAGCAGACCGTCTTGTGGCAGTCCGCTCTGCCTCGGGCTTTCAAGAGTTCAACGATGCAACACCTCGAGCAACTGTCCAAAGCGCCAGGTGATTCGCTGCTCCACGGGTTCGGATTTCTGGGCATAGACTGGCCTTCGAGTGGTTCACATCGAAGGGTTCGGGAGGCTTCCAGGAGATCAGAGTGAACACCTGGGGTGCAATTGTGCAACAAGAGTGCAATTATGCACCCAAGATAGTGGTCTCAAAGGGTTGAAGAGGTATACTCCGGGCCGCGAACCGTGGCCTTGCGGCTCGGTTCGGATTGAAGACCGAGTACTGATTATTAAGTAATTTCAACATTGTATCTGCCATTTCCCGCCGGGAGAAGACCCCACCATGACCGAGAGCCGCCCCGTCAAGTCCCTCCTCGCCAAGTACATCCCCGTCCGGCTGGAAGCCGACCTGTCCCAGCTCAGCGCCAAGCGACGGCAGATGATTCCGCTGTTGATCGACGCGATGAAGGCCATCGATGCTGCTTTTTGGAAGCAGAGCTGGGGAGACAAGGAGGCTCTCATGGCGGGAATCGAAGACGAAGATGTGCGGCGCTTCGCGGAGCTCAACTACAGTCCCTGGGATCGGCTCGACGGCAACACTCCTTTTGTCGCAGGGGTCGGTGCGCGCCCGCTCGGAGGGGCATACTACCCGCAAGACATGAGCAAAGAGGAGTTCGAGGTCGCCGTGGAGGCGGCGGCGGACGGCGGCCAGTCGCTGCGCAGCCTCTACACCATGGTGCGGCGAGACGAGCAGGGGGCGCTGACCCCCATCCCCTATCACGAGTACTTCGCGGCCGAATATGGGGTCATCGTCGAGAAGCTGCGCGCCGCGGCTGCGCTCGCCGAGCACCCTGGATTCGAGGCGTACTTGCGGGCTCGCGCGGCGGCTTTCGAGACGGATCAGTACCAGCCCAGCGACATTGCCTGGATGGACATGAAGGAGAACGTCGTAGACGTGGTGATCGGGCCCATCGAGAACTACGAGGACCAGCTCTTCGGCTACAAAGCGTCCAACGGCGGCTACATCCTGATCAAAGATCTGGAGTGGAGCCGCCGCTTGGCCCACTACGCGGCGCTCTTGCCCGCCCTGCAGCGCGGCTTGCCGGTCCCCGACGCGTACAAGGCCGAGTTGCCAGGGGCCGACTCGGAGCTCAACGCCTACGATGTGGTGTACTACGCGGGCGACAGCAATGCGGGCTCGAAGACGATCGCCATCAACTTGCCCAACGACGACGAGGTGCAGCTCAGCAAAGGCACGCGGCGCATGCAGCTCAAGAACGCCATGCGCGCGAAATTCGACCAGATCATGTTGCCCATCACGGCGCACTTGATCGACGAGACCCAGCGACCGCACGTCACGTTCGAGGCCTTCTTCGGCAACACCATGTTCCACGAAGTGGCGCATGGGCTTGGGATCAAGAACACCATCGATGGCGGCGGCTTTGTTCGAGCCGCCCTCAAAGAGACGTACACCGCGCTGGAGGAAGGCAAGGCCGACATTCTCGGGCTGCACATGGTCTCGGAGCTGCGCAAGATGGACGTCATCACCGAGGGGCAGCCCTTGGACGACTACGTCACCTTCTTTGCGGGGATCTTCCGCTCGATCCGCTTCGGCTCGGCCAGCGCGCATGGCGTGGCGAACCTAATCCGCTTCAACTTCTTCAAGGAGATGGGGGCGTTCGAACGCCACCCCGACCGCAAGACCTACCGAGTCGATCCCGAGCGCTTTGCCAGCGCCGTCGAGGCGCTCGCCGCCAAGATCTTGATCCTGCAGGGAGATGGGGACTACGGCTCGGTTGTCGACTTCGTAAGAACGTATGGTTCTGAGGGCACTGAATTGCGCGCCGATCTGGATCGTCTCAGCGAAATCGGAATTCCGACCGATGTGGTGTTCGTGCAAGGTGCTGACGTCCTCGGTCTCTAGGATCAGGAAGGAGCTCTCATGTCTCGGCTCGCACTTCTGACCGCGCTCGCGCTCTGTCTTTCGGCTTCTACTGCCTCCGCTGTGGAGTACCCCAAAGAGGTCCGCGACGCCTTCATGAGCGAATGCACGGGGGCCGAGGCGCCCGAATTGGTCTGTCTCTGTGTGCTGGTCAAGATGGAGGCGAACATCAGCCTCAACGACCTGTCGAAACAGAACTTCGACAACGAGAAGATCGTGAAGTGGTCCGAGGAGTGTGTCGCTACGAATAATTTGGGCATGGTCGAGGCTCCAAAGGTCGACCCGGTGGACTCGGAAGTGGTGGTTTCTTGGGGGCCGGAGTGTCGGACCTATTTCGACGAGGTCCGAGGATGGTGCACCGAGCCCAACCTCTCCGAGCAGATGAAGGCTGGCTGCGACGCATGGATGCAGGGGGTCGCTACCATGCAGAGCAGCTTGTCGGGCCTCCCGGCCGAAACCGTGACGGCGGCTGAGGACGGCTGCAAGTCTGCAGTGGAGGCCTTGCGACAGGCCCGGGCGGCGCTGCGCTGAGTCCGGAAATTTCCAGGGTGGCTAAATCCGTCTGAACACGAACCGTCAAAAGGCGTCTGCCATGGCGTTCGACTTTAGGCGGACGCTCAGCTAGTCTCCAGGCGAGTTTTTCCCTGGACGCTCAGCTAGTCTCCAGGCGAGTTTTTCCCTGGTCATCTTGCGTCTGTATTCTCAACTGCCAAAGGAGCCCACAAGTGAAACGTCTCACATTCTTGTTCGCGCTCGCCGTCTGCCTCACCCTTTCGACTTTCGCGGCCGCCGAAGAGCCCACCGAGGCTGTCGAAGACGCGCCCGCAGCGGAGACCCAGTGGGGCCCAGTCTGCACCGCTTACTTCACTGAAGTGACCGAGTGGTGTTCGTCCGACGCGCTTCCTGAGGACATGAAGGGCGAGTGCGAGAACATGACCAACGCTGTCGCACAGCTGAAGAGCGCGGTGCCTCCAGGCAGTCCTGCAGCGCTCGCCACGCGTTTCGAGGGGGCTTGTGAGCCGAGCTATGCGAACTTCAAGAAGCTCCACGACGCCACTAAGTAAGTAACGGTTTGAGCCTGTGGAGATCGCCGAAGCGGGGTTGTGCGCCGCTTCGGCGATTTCTTTTGCTGGCTGTGCGCGAGGACCAAGGGCTACTTGCGGTAGTCGGCGAAAAGCCGCGGTGCAAAATCGGTCGTCCGCTCGGCAAACGCGAGGCTGGCAGATGGGGGAAGCTCAGCCCGCCCGCTCGAAGAGCTTTTCGAGGTTGGACGAGCAGTACGGGAGAGGCGCCGAGTTGTTGGAGCTGGTCGATTGCAGTCTCTGACGCGGGCGTGAGGACTGGCGGCGGTTTGGGTCTAGTCGGGCTGCGAGCGAAGCGCCGCTCTTTGGCGCTTGAGCCCGTACATCTGCGCGTCGGCGGCGTGAACCATGGCGTCGATGTCCGCTGGCACTTCGTCGAAGACGACGCGCCCGATGCTGAACGAGACTGGCCAGCCTCCACGTCTAGCGCCCTCGATCAGCGCTTCGTCCATGCGCCGGATCAGAGCGTCAGTCACCTCTGCGTCGGCCTCGGTGAGGAGGACGACGAACTCGTCTCCGCCCAGGCGCGCAACCAGATCACGCGTGCGAGTCACTCGGCGCAAGGAGTGCGCCACCTCTTTGAGCAGCTCGTCGCCCGAGGCGTGTCCTTGATGGTCGTTGACGCCTTTGAAGCCATCGATGTCGAGGAAGGCAATCGCGATGGGGAGCTTCTGCTTGCGGACCGACTTGAGTCGCTCCTGGGCGGCCTCGAAGAAGGCCCTGCGATTGGGCAGCGCGGTGAGCGGATCCAACGCAGCGAGCTGGCGTTCGCGTTCGAGCGCCTCTCGCAGGTTCGCCAGCAGCACGGTGACGACGAGAAAGACCCCCAGTCGCACGCCGCCGTTCCAAAGTGCGTAGAAGCCATTGGGATAGACTCGGTCGGCCACGTCGGCCAGGTACCAGGCGGTCGCTGCGACCACGGAGGCGCTCAGACCCGCGGTGCGTCCTACTCGCCAAGCCAGGGCGCTGATGGGCACGAGGTAGAAGAGCGAGAGCGAGAGATGCGGCCCCGTCCAGTCGTCGACCTCACCGATCGTCGCGATCGCCAGCATGCCGAAGGCGTAGTAGAGAACGACTCGCCACCCTTCGATCGGATTTCGCCCGCTACTTGGAACCAAGCTGGCGCCAGTTGCGTCGCTGCGGGTGATGATTTCGTCGTCGCTCACAGTTCTCCTGCGAGCGCGTGGGCGGCTATGACCTCGGCGTGGTCGGCACAAGCCGCCGTCGCCTTGACGGCGTTCTTGCAACCGATGAGCGCTTTGCGGTGATCGCCGAAGCGGGGCACGTCGGAGAGCCTGTAGGGCAGAGCGTTGAACTGGCGCTGCAGGCGCTTGCCGTAGGCCGAGCAGTCGCTGCCATATTTCTTGGCCGACTCTTCCCACTCCGCGCACATGCTCTTGACCGCTTCGGCGCTTGGAGGCTCGGGCTTGGCGGGAACGACCGGCTTGGTCTTCTTGGCGGGCGGAGCGACGTCCTCGGCGAAGACCATATCTCCAGCGCCAGCCTGGAGCTCCTGTTGTTCGCTCCCGCTGTCGAGCAACGAGACGATGGTCAAGTTGGCCTCAGGGCAGCCCTCGGTCTTTTGCTCGAACAACGCGTAGGCCACCTCCATCCTGTTGTTTTGTGCATCGGTGCCTTGGGCGCTCGAGTCCATCAGAGTCCTGGCCACCGTCTTGATCTGCGCGTTATTGTCGGCCAAGAAGCCTTCGAGCGCCGCCGTCTGGTCGGTGCAATTGCCTTGGTTGGTTTGAGCCAGCTGCCCCATGGACTCGACCAACGTGATGAAATCGTCGATGACGTCGGCCTGCGCCGAGCCGGGGACCCATGCGAGAGAGAGACCGAGGGCGAGAGTGGTGGTCCAAGCACGCGTCATGTTTCCTACTCCAGACGGGGGCGCTGCGTTGAGTGGGTGAGGGCGGTGAACATACCGCGTTCTTCGGCTTCGCTGCACTTTAATTCGATCGACTCTCAAAGGGAACTGACTTCTCTCAGCGGCCAACCACGTCGATTTCGATGCCTGGCTGTCGACGGCCAGCAAAAGAATTGTAAGCAAACCCAAGCCGTTGGTACTAACCCCACAGTCGTCGCTTTGGTCTCGCCGACCTCTCGGTGCCAAGCGGTCTCTCGATGCGAGCACGCTGCTTACACACGAACCAAGCGCCACTCGTGGGTTGGATGTGATTCGAGATTTCCAAGCGGTGATGGCAGAACACGAGGGCGCGTTGCGACGCGTCGCCCGTATCTATGCCGGACAGCGGGCGGACTACGACGATCTGCTGCAAGAAATCGCCTTCGCTGTTTGGGGCGCGCTGCCGCGCTTCGAAGGCAAGAGCAGTTTGCGGACCTTCCTCTTCCGGATCGCGCACAACCGCGGGATCCGTTTCCTGGCGCAGCATCGCAGCTCGAGCTCGACCCGCGGCTCTGCCGGCGACGACTTCGCCGACCTCGTCGACACGCAGCCCGACCCAGAATCTACGGCCATCAGCCGACAGAAGCACAACCACGTCGTCGAGGCCGTGCAGAACCTTCCCCTTGCGCTGCGGCAGATTCTGAGCCTCGCCATGGAACAGCTCTCCCACCGGGAGATCGCCGAAGTGCTCGGAATCAGCGAGAGCAACGTGGCCGTTCGTCTACACCGCGCGCGACAAGCGCTGCGCGCCCTGCTGGAGAAAAACCATGGACGATGAGCTCGAGAGTTGGAGCCAACAATGGAAACAAGGTGGCACTGGACCGAGCATGGCGACGCTGCTCAAGCGCGCGCGGAGGGACTCGCTGATCCTTCTGGTCTGCGGTTGGGCGGTGACCGTGATGGTGGCGTTCGTCGGCTTCAAGTTCTCGCTTCGAACTGGGCATCCGGCCGTGTGGCTGAGCTTTGGACTCGCCACAGCGGCGCTCGTCGCCTCCATGACGCACTTCGTACGAAAGGAGTTGAGAAATCGCACACAAGATGGGCTCGACGTCGAGAGCGCAATGGGCGCGCTGCGGCTCCGCCTGGCGCGCGAGCTCGGAAACACGACGCGCTTCTGGAGCTTGCAGGTCCTCCTCCTTCTCAGTTGCCTGGCCCTGCCTTGGGAGCTGTGGCGGCAGGGGATGATCTACCCCAGTGAGCTGGCAAAAGCCCTCGCAACGCTCGGCGCGCTCAATCTCCTGGCGGTGTGGATCGTCTACAGTCAAGTCCATGAACGCCGCCACCAGCAGAGAACGGCAGCCAGGTTGGAGGCGCTGGCGCGCAAGGAGAGCGACGCGGCACAGCCATAACAGCGTCTGCTGCGGCTGTTAGCATGGCGGGACCTTTCCATGAGCTGTGGCAGAAAACGCTCGACCGCGGCGAGCGCCCCATGAACGTCTCAGGGTTCTCCTGAGGCGCTGCGGCGTCCTGAGAAAATGAAGGCGCCCCGGCGGGCAGGCTCACCAGGGCGAGGAACACGAACACTGCGGTTTGTTGAGGGCGGCAACGCATTGAGATTCAGTCGAAGAGAGGGCGGCCAGGGGGTAGCCGCCCTCTTCGACGGATTCAACGGCTACTGGCTTTGGGTGAGCCCACCCGCGGTCCAAGTGTAGTCCGAGAGAGCGATTCGGTTGTGACCCCCGCCGATGGTCGAGTAGTCGCCCAACGCGGTGTTGTTGCTGCCTCCGCTGATGTGTGAGTAGAGCCCGGTCGTGACGTCGGTAAAGCCTCCGCTCACCGAGCTGTGCGAGCCCCACGCGTTGTTGGACATCCCGCCCGTCACCGCGCCGTAGGTGCCGTCGGCGACGTTGCTCTGTCCACCAACAATGGCGCTGTAGCTGGCGTTGGTGGTGTTGTCAGCGCCCCCGATGAGGCTGGAGAAGGGGGCGCGCTGTTTGTGACCAGAGCCCACGAGAATGCCGCCATAACTCGTATGGGAGTTGTTCATCCCAACAATGATGTTGTGGGAGCCGGACATGAGCGTGAACATAGGACTCTCGTTGTAGCCGACGATCAAGTTCCCAAGCGCGTTGGTTGTCCCGTCGGTGGAGTTTGTGCCGTTCACGATGTGCACGTTCACGCCTTCGAAGTATACGTGTCTGGGATCATCCACTTGCATACTGGCGGTCTTGACTTCCACGGCACTGATGCGGTTGCCCTGCGACGTCGCCATGCTCGCCATGGAGCCGGTGAGGGATTCAAGGTTGTTGATGTCGACGGCGGCAGTGTTGAGGTCGGTACGCAAGCTCGCGTTGTCTGCCGTCAACGCTCCGATAGCGAGCTGTTGTGTGTCGAGCGTGGTTTGTTGCACCACGATGGTGGTCTGCTGCGCATCGAGCGCGGCCTGCTGGGTCTGCAACAGGGTCTGCTGAGTCTGCAACATAGCTTGCTGAGCGTCGAGAGCCGCCTGTTGAGTGACAAGCGCGGCGCGCAGCTCATCGAGGGCACCCTGCACGTCGGTCGCGGCCAAGCCGGAGGTGCCGTTCTCGTAGGGCAGCTCGACTGCGCTCGAGGAGGCGACCAGTTGGTCGACGGCGAGGCCGCCCACGGTCTGGGCATCCGCGGCAAGCAGGGCGTAGGGGACCGAAACCACACTGCTTCGCGGCAGCATCAGCTCTCCGTCGACGCTCACTTGGAGCCAGTATTGGGCGCCGTCGAAGGTGTCGGCGATGGGGTTGAGGTCGCCCAGCGCGACGTGGAAGTAGCCGTCTTCGACGGTGCTGGGATGGGACTCGCTCCAGACGACCATGCCGCCGGACTCCGAGTTGTAGAGCTCGAAGAGGACGTCGATGTAGCCCGTCACCGGGCCGCTGTCCGTGCTCAGGTAGCCCGAGTAGTTCAGCGTTTCGGGCACGGCCGCCCAAGTGTTGCCGAGGGAGAGCGCGGTGAGCGCCAGGATAACCAAGAGTTGGGTGGTCTTACGGATCATGTCAGGGCTCCTTTTCAGGTAAGGTGTGGCGCTCAGCGCTGTTGAAGTCCGAGGTGATGCAGGGTGTAGTTGGCACCGGACACGGTCGGCGTCCCGAAGCTCGGGGAGAGTTGCCCGTGGAGCTGGTAGGTGGGGCTGTATGACAAGGACTCGGAGGGCGCCCCGAACGAACCCCAGGGGGGCTTGGGAGCAGGTGGAGCGACGGTGTCCACCTCGCCTGCGTCGCTGGCATCCGTGCCGTCGAGCTGGGCGTCGTCTCTGAGGTCGTCGGCGTCAGCGCCGACGAGGTCGCTGGCGTCGGGCTGCTGTGAATTCCCGTCCACCGAACCGCCGCAGCCGGCCGGCAGGACGGAAGCGGCGAGCAGCAGGCATAGGACCAACATTTGGACGGGAGGGGGTGGGGACTTGGCGGGCAGGTGCATGTGAGGTCTCCTCTTGAGGGAAAGAATTCGAGTGCAGATCGGAACGTGGCTCAAACAAAGACCTCGGATTGTCGGCCAATCGGGCGCAAAAGTTTCCTGTTTTTTTCGAAGATTTATCGATTGTGCGAATTCGTGTGTGAATTCGGATAGCTACAGGGCGGTCTCTGGCCGCCGCGAGACGAGGTCGGCCGCTGGCCGCCCAGCACGTTGTGGGGAAAGGGATTGGCTTGACCCGCAGCGCCGATTCGTGGCTCTTAGGCGGTCAGCGTTTCTCGACATCAGAATCGCGCGTGACTCGGCACCAGATTTCGCGCGCTAAGAAGCATCGAGCTGTTCACGCAATCGGAGGACCCATGTTTCGAAACACGACCCAGAAGTTGATGTTCGTTGCGCTCTTCGTCTTGGTTTCGCTCGCTGGCTGCGACAGCAAGAAGGCGGATGACGAGAAGAAGGCTCCGCCACCGGTAAAGGTGGACTTTCCTGGCACGATGGAGGGCGCCAAGGAGCTCGTCGGGGCGTTCCTGGTGGAGGGGGTCGACGGCAAGGCCGTATCCAACGCCCTGAGACCCAAGCCAGAGGACTATGCTGTGGTGTTCTCGGCGGACGTCGAAGCGATCCAGGCCGCCTACGACGCCATGTGGGAAGCGGGTGAGGTTGTCATCAACCGTGACGCCAGTCAGACGGAGTTGGCGATCTGGTCTTCTCCGTCAGAGGGTTTTTTGCCTCTTCAGGTAAATCTGTGGGCGTGTTCGGGCTCTGGCAGGTGGCCAAGTGTATGAAACAGCGCGATCCGAATGGTCTTGAATAGGCGATACCCGTACGCTTTTCTGGTCACCAGTTTCACTTTC
>Ga0210044_10005979_pt1 | contig 16216 bp, 13 predicted proteins | sample CryGey13umfilter_2_FD_183959 | JGI IMG/M metagenome (GOLD analysis project Ga0210044, IMG submission 183959) | Groundwater microbial communities from aquifer in Utah, USA - Crystal Geyser 4/9/14 3 um filter (SPAdes) (version 2) | ecosystem: Environmental > Aquatic > Deep subsurface >...
TTAACAAGCCCTGCTATCGGCAGAGAAAGCACTACATCGCCAATTCTGTCTGTTCTTACGATTAATAAATTTTTTGGGTGAATCATTTTTTAGAAACGAAATGGTTATCTTTTATATAAAAGCGCCATGGCAAATCTACAGATTTTTTAATTCCTATTCTTTTGGTCTGAACAATATTCTCCTGTTTGATTTTAGGAGCATTTAGAAGATATATTGTATCTCCCGTTAAATCTTCGCCATTATGAGAACGGTTTATTTCAAATGCCTGGCAAAGTTTACCCGGTCCGTTTGTCAAACTTAAAATTTCTTTTTGATTTTCAGATTTTCTCCTAAGACGGTTTGCTTCCATAAATTCAATGCCCGATAGCGGTTCTACGGCGCGAATCAAAATTGCGGCGCCATGATTCTTCTGCCCGACAACAATATTGCAGCAGTAATGTGCTCCATATGTAAAATAGACATAAAAATATCCGCCTTCTTCAAACATTATTTTATTACGCTCTGTCTTCCCTAAAAATGTATGGGCGGCTTCATCAATCAATCCGTCGTAAGCTTCTACTTCAACAATCTTGCCGGCGTACAATTTGCCATTTTCATTTTTAACTAAAATTTTACCGGCGAGTTCTCGTGCAACTATTAGAACATCGCGAGTGTAGAAGTTTTTTTTTAATTTTTTAGAGAAATCAGAATAATTCATTTTATAGCGGGATATGAAATTTATTGACTAAGAGTCAATTTGTTTTTTAAGCTCTATTATCTTTTCGTCGTAGTAATTTGTTTTGTCGGGGTTTTTAAGTTTCAATTTTTGAAAAACGTTTATTGCTTCTTTATACTCTCCCTGTGCAATATAGATTTTTGCCAGCGTTTCAGAAACAATTAAATTTTCATTTGCAAACGGAACATTTTCCAATGAGTTTCGATTGTCATTCACAGTGTTTTGATTTCCGGCTTCGGGCATTTTAGCATTAGAAATTTCTTCAGCCAGTTTATATAGTTGCTCTTCAAATTTGTGTGGGTTTTTTTCTTCCCCTTTTTCAGGTTCAAAAAGAGAAGGTTCGCTGCTGTTTTTTTCTGCTTCTTCAGCGGTAGGCATAAATGATTTTCTTCTACTCAGTTCAAAAAGAGAACGTTGTTTTTTTATGTTTTCAATTTCATTTAAATAAAATTCGTATGTTTTTTGAGAATGGATTAAATCACAGCCGGTTTTAATATTTTGCAGCGCTTTTCCGTAATTGCCAAGAAGCGTGTAAGCTTTACCGAGGAGAATATTAGCAGCGGAGTAATCAGGGTAGCCCTTTAAGCCGCTGTTTAAAATTTCAATCGCTATTTTAATGTTGTTTTTTTCGATTTCGGTGTTCGCCATCCTAACAAATAACGGAGAGCGTTTATCGAATTCATAAATAAGGTTTACTTTGTCGTTGAATATTTCAGTTGTAGTTTTCGACAAAGAACATCTTAAACTTTCTGCAGCGCATGTTTTATTGATGTAAACGATACGAAAGCAAAACCAATAAAAAACATTAGCTGAAACGGCAGCGCTGCTATTTCAAGAAAATAAATTGATGCTGCAATGCCTACTAAACAATAAATTGCCATAACAAGCTCAACAATAGTTGAAAAACCCAGTTTACGGCTCGTGTATCGTTTCCCTTTCCATGAATCTTTTTCTGTTTCAACATTAAATTTCGGCGTTCTTACAAATTCACTTTTACGGTTTAATAATCCTTCTATTACTGCACGAGAGTTGTTCACAGCAAAACCCATACTGCCAGCCATAAACAATGGGAAAAGGACTATCTTTTTTCGCCAGTCGCTTCTTATGTCTTTTTGAGCATACATATAAAATAAAAACGAACTAACGAATGCGAGTACGAACATTGAAAGCAGCGCAAAGTATGCTTCGTGCGAACCGCTGTTCTTAATAAATATTAAAGGCACATTTAATATTGCCGACAAAAGGATAAATGGAAATACAAGATTATTCGTTAAATGAAACGTTGCCTGTAATTTGATTCTTAAAGGTACGCGCGATTTCCAAACGAGCGGCAGAATTTTTTTAGCAGTTTCGATAGCGCCTTTTGTCCAGCGGAATTGCTGATTCTTCAGAGCATTTATTTCAGAAGGGAGTTCAGCCGGTGAAGTAAAATCTTTTAAAAATACGAAACGCCATCCGTTGAGTTGTGCACGGTAACTTAAATCAAGGTCCTCGGTGAGCGTGTCATCCTGCCAGTTGCCTGCATCTAAAATGCACGATTTTCTCCACACGCCGCCCGTTCCGTTAAAGTTGATGAAAAATCCCGCTTTATTTCTTACCGACTGTTCAATCACAAAATGTCCATCAAGTGCAAGCGCCTGTGCTTTTGTAAGGATGGAATAATCACCGTTTAAATGTTCCCAGCGGGTTTGAACCATCCCTACTTTATCATCGGTAAAGAAAGAAAGAGTTTTTTTCAAGAAATCTTTTTTAGGAATAAAATCTGCGTCAAAGATTGCAATAAAAACACCCTTAGCTGATTTCAAACCTTCTCTTAAAGCGCCGGCTTTAAAACCTTTGCGGGAATCTCTTCTTATGTGATAAATGTTAAAACCTTCAGCCTGTTTTTTCTCAACTATACCGGCAACAATATTCACAGTTTCATCGGTAGAATCGTCAAGTACCTGTATTTCAAATTTATCTTTCGGATATTCAATTTCGCAGGTAGTATCAATTATTCTTTCGACAACGTAAAGCTCATTATAAAGCGGCAGTTGAATTGTTACAAATTCGGTCGGTTCAAATTTTTCATTTTGTTTATTCTTTACATTTTTATACTTGCGGTGATAGTATATCATTATAAAACCATGCGAGCCGAAAACGAATAAAATTGAAAGGGATAAAAAGTATGCTACTAAAACTAACTCATCCATAAATATTTTTCCTTAAAAATTAATTACCATCCGGAAACTGTATCCAAAAGTATATCTTCGGTAATTTTGTCAATTGCTTCTTCGATAGCGTTTCTTCTATCATTAATTGCTCCTCCGCCTGGATAATCTCCGTAATTAGTAAAATCTTTGTCGTACACTGTTTTTCTTTTTACAAGATCTCGATAAGTTACATGCACCCGAATTGTTATCCTGCGCGTTGAAACTGTTTCGCCTGCAGATACAATAGCGGGTGCATCGGACAAAGACACGATGTTACATTCAACGACTGCATTGGAATTAACACGCTCTGCAACTTGCAAAGTATTATCATCAATAAATTTTTGCGTCAGTTTATCTGTCAGCATTTCTCTAATTCCTGGCTCACCCGAACCGCTTCTGTCATCTGCAATTGGAATAGCAATGGTTTTTAGATGTTCAGCAACTGACGCGCCTGTAAAAGAGTATGCGCAACACCCCGCAAAATTAAGTAGATAAAACACGATAAACAATGGAAGAAGAATCCGCATAATTATATTAACTTTTACTAAGGATTTAGGATCTAATGAATTAACAATGGTTCTATTATAATCCATATTCTTTAATCTTTCTGTAAAGAGTACGCTCGCTTATTTGCAAAAGTTTTGCCGCTGCTCTTTTATTTCCTTTAGCGGCATAGATTGCGTTTTTAATAGCTTCTTTTGCGAGTTCATTTAAAGGCACAACCTGCTCCGGAGAAGGAAATCCATTTGAAAATACTTCACGCCGGCTATTATAAACCAAATCCTTAAGCTCAACCAAATCTTTCTTTATTTCAAACAAAGCTCTATACAACAATTCCCTGTCCACTTCTTCCGCTGTTTTTTTTAAGTAAATAGGAAGATTACGATTTTCTTCTTCAGGAAAGTTGAATGTAATAATTGATTCAAACGCAGATGCATCTAAAATTGAAGAACGGCTTAGTGCAGCTGCGGTTTCAACGACATTTTTTAATTCTCTAATATTCCCGGGCCAATGGTATTCTTTTAATAAATGAAAAGCATCTTTATCAATAATAAAAACGCCTGTCTTATTAACTTCAGTATAGTTACGCAAAAAATTATTTGCGAGGATTTCAATATCTGCTTTGCGGCTTCGCAGCGGAGGCAAATTTAAGGTTACGGCTTTTAGTCTAAAATACAAATCTTCACGGAAACGTTTAGCAGCCACTTCTGTTTGAAGGTCTTTATTTGTAGCGGCAATAATCCTAACACTTACTTTTGTAACTGTCTCTGCGCCAAGACGCATAAACTGCTGTGTTTCGAGTACGCGTAATAATTTTACTTGTGTGGTTAACGGCATCTCGGCAATTTCATCAAGGAACAAAGTGCCGCCGTCTGCTATTTCAAAATAGCCTTTACGATTTTCAACCGCACTTGTGAATGCACCTTTCCTGTGTCCGAATAATTCGCTTTCGAGAATACCTTCCGGTATTGCGCCGCAATTAACGCTTACAAGAGGTTTTTCTGCACGATTACTGTATCCATGAATTGCATTTGCAAATATTTCTTTGCCAACGCCGCTTTCACCGTATATCAAAACGGATACTTCTGATTTTGCAACCTGCATCGAAATATCAACGAGATCGCGTATCTCCTTCGATCGTCCTATTATTCCGAACTTATTTTGAAATTCTTCTATCGTCATTTAATAATTTGATTTTCTCAATGGTATAAATATATCATTTTTAATAAAGTAATTAAAGAGCATCTCTAATCCGTTAGTTAATCCCGCATGCGGGAAAGCAATCTCAACGAATGAATCAGATTGCTTCACTCGAAGACTCGTTCGCAATGACGATAAAGTCATTCTTTTAATAAATAAAGGCAATAGCCTTTATTGGTAACTCCCCATGACACAAGAGAAAAGTCATTGCGATCCCGCTTTGCGGTATTGGGAGCGAAGCAATCTTAAAATTCTACCTTGGGATTGCTTCATTCGAGGACTCATTCGCAATGACACTTTGTCTTTAGAGATGCCCTATAGGTAGGCAACATGAAAATTCTACTTTAAGGTTTCTGAAAAACTATCGAATGCTGCCGTAATAGAGAAACGGTTTTTATTTTTTTCGATGAATGCATCGATTTCGTTTTCATCTTCGCTGGAAATGTGCGTAAGTATTGTTTTCTTTGGCAGAATATTCTCCAAAGCAGAAATTATATCTTCGAAATTAATATGAGTTGTTTCGGTAATAAAGACATCAATTATTTCATCCTTAAAAAGGAATAGATCATCTTTGCTTCCTACATCACCGGTGTACAAAATATTTTTCTTGTTGATTTTGAAAATAAAACTGAATGAAAAATCGTCTTCATTATATTCATCGAACTTTGCAATGTGTGTGTTGTTCTTAGCAATGATTTCGATGTCAGAATTTATTTTGAATTTATGTTCGGCTACAAAAGGGAGGAATTTAATTTCAAACCCAAGCCGTTCTTCAAACAATAGTGATGATTTTAAAAACTCTTTTAGAAAACCGATTCGGCTGCGATGCGATGCAATTGTTAAAGGTTTTGCGCGCCTGCTAATTTTCATTTGAACAATTAAGGATGGGAGTCCGCAGTAATGGTCCGGATGAAAATGAGAAAAAAGTATTCCATCAATATCATTGTAAAGAATATTTTGATTAAGCAGAGCACGCGAAATTCCATCCCCGGCATCAACAAGTAAAGAATAATTTCTGTGGTTAATTATAAATGCGGAATGAAAACGCTTTAAAGAAGTTTCACCGGAACCGGTGCCAACAAATTTTATCTTCAACTAATCTTCTCCGAGAGGAATAACTCTCCCGTCAAGATTATACTGCTTGGCAAGAATATCTAAAAAAGATTGTGCTTCACTAACGTCAACAAATTTGCCTACAAGAACAATATGGAAAGTTGTTCCGCCGACCAATTTTTCCTTTAACCCAGAAGAATATCCGGCTTCTTCAAATTCCTTTTTCAATGCTGACGCATTTTCCAGCCGGCTGAAAGCGCCCGCCTGAATTGTATATTTATAATCCTTAACAACCGGACGGATTAATCTCTCTCTCACCGGTTCTTTTTTTTCTTCTTTTTGAACCGCCTGTTCTTCATTTTTTACGGGCAGATTTATTCCCGTTAATTTTATATACGGCGAAGTTGAATATTCTTTTTGAAGTTTGTTCTGGTAAGTTTTAGCGGTTTCATATAAACCGATCGCATAGTAATAAGAATAAATTCTGTAGAGTGCGGCGTCGGCATATTTGTTTTCCGGATGCTCTTTTACGAGTCTGTCATAAATTGCGACTGCATCCTGTCCGTTTTCGGAAATAACCGCTTCAAGAAAAAGAAGATTAACGCTTAACGGATTATTAACTTTTAGCGAAGTTAAAGTGTTTCTAACCTGTTCAACTTCACCAGCCTCTACCTGTTTAAGATAAGGGATGATATCAATTTCATTTTGCGGATAAACCGAAATTGATAATAATATAATTGTTACATAGAAAAATATTTTTTTCATTTTATACCGGTAATCCGGTTAAGCTGTTAATGGTAAAGCATCCTTCTGCACATCAATAATTCCTTCAAAAGAAGCAAATAAAGTAGCGGAAGAAGCTTTATTAATTTTCACTTTTATATAATCGCCAATTTTTATTGACTCGCTTGCAGGAACAATAACAATTTTATTTGAGTCGGTTCTGCCGGAATAAAATTGATCAGATTTACGGCTGAATCCCTCAATCAATACAATCTCTTCAGTTCCAATTTGTTCTTGATTAATTTCAAAAGAAATCTGGCGCTGTAAATCAATAATTTCCTGAAGTCGTTTAGCCTTGGTTTCTTCAGCTACATCATCATCCATTTTGTAGGCTTTAGTTCCTTCACGGGGGCTGTATTTAAACATATACGCGCCGTCATAACGAACCTTGCGGATGATATCTATCGTCATTAAATGATCTTCAAGCGATTCAGACGGGAAGCCTGCGATAATATCGGTTGAAAAACTTACACCCGGGATTATTTTGCGCGCTCTTTCAATCAAGTTTAAATAATGCTCTATCGTGTAAGTCCGGTTCATCAATTCAAGAATTCTGTTGGAACCTGATTGAACCGGGAGATGAATATAATTACAAATATTCTGATGTTCGCTTATAGTGTAAAGAAGTTTATCGGAAAGATCCTGCGGATGAGAGGTCGTAAATCTTATTCTGATAGAGCGGTCAACGCTGGCACAAGCGGCAAGCAAATCTGCAAAATCATTTTCGTCGTCGAGATAAGAATTTACATTTTGTCCGAGTAGAGTTACTTCTTTAAATCCTCTGTTAGAAAGCTGCCGCATTTCGTCAACAATCGAATTTAAGTTTCGGCTTCTTTCTCTTCCTCTCGTAAAAGGAACGACACAGAATGTGCAGAATTTATCACACCCCCGCATGACCGAGATCCACGCCTGCAGCCCATCTTCGCGATATGGAATAATATCATCATAAGTTTCCGTCCGCGAAAGACGAACGCCAATTCCCTTTTCGCCTGAAAATGCTGTGTCTATATATTCGGGAAGTCTTCGGTATTCATCCGGACCAACAATAAGATCAACCATTTTTTTATCTTCGATTAAATCTTTTCGTAAGCGCTCAGCCATACAGCCGAGAATCCCGATAACAATTGCGGGTTTTCCATATTTTAATGTTTTTAAATTTCCAAGCCTTCCGTAAATCCTTTGCTCGGCGTTATCCCTAATACTGCATGTATTAAGCAGCACTACATCGGCTTCTTCAGCCTGATTAGTAATCTCATATCCTTGATTTTGCAAAACACCCATAACAATTTCTGTGTCTGCAAAATTCATCTGGCATCCATACGTCTCAATATAAACTTTGTTCTTCTGCATTCTTTGATGTTTTTTTGTGTCAAATATAAAGGTTAATTGTGTGCGGTTCAACGTTAATAACAAAGGGAAAATGAAATTTAGTAAGAGACAAAGGGGAAAAAATAGTATCGGGGATTAAACTTTAGTTAAGAAATAAAGTGCAATATTTAATAAAATGAACCCGATGACGCCAAGAATGGAAAGATAAATCTTCCTCTTTTTCAATTTCTCCTGATGAATCTCCCCGCCGAGCGGTCTTTTCTCTCTATCTGATTTTACAAATCCAAACATAAATAAATTTTAACTTTCATTATTTCCGGTACAAAATTAGTAATAAAATACTCAAACAAAAAGGTCAATCAATTAGAAATGTGATTCGGATTACAACAAGTCGAGAAGCAAAATTATTTTTCCCGGAGAATTATTTAGTTAAAGTACTTATCGAGGCTGTGCGTTTTTTTTATTTTGGAATTTGTTATGGCATCCTGGTTCTTCCCGCTTAGCATTAGAATAGTCGTTTCAAACATCAATCTCAAATCGAGGAGTAGCCCTTTTTTCTTATCATAAAGTTGATCGAGAAACAAAAGGTTTTCCGTACCTTTATCCCTTTCACCCACCACCTGCCAAAGACCCGAAATCCCCGGTTTTGATTTTAAGTTTGCGCGTTGAGAGTAAAACTCGGGTGTCGCTTTTTTCATCAACTCAAGATCCGAAATAGTTAATGGTCGTGGACCAATAAAACTCATTTCCCCCTTTATAACATTTATCAACTGTGGAATTTCATCAATGCCCGTGCGCCTTAAAAAAGAACCAATGGGTGGAATAAAACCTGCAAGAGATGGCTTAACAAAAATGTTATTTATTTGTTTTTCCATTTGCAGGAGTTTATCTCCATTCTTCATTGTGCGGAGTTTGAAAATTTTTACTTTTCCAGTTGTCACAGTAATTCCTCGTTGTTGAACAAAGATGGGAGTTTTTTTTGTTTCTATTGCCATAATAATAGAGACAACGAGAATCACAGGCAAAGCGACGAGAAGGCAGACTATCCCAAAGATGAAGTCAATTAATCTTTTTATTAGATCGTATTTCAATATAGCCCGCAACTTCTCTAATTAAATAAAACTGAGATAATAAAATGTTTTTTACAATATTAATGTAATAAATTATTCTTAAAAATATATGAGAGAAGCCTAAAAAGTTAATTCGCTTCATCGCTGGTTTCCCAAAGGCAATGCCTGATTTATAGTAAGAATGACATCACCGTCATTGTCCGTTAACTAATCCGTTGACTAACGGACTAACGGACAATGACACATTGTTTTTAGAGATGCCCTAATATGAATATTATTTTAATAAGTTCATTTTTTTAGCTGATGAAAATGAACCTGCATTTAGCTGATATAAGTATAATCCGCTGCTTAATCCCCCGGCAGACGCAGCATCAAAGTTAACGCTGTGTTTCCCTGCATCAAGGTTTCCATTAATTAGAGTTACAACCTCGCGTCCTAATATGTCAAAGACTTTTAGATTCACATAGCTCGCAACAGGAATTGAAAACGCAATTGTGGTTGAAGGGTTAAATGGATTAGGAAAATTTTGACTAAGAGTAAATTCATCCGGAGAGGTAACACTCACTTTCACTATCGATGAATATTCAACCGAGCCGTCGTAGTCAATTTGTTTTAACCGATAGGAAAATTCACCCCCGTAGTTAACAACATCATCAAATGAATAAAAATTTAATACGGTGCTATTCCCTTTCCCTTTTATAAAACCTACAATTGTCCAATCTCGTTGCTGCATGCCGGGATTATCATTTTTTAATCTCTCAACATCAAATCCGGAGTTGTTTAGTTCGGTAACAGTCTGCCACGACAAGGTTACTTTGTTACCATCAACAGAAGCAGAAAAGCCCAATAGTTCAACGGGTATTTGCCAGAAACCGGAAGGCATGGTTTGGCGTATTTCATCGGAACCGATCCAATTGGTTTTATTACTAACATCAAGACGCAGTTGATTAACATCCTGTGTAACAGCGCCGTTGTAAATAAGATTGTCAAGTTCATCAAGAGCAACCGCAGAAATGCCGTTCGTCAACCCGGATGGAAGCGCTGAAGTGTTAGAACTTGTAGCATCCGCCTGCCAGCCGTTTCCTTCATCATTAACGGCATAAATAAAATTTGGAGAAGAAGCGTTGCCCGTATATGCCAAAATTTGATCGCCGGTTGTTGATAATGCAAAACTGCCTCCGCCTGAAGTTACGGTTCCCAGATTTGAAACGCCTCCGTTTATATTTATTATCATTCCCGTAGAAGCGCCGTAAGAAGGCGCCGTCCAAATAAGTGTTCCTTCTGTAGCCCTCAAACTGCCGGACGCCTGCCAGCCATTATCCGTAAAATTTATTGATACACCGCCGGCAATATTAACGAGAGGGACAAATGAAAATTCATCCGGGTCATCGGTGTTCAGACCGACAATAACTATATCCCCGGCAGCAAGTTCCGTTACGAACGTAAGTTCGAGTGTGGCTGCGTTTACAGATATAACGTTTCCGTCAGTTTTATAATTAATGGAATCTCCCGCTCCGCTGAATGGGAATATTTTAAATAAATATTCTGTGCTGCTGATTAAAGGATAAAATGTAAATTGGTTTAAGTCTCCGGCGTTAATAGTTATTCGAGCATTACCATCGAACAAATTATTATCTTCAGAATAAATTACTCCATCAACCGGATCGAAAATGATTGAATCTGAGGTTGCTATAAGAATGTATCCTGCGGCGGGCTGTGTACCGGGTTCGGAATTTGACCAGTGCAATGTTATTGAATTTGAAGTAACATCATCCGCAAAGAAATTTGTAATTTGATTACTTGGTTCATTAGCAAGTAGAACAAAATTAGTTGAAGATGTTACCGAAGGCACAACTCCATCAGTCTTATAATTTATTAATCCGCCGTTATTGTTATATGAATATATTTGAAAATTGTAAGACGTGTTACCTGATAAACCATTAAACGAAAAATTTTCACCAGATGGATGTGTTATATTAATTGACCCGCTTCCGTCGCTTATATTTAAATCATCCGGGTAATAATAACCATCGACAGGAGCTGTCAGTACACTATCACTTATCATTAACAAATAACCGGAGGGCGCTTGATTGCCTGCAACCGCGTCGTTCCAATTTAATGATATTGATTGAGCATTTATTGCACCTGTCGAAAAACCGGTCACATAATTTTCCGGTTCTACCGCATATGCCCCGCCGTTTTGCAGATAACTCATATCATAAAAATTTATATAAGCAAGATATTCAGGATGATCAACAAACGGATTCCGGTTACCCTGTATAGTTTGAATGTAGTTATTGCGCGTTATTTCCCATGCATCAGGCGGGTCTGCCTGCGCCCACTGTAAAAGTAATTCGACTGATTGAGGAGCTTCGCTGAGCGATGGAAGTCTTACATTATTCAACCAGTTAAAATCCCAATCGTAGCCGTTAACATCATCATAACGAAGAGCCATATAAAGCAGCGCTCGCGCCGCATCGCCTTTGTGTTGATCGCGCGGTTCGTAAACAAATTCGTTACTTATGTTCGTACCATATTTAGCATCAAGAAAAGATGAAATTATGGTTGTAACAACACCAAGCGGATGATTGCTTCTTACACTGTTTGCACTATTTTGATTTGTAGGAAATAAATGATATTGATCTGCATACTCATTACCACTCTGTGAATCAAAAGTAGGCATCCAGCTATGCGCCCATGTATGCTCGCGGCTCATTACCGCCCAGGTAAACGTTCCGGTATAATTATACTGATAACCGGAATAAACGCAAGTAACAAAATATCCGCCGCTGCCGTTGGGCTGCGCGGCAAAATTTGCAATATTGGTTTCATCAAATTGATCGTAAGAAACCTTCGAATATGGGCTGCGAATTCTATTCTTTAAATCTTCCACAAACGAGGGAAGATTCGGGTTGATGCTGTCGTAGTAGCTGCCCTGTGCAAAAATTATCGTGGTTGTAAAAAACAACCAGAAAAAAAAGTGGAACTTTCTCATAGTTATCCTGAGTGCTCACATTGCTGCCAATGGAGAATTGAGTATTGATTATTATGTAACCGGACGTAAGCTTTAATTGAAAAGCGGCTTAGTGCATTCTACAAATACTATAGTCCGAACGCCGTTATTTTTGGTATGTTTTTGAAATGCGGATACCGTAATTTAAATCCGTTAAACTTCAGCGTTAACATTTCTATAATCGAATAAAATGAAGTAATGTTAACGCTCGACTAAGCACAAAAAAAGCTGGATAAAAGTAATAAATCTCTACCTTCGAATGCATGCATCCGTGCGGCGATTTACTTTTCTCCAGCCTTAAATATTTCCACTGTAAAAATCTGAACTTATTTGTTATCAAACAAACCAGGAATTTATGATTTTCGATTTGTTAGTCTGGTCTAAAAAGGTATTTCCCGTCATAGCGAGTTGCCAATAAAGGCGATTGCCTTTATTTATCAAAAGAATGATTTTATTGTTATTGCGAACGAGTCCTCGAGTGAAGCAATCTCAGTTCTAAAAGTGAGATTGCTTCGTTCATCGCAGTGATCCCGCAAGCGGGATAGGATGTCATTAGTACGAACGAAGTACGAAGCAATCTTTTGATTTTGCACTAAATTCTGCAGATTGCTTCTCCCGCAATGCGGGATCGCAATGACATTATTCAATAGAACCTTTTTAAACCCGACTCATTTGTGATTTTCATATATCGGGATTCATTCAAAATTAAAAATCGAACACTTCAATATGAAAACCATAAATGGAATGAAACTATCTACCCCAAATGATGACAATTCATAATTCGTCCATCAAATGACGGATATAATTACTTTGTAAGCATCATCTTTTTAACAGCGTTAAATGAGCCTGCTTCTAATTTGTAGAAATAGAGTCCGCTGTTTAAACTGCTTGCATCAAAGTTAATTTTATAAACGCCTGCTTCTTTTATTCCGTTAACAAGTGTTTTTAACTCCTGCCCAAGCACGTTGAAAATCTTCAACGTTACAAATTGAGTTTCGGGGATTGAGAAATTAATTGTTGTTGCCGGATTAAAAGGATTGGGATAATTCTGCCCAAGCGAAAACTGCATTGGTGCGTTTACATCAACTTCGGCAATATTGGAGTATTCAAACTGACCGTTATAATCAATTTGTTTTAAACGGTAACTGTATTTACCTGCAGCAAGGTCATTGTCAGTGTATGAATAATTCTTATTTGAAGTGCTGTTGCCGCTTCCCTTAACAAATCCAATCTTCTCCCATTCCGAATTCTGACCGCTGACTGCTGACCGCTGTATTTCAAACCCGCTATTATTAGTTTCGGAAGCGGTTGTCCATTTTAATGTTACATTGTTGTTATTTACATCAGCAACAAATGAAGTTAATTCAACCGGAATAACCTGATCCCATGAGGTTGAAACTCTAATGCCATCTAAAATTAAGTTCGGGGCTGACGAAGTGCTGCCCTGGCGTAAATTAACTACTCCTAATTCAACAGCATCAGTTTGTGTAGTAACGCGTGTTAAATCCGGTGCGGGTTGAACACCTGATAATGCCGGATTAATAAATAAAGCTGCTTCGTCATCTGTGGTCGAGCCGTCGTTAAAAGTGTATTTAATAACAATTAGATAAGTTGTACCCGCTGTATAAACAGAGTCTGACCAAACTACAGGGTTAGTTGCGTTAATCGATGTTTTAGATAATCCGAATGAAAGATTTCCGTTGGTTGCTAATCTAACGAATGTTCGCGCAAAAAAGCTTGAAGAATTTGTTGGACTTACACCTAAATGCAAAAAATAATCTCCGGTTGCTTGGGCATCAACAATTTTTACTAAAGCAGCAGCGTAAACTGAACCCGAAGTTAAAGAATTTAAAAATGCTTTATTAACATCTTGACCGGTTGTAGTTAAAGATGCTGCATTGCCTGAAGAAAAATATCCGGGATAGGTAAGTCCGGGGCTAGCAACAACTACAGAATTGAAAGTTGAAGTGCCTGTTAAATTCCAGCCATGAGTAGTAAGTGTATCCCCGGCGGGATAATCAAAATTTTCTTCGAGAAGCAGCGTCTGGGCGTTTAACTGAAACGCTGATAACAAGATTAGAATTGTAAAAAAGGATAATTTTTTCATTTATGCTCCTGATAAATTAAATGAATGGTTTTAATAACAATGCAAATATCCTATAAATACATATACGGCGCAAACCACTAAAACAAATAGTTGTTTTAAAAGTTTCTCGCTTTTCGAACTCACACTCAAAATATTGTTGGAATATCTAACTCATTAATAAAGTTTTTATTGAGTATGTTATTTAAAGATTATATTGAGTAACTCATCTTACGCATTAAATTCTTACTCTTGCTCGTGATCGTAATCCTGCTCGGTTTTAAATCCGATTAAGAGCACGATTACGGTCAAGGTCAAGGCATTTTGCATAAGATGAGTGAATAAGTCACCTTGCACAAAATTAATGTCAGAAAATTGAACTATAAATTAATTTGGACTGTGTGGAAGGATGAGAATCCGCTGGCTAAATGAATACAGGGTTTTTTCTATTGCTTTATAGTATTGATATGTATCCGTTAACCAACGGATTTTTTATGTCAAGATATTTTTTACTTTTTTACTTTTTTACTTTTTACTTTTGACTTTTTACTTTTTTACTTTTTACTTTTTACTTGCGGCTTGCCGCGCTATGTTTATTAGAATAATCTTGTGGGGAGATATCCATCAAAAAAAATCCCCCATTACCGGGGGATTTTTCTTTTTTGTTAAAACTGAAAGAATTATTTTAAAATTACCATTTTTTTTGTTTGGACAAACTGCCCGGCTTGCAATCTATAAAAGTATGTGCCGCCTGCCAGGTTTGATGAAGAAAAATCAACTTTGTAAATGCCGGCTTCTTGCTCTTCATTCACAAGAAGCGCCACTTCTTTTCCAAGCACATCATATACCCTTAATGTTACATAACTTTTAACTGGCAGCTGCCAACTGATGACTGTATTAGGGTTAAACGGATTCGGATAATTTTGTGAGAGTGAAAAATTATCCGGTGCGCCTACTTCAACAACTTCACCTAAGTTGAAATATTTGAATGTGCCGTCGAAATCAATTTGTTTAATACGGTAATTGTACTTGCCTGCACTCAGATTTTCGTCAGCAAAAGAATAACTTTGCGGCACTGTTGAAGTTGCATTTCCTTCAACAAAACCAACCGACTTAAAATTGTTTAGGGAAGCGCGCTCTATTTCAAATCCTTTGTTATTTGTTTCGGTAGCAGTAGTCCATGTTAATTTAACTGAATTGCCTGCAACAGCAGATTTAAAAGAGGTCAATTCAACGGGAATTATATCATCGCCTTTAATTTGCAAAATGGCAAAGTTGCCTTGCGCGCCGCTTGTTGCTGTGTAACCCGAAGCCCAACATGCGCTGAACTGTGTTAAGTAACCTGCGGTGGAAGTTGTAACAGCATCGTTACTCCTTGAAGTTCCGGTAAAGCCCGATGTGCGAAGCTCGATCAAAAGATGACCGCCGGTATAAAGCCAGGCGCTGTTAAAACTGATTTCGGGACCCCAACCATTTGGTGAGTGTCCATATGGATATGAATCAACAGGAATTATAAGTCCGCCGCTCCTAACCTGCTTTTGAGTTCCAACAATGTTATTTACAAAAGTGAAACTTCTGGCGCTTGGGTCAACGCTGCCGCTTAAATAAATATCGTATGCAGTATAAACAACTTCCGCAGCGGGCCAGTTTGCAGTTGCAGATGCTGGGATCCGCCAGTATATCCCGCGAAGTTCCTTGCCGACTAAATTAGTAAGCTGGCTCTCATGAATTAGCATCTGATAAGTTCGTGGCGTAGTTGCAAGAGGTCCAGTAAAAGAACCTGTGCCAGGTATATTTTCATATTCATTCGGCACTATATTAAACCGAGCGGTATCAGGCGATGTTGGCGTAACAACATCAGAACGCTGAGCGGTTGAATTGACAGTCAGAAAAAGGATTAGAGAAACAATTAGAAACGTAGAATAAGTTCGCATAAATACTCCTATGGTTGATTAGTAATATTACCTAAAATTCTAAAACAAAAATCAGGAAAAGCGGCGTAAGTTGTTTATTTTTGAAGTGTTAAAAAAAAAATAATCAACAAACAAACGCCACTTTTCTGATGAGTAAAAATAAGCAAAAAATCCTTTACAAAACACAAAACGTTAAGCACTCTTTTACGGGAACAAAGTTGACAAAATATGCCGGGCTATCACCCATCATGAATTTTATCAACAAATTGAAGATCGGAGAAGAATTCAACGAACTGTTCCCAACAGAAAAAAACAATGCGGTTAAATACAGTAACGGACAAATAATGCTTTCGTTACTCTTGTC
>Ga0210044_10005983_pt1 | contig 16201 bp, 14 predicted proteins | sample CryGey13umfilter_2_FD_183959 | JGI IMG/M metagenome (GOLD analysis project Ga0210044, IMG submission 183959) | Groundwater microbial communities from aquifer in Utah, USA - Crystal Geyser 4/9/14 3 um filter (SPAdes) (version 2) | ecosystem: Environmental > Aquatic > Deep subsurface >...
CCATCCTTTCCATAGCCTGGCTTTACCTCCTGTGAAAATATTAGCCAGGCTGAATCTTAATCCACTTCGGTTAGATTTTTCGTGATTCAACAACTTCTCCTTCGGTTAGATTTTAGATGATTTAAATCGCGGACTTGACAAAAAAATCTGATAGTGTTAGATTGAAAGGTTGCGTTATGTTTTTCCTTTCCCTTCAATTTTGGTCAAGTCTAAATTCCCTCACTAGATATATTACAACACTTTAAATGCCTTAGGGTAACTTTTTTGATTTTATTTTAAGGAGTAAAGATTATGGCTGTATTGTCCATACCTAAACATAGTTTAACAAAATCTTTTGCTAAGCTTCCTGAGGTTGTCGAGATTCCTTCTCTTGTTCGGATTCAGTTTGATTCGTTTCGTTGGTTTCAGGAAGAAGGCTTAAAGGAACTTTTTGAGGGGATTCCCCCTATCTTGGATTATACGCGCAATAAATTAGAGCTGCGTTTCACTGATTATGAGTTTCATGAGCCAAAGCATTCTATTGAAGAATGCCTTACGCAGGGCATGACTTATTCTTCTCCTCTTTATGTCACTGTTCAGCTAATAGTCAAGGAGACGGGAGAAATTAAACAACAGGAGTTATTCTTTGGTGACTTTCCGTTAATGACGGATAGAGGAACTTTTATTATTTCTGGAGTGGAAAGGGTAGTAGTAAGCCAATTGAGCCGCTTTCCTGGCGTTTATTTCACTTTACAGAGGGATCCTGCTAGCGGGCGTGAGTTATGTTTTGCCAAGCTTGTTGCTGAGCATGGCTCTTGGCTCGATTTTGAGACTTCTGGCAGAGATGTTATCTCAGTGAGATTAGGCGGGAAGAGGAAAATGCTTGTCACCACTTTATTGCGTGCTATAGGCTTTGAAACCGACGAGGAGTTAATTAACCGATTCCAAGACGTAGATAATTCGCCTGATCATGCTTTTATTCGCTCCACAATAGAGCGGAATCCTTCGATTAGGACTAAAGGTGATGCCTTAGTTGATATCTACCGTAAATTTTCTTCTGGTGATCCTCCTAGTCTTGATAGTGCTCAATCATTGCTGAATAACTTTTTGTTTAATCCACGGCGTTATAGCTTGGGGAAAATAGGGCGCTACAAGCTTAATAAGAAATTAAGGCTTCACCTTCCTCAAGACCAGCTCGGTTTAACACCCGAAGATCTGGTGGGAATAGTCCGTCAGGTTATCTTAATCAATAAGCATGAAGATATCCCTGATGATATTGACCATCTTGGCAATCGGCGAGCACAAACAGTGGGTTTTTTGATACAGAGGCAATTTCAAGTTGGGTTGCTGCGGTTAGAGAGGGCCATCAAAGAACGGATGAGCATTCTTGGTCCCGAAGAGGCGACTCCAGCCTTGTTAATTAACATTCGCCCGTTAGTAGCTACTATGAGGGAGTTCCTTGGCAGGTCTCAGCTATCTCAATTTATGGATCAAACTAATCCACTGGCTGAATTAACTCATAAACGTCGCCTCTCTGCTATAGGTCCCGGAGGGTTATCAAGGGAGCAAGCTGGCTTTGAAGTTCGGGATGTGCATTATTCACATTATGGCAGGATTTGTCCTATAGAGACACCGGAGGGACCAAATATCGGGCTCATTGGGTCGTTAGCTACTTACGCCTCAGTCAATAAGTACGGTTTCATAGAAACACCTTACCGTAAGGTTATTCGTGAGGTTCCAAATATTGAAGATGAATTGTTGGGAAGAACAATTCAGGAGGATGTGACAAACAACAGCGGCGAGGTTGTAATCCAAGCAGGGACATTGATTACTAAGGAAATCGCTGACAAGCTTGCTTCTCTCCCCATGCAAACAATCAAAATAGTCCCCTTTGTTTCTGAGCAGATTGCTTACTTAGCCGCCGATGAAGAGGAGCAATATGCTATTGCTCCGGCTAATGCTCCTGTTAATAGCAGGAATGAGTTTATCCAGCAAAGGGTCGAAGTTAAGAAAGGTGATAAATATTTTAAGGAATCTGTTGACAAGGTAGATTTTATGGATGTCTCTCCCAAACAGATATTTGGCGTTGCTGCCTCGCTTGTTCCATTTTTGGAGCACGACGATGCTAATCGCGCTTTAATGGGTTGCAACATGCAACGCCAAGCTGTGCCTTTGTTATTTCCCCAGGCCCCCCTGGTAGCCACAGGTATGGAAAAAGAGGTGGCTAAATACAGTGCGCAGGCAATATTTTCTCCCTGTGACGGTGTAGTGACTTCAGCAACCGGTTCGCAAATCATAATTAAGGATGAGGAAGACAAGGAGCACGTTTATAAGTTGGATAAATTTGTTAGAACCAACCAAGGAACATGTGTTAACCAATGTTCCATAGTAAATAAAGGGGACAAGGTTAGAAAAGGGCAACCACTTGTTAACAGCAGTGCAGTGGAGGGAGAAGAGCTTGCCTTGGGGCAAAATGTTATTTGTGCCTTTATGAGCTGGAGGGGGTACAATTTTGAAGATGCCATCGTTCTTAGTAAAAGATTAGTCACAGATGAAGTTTTCACTTCTATCCATATAGAGAAATACGTGATTGAGGCACGTGAAACGAAGCTTGGTCCTGAAGAAATTACCAGAGACATACCAAATGTAAGCGAAGAAAGCCTTAGCGAGCTTGATGAGCAGGGCATTATACGAATAGGGGCTGAAGTAAGCCCCAATGATATATTAGTGGGGAAGATTACCCCTAAGGGTGAAACTGAGCCTTCTGCGGAGGAGAAGTTATTACGAGCTATATTCGGCGAAAAGACACGTCTGGTGAAGGACAGTTCTCTCAGAGTAGCAGCTGGTGGAGGGGGAAAGGTTATCGATGTAAAGGTATTCTCTCGTGATAGCCATGACGAAATGTCGATTGGAGTAAATAAGCTTATATGGGTATGGCTTGCTCAGAAACGTAAGGTATCAGTGGGCGATAAAATGTCAGGCAGGCACGGCAATAAAGGTGTTGTTTCAATTATATTGCCTGAGGAGGATATGCCTTACTTATCTGATGGTACGCCTGTGGATATTGTCCTTAATCCTCTCGGCGTCCCATCTCGAATGAACCTAGGACAGGTTTTGGAAGCTCATTTAGGTTGGGTAGCGCGTGTCTTGGGCTTCAAAGCAATTAACCCCATTTTTGATGGAGCTGATATTACTGAGGTTGAAGATTATTTAGCCATGTCCTGGATAGCATGGCAAGCTGGCGCTGTCTCTCTATATCACGGTGGTTTAACTGACGGTGTAACTGATTTTGAGAAGATTGACGCTTGGCTCACTGCCCGAGGATTTGATGGGAGGGAGACAGAGGAAATGATGGATGGGAAACATAAAGGGAAGGCTAGAGAGGCTGCTCTTCGTTTATGGCTTGAAGATTTGGGCATAAATTCTCGGGATTTGAGCAAGGATGAATTGGAACAGAAAACGCAGGAGGTTTACAAAGAGCGAAGACTTTATCCACCTATCTTTGGAAAGATGGAACTTAGAGACGGGCGAACTGGGAAGCCTTTTGACCAGCCCGTGACTGTTGGTGTTATGTATATGATGAAATTGATACACCTTGTTTCAGACAAAGTGCATGCCCGCTCTACCGGGCCATATTCGCTTATTACCCAGCAACCACTGGGTGGAAAAGCTCGATTTGGCGGTCAGCGCTTCGGAGAAATGGAGGTGTGGGCTTTGGAGGGTCACGGTGCAGCTTCTACACTTCAGGAAATGCTTAGTATAAAATCGGATGACATTAATGGTCGCTCTAGAGCTTACGAAGCTATCGTTAAAGGTGAAGACATTCATCATCCTGGTGTTCCAGAAGCGTGTAAGGTGTTGTTTATGGAGCTGCGTAGCTTAGGGCTTGCCGTGGAATTGCTTAACGAAGGAAGGAGCCAGGCAAGCCTCTCTACAGTGGGTACTTCGGAAGATTCAAAGCTGGAATAAAAATCGAGGTGTAACAGAAAATGTCTGATTTTGATGATTTTGATGCCATTAGGATAAGCCTTGCCTCGCCAGATCAGGTCAGGAGTTGGTCTCATGGCGAAGTAACTAAGGCGGAGACCATAAATTACCGCACTTTGAAGCCGGAAAGGGACGGCTTATTTTGTGAAAAGATTTTTGGTCCTGTCAAAGACTACGAATGTCATTGTGGGCGGTATAAAAAGATACGTTACAAAGGCGTCATCTGTGAGAAATGCGGTGTTGAGGTTGGTCCTTCTAGTATGCGAAGGGAACGCATGGGACATATCGAATTAGCGGCACCGGTTGCCCATATCTGGTTTACGAAGCTTGTGCCCAGCCCGGTCAGTCTTCTCCTCGATGTCTCGCCTCGAAACTTGGAAGGAGTTATCTACTTTGCTCGATATATCGTTATTTCCGTTGATGAAGAAGCTCGTCAGAAGAAGAGTGAACAGATTGATAAAGATAAAGATCGGGGAATAGCCGAGCAAGAAAAAAAGGTGAACAAGCAAGTTGAGAAGTTACAAGCCAAATTGGAGGCTACTCCCGAAGACGAAGACATAATTAAGAAGATAAATCAGCTAAGGGCCAAATTTGAGGAGAGTAAGGTAGAGATTGAAGAGGAATGGAAAGCGAGGAGGGATGAAGTAAAAAGTTTGAAGCGATGCGAAATACTCACCGAGGAAAAATATCAGGAACTTAAGGATAAATATGGTGATATTCTACGAATTGGCACCGGCGCTGAAGCTATCGAAGAGATACTGAGAGGGATTGATATTGATAGTTTGCATGGGGAACTTCTTGAGGAATTAAAGAATGCCTCCGGGCAAAATCGTAGGAAGTTAAGCAAGCGGCTACAGCTAGTGGAAGACTTTAAAGTTAGTGGGAATAAACCTGAATGGATGATTTTAACTGTGCTTCCGGTACTGCCTCCGTCACTTCGTCCTGTAGTTCAACTGGATGGTGGGCGCTTTGTTATCAGTGATGTTAACGACCTTTATCGGCGCATCATCAATCGCAATAATCGTCTCCGTCGTCTCATAGCATTAGGTGCACCAGAGGTTATTATCCGTAACGAAAAGCGAATGCTACAGGAAGCTGTTGATGCTCTTATTGATAATGGAAGGAGGGGGCGTCCGGTAACTACTGGAACCAAGCATGTACTGAAATCTTTATCGGCTATGCTGAAAGGGAAGCAGGGTCGGTTTCGTCAAAATCTTTTAGGAAAGAGGGTGGATTATAGTGGGCGTTCAGTAATCGTTGTTGGTCCGAATCTCAAGCTTCACCAGTGTGGGTTGCCAAGGCGCATGGCTTTAGAGCTATTTAAACCTTTCGTGATGCATAAGCTTATCGAGATGGGCTATGCTAATAACTTAAAGATTGCTCGAACTTTGGTAGAGAAGGGTGATCCCGAAATTTGGGATTTACTCAACGAAGTAGTCAAAGAGCGTCCAGTGTTACTCAATCGTGCACCTACACTACATCGGTTGAGCGTTCAAGCTTTCGAACCGGTGTTAATTGATGGTGATGCTATCCAAATTCACCCTTTAGTTTGTGCTGCCTTCAACGCTGATTTTGATGGTGACCAAATGGCAGTCCATATTCCTCTATCTAAATTAGCGGTGGAGGAAGCCAGGAAACTTATGCTCAGTACTCGTAATATGCTGCTGCCAAGTTGTGGTGAGCCGATAGTCGTGCCTAGTTTAGATATAGTCCTCGGGTGCTATTATCTCACTACGGTTAAGCCTGGAGCCAAAGGAACGGGAAAAGTATGCAGTAATCTTGAGGAAGCTAGGCTTGCTTATGAGTTAGGTTTTATTGAGCTTGGTGCCCAGATTACAGTACGAGATGAGCGCTCAGGGAAAATGGAGACCACTGTGGGGCGAATTTTATTTAACGATATTTTGCCTCCCGAGCTTCGTGCCTATGATAAAGTAATGGACAAGGCATCCTTAAAATCATTGGTATCTGATTGTATTCGCTTATTGGGTGAGGAGGCTACGGCTCCTATCCTTGATGACCTCAAACAATTGGGGTTTGACTACATTACGAAGTCAGGTATTTCTATTGCAATGGATGATATTAATGAACCCGCTAACAAGAGCAAGCTTCTTAAAGAGGCTGAGCAGCAAATTGGTGTTGTGGAGGAGCAATTTAATCAAGGATTGATTACTGAGGAGGAGCGTTATGAAAGTGCTGTTCAGACATGGATGAAAACTACTTATGAAATTACTGATAGTGTAGCGAAATCCCTGGAATCTTTTGGGGGGATCTATATGATGGCTGACTCAGGAGCCAGGGGAAATATCTCTCAGATAACACAGATGGTGGGGATGCGTGGGTTAATGGCTGACCCATCAGGAAGGATAATAGAATTTCCCATTAAGTCCAGTTTTCGTGATGGTTTATCACCTATGGAGTACTTTATTTCCACCCATGGTGCTCGTAAAGGATTAGCAGATACTGCCTTGAGAACATCAGACAGTGGTTATCTTACTAGACGTCTTGTAGATGTTGCCCAGGATGTCATTATAACTGAAGAAGATTGTGGTACCACTGAAGGAGTCTGGATATCAAGAGGAGCTGAAGAAGAATACCTGCCTCCATTTAACGAACGGATTTTTGGTTATCTTGCTGCAAATAAGGTCGTTGAGCCTGGTACCGGGAGGGTTATCGTCGATCGCAATGAGGAAATTGATGAAGAAAAAGCTAGGGAAATCATTGAGGCTGACATTACTCAGGTATATGCAAGGTCTCCTCTTAGCTGTCATTCGCGGTTCGGTGTTTGTCGAAGGTGCTATGGTAGAGACTTAGCGAAAAGAAAGCTGGTGCAGCTTCACACTGCTGTAGGCATTATTGCTGCTCAGAGCATTGGTGAACCAGGTACCCAACTTACCCTGCGAACTTTCCATACTGGGGGTGTGGTGGGTGTTGATATCACCAGTGGTTTGCCTCGTGTGGAAGAACTTCTTGAGGCGAGGACGCCAAAGCGTTGTGCTATCGTTTCTGAAATCGATGGCATGGCTGAAGTAGTTGCCAGTGGAGAAGGGAACCTGATTAAAGTAGTCAGTTCAGAGTTTTATCAGGACGAGTATCTATTTCCACCAGAGGCAAAATTAGCTGTTGAAGAGGGACAGTTGATTGATGCTGGCACTACTCTCTTTCATCCTGAAGTATCCTCGAGTGAAGCTGAAGAAGAATTGCCTGCAGTGAAATCAGAGGCTATAGTAGCAAAGACGGCAGGGCAAGTTGTGATTGAGGATGATCGTCTTTACATCAGGCATGGGGAGAGAGAAGAAAAGGAGTATTTTGCGCCACATGATTTACGTGTGCTCATTAAATCTGGTTACGAAGTGAAAGCAGGTGAACAGCTTACTGAGGGAACCGTCGACCCCCACAGCATCTTGCGAGTTATGGGCAAGGAAGCAGTCCAGCATTATCTAATAAATGAGGTACAAAAAGTATATCGCTCTCAAGGTGTGAGCATACATGATAAGCACATTGCGGTCATTGCCCGTCAGATGTTGAGCAAAGTCAGGGTTATTTCTACTGGAGATACAGAGCTGTTGCCCGAGGAATTGATTGACCGAATTAATTATGAAGAAGTGAATGCGAAAGTACTGGCTGAGGGTGGTGAGCCAGCGATAGCAGAGGCAGTTCTTTTAGGAGTAACCAGAGTTAGCTTGCGTAAAGAGAGCTGGTTATCTGCTGCTTCTTTTCAGGAAACGGATCATGTTCTTCGCAATGCCGCGATTAAAGGCAAGATAGATAGGCTTTATGGATTAAAGGAAAATGTTATTCTTGGTAGGATTATCCCGGCTGGTGTGTTAAATGACCAAGAAAGTGTAGTTGGCTTGCAGCTAGACACTCAGGCTTCATCCGGTGAGGAGGGAAATGAAGTATGAGGGTAGTTTCAGGCAAGCAAGTTTCTGAGGATGTGCCTATTGATTTAGGCCTTCGGCCTAAGCGCCTTGGTGAATTTGTTGGTCAACAAGAAGTTAAGCAGAATTTAAACATAGCCATTGCAGCAGCACAAAAAAGAGGCGAATCTTTAGACCATGTTTTGTTCTGTGGCCCTCCTGGATTGGGAAAAACCACCCTGGCACATATTATCGCTGCTGAGATGGGAGTTAACATTAAGGTAAGCTCAGGACCAGCCATAGAACGTCCTGGGGACTTAGCGGCTATTATTACTAGCTTACGGAGCGGTGACATTTTCTTTATTGATGAAATTCATCGGCTTAGCCATTTGGTGGAGGAAAAGCTTTACCCAGCGATGGAGGATTTCGTTTTTGATATTTTTTTGGGTAAAGGTCCGGCAGCCCGAAGCTTGCGTTTGAACCTACCTTGCTTTACCTTAATCGGGGCTACAACACGCTTTGCCTTGCTAACTCCTCCCCTTCGTGACAGGTTTGGAGCCACGTACCATCTTGACTTCTATGATGAATTAGCGATAAAGCTGATTCTAAAACGTACTGCTGCTTTTCTGAAGATACCTGCTACGGAGGAGGGGATAGAACAGATTGCTCAGCGTGCTCGAGGCACTCCCCGGGTAGCCAACCGTCTATTAAAAAGAGTACGAGACTACGCTCAGGTTATGGCTGACGGGGTGGTAACCAAGGAAATAGCTATTGAAGGACTTTCAAAACTGGGAGTGGATTCTATAGGTCTGGACGATGTAGATTGCAAAGTATTACGCACCCTGATTGATAAATTTGGCGGTGGTCCCGTGGGTTTAGAGACTATCGCTGCTTCCATTAGCGAGGATGCTGATACAATTATGGATGTTTATGAACCCTATCTTCTCCAGCTAGGATTTTTAGAGCGCACTCCTCGAGGCAGGGTGGTTACTAAGCTTGCTTACGAGCATCTAGGTTTACCTTGTCCTAAAACCTCTCAGGCACAAACAAGTTTATGGAAACAAGCCTAGGAAAAGCAAAGTGCAAAAATCAAAATGAGAAAGGTTTTACATTTTAATTTGTCATTTTGACTTTTTATTTTTGATGTTCTCAGCGTGGCTGTGGTTTCAACTGCATCCATGCTGGTATGACTAAGATAAGAAGGGAAAGAATCAAAATAGTCCCGGCACCTAGCCCGATGTTTGCGCGATTTGTCAGAGCTAACGAAAATAATATCAGGCTCGCTGAAATCAGCAGAGCCACTGCTTTGTGCCAGCGTTGTTTTGCCCTGATGAAAGCAATGGTTGCCAAAGCCAAAATGATGAAACTACCAGCTAATAATAATGTGTTTTCCTGAAGCTGTGCGCTAATGGGTAAAAGTTGACCTCCAGTGCTTGAAGAGGTTAGCCAGATAAATACTACAAGGATGGGAACAAGCATAAGTAATGTATAAAGCCAGTCCCGATTTGTTGTTTGTCTTACTATATAAGCAACGATAAATAAAGCTAATGGGATATATACCAGTGCTGCTAACCAGGTCCATCCTTGAGGCAAATAGATTAAAAGAATACCGGTAACGATTACTGGCAGTAGATAGTATCCCAACCAGGGAAAGAGCCATACTGGCTGGTTATGCCGCCAACCATAAATCACCACACAGGTTGTTGCTATTAATACCAGTAACAGGCAAGTAGTGTTCTGCCAGTAGTAGGAAACAAAGAGCGTGGCTACTAAAAAATGTGGTAAGGCAGCAAAAAAAGCCTCCCACCAACTTCCCTGGTTATGTACTTCACATATTTCTTGCGCTATCGATTGAACTGAGCCGAATTTCAAGGTGGCGATTCTCAGTGCCTCTTCTTCGTTAAGCCCGCCTTCTTTCAGCTCTTGGCTTGAATCTTCAAGGTGAGTAGAAATTTCTCGGATGGTCTCATCTTTAGCCGCAGAATCAATCCTCAGACAGTTTTTGAGGTTCTCCAGGTAATTGGCTAATTTGTTTGTCACGGTAGTACTAGCTTGTTTCGGGTTGTATAACTGTTTTAATCGCGGTAGAGAAATCCTCCCACAAACTCAATTTTTGGGATAAGGCTTGGCGCCCCTTTTCTGTTATCTGATAATAGCGCCTTTCTTGTCCGGCGGGTGACTTTTCCCATTCACTCTTGACAAGCTTTCCTTTCTCCAGGCGGTGTAATGCTGGATAAAGAGTTCCTTCCTTGAACCGGAAATACCCGTTGCTACGTCTATTCAGTTCTTTTATTATCTGGTAACCGTACATAGGTTGAGAACTAATCAGGCAAAGAAGCAAGCACTCAGTGTTGCCTTTAAGCAACTCACGTTTATAATCCATTGTTATGCCTCGTTTCCATAATCCTTAGTATTTACCATACCATCGAAGAAAGCCTTTGTCAATCCACTCAGTGAGATTGTTTAGCAACCTATTCCCCTGACCCCCTTCCCTTAGCAAGGGAAGGGGGAGTGTAGATAAGAGAGGGATGAAATCCCTCTCTATAAATCTCTTCCCCCTCTCCTTTGAAGGAAAGGGGGATAAAGGGGGTGAGGTTAGTAAACACTCTCTCAGTGACTCTCTGTACCTGGAGCGATGGAAGGAGATGTGCTACACTTCTGGTAAATTAATCAACCATTTGAGGTAGAAGTGAAGGAAGTAATTATAGCCAGTGTTGTGCGGACGCCTGTGGGTAATCTCGGTGATTCTTTACGAACTATTCCGGCATATGATTTAGCTGCTCTGGTTCTCAACGAAGTGGTGAAGAGGGCTAATATAGCTCCGAACTTGGTTGACGAGGTAATCATGGCGCAGAATTACCAGAGTGGTGAATATGTAAATATTGCGCGGATGTCACTGCTTAAAGCTGGCTGGCCGGTGGAGGTGCCGGCGTTTACCGTTGATCGTCGTTGCTGTGGTGGCTTTGATGCCGTTTGTCTGGCTGCGATGGCAATTCAAAGTGGCAATGCCGATATTGTGGTTGCTGGGGGTGTGGAGAGCATGAGCACGGCTGAATTTTACATAACAGGCGATGTGAGGTGGGGATTGGGGGGAACCGGTGATATGCCTAAAGGTCATGGACACACCTCAATGTGGGGAATACCGATGTACGACAGAATGCAGCGTGGTAGGGTGATGTCTCAACCAGAGGAAAGATTTGGCGTTTTGCCTACAATGATGTCCTGGGCTGAAACAGCAGCTAAGCAATACGGCATTAGTAGAGAGGATGTGGATAAGTGGGCTTTATTAAGCCATCAAAGGGCGTGCGCCGCTATGAAATCGGGGAAATTTGAAGACGAAATCATTCCTGTATCAGTCCCACAACGTAAAGGCGAGCCAGTATTGTTTGCTAGGGATGAGCATCCCCGTGCTGATACCAGCCTGGAAGCGCTTTCTAAGTTAAGAGCAGTTTTAAACGGTGTTTGCACTGCCGGTAATTCCTCTGGTGAAAATGATGGTGCTGCAGCGTGTGTGGTGATGTCAGCAGAGAAGGCTCGACAGATTGGTGTGGCGCCAATGGCTTATCTTAAATCGTTTGCCTTTAGTGGTGCTGACCCCCGCTATACCTGGAAAGCAGTTCCTACCGCGGTAAATGAAGCGTTACAAAAAGCGGGGCTTACTCTGGAACAAATTGACCTTATTGAGTTGCATGAAGCGTTTGCGGCTCAAGTGCTGGCGAATTTTACTGAGCTGGGAATAACTGAAAAGGACCGTGATAGGGTGAATGTTAATGGTTCTTGTATTGCTATTGGTCATCCACTAGGTTGTACTGGTACTAGAATCTTAACCACGCTGCTCTATGAGATGCGAAGGCGGAATGTAAGATACGGACTTGAGGCTATTTGTGGTGGGGGTGGAATGGGTGTTTGCGGTATTTTGGAAAGGAAGTGAGCCTCATTCTCTTTCATTATATCCTTCGTCAACAGGCAGGTTTGATTGCTGAGCAGCTTCCAGGGCAAGTTCATCGCAGCGGTTATTTTCGGCACTTTTAGCGTGTCCTTTAACCCATTTGAATTCAACTTGGTGATACTCATATAGCTGCAAAAGTTGCTCCCAGAGGTCGGGGTTCAACGCCTTCTCCTTTCTATTACGCCGCCAATTATTCTTACGCCATCTTTCCACCCATCCTTCTGTCATTGCCTTGACTAAATATTCGGAATCGCTATAGAGCGTTGCTTCGCACTTCTCTTTGAGCGCTTTTAAACCGACGATCGCCGCCATTATTTCCATTCGGTTGTTAGTGGTTTTGCGGTAGCCCCCGGATAATTCCTTTCTACGTCCTTTATATAATAGGACGACCCCGTAACCACCAGGTCCAGGATTCCCCAGGCAAGCACCATCGGTGTAAATAGTTACACTCTTAAGTCGTTCCATGTAGGTGAAATTAATTATAACAGAGATTGTTTAGCAACCTATCCCCCTGACCCCCTTCCCTTAGCAAGGGAAGGGGGAGTGTAGATAAGAGAGGGGTTTCACCCCTCTCTTAATAAATCTCTTCCCCCTCTCCTTTGAAGGAAAGGGGGATAAAGGGGGTGAGGTTAGTAAACACTCTCATAACAGATAGTTGAGCAAGCTAGGCTTTTGTTGCTATACTTATAACTCATGGTTGAGTTGGACCACTGTCAACAAGCTCTGAATATATCCTTTAAGGATAAATCTTTATTGTTGCAAGCCTTGTCACATAGTTCTTACTTGAATGAAAACCAGGACTTCTCTTTGCCGAGCAATGAGCGGTTGGAGTTTATTGGTGACGCTGTGTTTGGACTTGTGATAGCTGAGAGGTTGTATAGTGAGTTTCCCGAGTTCGATGAAGGGTGGCTAACTGCGATACGGGCTTATCTGGTTTGTCAGGATACTTTAGCTGAAGTAGCTTCTTCCCTCAAGCTTGGTGATTGGTTCTTAATGGGGAAGGGTGAGGATGCCAGTGGGGGAAGAAGAAAGCAAAGCAACCTGGCAAGCGGTCTGGAAGCTTTGATTGGTGCTATATACCTTGACCAGGGGTTATCTCGGGCCAGGAAATTTATCTTCAAGCAGATTGAACCCTTCCTGGAGAGGGTGAAGAGGGGGAAGGTTAGTCTTAACTATAAAGCGTTATTGCAGGAGTTTGCGCAGAGGGAGAAGATGTCACTGCCGGTTTACCATGTAGCGCAGGTTATTGGGCCTGATCATGATAAACGATTTACTATTGAGGTTATGATGGACGACAAGGTCATCGGCGTTGGCACAGGCAAAAGTAAGAAAGCTGCTGAGATGGAAGCATCACAATTAGCCTTGGCGAAAGTGAGGTGTAACCATGGGTAGGCGAGATTTCAGGTGGAGAGAACGGAAGAAGCCAAAGAAAACGGTGAAGAAGCCTCAGGCGATACCGGAGATGTTGCCCCAGGTAGAAGTAGAGGTAATCAAGAAGAGGAAGAAAGAACCCGAGGAAGAGTAAGGGGTGACAGCTTACTTAAGCCTTTATCGCAGTGGCGAGCTGCGTGATCGGGTAGAGGCTGCCCGGTCTTTGTTGCGAAACTGTCGTGTTTGCCATGAGCCTCATCCTTTGCTACTGAGGCTCTAAAGTGGAAAACATAGCTCATCTTTCCGCTAGAGTTTACGGTTATGTGCAGGGCGTTAACTTTCGCTATTTTGTCATCCGTGAAGCCACGTATTTGGGTTTAACAGGCTATGTTCGCAACCTACCCGATGGTGCTGTGGAAGTTGAAGCTGAAGGGGATAAAAATCAATTGCAAGAGCTGGTGGAGCAACTAAAGGTAGGTCCCCGTGGAGCTCGAGTAACAGAGGTGGAAACAAGCTGGTCAGGCTACTCAGGGGAATTCGACAGCTTTGAAGTAAGATATTGAGGTTGTTTATTTGTCATTGCGAGGAGCGCTAGCGGTTGCGAGGCGTAGCCGAAGCAAACTGGAGCATGAGATTCCTCGTTTCACTCGGAACAAGCTCTGCAATCTCAGAGGTGGGCATGAGATTGCCACGCTTCGCTCGCAATGACAGAGGGGAGTTGCTAAACAATCTCATATTGAAGATTGACAAAATCTGTGATTAGGGATAAGCTGGGAAGTTGTAGGAAAGGAGTTGGGATATGAGACCGCCTGGACCGCTTGAGATAGGGCTTATTTTAGTTATTGTGCTTATCATCTTTGGTGCTGGGAAGCTACCTCAGGTTTTTCGTTCTGTAGGTGAGGGGATAAGAGAGTTCCGTAAGGCGAAGGAAGGCGAGTTTGACGAGGATAAGCCAGCAGAGAAACCGAAGAGGCGGAAAAGCACCACGAAAAGCTAAATTCCTCTACGTGAGGGAGTGCCACATATGGGTTTCTGGGAAGTAATCGTTATTTTGTTCCTTGCCTTTATTTTTGTTGGACCTCAAAAGGTGCCTGAAATAGCCAGGGAGCTGGGCAAGGGGGCTCGCTGGCTCAAGAAAAATTATACCGACTTCAAGGTAGCCATTACCAAAGAAGTTGATGGGGTTAATACTGATAGGGTAGCTATTACCAAAGAAGTTGATGGGGTTAATACTGATACCGAACGGTGGGACAAGACAAAAAGCTGAGTATCACCGAACATCTCCTGGAGCTGCGCAGTCGCTTAATTAAATCAGTAATAGCTCTGTGTGTGTGTATCGGAATCTCTATTCCCTTAGCGCATTATGTCTTCGATATCCTGAAATCACGGGCGCCAGGGATAGATCTGGTGTTCATAGATGTCACCGAGATGCTTGGCACCTATATGAAGGTTGTTTTTTACTGTGGTATAGCCCTGTCTCTGCCTTATCTTATTTATCAATTGGTGAGGTTTCTTTCCCCAGCGATGACGGACAAGGAAAAGAGATATCTCTATTTCTCAATGCCGCTGGTCGTTCTCCTGTTTGTCGCTGGCGTTTGCTTTGCCTATTTTATCTTTCTTCCCCCGGCGCTCAATATTTTACTTCACTTTGGCGGCGATATCGCCCGACCAATGATAGACGTAAGCAGCTATGTCAGCGTTCTGGTGAGGCTGCTACTCGCTGTGGGATTGGTGTTTGAAATGCCCCTGGTCATCACCCTGCTTGCCAAGCTGGGCGTGGTTAGCCCTCAGAAGCTTGCTAAAGGCCGGAAGTGGGCGGTATTGGCAGCATTCGTTCTCGGCGCCGTTATCACTCCTACCGTGGACCCTGTTAACCAGACGTTGATAGCCGCCCCGATAATTGTTCTTTATGAGCTGAGCATCTGGCTGGCTAAACTGGTGTATCCCCGGAAAGCCGTGGCACCTTCTCCTGCCAGCAACGAGTGAGGGAGAGTGTCATCGGGAACTCCTTTCCCACCCGTCATTGCGAGCGAAGCGTGGCAATCTCGGTGGGGCATTAGATTGCTTCGGCACTGACGTGCCTCGCAATGACAGAAGGGAGGCATAATTGCGAGGCCCTTCGCCCATTGTCATTGCGGTGAGCCAAAGCCCTGAATCCTTCGCTTCTGTCATTCTGAGCAAAGCGAAGAATCTCACCGCTCAGGACAGGCTCCGTGAAGGGGAAGCGTGGCAATCTCATCAACCTCCCTCGCCTTTTAATTTAACCGGGAAAAAGTGGGCTAATTCACACAATCTGAGGTGGGACTTGACTCGTGCCGTTATTTTTTGCTACAATAACAGAAAAGGATAAGGAGGTAGGGCATGATAAGGATACAAGCTTGGTTATGCCGATGGGGATTTCCTGATCCAGGCTCTCCGCCAGCGTAGGAAGGTGTGGAGTCTGGTAAGTGAGTAACATGCGCTGGAGGGGAGCTTTGGGAAGCCCCGAGCTCTTCGCAGTAACATAAGGCTCTTATAGAGCAACGGCTACTCAGCCGAAAAGTGAATGGGAGAGTAGGGGTGATGCTAAAATTGAATAGGAAGATTGGAGAGGAGCTTTAATGACTAAAGCTCCTCTTCTTATGTAGAGAATGGTGGGCTAACTCCACATTTTCCACCTGTCATTGCGGGCCTACTTTCCCCGTTGTTATTCTGCACCTATTTCCTACCTGTCATTGCGAGCGAAGCGCGGCAATCTCAGCAACTCCCGCCTCTTAATTTACCTGAGAGGCTGTGCTAACTGATACAATCTGGCGAAATGTTGATAGAGGATTAATCCTCGAAAGGGGATTGAAATGTATTAGCAACAAGTCTCCCTTTGCTTTTCCATTCGCTGGTTGCAAAGGGGAACATTAAGGGGGAAATTGGTCAAGCTGGGTTGAAACGCCTTACTTTTGCGAAATTTTAAAGGGAAAGTTGGCAAAATTACACGAAAGCGACCTCCGAGAGAACGGGGGTTTAAAAGTCGCTCTCCTTACTGCTTCTTGATTTAGCTGCTGTTAGAAGTAAGCTATATCCC
>Ga0210044_10005984_pt1 | contig 16200 bp, 14 predicted proteins | sample CryGey13umfilter_2_FD_183959 | JGI IMG/M metagenome (GOLD analysis project Ga0210044, IMG submission 183959) | Groundwater microbial communities from aquifer in Utah, USA - Crystal Geyser 4/9/14 3 um filter (SPAdes) (version 2) | ecosystem: Environmental > Aquatic > Deep subsurface >...
CTTTGATGCGGCGTCAATTTTTCGAGTTCTGCCGCCAAAACATGAAATTCTTCGGTTTTCATCGTAGCACCTATCTTATTGATTGGTATGGCGATAGTATAGACCACTACTTAACAGTGACATAGCCTTATTTTTTTAGGTTAGCCAGATGGATCTTGGCCGAGTTAGTTCCGGTTCTTGCCTTTTTCCTATACCCCATAGCCTATGAAGGTTTGTATTCTTTCCGATAGTCACGACAATCGCACACTGCTGGCTTCTGCCGTGCAGGACGCCAAGGCGCGCGGCGCCGTTGCCACGCTGCATTGCGGTGACGTTGTCGCGGCTAATACCCTGGGTGTGTTCAAGAAGCTGGATATGCCGGTACACGTCATCTACGGCAACAACACCGGCGATCTCTATACCTTGTCGCGCATGGCGCACGAGTCGGGCAACCTGATCCATTTTTACGGCCAGGATGCGGGTATCACCCTGCATGGCCGCACGATTTTCATCGTGCATTACCCGCATTACGCCCGCGCTCTGGCCTGTACCGGTGAATGGGACATGGTCTGTTGCGGCCACGATCATCGCTCCGCGATTGAGCAGGTGGACAACATCCGTGGCGGAAAAACCTGGATGGTGAATCCGGGTACGGTCGGCGGGGTGGGGAAGCCACCCACCTATGTGATGGGCGATCTGGAGACGATGACCTTCGAAGTTCTTCCCGTGCCCGTATAGCATTGATTTAATCTATTCAAACATAAGAAAATTTGTAGGTATTTTTGTGAACAGTGCGGTGGATTGAGCCTCCAATTGGGAGTAAGATTTCCCCGGATCAAAAATCCAACAGTTATTAAACTGGGCCAGGCGCAAATCAACGCCGAAGCCCATGTATCCGTGATGGAGGTAACCTGATGACGGACATTATTGCAACCAATCAGACCATTCTGGTCGTCGGCGGCGGAATCAGCGGCATGACGGCTGCCCTGGAGGCGGCCGAATGCGGCAAGAATGTCGTGCTGGTGGAAAAGAACCCCGCCCTTGGCGGTCGCGTATCCCAGCTTTATCGCTATTTCCCCAAGCTGTGCCACCCCATCTGCGGACTGGAAATCAATCAGCGCCGTCTCAAGCAGAATCCGCGCATCCGTGTGCTGACCATGGCTGAAGTAACGGCAATCACCGGCGGCGAGGGCGACTACACCGCCACCGTCAAGCTGGCTCCGCGCTATGTCAACGAGAACTGTACCGCTTGCGGCGAGTGCGCCAAGGCGGTGGACGCCGAAGTGCCGGATGCCTTCAATTACAATCTCGGCAAGGTCAAGGTGGCTTATCTGCCAAATAAAATGGCCTACCCGCAGCGCTACGTGCTTGACCCGTCGATCATCGGCAGCGCCGATGCCGACAAGGCCAAGGCCGCCTGCAAGTACGGCGCGATCGATCTCGACATGAAAGAGGAATCGATCCAGTTCAAAGCCGGTGCGGTGATCTGGGCGACCGGCTGGAAGCCCTACGATGCGGCCAAGATTCAGCCTTATGGTTATGACCGCTACAGCAACGTCATCACCAGCGTCGAGTTTGAGCGCCTGGCCGACATCCACGGCCCGACCAAGGGCAAGATACTGCGTCCCTCCGACGGCAAGGAGGCGAAGAACATCGCCTTCATCCAGTGCGCCGGCTCCCGCGACGAGAACCATCTGCGCCACTGCTCGCGCATCTGCTGCATGGCTTCGCTGAAGCAGACCCACTACGTGCGCGAAGCTTACGGCGACGCAGGTAAGTCCACCATCTATTACATCGATATCCGCGCCATCGACCGCTTCGAGGATTTCTACGCCAAGGTGTGGAAAGACCCCAACGTCAATTTCATCAAGTCCAAGGTGGCCAAGGCGGTTCAAGACGAGAAGACCGGCGATGTGGTTCTGCACGGCGTGAATACCGAAGGTTACCACCGCTACGCAGACAGCTACGACCTTGTGGTTTTGGCTATAGGCATGGAGCCGTCCGTCATGGGCGCCAACCTGCCGGCGGAAATCGTGTCCGATTCGAGCGGCTTCATCGAAGCCGATCCGGCCAACCACGCTTTCTTCGGCGCGGGTTGCGCATCCAATCCGCTGGATGTGAACCGTGCGGTGCAGAGCGCCACTGCGAGCGCCTTGCGCGCGATTCAGGTGGTCAACCGTGTTGCCAGAGTGGAGGGTAATTAAATGGCAGATATGAAAGTAGCGGCCTACATTTGCCAGGGCTGTGGTTTGGGCGACCGCCTGGATACGGCAGCACTGGCCGGTGTGGCGAAAAAGGAAGGCAAGGCCGCGCTGGTCAGGGAACATGCGTTCCTGTGCAACGCCGAAGGCGTCAAGATGATCCGCGACGACATCAGTAACGAAGCCGTCACCCATGTCATGATCGGCGCCTGTTCGCGCCGTGCCAAAACCGAGGCGTTCGGCTTTACCGACGTTTGCGTGTCCCGCGCCAACCTGCGCGAAGGCGTGATCTGGTGTCAGCCGGAAACCGACGAGGCGCGCGAGACCACCCAGGAAATGGCGGAAGACTATATCCGCATGGGCTGCGCCGAAGTGAAGAAAATGACTCTGCCCGCTGGCGACCCCGCAGCCGTTACCGAGCGGCGCCTGCTGGTGGTGGGCGGCGGCGTGTCAGGCATGACCGCTGCGCTGGAGGCGTCCAAGGCCGGTTACCAGGTGGCGCTGGTGGAGAAGTCCGGCGCCCTCGGCGGTTGGGCTGCCAAGCTGCACAAGCGCACGCCGGGCAAGTCCCCGTATGCCGACCCGCAGGACACCCCGGTGGCGGAAATGGCTGCGGCAATCGAAGCCGACGCCAATATCAAGGTTTACCTTGACGCGATTACCAGCAAGATCGGCGGTGCTCCAGGCCGTTTCGAAGTCGAGATCAGTACCGAGTCCGGCTCTACCGCGACCGAGAAAGTCGGCGCCATTGTTCAGGCTACCGGTTTTTCGCTGTATGACGCCAACAACCTGCCGGAGCTCGGCTACGGCAAGTCCGCCAACGTGGTCGATCAGGCCGGGCTGGAAGCGCTTGCCAAAGCGGCGGGCGGCGGCGCGATCAAACGTCCGTCCGACGGCGGCGAAGTGAAGCGGGTGGTGTTTGTGCAGTGTGCCGGCCAGCGCGACGATACCGGCAAGCATCTGGCCTACTGTTCCGGTTCCTGCTGCCTGACTTCGGTCAAGCAGGCGATGTACTTCAAGGATGCCAATCCCGATATCGACACGGTGGTGATCTATTCCGACCTGCGCATGCCCGGCAACGGTGAAGATTTCTACCGCAGCGGTCAGACCAAGGGCGTAACCTTCACCAAGGGCAAAGTTTCCGGTGTTGAAGCTACCGGCAACCAGTGCAAGGTGAATTTCCACGATGTGATCCTGAACGACCAGGCCGTCATCGACGATGCCGACCTGGTGGTATTAGCTACGGGTCAGGTGCCGAATTCCGGCGTGGATATCGACACCAAGCTGAAGGCGGAAATCGCCGCCGCAGGGGGCGACAACTCCTTGATGGAAGCCTACAACGCCTCCCAGGCTGAGGGCGCCGTCAAACCGATCTCTATGCTGAACCTGAATTACCGTCAGGGCCCGGATGTGCCGCAACTCAAATACGGTTTCACCGATTCGCATTTCATCTGCTTCCCTTACGAAACTCGCCGCACCGGTATTTACGCCGCCGGCCCGGTGCGACGTCCGATGGACATGGTGCAGGCGATGGAAGATGCCACCGGCGCCGCGATGAAGGCGATCCAGGCAATCGAAAACGCCGGTCTGGGCCGCGCCGCGCATCCGCGTTCGGGTGACTTGAGCTATCCAATCTTCCGCAGGGAAGGCTGCACCCAGTGCAAACGCTGCACGGTGGAATGCCCGTTCGGCGCGATCGACGAGGACGAGCAGCGTTTCCCGCTGTTCAACCAGGCACGCTGCCGCCGTTGCGGCACCTGCATGGGCGCCTGTCCGGTGCGCGTGATCTCGTTCGAGAACTATTCGGTGGAAACCGTCGGCTCACAGTTGAAGGCGGTGGACGTTCCCGACGAGTTCTCCGAGAAGCCGAGGATTCTGGTTTTGGCCTGCGAAAACGACGCCTACCCCGCGCTCGACATGGCAGCGATGAACCGCAATGTCTACAGCGCGTTCGTGCGCGTCATTCCGGTGCGCTGCCTGGGTTCGGTCAACACCATCTGGATCAACGACGCGCTCAGCAACGGTTACGATGGCGTGATGATGATGGGTTGCAAACACGGCGACGACTACCAGTGCCATTTCGTCAAGGGCTCCGAGCTTGCCGGCATCCGCATGAGCAAGATTGGGGATACCCTGAAAAACATGGCCCTGGAGGAAGAGCGAGTGTCTACCTTCGAGGTCGCGATTACCGACATCGAGCGTGTGCCTCAATTGATTAACGATTACGCGGCACTGATCCAGAAAATCGGTATGAGCCCGATGAAGGGCTTCTAGGAGACGGCAAATGAGCGATAAATACCGCAATAATTTCCTCAGGGAAGTCGAGGAAAAGGTCGAAGAAGGCCACTGGGTCAAGATGTGTATGCAGTGCGGCGTGTGTGCCGGATCGTGCCCGTTCGGCCCGCACTGGGCGCATCCGCCGCAGGAAATCTTCATGATGATCCGCGCCGGCAAGCGCGAGGAGGTGCTGACCTCCGATTCGATGTGGATGTGTACCTCCTGCTACAACTGCATCGTGCGCTGCCCGCGCAAGCTGCCGATCACCCATATCATGCATGGCCTGGCAAACTATGCGCACCGCCTGGGCATCGTGCCGAAGAATCAACCGACGGAGCATTTCGCCACCTTGTTCTGGAACAATCTGGCGCAAACCGGTCGCGTCAACGAACTCAAGCTTTCCCTGGGCATCTATTTCAGGGACGGTTTTGCGCAGGGCGTCAAGAACGCTATGGCGATGCAAAGTGTCGGCTTGGGCATGGTGAAGGCAAAGCGCTTGAATCCGATGGAATTGTTCGGCGGGCACGGCGTCAAGGATAAAAGCGGCTTTCATGCCATGTTGAAGAAGGCGCGTGAAATCGAAGACCGCCGCAAGCCCATTGCCTAAGGAGTTAAAGATGGCTAAAAAAACCTATTCGTTTTACCCCGGTTGCTCGTCACAGACCAAGGCGTCCTCGGACAACTACCTGAAGTCGACCAATTCGATGTGTAAATACCTGGACATCGAGCTGAAGGAAGTCCCGGACTGGAACTGCTGCGGCGCCTCCATCGGTTACGCCGAAGGCGGTGAACTGCCACGCCTCGCCCTGTCCGCACGCACCATCGCCTTGTCCGAAAAAGCCAATCCGGGCATGGACCTGGTCGCGACCTGCGCCGCCTGCTGGCTTTCCACGCGCGAAGCCAAGGAGCGCATGGATCACAATACCCAGACACGGAATGATGCCAACGAGGCACTGAAGGAAGCGGGTTTGGTTTACCAGGGTACGCAGAACGTGCGCCACATGGCGGAAGTGCTGGTTGAGGATTTCGGCTTCGACGAACTGAAAAAGGGGGTTAAAAATCCCCTGCGCGATCTCAAGATTGCCGGTTACGTTGGTTGCCAGACCAACCGGCCATTCGGCATCGAGGGCGAGTCGTTTGAGAACCCCGTCTATCTCGACAACATCATCGAGGCCATGGGCGCCGAGGCAGTACCCTACGATCAGAAGGTGACTTGCTGCGGCGGTGCGCTGGCCTTTTCCGAGCCGGAAAAAAGCCAGAAGCAGATCAAGGACATCATCGAGTCCGCCTACGATCATGGCGCCGAGATGATCGTCACGCCATGCCCGCTGTGCCAGGCCAATGTCGAGATTTATCAGGGAGAAGTGAACAAGCGTTACGGCACCAAGTTCAACATCCCTGTGCTGTATTATTCTCAGCTGATTACCATCGCCTACGGCGGAACCGCCAAAGAAGCCGCACTCGACGGCCAGTTGGTTCGTTCGACCAAGCTGGAAGAAATCGCCAGTAAGTAAGAGATGAACCTTCACGGCAGCAACTTGGGGGGGGCGGCCTGCGGGTCGCCCCCAATTGTTTTACCCTGGCCGGATATTCATGAATTCGCTCAATCACTGTGGGAGCGGCCTCCAGGCCGCGATTGGATGCGTGGGGAATCGCGGCCTGGAGGCCGCTCCCACTGGGTCGCCATCATTTTTTGATATATACAGGCCGTTTGCACAAGGAGGTGTCATGAAAAACCCTAAAACGGTAGACGAATACATCGATTTGGTTCACCAGGCGGTTTACGAGGTGGATGAACTACGCGCCATCGTTGAGGACGACGAGGAGCGCAAAACCATGATCCTGCCCTGGGTGGATGCGATGGACAAGGAATTGCGCCAGATGTTCGACGACATGATCTCCGGTCGCTACCAGTTCGACCCGAATGGCCCCGATTTGCCATTTATGGCGATCGTCAAGAGGTTCGGCCCGAGCATCCCATTTAAGCCGCTACTCAACGTCATTAATCATGCCCATCGCTTCGGGTTGGATATCGATTCAAAGTAAGCCTGGATGCTGGCCGCAAGGCCGTAATCCATCAACACCTCTGCCAGAGGCACCGTTTCGGGGCGCATAATACCTGGTTGCACTCAAATGGTGCGCAGTTAGCGCACTGTTTTGGAAAGTTTCTTTTCAAAACAGTGCGTTTTTTTCTGGCCCGATTATTGCTTTCAGGGGTGAAACATTTCTCTGGAGCGACGATGGAAAATCTCAAGACTGGTAGCGACGTATTGTTCATCCTTCTGGGTGCAATCATGGTGCTGGCGATGCACGCAGGCTTCGCCTTTCTGGAACTGGGTACGGTGCGCAAGAAAAATCAGGTCAACGCACTGGTGAAAATCATGGTCGATTTCGCCATATCCACTATCGCCTATTTCTTCATCGGTTACAGCATCGCTTATGGGGTGAATTTCTTTTCCGGTGCCGAGGTGCTGGCGCAGAAGAGCGGCTACGATCTGGTCAAATTCTTCTTCCTGCTGACTTTTGCCGCAGCGATTCCGGCGATCATCTCCGGCGGCATCGCGGAACGGGCCAGATTCAATCCGCAACTGGCGGCCACCTTCCTTTTGGTGGGCTTCGTTTATCCTTTCTTCGAGGGCATCGTTTGGAATCATCACTTCGGCGTTCAGGACTGGCTGAAAGGGACTTTCGGAGCGGAATTCCATGACTTTGCCGGCTCCGTGGTGGTGCATGCGATGGGCGGCTGGATTGCGCTGCCGGCAGTGCTGTTGCTTGGTGCACGCCGCGGCCGCTATAGCAAGGATGGCATGGTGGCAGCGCATCCGCCCTCAAGCATTCCGTTCCTCGCATTGGGCGCATGGATACTGACGGTGGGCTGGTTCGGTTTCAACGTCATGTCGGCGCAGACCCTGGACGCCGTGAGCGGCCTGGTGGCGGTAAATTCGCTGATGGCGATGGTGGGCGGCATCCTGGCTGCTCTGGTGGTGGGCAGGAGCGACCCCGGTTTCGTGCATAACGGCCCGCTTGCCGGTCTGGTGGCGGTGTGCGCCGGGTCCGACCTGATGCACCCATTGGGTGCGCTGATTACCGGCGGGGTGGCGGGTGCGCTGTTCGTGTGGGCGTTTACCCTGACCCAGAACAAATGGAAAATTGACGATGTGCTCGGCGTCTGGCCGCTACACGGCCTGTGCGGCGCATGGGGCGGAATCGCCGCCGGGATATTCGGCCTCAAGGCGCTGGGCGGCATCGGCAACGTAAGTTTTGCCGCGCAACTGATCGGTACCTTGATGGGTATCGCTATCGCCCTGATTGGCGGCTTCGTGGTTTACGGACTAGTGAAAAAGCTGGTGGGGATAAGGCTGGACCCGGAAGAGGAGTTCAACGGCGCGGATATCAGCATACACAAGATCAACGCCACGCCTGAGGGCTAGGAGCCGGTCTTGTTGTACCTTGTAGGGCCGAATTCATTCGGCCAACTGTGCGAATGAATTCGCACCTACAAGGAACATATTTAATGCGGGTATCGTAGATGATCGGGATTTGAATCCCTAAACTTACAGAAACCTCGCCAGCATCGCCCTGTCTACATTCTCGTCAAGCGGGATGTGAACCACCCAGCCGCTACCCGGCGCTTCCATGATGGAAACGCCTTTCTGGTTGAACATTTGCTCCAGCACCATCTCGCGGTTGCCGGCGGGGTGGATGAGTTCCAGCCGGTCGCCCACGGCGAAACGGTTTTTTACCACCACCTTCGCCATTTTCCGTGCCGGGTCATAGGCGACGATGTCGCCGACATACATCTGCCGTGTGCTTTCCGACTGGCCGGTTAGGTAGTTCTGGTATTCGACGGTATGGTGGCGCTGGTAGAAGCCATCGGTGTAGCCTCGGTTGGCGAGGTTTTCCAGCGCGCTCAAATGCGCCGGGTTGAAGGCGCGGCCCGCAGCGGCATCGTCGATCGCCTGGCGGTAAATCTGAGCGGTGCGCACCACGTAGTAGGCTGATTTTGTCCGACCCTCGACCTTCAGGGAATCCACGCCGATTTCCGCCAACCGGGCGACATGTTCCACCGCCCGCAGATCCTTCGAGTTCATGATGTAGGTGCCGTGCTCGTCCTCCAGCACCGGCATCAGATCGCCGGGGCGCAGTCCTTCCTCGATCATCCATACCCGGTCGGCGAGGGGATGGCGCTGCTGGTCACCGCAGGCGGTAAGGCCGGATTCGCCCATGGCCCGGTTGAAATCGAATTCCGCTTCGCGGATCACGCCCGCCTCATCTTCGTTCGCTTCCTTTACCTTGTAGTCCCAGCGGCAGGAGTTGGTGCATGTGCCCTGGTTGGCGTCGCGGTGGTTGAAGTAGCCGGATAGCAGGCAGCGGCCTGAATAGGCGATGCACAGCGCGCCGTGGACGAACACTTCGAGTTCCATGTCGGGGCATTGCTGGCGGATTTCGGCGATTTCGTCCAGGGAGATTTCGCGCGACAGGATCACCCGCGTCAAACCCAGCGCCTGCCAGAATTTCACTGCGGCGTAATTGACGGTGTTGGCCTGCACAGACAGGTGCACCGGCATTTCCGGCCACTCCTCGCGCACCATCATGATCAGGCCAGGGTCGGCCATGATCAGGGCGTCCGGCTGCATTTCGATCACCGGTGCCATATCCGCCATATAGGTCTTGAGCTTGGCGTTGTGCGGCGTCAGGTTGCTGGCGACGAAAAATTTCTTGCCCAGCGCATGCACCTCGGCGATGCCCGTTCCCAGTTCCTCCAGGCCGAATTCGTTGTTGCGGGCGCGCAGGGAGTAGCGGGGCTGGCCGGCATACACGGCATCCGCGCCATAGGCGAAAGCGTAGCGCATCTTTTCCAGGCTGCCGGCGGGGAGTAAAAGTTCGGGAGATTTTTTCATAAGAGCTTCTTGCAAAACTATTTTCAAAACGAAGTCAATGACATCTGATGCACGAATTCCGGCTTCAAAATGGTTATGCTTCCCCTTATTCGCGGCAATCTTTCAGATTTACCGCATTTTCCCGCCCTTGAAGGCGAACCCGCGTAAGGCGTAGGGCGTCAATAAGCGAAGCGCATTGCGCCGTATATCAATCTTTGTATTCGAGCCGATCTGCATCGCCTCCCGCCCAATCAGCCGGATAAACGCCCCGCTCCACCAGTAGATGAAACGTCGAATATGGCCAATCACCAAAGAGCTAAAGGGGTCGGGTTCGGATTAAATTCGCCGCGTGTTTTGGATTCGTGACAATTCAATTACGCTGCTTGCTCTTCGAGCTTCGCAGGTCGGCCTTCGAGGTAAAGAGTGTCAGGGTCGAAGTCAATTTCTTTTGGCCATGTGGCGGTGCCGTGGCTGGCTCGTGCCAGCTTGAAAAACGCAACTTGGCGTAGCGGCTCGAATGCCGGATAACCCAGATAAGGCGTCATGTCGAAATGGCGTACCTCACCGTTGGCAAAGGTGAGTAGTAGTGTGTAATCGTCGTGGGCAGTGACTGCAATAATCCGTGGGTTCATGGGTTTCTCCTGGCGCAGGGTATCTATCTTGACAAGAGTTTCGCCGCATATCGCGAGCGTCCAGTCAGCCATCAGTTCTTCGCGGTGAATCTCGATCCACGCCTGGATGAGGCGTACTTGTCGTAGCGGCATGGAGCCTTCCAGCAAATCGTTTCCCGCTATCGAAAACACAGCCTCACTACCGGCATATTCGGCATGGATATGGGGCGAGTGATGTTGCTTGGTGTCGAGCTAGTACATGTAAATCAGGATGCTATAAAACGAACTGACGAGTGGCATAGTTTTTCCTTTGCCGATGCATGGGTAAGCATAACTCTGCGCTCGACCCCTGTCTATTTTTTGAGGAACAGGCTACGCGCGGAGCGCAGGGTCAGCCTGCGTAAGGCGGATGAGGCCGCAGGCCGTTATCCGCCGAATGAAAAATGGGCCAGGCATACATACTGCGGATAACAGTATCTACGGCACTGACCTGATTGATCTTCGCGTGCCATTGAGTTTTCATGCGGCAAATAGATTTTTCCTCTGCGTCTTCTGCGGTTCAATAGCTTTTTTCGCGATAAAACGTCTGGTTCATTCCATGGTGGTAAAATGACGAGCTATGTCTGACCCTTCCTTTATCCACCTCCGCCTGCACAGCGAGTATTCGATTGTCGATGGCATTGTGCGTATCGACGATGCCATTGCCAGCGCCGTCGCCGACCGGATGCCGGCGCTGGCGCTGACCGATCTCAGCAACCTGTTCGGTATGCTGAAGTTCTATAAGGCGGCGCGCGGTAAAGGGATTAAGCCGATCGTCGGCTGCGATGTTTGGATCAGCAACGACGCCAACCGCGACCAGCCGCACCGTTTGCTTCTGCTGTGTCGCAATCGCCAGGGATATTTACGTCTGTGCGACCTGCTCACTCGCGCCTACCGCAGCAACCAGCATCGCGGGCGGGCGGAAGTTCGCCGCGAATGGTTCGCGGACGGCGGCAGCGATGGCCTGATCGCGCTGTCCGGCGCGCATTTCGGCGATGTCGGCCAGGCGCTGTTGCAGGCTAAACGCGCGCAGGCGCGGGAACTCGCGGTCGAGTGGCAGCGATTGTTTCCCGGTGCGTTCTACCTCGAATTGCAGCGCACCGGGCTGCCCCAGGCCGATGCCCACGTGCGGCTGGCGCTGAGCCTGGCTTCGGAATTGCTGCTGCCGGTGGCAGCAACCCATCCGATTGAGTTTTTGGCGCCCGACGACTACAAGGCCCACGAGGCGCGGGTGTGCATTTCCGAGGGCTATATGCTGGCGGATAAACGGCGTCCGCGCGTTTTCACCGAGCAGCAGTACTTCAAGACCCAAGCGGAAATGGCGGAACTGTTCGCCGATATTCCCGAGGCGCTTGCCAACAGCGTCGAAATCGCCAAGCGCTGCAACCTCAGCATCGAACTGGGCAAGAGCAAGCTGCCGCTGTTCCCGGTGCCGAAGGGGATGAGCCTGGACGACACACTGGTTCAGCGGGCGGAAGAGGGCCTGGCCGAGCGCATGAAGGAACTCTACCCCGACGAGGCGAAGCGGGCGGAGCAGTACCCCACCTATACCGATCGGCTCAAGTTCGAGATCGGCACCATCACCCAGATGGGCTTTCCCGGCTACTTTCTGATCGTGGCCGACTTCATCAACTGGGCCAAGCACAATGGCGTGCCAGTCGGCCCGGGGCGGGGCTCCGGCGCGGGTTCGCTGGTCGCCTACAGTCTCGGCATCACCGACCTCGACCCGCTGCGCTATGCCCTGCTGTTCGAACGCTTCCTCAACCCGGAGCGGGTGTCGATGCCCGACTTCGACGTGGATTTCTGTCAGGACAACCGCTGGCGGGTGATCGAGTACGTGCGCGAAAAATACGGCGCCGACGCGGTATCGCAGATCGCCACCTTCGGCACCATGGCGGCCAAGGCGGTGGTGCGCGACGTGGGACGGGTGCTGGACCTGCCTTACAATTTTTGCGACCAGCTTTCCAAACTAATTCCGGCTGCGCCCGGCAAGCAGTATTCGCTGGACGAAGCGCTGGAAATGGAGCCCCAGCTCAAGGAGCGCTATGACAGCGAGGAGGAGGTGCGCGAGTTGTTCATTCTGGCGCGCAAGCTCGAAGGGTTGACGCGCAACGTCGGCATGCACGCTGGCGGCGTGCTGATCGCGCCCGGCAAGCTGACTGATTTCTGTCCGCTGTATCTGGCGCCCAATGCAGACAACGCGGTCAGCCAGTTCGACAAGCACGACGTGGAGGCGGTCGGCCTGGTCAAGTTCGACTTTCTCGGTTTGCGCAACCTGACCATCATCGACCTCGCCCTCAAGTACATCAAGAAACTCGATCCGAGCTTCGATCAGCCCCTGGATACCCAGCATTTTGACGATCCGGCTGTCTACGAAGTACTGAAAAAGGCCAACACCACGGCGGTGTTCCAGCTTGAATCGGAGGGCATGAAGAAGCTGCTGGTGAAGCTCCAGCCCGACCGTTTCGAGGACATCATCGCCGTGCTCGCGCTTTACCGGCCAGGGCCATTGGGTTCCGGCATGGTGGACGATTTCATTCTGCGCAAGAAGGGCAAGCAGTCGATCGACTATTTTCACCCCGACCTGCAGGCCAGCCTCGCCCCGACCTACGGCGTGATCGTCTACCAGGAACAGGTGATGCAGATATCCCAGATCATCGGCGGCTATACCCTGGGCGGGGCGGATTTGCTGCGGCGCGCGATGGGCCATAAGGAGCAGAAGGAGATGGACGAGCAACGCGGGCTGTTCGTTGCGGGCGCGCTCCAGAAAGGCCACCCGGAAAAGCTCGCCCACAGCCTGTTCGACCTGATGGCGAAATTCGCCGAATACGGCTTCAACAAGTCCCACACCGCCGCCTACGCGGTGATTTCCTACCAGACCGCCTGGCTCAAGGCGCACCACACTTCGGCCTTCATGGCGGCGACGCTGTCCTCGGAACTGGACAACACCGACCAGCTCAAGGTGTTCTACGAGGATACCCTGGCCAACAAGGTGAAGGTGCTGGCGCCGGACGTGAATGTTTCCGGCTACCGTTTCGAGCCGGTTTCCAGGGCCGATATCCGCTACGGCCTCGGCGCCATCAAGGGTACCGGCGAGGCGGCGATCAACGTCATCGTCGCGGCGCGCGAGAAAGACGGGCCGTTCACCAGCCTGTTTGATTTTTGCCGCCGGGTGGACAAGCGCACCGTCAACCGTCGCGTGATCGAGTCTCTGGTGCGCGCCGGTGCTTTCGACACCCTCAACGATAACCGGGCGAGCCTGCTGGCGAGCGTCGGCGTGGCGATGGAAGCGGCAGAACAGGAGAACCGCGATATTTTCCAGAACAGCCTGTTCGACGCCATGGAGGATGGCGGCGCGGAAAGCCGACCCGATGCCATGGTGGATGCGCCGCGCTGGCCGATGATCGAGCAGTTGACGAACGAGAAGAAGGCGCTGGGTTTTTACTTCAGCGGCCACCCCTACGACGCCTACCGCTCGGAACTCGCCGGCTTCATCAAGACCCGGCTCTCCGACATTGTGCCGCAGCAACAGCCGGTCTGGCTGGCAGGGGTGATCTATGCCATTCGCACCCAAATGACAAAGCGCGGGAAAATGGCCATCATTTCCCTGGAGGACGGCATCGCGCGCATCGAGGTTTCGGTGTTCAGCGAACTGTTCGATGCGCACAAGGATATCCTCAAGGAGGATCACACACTGATCCTCGAAGGCAAGATCAGCAAGGACGATTATTCTGGCGGATTTCGCGTGATTGCGGAAAGCCTGCTTGACTTGGCCGGGGCGCGGACGCGTTTTGCCAAGCTGTTGCGGCTGTCGTTTCCGGCTTCCGGCAACCCCGGCCAACTCAAGGCTGAAGCCCATGCGGAGTCGTATGCCCCACAAGGGGACTCCGATCCGCTATGGGCTGAAGCCCATGCGGAGTCGTATGCGGGAAAGTTACAAGAAATATTGTCTGGCTATCGGGATGAAGCGGGGTGCAGAGTGCGGATTGGCTATGGCAACGTCACGGCGAGCTGCGAGTTGGAGCTGGGTGAAGGCTGGCGGGTGAATCTCAAGGACAATCTGCTGGTGTCGTTGGCCGATTGCATCGGCAGCGAGAATTTCATTATTCAATATTAACCCGGATTGTCCGAGCCCAAATGCACCTGTAATCCTTTATTTGAAGCGGACTGAATTTGGCGGGTGACATGGACAACGTATACTGGGAACACTTCTCGCACCAGGCCGACATCGGCGTGCGCGGCATCGGGCCGACGCTGGCGGCAGCTTTCGAGCAGACGGCGCTGGCGATGACTGCCGTGGTGACCGACCCGGCGCTGGTGGCGCCGACTGAATCTGTGGAAATCGCCTGCGAGGCGCCGGATGACGAATTGTTGCTGGTGGATTGGCTGAATGGCCTGATCCTGGAAATGGCGACCCGCCGCATGCTGTTCAGCCGCTTCGCGGTGACCCTGGATGGACACCGCTTGCGCGCCACCGCCTGGGGCGAGCGGGTGGACGTGGCCAGGCATCAGCCGGCAGTGGAAATCAAGGGCGCCACCTACACCGAACTCAAGGTGGGCAAAACCGAAACCGGGCTGTGGTTTGCCCAGTGCGTGGTGGACGTGTGACATGGACCTTTCCCAGTTCGAATGCGTATCGGATTACGAGTGGCGCATCGCCCCGTTCGGCAGGATGCGCGTGCCGGCGGTGATCTACGCCGACAAGGCACTGCTGCTCGAAATGGACCAGAAGGTTTACGAGCAGATCACCAATGTCGCCATGCTGCCGGGCATCGTCAAGGCCGCCTATGCCATGCCCGACGCGCACTGGGGCTACGGCTTTCCAATCGGCGGGGTGGCTGCCTTCGACCCCGACGAGGGCGGCGTGATATCCGCCGGCGGGGTGGGCTTCGACATCTCCTGCGGCGTGCGTACCCTGCATACCGGCCTGAAGGCTGCGGACCTCGCGCCGATCAAGCAGAAGCTGGCCGACCGCCTGTTCGCCCGAATCCCGGCGGGGGTGGGCAGCACCGGGAAGCTGCGCCTGAATGCGGCGGAAATGGATGCGATGCTGCGGGGCGGGGCGCAGTGGGCGGTCAAGCGCGGCTATGGCATCGAAGCGGACCTGGATCGCACCGAGGAGCACGGCCGCATGCCCGGTGCCGAGCCGGACAAGGTTTCGGAACACGCCAAACACCGCCAGCGCGACGAGGTTGGCACGCTGGGCTCCGGCAACCACTATCTCGAGTTGCAGGAGGTCATCGAAATTTACGATGCCGAGGCAGCCGAGCGCTTCAGGCTGCGGCCGGGCGAGGTCGTGGTCAGCATCCATTGCGGATCGCGCGGGCTGGGGCACCAGATCGGCACCGAATTCCTCAGGCAGATGGTGATCGCGGCGCCGGGGTACGGCATCCAGTTGCCCGACCGCGAACTCGCCTGCGCCCCACTCGACTCCCCGCTCGGCCAGGACTACCTCGGCGCCATGCGCGCTGCGGTCAACTGCGCCCTGGCCAACCGCCAAGTCATCACCCACCTCACCCGCGAGGTGTTCGCCGAAATTCTGCCGGGCAGCCATTTGACCCTGATCTACGACGTTTCGCACAACACCTGCAAGCAGGAACAGCACATCATCGACGGCAAGCCGCGCAGCCTGTTCGTGCACCGCAAGGGAGCGACGCGTGCCTTCGGTCCCGGCCATCCGGCGCTGCCCCAGGATTTGCGCGATATCGGCCAGCCGGTGCTGATCGGCGGCAGCATGGGCACGGCTTCCTATGTCCTGGTAGGCACCGAGCAAGGCATGGAGCGCTCCTTTGGTTCGGCCTGCCATGGCGCCGGTCGCGCCATGAGCCGCCATCAGGCCACCCGGCAGTGGCACGGCAGCGATCTGGTGCGCGAGCTGGCAAGCCAGGGCATCCTGATCCGTAGCCCCTCGTTGCGAGGCGTGGCGGAGGAAGCGCCGGGCGCCTACAAGGACGTGAACGCGGTGGTAGAGGCGGCCGACCGTGCCGGGCTGGCGCGGAAAGTGGTCAAACTCAAACCCCTGGCTTGCATCAAGGGATGAGCGGACGCGCTTTCATCGGCACCAGCGGCTGGGACTACCCAGACTGGTTGGACGAAGCCGCTATCGCGGAGAAATATTTCCCACCAATCTGATTTATTGACATAATTCCTCCTCGACCCGCAAGGGATTGTTAATACTTTAGCATGAGGAACATGATTATGGAACACGAATAC
>Ga0210044_10005985_pt1 | contig 16197 bp, 16 predicted proteins | sample CryGey13umfilter_2_FD_183959 | JGI IMG/M metagenome (GOLD analysis project Ga0210044, IMG submission 183959) | Groundwater microbial communities from aquifer in Utah, USA - Crystal Geyser 4/9/14 3 um filter (SPAdes) (version 2) | ecosystem: Environmental > Aquatic > Deep subsurface >...
GGACCCCCAATGACTTTCTTTTTTCTGTAATCAACAACATGCCGGTATTTTTGAAGAATTCCTGAGGATTGGGGGGCGCTCCTTGCAGTCAATAAACATGGAGAGTCATGACGGTTTACACTAGCCGCTCTGAAGAAACGTTGTCCGTCATTCAAGAGATTTGCCGAGGACCTCATTCAAGCCGTTGCGCTCTAATCACCCGCCCGGCCGCCCACACAACCGCGCCACCGCCGCCCGAATGTCCTCCTCCGTGACATGCGCGCCCAAATACGAGTCTTTGCCCACAGACCGCGTCTCCTCCGGCAGTGACTCAGCCAACTTCACGTCGACCTGAAGCGGTTTGGCGCCGCGCGCCAACGTGGCACCGACGAGGCCCTCCGAGCAGGCCACCACCAACGTAAAGGGGCTGGCTGGATCCCCCAAGAGCAGGTGCCAACGCTCTTCCCCTACGGTCGCCATCAGCTTGAACGTCCCTTCGCTTCCAGAATCCACGAAAGCCTCCTCGTCACAGCCCCTCGCGATCGAGTTCTTCCCGAAGCTTGTGCAAGCGAAGACTCGGGCGTTCAGGGCGAGCGCGCCTTGGGCGTCGAGCACTCGCCCGTCGATTTGCGGGCGGTGGTCGGGGCGTTCGGGGACGCAGCCTGGCGACAGGAGGCTTGCGGCGAGGACTGCGAACAAGAGAAGGGGAGGCTTCATGCTGGCTCCATGTCATCGGCGGGAGCAGAAGTGGACCCAAGTGGCCCCATTGACCTATTGAACCCCAACCCTCAACCCGTCATCATCCAGGGGCTCTCGTTTCACACGGAGAATTCCAATGAATCGTCTCATATTGCTGCTGCTCGCGTCGATGCTCGTGCTCTGCACGGGCTGCGACGGCTCCTCGACCGAGGAACCCAAAGAAGCGGACACCGCCGCCGATGTCGGCGCCGATGCAGACAGCAGCGAGCTCGCCGACGCGCCACCAGACCTTGCGGTCGACTCCACCGACGTGAGCGTGCCGGACACGAGCCCAGATGGCACCGCCGATGCCGCTGACACGAGCCCCAACTGCGAAATCCCAGGACTGCGCCCGAACACTGGACCCAGCACGGGAGGCACCTTGGTCGACCTCGTCGGATACTCGATTTACATCGGGGCCTTGAGCGATTGGGTCATCTTCGGGGATGAAGTGTTGGCGCCGCTCTACCAAACAGACGGGTCGATTTGTGGCCTGCCCTTCGTCACCCCACCGCGCGCGCCTGGAGCCTACCCTGTGTGGGCCTACTACGGTGACCCCTCACAGCGCGACAGCATCATGCAGACCGAGCCGCTGGGGACGTTCACCGTGGTGGCCAGTGACGAGCCCATCGGACACGGCCAATGCAGCGCGGACCTCGGTTGCGCCGCCGGCCTCGAGACCTGCGACCTCGGACTTGGACGGTGTGTGACCGATGTCTGTCTGAGCGCACACTGCAGCGACACCTGGCAACCCGGCGCCTGCGACTCGATCCTGGGCTGTGTGGACGGCTGCCTGGCCGACACCGACTGCAAGCTGCTCTACAGCTCGTGCGGTTGCCAGGCCGCGCCGCTGAGCGACCCGCGGACCGAGCTGACGGGCTGCGCGCTGGGCGCCTGTGTGGACTGTTTCGCGAACCAGTGCAGTGAGCTGGGAATCACGGCGAAGTGCGTGCTCGGGGTCTGTCAGGAGGCGCTGCCTTGAAGAAGGTCAAGACGCCAGTGACGGCGGCGATTCGAGCGTTGCGCGCGGCCAAAGCCGAGTTCGAGGAGCACCTCTACGACTACGTCGAGAAGGGCGGCACCCGCGCCTCCTCGGCGGCGCTCGGGGTGGACGAGCATGCCGTGCTCAAGACGCTGGTCTTCGAGGACGAAACAGGGACCCCGCTCGTCGTGTTGATGCACGGCGACTTCGAGGTGTCGACAGGGGCCTTGGCCAAGCACCTCGGCTGTAAACGAATCACGCCGTGCGAGCCGAAGGTCGCCGAAAGACACTCCGGATACCAGGTCGGTGGGACGTCCCCGTTTGGGCTGAGCAGGCCGATGCGGCTCTATGCCGAGTCGACCATTCAGCAACTGCCGCGCCTCTGGCTCAACGGAGGCAAACGGGGATTCTTGGTCAGCATGACGCCAGCTGAGCTTGCGCGCACGTTACCGCTGGCGTGGGTGCAAGTCGCACGGCCGGACTAGTTGCGGCCCACGGCCGAAACGAGATACGAACATCCCCAAGTTCGAAGCGCCGCCAAGGGTTGGTTCTTCGAGTAGGGGTACGGCGCGCTGCGCCCTCCGCCAAGGGTTGGTTCTTCGAGTAGGGGTACGGCGTGCTGCGCCCTCCGCCAGGGGTTGGTTGGGGCGCAAGCCGCGCTCCAGTTCGTGTGGAGCAGGGAGCTTCTATGGGACATCTGAGGGCGCTGACCTATCTCTCGCGCGCGACGGCCAGAGTGGTGATGAGCCGCCTCATCTCTGGCCCACGTCGGCCGACGTGGTCGCAGCGCTACGAGATCGTGGCCGAGATCGTCCGGATGCAATTTGCCGAAGCCTCCAACGCCTCGCTCGAGCAGCTCCGCGCCAACATCGACTCCTTCGGAGCCCTGGAGAACCGAAAGAAGCGCGCGCAATTTCGGGCCGACACCATCGCGGACCTCCCCGTTGAGTGGGTCTCGCCCAAGTCCCCCAACACCGAGTTCGCCAACGCCCTCATCGTTCTAATCCACGGCGGAGGCTACATGATGGGCTCACCGAAGTCGCACCGCACGCTGATGGCCGGACTCAGCATGGCCACCGGCATGGAGGTCGTCGGCATCGACTACCGACTGGCCCCTGAGCACCCCTGTCCCGCCGCCATCGACGACGTCGAGGCCGTCTACGCCGAGCTCGTCGAGGCCCGCGGCGCCGACAAGCTCATCCTCGTCGGGGACTCCGCAGGCGGCGGCCTCTGCGTCTCGGCCATGCTGCGCTTCAAAGAGAGCGGCCTCGCCCAACCCGCAGGCGCCGCGCTCCTCTCGCCCTGGGTCGACCTGCGACCGCGCCCCAACACCTTCGGCAACGCAGACACCGACTACCTCCAACCCGAACACCTCGAGGCCGCCGCCGTGGGCTATGCCGGCGAGCTCTCCCGAGAGGATCCCAGAGTCTCCCCCGTGCTCGGCGACCTCAAAGGCTTGCCGCCTCTGCTCATCTTCGCCGGCGGACAGGAGCTCATCCTCGGCGACAGCCGCAGGCTCCAGAAGCGCGCCAAAGAGCGAGGTGTGAACACCACTCTCGTGGTCGAGGAGGACGAGATCCACGTCTTCCCCATGTTCTTCGACCACACTCCACGCGGCGCCCACGCCCTGGAACAGATCGGGCGCTTCATCGAAGACCGCCTACGGCCGTGAAGCAGGCCATCGCGGCCCTCCGCTTCGCACGAACGTGGCGCGCGGCGGCCATCTACGGCAGCTTCCTGGTGACCGCGGCGCTCACTCTGACGGCCTTCTTTCACGTCACCTCGGGCTTCGGCACCCATATGGGAAGCCGAGCACCGGTCCTCATGCAGCAGTTCGCACAGGCGTTCGCCGACGGTGAGCTCTACCCCCGTTGGATGCCTGCGATGAACGGTGGCTATGGCTACCCGACCTTCGTTTACTACCAGCCCGCCTTGTTCTTTGCGGCGCTCCCACTGTCCGGCGTCCTCGGCGCCGAGGCCGCGCTGCTCTGGACCATGGTCCTCATCGCTGGCGTAGGCGCCGCCGGCATGTTCGCTCTCGTCCGCAGGCTGACCGGCGAGCCCGTCACCGCCTGGTTCTGCGCCATGCTCTTCCTGCTCACGCCCTACCTCTACGTCGACTGGTTCGTGCGCGGAGCCCTGGCCGAGCTCATGGCCATGCTGCTCGTTCCCTGGCCTTTGTTCTTGTTGGTCGTCCTGCGGGACTGTGTCGCGCAACAGCGTGCGGTGCGGTGGGCCGTGCTCGGGCTCGGCGTCTCAGTCGCCGCCCTCGTCACGGCCCACCCCATCATCGCCATGTTCTTTTTGCCACTCTTGGGCATCTTGGCGCTCGTGATGCTGTTCGAGGCCCGTCTGGGGCGCCGTCGCTTCCTGTTCGCCCTCGTCGGAGCCGCGCTCTTGGGGCTCTTGCTCAGCTCGCCCTTCTGGCTGACGACCCTGACGATGCGGCCCTACGTCAACCTCGACAAAGCCTTTGACGGCTACTATGCGGCCGAGGGACACACCGTCTACGCCGCCCAATTCTTGGACCCGACCTGGGGTTTCGGCGGGTCCACGGTCGACAACCCCTCCGACGACATGTCCTTTCAGTTGGGGCTGCCCCACCTCCTCCTGGCGCTCGTGGGGCTGTTCTTGGGCCGCCGCAGCCACTTCCTGGTCGTCTGTGCCGCCTTCTACGGCGGGCTCGTAATCCTCATGACGCCCCTCGCCGATCCGTTGTGGGCACTCAAACCCTTCAAGTACGCCCAGTTCCCGTGGCGTCTGTTGGCCCTGACCGCCACCTTCCAGGTCCTGCTGGCCAGCGGCCTGAGCGCGCTCTGGGCTGCCTCGCCGCGGCGCAAGCTCGCGCTGATGGCGGTCGTCCTCGCCCTCGTGACGGCCTTTCATCACCACCAGTTCGAAGCGCAATCCTTCGACAATGACTTCGACGAGACCAAGGAGAATTTCGACTCGACCCTCTCCTCGTCGTTCAAGACCATGGCGGACACCAACGAGTTCACGCCTCGCACGGCCAGCGAGCGACCGACACACCCTCGCGGAAACCAGCCCATTGTCGAGGCGAGCGCTGGCGGCACGGTGACGTTCTTGGAGGGGAGCACGGACCGCCACATCGTGGCACAGGTCGTGACCAGCGCGCCCAACCGCGTCCAAATCCGCCAACTCTTTCTGCCGGGTTGGCGCGTCTCTCTCGATGGAGAAACCGTTCCCACCCAGGTCCTCGAGGCCGGCTTGGACGCCTTTGGGCTGATGTGGCTCGACGTGGGCCCTGGGACGCATCGGCTCGAGGCGGGCTACGACGGCCCGCCCGGCTGGAGGTGGCGCAACCTGGTGATTTTCCTAGGTCTCTTGGTCTTCGGCGGCACCTTCTTCTGGGAACGTCGAGCGCGGTCCAAAACCACATCGGCCGCAGAGTCGACCGCAGAGCAAAACTAGACCACCATTGGCCCATGGCTCCTTGGATCTTCCTCATGGAGGTGGCCGGGCTCAGCTCGGCGGTTTGCCTCATCCACAGCGCGCGGTCCCGACTCGGGCTCGTGCCAGTCTACCTTTTGGTCGGCCTCTTCGAGGCCTTCCTGTTCGTGGTTGGCAAACCGAAGCTCCCGATCAACGCCGAGCTCTTCTTCATCGAGCCGCGCGGCATCTACCTCATCTTCTTGGCCACCATCATGGTGGCGGGTGTCCTCATCTACGTGCTCGAGGGCACCTCGGAGGCCCGCCGCTTCTTGGCCGGACTGGCCATCCTCTACCTCGCACACGGCGCCATCGACATCTTCATCGAATACCATGCCTCACACCCACCTCCTGGCGAGCTGAACCAGGGCGGCATCGACCTGGTCTGGTACTCGACCCACGCGCGCATCGCCTCGATGGGCGCCATCCTGGCCGACTTCGTCGTCATCATCGTCATCTACCAGGCGCTGCACAACCGCTTCCCCAAAGTTCCGCTGGCCTTCCCGCTCTACTTGGCGCTCATCGCCGCCATGATCACGGACGCCGCGGTCTTCAAGCTCATCCGACACGGCGACCTGGCTTGGAGCGTCTTCAACATCGGCGCCAAGGCTCAGGCCGGCGCGGCGGCCGGCATCCCGGCGGCGCTCTACTTCGCCTGGCAGCTGCGCCGTACCCCGGACGCCGCCCAGAAGGGCATCCTCAACCGCAACGCCCTCGAGCTGGTCGACATGCGGCGCAAGCTGGTCGTCATGCGCGAGAAGCTCGCCGAAAAGCAGGCCGAGTACATCTACATCAAAGAGAACTTTAGCCAGTACGTCTCCGCCGAGGTGGTCGACGCCATCCTCCTCGATCCCAGCAAGCTCAAGCTCGGCGGCGAGCTGCGAGAGGTGACCATCCTGTTCGCAGACATCCGTGGCTATTCGACCCTAAGCGAGTCCATGGAGCCCACCGAGGTCGTGCGCATCCTCAACCAGTACTTTGGCCTGGTGGGCGCCGTGATCCTGGCCAACAAGGGCATGATCAACGAGTTCGAGGGCGACGCGGTGCTCGCCGTCTTCGGGGCCCCTTTGGACCTGCCCAACCACGCCGACGCTGCGCTGAAGAGCGCGGTCGAGATGTTGCAGCGCGTCGAGCAGCTCAACGAGGTCTGGCGACAGGACGGGACCTTGGAGCGCTGGCGTGAGGTCGGCATCGGCGGACTGGCGATTCGCATCGGCATCCACAGCGGCCCCGTGGTCGCCGGCAACATCGGCAGCGAAGAGCGCAAGAAGTACGCGGTCATCGGCGACACCGTGAACATCACGTCGCGCGTCGAGGGGCTCAACAAGGAGCTCGAGACCAGCCTGCTCGTCACCCAGGCGACCCGCGAGCGGGTCGCAGGGAACGGTCTCGGTGGGCATCTCCGGGACTGTGGGGAGCACGCGGTGAAGGGGCGCAGCGAGCGGGTCAGGGTGTATGCGTGGCAGGCGGCGACGGTCGACGCAAGCTCTGTCTGATCCGCGCGCTTCGCGCGCTCCAGGCGGGGACTGCGGCTGGTGTGCTCCTCGCGGCGCGGCGCCGCTTCGTCACCACGCCATCCTCCGCCCGCCCGGGGCTCCAGCCAATGAGCGTTCGGCCTGCGGTTCTTGTTGCCCAGCTGCAGGTGCTTCGTGGCTTTGCACCTGCTGTTCGGCAAGGTCTTGGGCGTGGCCTCACCCCCATTGGCTTCCGCCCCGGCGACGCCGGCTCGGGCGGCCTGCGGTGCGCAGGGCTTCTGGCGACGCCGGTTCGGGCGGTCGGTGAGGCGCAAGGCTTCTGGCGACGTGGGTTCGGGCGGCCTGCGGTGCGCAAGGCTTCTGGCGACGCGGGTTCGGGCGGCCTGCGGTGCGCAAGGCTTCTGGCGACGTGGGTTCGGGCGGTCGGTGAGGCGTATTTCTCGTTCGACGCAAGCTCTGTCTGATCCGCGCGGCTTCGCCGCGCTCTAGGCGGGGACTGCGGCTGGCGTGCTCCTTCGCGGCGCGGCGCCGCTTCGTCACCACGCCATCCTCCGCCCCGCCCGGGGCTCCAGCCAATGAGCGTTCGGCCGGCGGTTCTTGTTGCCCAGCTGCAGGTGCTTCGTGGCTTTGCACCTGCTGTTCGGCAAGGTCTTGGGCTTGGCCTCACCCCCATTGGCTTACGCCCCGGCGACGCCGGTTCGGGCGGCCTGCGGTGCGCAAGGCTTCTGGCGACGTGGGTTCGGGAGACCAGTGAGGCAGAGGGGCTTCAAGCGACACAGCCAGGTCTCGAGACCTTCACTGCCTAGGAATGACGCTCACAGTGAATCGGCCGCACTCGGAACCTAGGCGTCGGCCCCTCGGGGGCCGAACATTCCCCAGCCCAAGGTGAATCCTTGGGCGCCCAAGGTGAAACCTTGGGCGACAAACGGCCGGCCGCACGAGCTCCCCGCGCGTTTGATGCAAGCTCTGTCGGAGTCACAGCCGTGAACGCCCGATGACAGCGACAGGCCGCCCCAACCGGTGTAGCGGACCTGCGCCCGCCGGGTTGGACTGCCTCTCTCGACCGCACGAGCTCCCCCGCGCGTTTGACGAAAGCTCTGTCTGATTCGCGCGGCTTCTACTCCCGTAGGTCCGGGAGGCTCGTCACCGACAACGAGACGTACACTCCCGCTCCCTGTCCCAGAGTCACCCAGTAGGAGTTGTCTGGAGTCGGCGCCACCGAGACCTGCGCATACATAGGCTCGATCGACACTTGACCATAGGGGAAGTCACACTCTCCGACGTCGATGATGGCAACACAGTCTCCAACCTCAATGGGTTCGGGCATCTTGACGACCACAAAACCACTGCCGAGCAGCGCCAACGTGCCATTCTCCATGTCGCAGACCGGCTGCTCGGGACTTCGGTAGTTCGGCACCGAATCAGGCGGGCCGAGAACATCCGCCACCTCGTTGCCTTCAAGCGCTGGGATCGACGAATCGACGACGCTTTCCGCGAAGAGCACCCTGCCGTCCTGCTTTTCCAGCAGCACCGCGTCGAGGCGCACTCCGAGCTTGGACCAATAGGACCCATTCGAGACGTCGTCGATGCGCACGAACAGGTAGGGCGCCGGCTCGGAGACCTCGAGCGTCTCCTCGGCGACGTCTGCCGTCCCTAGGACGTCGTGACTCACCGCAGGTTCACTGCAAGCCCCCAAAAACAGGAGCGGGAACAACATCCCAATCACCGACAGCTTCATCGAAACACCTCGCGGTTGGAGACCTGAACGCCTGCAGTGTAGCGAGCGCGTCGCTCAGACACAATATGCCCCAATGTGGGTCGGCTGCGTTCACCGCAGCGTTCGTGCGGCTTACGCCATCGTCGCTGCCGGCTCAACCCATCGTCGGGCGGCTCGGCGGCACGCCGTCCACCCTCGACTCTGACCGTCGCTCCGCCGCCCCTTTGTTCTTGATCTCGTACATTCGGGCGTCGGCGATGTGCACCAGCTCCTCGATATCCAAAGGAACCTCGTCGAAGGCTGCCATGCCGATGCTGAACGATACTGGCCAATCTCCGCGCTTGGCTCCTTCGGTCAGCGCGGCGCCGATGCGGGCGACCAAACGTTCGGCCGCTGCGGCGTTGGCGTCAGCCATGAGCACGACGAACTCGTCGCCACCCAGACGAGCGCACAAGTCGTGGGTGCGCGTGACCTCACGAAGGCTGCGGGCCACCTCCTTGAGCAGCTCGTCTCCGGCCGCGTGGCCTCGGACGTCGTTCACGCCCTTGAAACCATCCACGTCGATGTACGCCAACGCGACGGGCTTTCCTTGTCTGCGCGCGGCTTTCAGATGGGCTTCGGCCGCCTCGAAGAACGCCCGGCGGTTGGGAAGGGTCGTCAATGCGTCGAAGGCCGCTCTGTGCCGCTCGCGCTCCAAGACCTCTCTCAGGTTCGCCAGCAAGAGCGCAGCTCCGGCGAAGATCACCAGCCGCGAGCCCCCGTTCCACAGGCGATAGAAGAGGTCGTAGTCGCGCTCCGCGACCAGGGCGAAATAGCTGACTGGGGTGGCCACCAAGGCGGCCAAGAGCCCAGCGCCGCGCCCAACCCGCCAAGACAAGACGCTGATCGGGATCAGGTAGAAGATTGACAACGACAGTTTCGGGGTGTGGTGGTCCAGCAACCCGATCGCTCCGAGCAGGAGCATCCCGACGGCGCACCAGAGGAAGACCTGCAACCTCCCTGTGACTCGACCGCTGACCATCACTCACCTCGAACCCGCACCAGGAAAGAAGCTCTGTTGCACTGCACGATGTTGTGGAGTCGCAAGTTCACGTGCCTGGGAACCGTGACTCCAGATCCTCCGCCACAACCTTGGCCAACGCAAGAGATGCAAGCCAGCGAGGAACATTGACATTGACATCTACTACCGTCGTTCGTAGATAGCCTTGCGCCAAGTGGGAGCCAGAGGCTGGAGCACACTGTGAAAGGCATCCGAATTCGCCCCGAACAAGACGGCATGAAATCCTCCCTCTTTGACCTCGAGGCCGAGATCATGGAGGTGATCTGGTCTGCCGGCTGGAACGAGTTCTCGGTCTCCGATGTGCGTGAGGGCCTCGAAAAGCACCGTGAGATCGCCTACACGACCGTGATGACGACGGTCTCGCGACTGCACGCCAAGGAACTCCTCGGCCGCCGCAAAGAGGGCCGACGCTTTGTCTACCGCGCCACCATGAGCCGTGCTGAGTTCATCGAGGCCATGACCCGAGACGTTCTCAACAGCTTGCCTCCCATGGGACAACAGACGGCGGTCGCGCTGTTGGTCGAACGGGTCGCCGATGCCGATGACGCCGAGCTCGACCGCCTCGAGGCCCTCATCAGGGCACGCCGAAAACGGATTGAAGTCCCATGAGCGAATTGGTCTTTCCACTTGCGGCGGTCGGCGTGACCCTGTTCGTCCTCGTGCCAGCCCTGATTTGGGTCAGTCGGCTCGCCTTGGCGTGGAGACGACAACGAGTCACGAGCTGGGTCGACTTCGGGACCGAGACGACTTTTGCCTGGCTGCTCTTCCCAACGTTGCTGCCTCTCGTCTGGCTGACCTCGTCGGCCTTGCATCAAACGGAACCGGAACAATTCACGGAAGCGTGCCGGATCGTGCACGTCGAGGCCACGACCTGCCACGATGCGCTCGTGCTGCTCGGTTTCCTGCTCGTGGGGCTGCTCGGCGTGGTCCTGGTTCGAGCCTGGCGAGAGAGACCGCGGCGCTGCGAGAGAGTGGAAGAGACGCACCCCACTGCGCGCCGTGTCGCCGCCATAGTAAGACAGGATCCACGCCTGCAGGGGCTTTCGGTTCAAGTGGCGAGAAACGCGCTGGCGCCTGTCTACACAGTCGGCTGGTTCTCGTCACAGGTCATTCTCGGAGCCTGCATCGCTCGGGACGCAGACGACGAGATGATACGGGCGACGCTCCTCCATGAGTTCGCTCACATCACCTCGAAGGACACATTTCGCAGCTTCCTCGTAAGGGTCAGCCTCGTCATCAATCCAGCGGGCCGCTTGCTTGCGCCGGACTTCGAACGTTGAGTCCCCCGTAAAAACCTCAAGGCCTGCCCGCCTTCGTTACAAATTCCATCATTATGTAGTCATAGGATCGACATCAATGAAATGATATGAAATCCTGTTGCGGTCGTGTTTTCAACATTCTCTGACTTTATTTTGAGAATCGTCAGCATTCAAAAAGTGGCATCATTCTCGATCGATGTTTTGGAGTCGAAAAAAGTGGGGTTTTGGGGTTTTTACGAGGGACTCAACGTTGGCGCCACGCCCGCGAGGCCCTCTGCGACAGCGAGGCCGTCGAGCTCGGAGGAGATCCTCTCGCCTTGGCCGAGAGCATTGTCCACGCTGCTCGAATTCGAGGCTGCTGCAGCCTGTCTTTCGCGTCGCAGCTCTGTGGGCACGACCTCTCGGTCATCAAGCTGCGCATCGCGCTGCTCTTGCACGGCCACTCGCGCCCCACGCGCACAGTTGGGCACCTCGCCTTGCTCGCCATTGGCATCGTCGCGCTGCTGGTCCCCCATCTCAAGAGCTTTGGCGCCCTCGACCACTTTCACTACGAAGTGGAGCGACTCCTTCACTCACGTCCATAGGGTCGACCCTTTCATGCGATGCTACCTGCACAGAACACCTCTTTCGCTAACTACTATCGTGGGTAGTATCATTGCTCTGTCTGGCTGTGCGGTGGCACCTGTGGAGACGGAGGCACGCGCGCCGAGCAGCTCTCAGCACGCGCCTGCAGAGCTCGTCGAGCCGCTTTGGGGACGCCCGCATCGACCACTCCGCTTCCGCTGCCACCTTAGAGGGGATCGTGGGGACTGAGTTGATGAAGTTGACGGATTCGACGAACACAGAGGTGAGCCCATGAGCCGAGCCCTGTCGCTCAACCTTGCGCTTGTTTTTGCCTTTGGTTGCTCGCCTGAGCGCCACGTGACCGTAGTTGAGCCCAAGGCCCACGAGCAAAACGAAGAGCCGCACCCAGGCGAGCGAGGGGATGAACACGTGGACGAGCACGGGGCTCCAGACGTCGTTCGACTCTCCACGCGGGATCGAGACGAGTTTGGCATCGAAGTCGAGACCGCAGGCCCTGGCAAGCTGTTGCAACTCGTCGATTTGCCAGGCGAGATCGTGCTCAACGCAGATCGCCTCGCGCATGTCTCGCCGCGACTCTCTGGCATCGTCCGGGAAGTTCGCAAGAACCTCGGAGACGACGTGGTCGACGGAGACGTGCTCGCCGTGCCCGAGAGTCGTGAGCCTCTATTTCGAGGATGGAACCGATCCCTATTTTGCCAGGCAGCTGGTCGGTGAGCGATTGCAAAGCGCTCGGCGCGAAATTCCCGAAGGGTTTGGCGAACCCGAGATGGGGCCGACGACGACAGGTCTTGGCCAGATTCTGTTCTATGTGCTCTCAGATGAGACCGGCAAACGCTCACCGGAGGAGATGCGTGAGATTCAAGATTGGCTGATCAAGTTCAATCTGCAAACGGTGAAGGGGGTCACCGAGGTGCTGTCCCAACCTACTCCTCCAAAAACTCCCCAGGAACCCGCTCCATGGTCTCGAAGGGCACCAAAGTCGGCCCAGTGAAATTGTCTTCGCCGAGGCTGCCCCAGCAGGTCACCTCGTCGTCGGCGTGCAGGGCACAGGTGCGTCGCCCATGGGTGCGAATGAACTCGACCGGCGATTCGTGGAGAATCGCGACCTCGACCGGCTCGACGTGAAGCTGGTCGTCGGCCGTCCCTGAGCCCAGCTCGCCATGGTCGTTGCGGCCCACGCAGCGCACGTGGTGGTCCGTGCCTAGGACGCAGAGGTGAAGCGGCCCCATGGACACCTCGAGGATGGGTCCCAGCGGCGCGCCCTCCGCTCCGAAGAGCTGGGTCACCCGCGCCTCGCCGTCGACCCGCTGCTCGTCGAAGTCGAAACAGTGGAGCTCGCCTTCGGCCGTCCAGAGACAGGTAGGAGTGCGGGCGGGCCAGCCATTATGGCGTGGGAAGAGGGACTCGGGGACCGTGGGTTGGCACTTCTCGCGCAGCCCTTCATCGGCGTAGTTCTCGTCGAGGTCGACGGCTCCATGCCCCATCAAGGAGGGGGACTTTCCCATGAACTCACATTTCCAACCCCAGCTCGAGCGGCCGCTCGTCCAATCGGCGAAGCTGGGGAGATCGGTGACGCTCCACGAATCTCGTGGGTCGAAACATCTCGGCTGGGGCCCGAGTGTACAGGGGTAGTCGTAGACGAGGTCGGAATGCATGGGTGAGCCGACGTCCATCTCTTTGTTACGGGGCAGGAGACGTACGCCCCGCGTTCCTGTGACTAATGTAGAATAATTTAGAACCTCCACAGTTGCTGAGGTCGCATTGGCCTCAATCCAATCGCTGAAGTCCTTCATTAGCACCAAGTCCGCTTTCTCTTCTCTGGCTCCGGCGTCATCGTTGAGGCCGGCTGTCTTCAGATAGAGCAGCCAGATTTCGTTCGTTGGATAGGTAACAAGGAAGCGTAAATCGTATTGCCACAAAGACACCAAACTCCCCAAACGTGAATCAGGAAATTTGATCCGTGTCGTGAGTCTCGGCTCTGCCTGCCCCATTTTCGATCGATATTGCGACCAGCATTCGAGAATGTGGTCTCTTGTGAATCGGCACCAACCACCATCCGAGTCTCCCGAGAGCCGCTGTGATGTTGGGAGTTGCTCCTGCACCAGCTCGCTCACATCGAACTTCGTCCGGTGTTGTTCTGTTTGCGGGTCTTCCCAATAGTAATAAGCAAATTGTGGAGGGTCGCCGGAGTCGGTCTCGGTGAACGCTGTAGTGTCTCGCTCTGGCACAACAGGCCTCGCCGTTTCTTCGACGATACCGCCCCCCGCACAACTCACACACACCAACAGTGAAGCAACGACAATTAGTGACCACCTCATGGAACCTCCATGTCCATTCGAACCTTTGGCATGGTCGTGCAGGAGGGCTCGACGCCAACAATGGTGCGCTTGGGATTTCTCTTCACTCGGAGACCGCCCAAGACCGTGCCTGTTGGGCAACTCACCGAAAGTGAGTCGTCGCCCGTCATCGAGTTCGCACGTCCAATGTGTTGTTCGAGGCTAAAGGCTTCCCCGGCCACCTCGTAGTCGCCAAACTGGCCGGAATAGAGAGTGTCAGGGTTCAGCGGGACGCGCTTCTCCACTCGTTTGCCGTTCTTGTCAGTGGAAACACAGCGCAGGGCGCTGACTCCCACGAACTGTTTGTTGTGAACAATGAAGTTCACCCCCTCCATTACGTAGTTTGGAGGGCAGAGCTGCATGGACGGGGGACGCAGTAGGGTCGTGCCACACGTTGGACTGATGCAGCGTCGCTCGAACATGTACCCCAGTCCCCGACTCAGCAGGCCGTACGATCGGCTGAACTTGCTCACGAACGTGTCCGGGGATGCGCCTCCTTCGTGAGAGAGAAGCTCGCCGAGGTAGGTGACGAAGCGCCAGTTCGATGTGTAGGGATAACTCGACCAAGGGGCACACACCAAGGCCAGCGAACCGATCGCGCTCTCCTCTTGCTCAGAAGGTGTGGTGGACGCTCCGAGCAAGCCGATGGCCACTCCTGCGTGGGTCTCCGCGTTGTTCGCGAGCCCAGGTCGGTCGCAAACGAACACGATGTCTTCTTCGGTCGGCGGCGGATGGTCACTGTCCTTTTCGAGCTCGACCTCATCGATGAAGACGATGCGTACATTTGGATTAGAACCCCCAGGAGGGAGGGAGGTGAAGATAAAACAGCCGCCCGGATAGGCGGGATCTTCTAGCCCCTTGCACTCGGGCCACTCCTTACCTCGTTGCTCAGGGCTTGGCTCCGCCACGGTGCCGCGCGGCCCCGGATCGCCTCGCAGCGACCAATCGACAATGTCTTGGTTGTTGAGGCTCAGGGCAATGTAGGTGTCGGCGCTGGCCGATTCAGCATTGTTCAAGGTTGTACACCATGAATCGAGCGTGCAGTCTGGATCGGGATCATTCGCTAAGCTAATGATCCCGACGCCGTCGAGCAGGTAAGGCCGAATCCCCGTCTCCCCAGCAGACGGAACCAGGGCGATGCCGCCGCTCGATCCAGCCAAGCCATCGAGCGAAACTCCCAGGGCGCTGTCATAATACGCCCTCCATGTGGGGTGGTTGCACGAGATGTTTGGATCCTCGACTGCTGGCTGACCATCATAGACCAACTCTTCCCGCGTCGCGGTCCCAGAGTTGGAGATCAGTGGCGCCCTCTTCAAGGGAAGCGTCGTGGGATAGTCCCCGAACGCAGCTGGCCACAAGTTGTGGTGAAGTCCCCAAACGGGTGTCGGTTCAGGCGAGCGGTCATAAGCCCAGGGATAAAACCCTGGAGCGGGTTCTGGATCTCCAACAATCATGCGGAGCTCGTTGAAAAAGACTCCCGGTGCATCCACGGGAAAGTACCCGCTGGGCATGTAGTTCGGCTTGCTCTCGTCGCGCATTTCCTCCCAGAAGCTTTTGTCGGACGGTGCACACGCCTCCAAGATCGCCGCATCTCGACCCCTAAACCACTCTGGCGGGTCTCCCCGAGTCCAGTGCAAAAACGGGCTCTTCCCATCGAGTTGACCCTCGGAATCATGCAGCGCGTTGGGCGTGCTCGCGGTCGAATCCATGGCTCGGTAGTCCATCTTGAACTTCCACTCTCGCAGCTGGTTTCGCTTCGCTGCCAGGGTGCCCCGCGCCCACTCGTGGAGACCAAGCTGCACCAGACGGTTGGCCAGCAGGGGGTTCTCCTCGGTGGAGACTTCGGAGAAGTATTGTGGAAAGTGCCGGTCATGATCAAGCCAGGGATTGTCGACCCCAAACACCCCAGACTTTTAGGCCGGGAAACTGCCGCTGAGCCCACTGAGCGGAGGAAGCAAGTTGCCAGAATCTGGCGGCGTTTGGTTCATGGTCGCATCGAACACGACCTCGAAATTGCACGCCGGTGACCCTGACTCGAGATCGTAGACCACATGATGGGCAGTCATCAGCCGGTCAGGGCCGGTAAGAAAGGCACTTCCGGTCCCGATTCGCAGCTTGCATTCGTCAGGGCTCGCGGGGTCAACAGCGGGCGTTGGAAGGTATAGCTGAGACCGAATCGTGCCAACCGCCTGGCTCAAAAATACCATGGCCATCTCGCGGGTCTGCTCGTCGGTGTAGTCGCCCGTCGACCAGCCCCTGAACCACTTGCTTCGAACGGTGTCGACGTCACGTTCGGGACCAAAGACGATCGTGCGTTCAAGCACGCCGTTCGTTCCCCCTATGTCCAGGTCGTCGCTCTCCACACATCCGGCCATCAGCCCGCTCCCTAGCACCCACACCAGCGCAACCCAAGCTCTGCGATTCATGCTACCCCCAAACCTAGAGTGAAGAAAACTGTCTTGGGCTTGGCGCAGCGCAAAAAAAAACAGCGGGTCAAGCGGTACCGTCAAGGTTCGTCCGACGTGGGAACCGGCTCGAAGCTCAGGTTGGGTGGCCCCGATGCCTGCTGGCCGACGCCTTCGACCTGCCGACGAGTCGGTTCAAACCGCCAAGCCG
>Ga0210044_10005992_pt1 | contig 16188 bp, 12 predicted proteins | sample CryGey13umfilter_2_FD_183959 | JGI IMG/M metagenome (GOLD analysis project Ga0210044, IMG submission 183959) | Groundwater microbial communities from aquifer in Utah, USA - Crystal Geyser 4/9/14 3 um filter (SPAdes) (version 2) | ecosystem: Environmental > Aquatic > Deep subsurface >...
CAAATACTTGCAGGAACAGGTCAAAGATACGGGGATGCGCTTTCTCGATCTCATCCAGCAGGACAATCGAGTGCGGCTTTGTGCGCAGTTGGCCGGTCAGTTGACCTTCTTCCTCGTGGCCGATGTAGCCGGGCGGTGAGCCGATCATCTTGGAGAAACTATGTTCCTCCATGTATTCGGACATATCCAAGCGGATCATGTTCGCTTCGTTCCCGAAAAGGAACTCGGCCAGCGAGCGCGCCGTTTCTGTTTTGCCTACGCCGCTGGGGCCGAGGAACAGGAAGACCGCCAGCGGTCCATGTCTTTCAGCCAGGCCTGCGTGCGCCATGATCAGCCGTTTGCAGACGCGGGCGATTGCTTCGTCCTGACCAATGATGCGCTGTTTTAGGAAGGCTTCGAGTTCCAATAGCCGCGACTTTTCCCCGCTTTCCAGATGACCCATGATGATATCCAGCGGCACACCGATTTTTTCGGAGAGGACGCGGGCAACCGTCATTTCAGTCACCTCTCCATTCACGTGCGTTCCGCTGGCATCCTTATCGCCCACCATCATGCTCAGAATGGGAATCCTTGTGCGCGCCCCGGCTTTATCTATCAGGTCAATCGCCTTGTCGGGTAGTTGATGATCGCCGTCGAAGCGGATGGATAAATCCACCGCGGCTTGCAGTGCCTGATCCGTGAACCGCGCTTGGTGGTGTTCCTCCCACTTGTGCCGCAAGCCTTTCAATATCTCGATAGTCTCGTCGCGGCTGGGTTCGTTGACGATGATCTTCTCGAAGCGCCGTTCCAGTGCCGGGTCCGTTTCGATATTGCGGCGGTACTCGCTGATGGTGGTCGCGCCGATGCAACGTAGTTCACCGCGCGCCAAAGCAGGCTTGATCAAGTTTGCCGCGTCCATGCTGCCGTCGCCCGTCTGCCCCGCGCCCACCAGCATGTGGATTTCATCAATGAAGAGGATGATTTCCGGGTGCGTGTGTACTTCCTTCAAAATATGATCGAGACGTTCCTCGAATTCGCCGCGATATTTCGTTCCGCCCATCAGCGCGCCCATGTTAAGTTCGATGATTCGTTTATCGCCCAGGATTTGCGAATCCTTGCCTTGCACAGTCCTCAGTGCCAGCGCTTCGACTATGGCAGTTTTGCCCACACCCGCCTCGCCCACCAGAACCGGGTTATTCTTGGAACGCCGCGCAAGCGTTTGGATGATTTGCAGAAGTTCGGGACGGCGGCCAACGAACGGACCGAGTTTTCCATCACGAGCCATCTGCGTCAGGTCGCGCCCATAGCGTTCCAGGTAATGCGTGCCTCCCTGATCCTGTTTGTTTTTTTCAGCGTGTACCTTGACCGGTTCAACATCCACCCCCGCAGGCGTGACCTTCCCCAGGGCGCGCTTGCCCAGATCACTCGCTGTAACTCCTTCTGCTGCTAAAACAGAAGTGATGACAGAATTGGGCTGCTCCAGAACCGCCGCCAGAAGATGAATACAGGTTAAGGTTTCTGTGGACGCGGAGCGTGCCAACTCTCCAGCGCGCTTGAAAACCTGTTTACATGCCGGACTGCGGTGAATGATTTTCTCGGTGTGCTCGTACTTGCTTTCGCCTAATTCATCCCGCACACTGCGCCGCAGGTCTGTTGCATCCAGTTCGAAGTCACGCAAAATATCGTCAATGGCATCCTGTTCGAATTGCAGAGACTGCCGCGCAGGCGGGTCAAGCTCATCTGCCTGCATGGATATTTTTTCCAGACTGCAGATCCCGATCAGGATATGCCGAGGTTCAATGAACTCAGAGCGCGCCGCCGCCGCTTCCTGGGCAGACATTTGCCAAGCCAGATTTGCGCTAAAGGATAATTCTGTCATCATTTTCTCCTGATGAGGGGGTAGAATATTAATTTTAGGTATATATTTTTTCTTGGTCAAATTGCAAGTCACGATCATTATTGACTTGCAATTTCTTTCAGCCAACTCAGTAGTTGGTTAAAAGAAGGTTTGTTTTGCAATGGAATTTGTTCATTAATCACCTGCTCGACAACTTCAATAAATCTATCATTAGTCATGAATGGATACTGCCTGACTGCAATATGCAATTTTGCAAGCGAATCTATCTGATAGAAAAAGACTTCATGCGCAGACTGAGAAATATTATTTACAACCTGCGCCAACCATTCCAGTCGTTGTTTATAAGCGGGTCTTGCATCTAGTGGAATTTCTTTAAGAACAGAACCACAAAACTCATCCAGAAATTTAATATCCATCATAATAGGATATTTCTTGACGACATTCTGCAGTTCAGCGGGCGAGTTCACCTTCTGGACATTCTCTATAATTTCATCTATGTAAATCGTTCTAGATTCTTTTATTCGGGCTACAAATTCTTGTGCTTTTTTCTTCATAGGGTGATCGATTTGACCCCATAATTGAGTTGATTGTTGTGCTAAAGGCAGAGCAATGAATAACTCGTCCTGTTGAGCGTAAATAGTTGCCATATTGAATAAAATTTCAGCCATTCCGCTTAGGTTTTCCCGATTGCCATTTATTATCAGTGATTGCTCTAATTTTCGAAGATCTTCTTTGTAACGGCCAAGACTGATGAGACAGTTGCCTTTGTTGTGCAAAGCAGATGCATTATGTGGGTCAATTTCCAATGCCTTATCGCAATATTGAATGGCTTCTTCGTAGCGGCTCAGATTGCGCAGAATATCAGCTTTGTTGTTCAAAGTATCCACAAAATGTGGGTCAATTTCTAATGCCTTTTCAAAGCAGCGGATGGCATCTTCGTAACGGCTTAGACTGTTGAAACTTTTGCCTTTGTTATTCCAGGCATTTACATTGCGCGGGTCTATTTCCAATGCCTTGTCATAATAATGCATGGCTTCTTCATAACGGCCTAGATGGTGGTGAAAGGAGCCTTTGTTGCCCAAAGCTGCCAAATCGCGTGGGTCAATTTCCAATGCCTTATCAAAATATTGAATGGCTTCTTCGTAACGATCTAAATTTGCAAGGCTAAATCCTTTATTGTTCATAGTTGCCAAATTGCGCGGGTCAATTTCCAATGCCTTATCAAAATAGCAAAGGGCTTCTTCGTATTCACCCAGACTGTTGAAACAACAACCTTTGTTGTTCCAGGTATTTGCATTGCTTGGGTCAATTTCTAAGGCTTGGTCACAGCAGTGAATGGCATCTTCATATCGACCAAGGCTGCTGAAGTAGCGACCTCGGTCATCCCAAACCAGCGCATCGCGTGGGTCAATTTCCAATGCCTTATCGCAATATTGAATGGCTTCTTCGTAGCGGCCTAGACCGTTGAGACTTCTGCCTTTGCCAAGCCAGATATCTATATCGCGCGGGTCAAGCTCCGAAGCTTGATTGAAGCAGTCGAGGGCATCTTCGTAACGGCGAAGACTGTTGAAGTAATTACCTTTGTTGATTAAAGGATCAATAAAACGTGGGGCAATATCCAATGCCTTGTCAAAGCAGCGGATGGCTTCTTCTTTATTACCTAGTTGGTTGAGACTGTTACCTTTGTTATTCCAAGTAGCCGCAAGGAGAGGTTGAATTGCCAAGGCTTCATCACAATAACTGATTGCTTCTTCGTAACGACCCAGATGATTGAGACAACTACCTTTGATGGAAAGAGCGCCTACATGACGCGGATCGAGTTCCAAAGCCTGATCTAAGTAGTGAAGGGCTTCTTCGTAACGCCCTAAATGATTAAGGTTGAGTCCTTTGTAGCTCAATTCTTGAGCATTCTGTTTCGCCAATTGCGGAACCCTGATTATTTCCCCATTCAGTTGCTTGAGAATCGATTCCAAATCTGAACGCAATTGTACAAAACTCTGATAGCGCTTATCAAGCTCCTTCTTTAGGCAACGTCTGATAATTGGATAGATTGGCGAATCCAATCGAGGCACAGGGGCTTCGTTATGCAGTCGTCGCATGTCCAGCCCGAAGCGCATAATCTCTTCCCGCGAGCCATCCCTAGGCGGAGTAGCTAGGAAGGGCAACTCGCCGCCACTTGCCATCTGGAAAAGCACAATACCAAAAGCATAGATATCACTTCTCACATCGCAACTTGCGGCATCATCGAACTGCTCCGGCGGCATGTGGGTGAGGGTACCAAATACATCTCCTCTCTGTGTCTTACCGAATACATTTATCTCATCCTTCATACTTGCTGAATTTTCCGCGTATGAATCCAATACACCTGCCAAACCAAAGTCGGTAATTTTGGCTGTCCCATCTTGTGCGATCATGATATTTTCCGGTTTCAGATCGCGGTGCGTCCGAATCCCTTTAGAGTAGGCGTATTCCATCCCAAAACAGACCTGGATAGCCCAGCGCAGACTCTGCACCAATTCCGGCGAGCGGTATTGCAAGTAACCTGCTAGGGAATTAATTCCTTGCTTATTTGGCGCAATGTACTCCATAGCTATGAAAAGCCGTCCTGAGAATACGTCCACAAAATATGTTTGCACTAAATAGGGATGTCGTTCGAGTTCCACTAAAACGTTTGCTTCTTTACGAAAGAGGTCTCTTGTTTTTGCGTCCGCGAGAAATTTATCCTGGAAAGTCTTCAAGGCGCACTCACTCTTAGTCACATGACTAAAAACTAAATATACTACGCCAAATCCTCCACTGCCCAATACTTTTAGAACTTCGTATTCTTGTCCAATAATATCGCCGGGATGATAAAGTCCGCCTGTGGGTTGATCGGTTATCCCTCGATCTTTTTGCGGGTTTTGGCTTTCTGTATTTTTCGAGGGATTTACAATAGGCTTTTGATCTTTTTCCAATTCAGCCAGGCGCGCAACGGCGCTTTGGATTAACCCAGGTTCATCATCTGCAAATTCCAGCACCTGTTCGTAGGAATGAATTGCATCGAATGTAAGTCCAAGATTATCTTCGCACAACGCTTTTTCGTGCCACGCATACGCGTATTGCGGCTCAAGTTGCAGTGCATTTTCAAAACAACGGATGGCTTCTTCGTAATCTTCCAGATCACAAAGTTGTTTCCCTTCTATGTACCAGTGGTTTGCATCCAGCGCGTGAAGATCAGCGTCTGATTGCTTTTGGGTATTTGCAGTTTGAGCAACTGGCGTCACATTATTCTTTTGTGCTGGTTCAAGTGGCAAATCCTGTCCCGCAAGGGTATCCAACATTTGTTTGGCTTTTTCGTTCTTTGGATTGATGCGTAACATTTGTTTCAGGCAATAAAAGCGTTCTTTGTCATCAACTGAAACCTGATACATCCACCCCCAGGCAAGTTCGTCATCCGGACTTTGCTTAGCGACAGCTATAAAAACATTTCGCGCCTCGTCCTGTTTCCCTGCTCTATATGCTGTTATACCCTGATGAAGTAAATCATCCATGAAACATCCTCTTTGTGGAAAGTGGCCGCGCAGATGGGTCAAACTCATCTGCCTGCATGGATATTTTTTCCAGGCTACAGATTCCGATCAGGATATGCGGCGGTTCAATGAACTCGGACCGCGCCGCCGCTGCTTCCTGGGCCGCCAGTTGCCAGGCTAGATTTGCACTAAAGGATAGTTCGGTCATGGGTTGCTCCTGATGAAGGGTTGGAATGTTGTCTGCAAGTTTACTTACCCTCCAACTCTCGTATTAAGTTCGTTTCCAGCGTTTCTTGAAAAATTTATTGCCTTCGAGCCGGTACTCGACACCTGCCTTGAGCCATCCAGCAGGCAATGAGTTAATCGCCATTGGATTGCGGAAGAACAAAAAATCATCACCGTAATTATCAGGCAGACACGAGATGTCAATATTTGAAAACAGAATCGCGCTAATGCCCGCATATTTCGGTTCAGGAAAAAATTTGGTTGACACCTTTTTACCAGACGGCTTGACTATTTCGTCTCGGTAAGAATAGCCTGTTTTTACGATTTGTTTACCGTCATGATCCAGAATCATTGTATAGTCACCGAATGGTACGACAGCTTTAATTATGTTCGGAATCATGTTAGATGAATCATCGTCTGGTATTGAAAATGGAATACGGGAACCATTGATAGCAATTAAGTAAGGCTCAGAACTTGAGAGTATACCTGTATCCTGATATTCTCCATATTGCCTGAACTTCTCAGCTATTGCGGATGTGTATCGAAGAATCACCGATTCATCAATCGAATCGAACCCGTTTTCAGACTCTGCACAGTCATCGGGGCTAGTACCGCATGCAATTGCTTCGATCCAGATATTGGTTTCTGCTAACGAGATACAGATATCTGGCCCTTTCTTGCCTAATTCAAGGCGAGGGCGTAATTTAAACCCTAAGTCCAGTAGAGTCACAGCTAAATACATTTCCCAAAAGCGACTTTGAAACTTCGATATGCTCTTTGATGAGATTTCGGTTATAAAATGCGAATCTGCGTATGGTTTGAATCGCGTCCAAAGTCTTTCTAAATTATCCCTTTCTTGCTTTCTGTTTGGATCATCAAAGATCCGCTTCAATTCTCCACTGGGTAATTTATCCGAATGTTCAATTAACATTTTGCCTCATGTCACAAAAGGTTGCTGGGAGGGGCGAGCAAGACGCGAAAACCACAGTTGAATGCGAAAGTCGGATAATTGTGATTACGAGTAGACACGTATATCCATTCGGAACCAGCAACATCGTCGAACGAGCCGCGCAACACAAGCTGATCAGACTCCAAAGCGCTTTCAACCATGTTCTTGATGCTGAAAGGATAGGGTTCATACAAACTGGAAGTCCATTCTCCAACATTGCCCATCATATCGGCACAACCGAAAGGTGAATCTCCCTGTGGAGAATAGAGTGCAACGGGCGTTGTTCTAAATTTGCTAGAATTATATTTATTTTCATCACGCGCACCTTCCCAAGGATATTCGCGCCCGTCTGTTCCACGCGCGGCTTTTTCCCATTCTGCTTCGGTGGGCAGGCGTAATACTAAACCCGAAGGCGTTTCGCTTTTTATTAAGTTATTCAGCCATTTACAATATGCCGTTGCATTATTCCATGAGACTCTAGTAACAGGATGATCTTTTTTCTTTTCCCAATTATCTATAGGATGATTGATTCCTTTGGATTTTACATAAGCGTTATATAACTCATTTGTCACAGGAAAGCGCGCCATCCAATAATCGTAGGGAATATCAACGGTGTGTCGAGGCTTTTGATCATCAAAGTCATAGTAGTAATGGTCATAACCATAGTATTCGCTGGCTTCATTGTCATAGTGCCATCCTTCAAGCAATCCTTCAATATTCCCGTTTCTGTTACTAAAAATTTTGTAATCGCCTCCCATCAAAAACTTGCCTGCTGGCACGCGCATAAACTCCATGCCATTGGAGATGGTAAGTTTGTTGTCGTAAGTAGGATTTTTATGCAAGTCGGATTTATCAACTTTGATTACAGGCGGCGTTATAACTTGCACAGGTTTAGGTACTTCATGGTCAGCCTGGCGCGGTAAACGAGTAAGCAATTCTTGCAAATCATCCGTCGTTGCGAAAAGCCTTCGATATGCCGCGGTTTCATTCAATGCACCTCTGAGAGCAGTAAATAATTCCGCTTGAAGATATGGGTTTTTCTCTTGCTTCTCTTCCGACAAACTAACAGTATCTTCTTCAATGTTTATAGTCAGTTGCCCCCCTGCCGCGAACCATTCCAACCCAACCTGAATGGCACTCTCGCATAAACCCATCCATGCCGCAAGTCCACTAATAGTCGTTTTTCCGTTGAAATGACCAATCGCGTATTTGCAGTAACCTGCTAAAAGATTTAAGAAATCTTCAGGCTTTTCTTCTGAGGGTGAAACTGCAAAAACATGAATCGTTCTTGGCTCAACAATTTCCAATGCCATTCGTAATTCTAGATGTGATGGTGGAGTTGTCCAAATCGCGAACTCATTCGCTTGATATAACTTGAAGCGGGATTTACCCTTCGATCTATCCGCGCCTTCCGCCCAAATCAACGTTGAACTTGCAAGGTTACTTAAAATTTGAGTCTTCAATCGCAGATCGCGAATTTCGAAATTCTGTTGCTCTTTGGGCGATTCTACAACCTTCACCTGAGCAAAAGGCTTCTGTTTGGCTAACAAGGCGGTTTTGAAATCTTCCGCTGATAAATAGCGGTCTGTGCGGCGTAACTGCATGGCGCATTGCAGTGCATCGCTGATTGCATCAGGGATATTTCGATTAACGGCTTTTGCGGGCGGCGGCGGATTGACGTTTCCCAACATAATTTCCACACTATCTGGCGGAACGCTGTACGTTAATAGACAATATAGCGTTACGCCAAGTGAGTATATGTCGCTCTGTGCGTCAGTTCCACCAGTACCGTATTGTTCAGGCGCGGCGAAGTGTGGGGTCAGTCCGCGTGCGCCCATCGAGGTCTTCGCACCGACATCAAAAGTTTTTGCCAATCCAAAATCCACCAGTACCACGTTTCCTTGTGGCGTGATACGAATATTGGCAGGTTTGATGTCGCGGTGAATAATTGGGGGATTCTGATTGTGGATGTAAATCAGGGCATCACATACTTGCCTGATCCATGCCAATGCTTGCTCGCCTGGCAGGGGACCTCCGTTGTCGGCGAGAATTGTTTGTAGATCATCTCCTTCCACAAAATCCATTACGAGATACTGTCCCTGATTGGGAATGATGAAATAATCGGTGACACGTACCAAATGCGGGTGATTGAGATTCGCCAGCATGATCGCTTCGCGCTTGAATTGCTTCTGCGATTCGGGGGTTATTTGCAGGTTTTCCTTGATGGCGCAAAGTCTCTGCAGGTTATCGTCCCATACTTTGTATACCGCGCCGAATCCACCCTCGCCAAGCACGGCATGAATTTGGTAACGATTGTTTAGGACTTGTCCCTTTTTAAGCATACGTTTCTCTTTTTGATGTCACGAATGACATAAGCATTTCGCTTTGTAAAAGTCGTTGCCTTTTTTGAACCAGTCATTTTCCATTTGATTTTTTCCGCAATTGAAATTTAGACTGTTATATGTTATCGGAATTACGAGAGATTGATGGAACGCAAAACAACTTCCTTTACTCCAATGTCCGTTTCAAATTGTTTTTTAGCTTCGTCAGATTTTTGTTTGGCCTTCCATGTAAGATAACCGAATATTAGCATAACAAGCAAACCAAAGACAACCGCCGTTGCATGAATTGCAATAACAACACTCTCTGTTTTAGAAGTAATAGATACTCCAAGGCTTATTAATTCTCCAACAGTTACTCCCAAAAAAAGAGAAGTGAATCCAAGCAACGTGTTAGCGTCCTCTTGAAATCCTGCATACTTATACGCTAAATTGGCATCTACGAGTTTTATACTGGGTTGCAATATAGTTAATCGTGGTTCAATGTTGCTAGGCGGTGATGATGTCGCCCCTAACTCAGAAATTGTTCGTTTGTAAGATTCTGTTAGATTTTCAATCTGCCTCTCTAACATCTCAATACGTTCTGGCGCAGCCCCATCTTTGCGAATAGACTCAATGTCGTCTTTTACTGAAACGGTAAGCGAATCGGTTTTTGCAATAAACGCATTAACGTTTTCAAGCGCATCTATTCTTTTTCGTATTTCCATCAGTTCGGCACTGACTATTTTATCTGCGTTCTGGAGATCAAACGGAACCGAACCTGAATCTATAAACTCAGATTTTTTTGTTTCAATCAAATCAAGGTTTTCTTGGTAGCGAAACTCCTTTGTCCTTAGAAATTGCAATTCCTGATATACCGCTCTCCTGTCTTTTTGCAAAAAATAATCACAGTCAATTTTTTGGGGAGAAGGGGTGTTAGCTACATCTACCCATTGATAACAATAATCAGTTTTCTTTTCAAAACCTTCCGTATCAAGTAACTTATGGATTTTTTCCTTTCCCCAAGTAAGCACACGTGTTTTATTGGCGTCTGTTTTCTTGCTATTGGCAGTCTTGATCACCATCCGAAAACATAACTCGTCGTCCTTGAATACTTGGAACGCCCAACCAAAATCATCAAAATCAAATTGCTGTTCTGGTACTGAATTAATTTCGATACGATATTCTTTGTATATTTCTATTACCTCTGTGTCCATTGCAGGCATCCTTTCGGGCCAATATGTAATTGCGAATCGTTTAATTCTCGCAAAAACAATAGAAGTTTGTTCGATGTGCTTTTTTTCAAAACGTTCGTCAATCAGTCGTAAGCCTTACTCAAGTGTTACTTTCAAGAATTTCTTTCATCTTTTCCTGGATTTCCAATGCTTCTTGATAGCGCTTTTGGCTACTAAGAATTTCTTCAAGGCTTAGATAGACGAGAAACGTTCAAATTTTTTTGGATCAATTCAATTGCCTGGCGGTAGACCTCTTCAGCTTCTTCTAATCGTCTTTGGCTTTTGAAAAAATCACCAAGACTGTAATAGTAGATAGTATCATCTGGGCTAATAGCAATTGCTTGACGGTAGGCTTGTTCAGCTTCTTTAAAGCGCTTTTGATTTTTTAAAATACCACCAAGGCAACAATAGGGAAAGCTGTCATTTGGGTCTTCTGCAATTGCGTTACGGTACATTTCCTCAGCTTCTTTATAGCGTTTTTGTTCTTCTAGAATTCCGCCAAGCGAAGTATAAAAAAGGTGACCAGGAACTGACATAATGGCTTTACGATAAACCTCCTCAGCATCTTTTAATCGGTTTTGATCCCATAGAAGTTTACCAAGAACTACGTAGGGAAAGGAATTAGTTGCATCAACTGCAATTGCTTTGCGATAATATTGTTCAGCCTCCTTTAACCGTTTTTCATTTTCGAGAAGATAGCCAAGGCCGGAATAAGCAGCAGCACAATTTGGATCTGCTTCAATTGCCTGACGAAATGAATATTCGGCTTCTCGACCAGAGAGAATTCGCCCAAGACCTAAATAAGCTTTGGCGTGTTTTGGTTCAATTGCAATTGCCTTACGATAAGCATCCACCGCTTCGTCATTTCGCTTTTGGTTTCTAAGAAGTTCCCCAAGATAGTAATAATTTAGTGCGTTATTTGGATCCACTGAAATTGCCTTACGATAAACATCTTCCTCGGACTCGGTAGCAATTATGGCACTAACTTGTATGACTTCTTTTGTTTCATTCCTTAGCGCATTTTTAAAATCAATTACCGATTTATAGCGGTCCGTGCGGCGTATCTGCATAGAGCACTGCATTGCATCGCTCACGAATTCGGGAATGTCATTGTTTATGGCTTTGGCAGGTGGCGGCGGATTGGCATTGCCTACCATGATGTCCACGCTGTCGGGAGGTACGTGATTGGTCAACATGCAGTATAGGGTCACGCCAAGCGAATAAATATCGCTTTGTGCGTCTGTGCCGCCCATGCCGTATTGTTCAGGCGCGGCAAAATACGGAGTCAATCCACGCGCACCTGTGCTGGTCTTTGCATTCGCTTCAAATATTTTCGCCAATCCAAAATCCACCAGCACCGCATTTCCCTGCGATGTGATACGAATATTGGCAGGCTTGATGTCACGGTGAATGATGGGCGGGTTTTGGCTGTGGATGTAGGTCAGCGCGTCGCAAATTTGAAGTGTCCATTTCAGCGTGTCTGCAAGGGGCAGCGCTTTGCCATAATTGACGAGGGCTGTTTGCAGGTCAATTCCATCCACAAAATCCATCACAAGATATTGTCCCTGGTTGGAGATGATGAAATAATCGGTCACACGCACCAAATGTGGGTGATTGAGATTCGCCAGCATGACCGCTTCACGCTTGAACTGCTTCTGCGATTCGGGCGTCACTTGCAGGTTTTCCTTGATGGCGCAATGTCTCTGCAAGTTATCGTCCCATACCTTGTAGACCGCGCCGAATCCACCCTCGCCAAGCACGGCATGAATTTGGTAACGACTGTTTAGGACTTGTCCCTGTTTAAGCATACGTTTTTCTTTTTACATCATGAAGGCGTAAGCATTTTGCTTTGTAATGATTGTTGCCTTTCTTGAACTAGACAGCAGGTGTTTTTTTAATGGGCTTTTTGAAGTACCTTATTATCGCATAAATTCGCCTGAATCGCCCGCAGGCAAATGTTTCGAGAATATTTACAACATGGCTGGCTGTCAGGCAATACCAATTGCATGGAATATCACGGAGGGAACGGCTTAGTGAAAGTCTCCAAGTTGAGAACCAAGTATCGGTAAACTGGACTACCGACAAGAAAGGTGAGCAATCAACCCGCCAACGCAAGACCAGGCACAGGATCGCCAGCCGCCCGCTTCGCCGGTTCAACTTTACCCAAGAAGTTTCACCAGATTGTAATCCCTTCCTGGTGATCTACCCCAAAAAGCCTCCTACCTATTGAAAAGACAGAGGTTATCCGCCTCTGTTTTTCTTTTTAGTCCCGAAGACTTCTTCGAGTCTGAAAAGAGCGACAGAGTCGTTCAAAAAATCCATCTTTCGAGGTATGTCCGTGACCACACCAACTCTAACCCAAACCGGTCTGCTTGGCTTCCTGTGTGAAGTCACCGAAGAGCCGGTTTCTTTCAACGAATGTCTGGCCTGCGCCCAGCGCGGCGCGCCAGGCTGTCCCATGATCCCCGCCGCCATCCACAATATCGCCGGGTCGATCCGCGACCCGGAGTACGCCAATAATCTTGCGCATCCGGCTGGCGCTGAAATCGGTTTCTCTGCCACCGAACTGCTGGGATGCCCGCGCCAGTACGTGTTGAAGAAACAACATCCGTATTGGGAAAAGCCCACCTCCATGTACCGCATGGCGTTCGGCTCCGGCTATCACGCCGCGCTCGCAAAATATCCTGGCGGCCTCCGGGAGCAAACCCTGACCTGGAAATTTACCTTCCTGGGAAAATCCGTCCTGCTGGTGGGTACGCCCGATTACATGGAGGCAACCCCAACCGGCTGGCACATCGTGGATTACAAGGTAACGGCCAACCCGCCCTTCGGTCACAAGGTCCCGATCTGTGTCCATTGCGATCTCGACTTGTACAAGGGCGACGACGGGCTGATGTGTCCGAAATGCGGACTGCTCAACCCGCGCTCATCTGCCGTTGCACGCGTCTACCGTCCCCCGCAGGCCCGTTCCTCTCACGCCCAGCAGGTTAACCTGTACGCCCTGCTGATCGAGAAGAACGCCGCGCTCCTGAAAAAGAAGCACGGCGCGAAAGCAGATGGCTTCGCTGGGGCGCAGGTCGTGTACCTCTCCCCCAAGACACCCGTCCGTTGCGACGTCGCGCTGGAGCGTGAGGTCACGCTGACCTTCCTGAAAGCGCGCCTGACCACACTGCTCTCTGGCGCTATGCCGCCCGTCCTGGACGAGCTGGATGAGCTTTGGCGCTGTGACTTCTGTCCCGTCCGCGCGCAGTGCGAGCAACTATACGGCGGACCGGTTGGCAAGGCCGCCATCGAAGAAAGTTAGATTCACGGGAGGCGTCCACCCGACGCCTCCCCTCTCCTCGTCCGGCCTGGATTGAGATCCAAAACAGGCGAGGAGAGACAACCTATCTTTCCTCCTCGCTCTTTTATCTCAATTTCCGTTCCGCGCACGTGGGCGCGCCTGGGTTCGATCCCCGGAGGAACGCTTCGCCGCAAGGCGGGCTAACGCAGGATGATGCCAAACACCTGCCATCAAATACAAGGAGGTATGCCAACATGGCTGCCAACGATTTCAAAAACCGCCCGTCCAATTACGTCATCCTCACCCTTCAGGCCGTTGCCGATGGCGAGTCCAAATTCGCCGAAAGCGGAAAGCCCTGGGCCAAAGTCCGCGCCTTCCTCTCCCAGGGGAAGGACAAGACCAGCGGCGAGTACCGCCCCTCGCTCTTCTTCGACGTGAAGGCTTTCTCGGACGACGAGAACATGAGCGCGCCCGTCGCGGCGATCTCGCAGGTCGCCAATAAGAGCCGCTTCACCGTCAAAGGCCGCCTGGGAATGGAAGAATGGACCGGGCAGGACGGCATCACGCACCAGAAACTGGTGATCTTCGCGAACTCCGTCGAGCCGTTCCACTTCGCCAACGAAGCGGACGCTCAACCTGCCGAAGACCTGGAAGGCGAACCCGCCTAGCCAGCCTGCTTGCGTGTACACGCAGGCAAGCCTGCCGTTCCGTAAGACTTGAGAGGCGCACACCCGCGCCTCTCTCCCTCATCCCGAAAGGAATCACTCCCGCAGAGAATGCTTCGATAAACTCAGCATGCTGCATGCGGGACTGCGCGGGTTCGACTCCCGGCGGGATGCCTGCGAGCGGGGTCAATTGACCCCACTTTAACATGTGCCACCTCCTCTCTCACCCATAGGCGGCGAGAGATTGGCGACTTGCTTTTCTCTCGCCGCCTCCCTTTGAGGGGGCATCGCTGGATGCCCTTTCAAGGGGAGGCGCAAGCCTCTGGGCCACCCGCCCATTTCCCCTGAGAGAAGAGGTGTAACCATGTTCGCTTTCGCTTTTGTCGTCGGTGTGATTGTCCTGATCGTTATCGTTGTCGTAGATGTCCGCGCCTTGATATACGCCTGGTCGGGCAGATACGAACTGGACCGCCGCCTCGACGCCGCTACCAAAAAATAGCGGCAGGAAAGCGAGTGGAGTCGTCATCCGGCCCCGCTCGCTCCTTCTCTTTTACAGACCACTCCGCGCGTTGTCGTGTCTTTCGCCAGGACACCCCGCGTAGTGGCCTGTGCCACTTAAATCCATTTTCGAGGTATGTCACCATGACCCTAAATTTCACCCGCTCCGAACTCGTCCCGGCCATCAACGCGCTTGCGCCCTACCTGGTCAGCAAAGGCGCTATCAGCCTGCGCGTCGCCGAAGGGGGCATGCTCGACCTGTTCGCCTGCGCGGCCATTGAAGGCGGGAGCGTGCTGGTGCGCGTTCCCTGCAACAAGACCGCAAAGCCCGTCCCGTGGATGCACGTGGATGGGATCACCCTGCAACAGGCCATTCAACTGGCCGATGAAGGTACGGTTACTCTGGATTTCGCGAAGGACAAACTGACGCTAAAGTATCCAGGCTCCACTTTCGAGTTGCGCACCCTGCTGACTCCCCTCATCACTCCTGAGAAAGTCGAGTTTGGGAAAACGACAGGTCACATCAAAGGCAGGGACGTCAACCTGCTCTCGACCATGACCGAAGCCGCCTCCACCGAAGAAGCGCGTCCGGCCCTGACCGGCATCTACCTGGCCGCCAGCAAAAAGAAGTTGGAAGCCGCCGCCGCAGACGGGTTCATCCTGGCCTGCGCTACGCTCGCGATCAACAGCCCCGACGCCTCCGGCGCCATCTACTCGGTCAAGGCGCTGAACCGCGCCAAACGCGCTCTCAAGGCCGGGGATGACGAAGAGATTGCCATCGGTTTCAACAGTCACAGCATGACCTTGTCCGCCCAGCGCTACAGCGCGGAAATTACCATTGACGTTCCGCGCGTGGGCGGGACCTTCCCGGACTACAAGCCGCTGCTTGGGGGCGACAAGGAAACCATCGTCGAGGTGGAGACCAAAGCGCTGGGCGCGTTCCTGAAACGCTCCGCCGCAATTCAAAGCGGGATTTTCATGCAGGCGAGAGGCGGATTTCTGTGGCTCTTGACGCAGAACGAATTAACCCGCGAGAAATGCCTGGACTCCATTCCTGTCGAAGCGCAAGGCGAAAGCGCGTGCATGTTGTACGCGCACGACCTGCTCAAAAACGCCCTCAAAGCCTGTGTCCCCAACGGCAAAGTAACCCTGTCTTTCCCACAAACCAACAAGTCGCCCATGACGCTGGGCGGCGCCGCGACGGTGCTTGCCATGCCGCTGATCAATCCCCTGGACGAAAGTCCGTTCAAAGGCATGCAGCCTACCCTCATATAAAACCCAAGGAGTCACCATGGCAGATTTTTGCCTTACGTGCGCGGAGAGATTAGGTCTTCCCTTCGCTGACATTAAAGCCGAACCAGGGCAAGTTGCGTATGACCTGTGCGAAGGCTGTGGGCCTGGTTGGTTCGACGACCAGGGAAATCGTGTTCCCGATAAAACCATCGAGGATATGCCCAAGACAAACCAGTAATACCAGGGAGAGGCTCACCGGCCTCTCCTTCTCTTTTGCATGTCTGCGCGCGTTCCCCTGGAAAGAGAAACGCGCGCAGGCAGGCAAGACTGTCTGCCTAAATCCAAACACGAGGTATGTCACCATGACAAACTTGATCTTGCACTATCTCTATCGCGACGAGGGCAACTGGAAGACCCGCCTGAGCGTCTGCGTCCA
>Ga0210044_10005996_pt1 | contig 16179 bp, 15 predicted proteins | sample CryGey13umfilter_2_FD_183959 | JGI IMG/M metagenome (GOLD analysis project Ga0210044, IMG submission 183959) | Groundwater microbial communities from aquifer in Utah, USA - Crystal Geyser 4/9/14 3 um filter (SPAdes) (version 2) | ecosystem: Environmental > Aquatic > Deep subsurface >...
TTAATTTCATTCCCAAGGTTTTCCTGCCCTTGGCTTGTAATTACTGAATCTAATTGATTTTTTAAATATTTTGCCCTACGTTTTTCTATTGTACCTGAAAATTCAATAAATTTATTATAAAAATCTGTAGATGTAAGTTTTTCCTCTTCTAAAATTATCGATAACCCTAATTTTTCCAAAACTTTTGCGTTTTTCAATTGTTCATTATTAGATGACCACGGAATTGGAATAATTATTGATGGAGTTGCCAACACGGCAAGCTCGTATACAGTGTGTCCGCCGCCTCTTGTTACACAAGAGGCGGCGGACCTTAACACCACATTTATCTCATCCCAAGAAAAATACTTTTTTAAATAAATACCTTCTTGTTTTTCCTTACTTAATTTATTCACTAAACCACAAATCTCATCATAATCTGCATCCCCAACCCTATCTCCACAAGACCAAATTATATTAAAATCATCTAATAACTGACTCAAATTAGAAATTATAAGCTGATTAATAAACATCGAACCTTGCTTTCCTCCTGTGATATAAATAATTGGCAGTTTTCTTTTGAATTCAACTTTAGACTTATCTTTCAATAATGAATCGCTGATTGGAAGACCAGTATAAATCATCCTTTTCGTAATATGTGCGGAAGCTTCATAAAAATTCACAGGCCAAGAAGTATATATTTTAGAAACAAATTTACTAATTAATTTATTTGCTAGTCCCAATACAACCGTTTGTTCGTGTGTAACGGATTTAATTCTTAAAACCCAAGAACAAATAACAACAGGGACGGCAATATATCCACCAAAAGAAACGATTAAGTCGGGCCTAATTTTTGCCAAAATTAAAAAAGTTTGTACAAATCCAAAGGGAATTAATAATAATTGATAAATAGCTTTTCCGAGATATTTATAGTTACTAAATCTAAATAATTTGCCAGCTTTTATTGTATAGTAAGGAATATTTCTTGATTTTACCTCTTCTATCTCATGAACAGAACTTCCGCTTCCTATCCAATAAAATTCTAATTTATCATCATTTTTTAATAACCAATCAATTGTGTTAACGGCCGAATTATGGTGCCCCCCTGTAAATAAAATTTTTTTATTCATTATTTATCTCCATTTCTACTAACGTTTAAAACAAATCCTAATCCCCACAACATAAATATAATTGATGAGCCTCCATAAGATATTAATGGTAACGGAACTCCGGTAAGTGGCAATAGCCTAGACATAGCTCCAAGATTTATTAATGCCTGAATTGATATCCAAGCAATTACGCCTGCCGAAAGTAGTGAGCCAAAAGGATTATTAGAATTATGTGATATTTTCATTCCTCGTAAAATCATCACACAAAACAAGGTAACGATCAATGTTGTACCTAAAAAACCTAATTCTTCGCCAATTATTGCAAAAATTGAATCTGACATAACTTCTGGCAAATAAGCATATTTTTGTCTTGAATGGCCTAGCCCCAAACCAAAAAACCCTCCAGATCCTAATGCAATCATTATTTGCCTAATATGATATCCCGCACCCATTTTATCAATACTTTCGGGATTCAAAAGCGTTTGTATTCTTTCTCGTCTATATTCGAATGAAAACGCATACAATCCTGCAATAAGTGCAAGTATTGGCGCAGACACCATAAAATATGCCAAGTTAAATTCTGACAAAAAGAACATAATAATTAAAATAACCGCTGTAATAAATGCCGTTGTAAAATCGGGTTCGACTAGAATTAATCCACAAACCAATCCCAAAAGTACAAAAAATTTTAAAAGAGGTTTTGCTCCTTTCTCTTCAATAATTTTTCTTGAGGATAAAAAAGATGCAAAAAATATAATACTCGCTAGCTTTGCAAATTCACTTGGTTGAAAGCTTATTCTGCCAATAATTGGAAGTTCTGGAAATGGTTTAGGGTTCAAAACAAACCATCTTTTGGCTCCATATACCGATGGTGCAAAAGGAGATTCAATCAATATGAACATTAGCAACAATATTGCGACTAGAAATATATATGGTGAGATTTTTTGCACCCAATCTAAATTTAATTTTGAGATTATTACCATGCCAACAATTCCGATTGAAATCCATGCACTTTGTAACAATAAAAAGTGATATTTCCCTCCAAAAACTGTGTCTGAATAAACTACGGTTGCCTCGTAAACAATTAAAAGTCCAAATCCTAATATTATCGAAATAATGGCCAAAAACACTTTATCGATTTGTTCATTGCCCTTTGAGGAAATTTTTCTTTTTAATTTCACACGATTTAATACCATATTTTTAAAATCTACCATATAATATTATCAAATATGAAAAGTCGCGCTGGCAGAATATTACTAAGAAGAATATTACAGATTTTAGTAAGGAATACTATCAATAAACACAAACCAATAATTGTTGCCATTATTGGTGATTCAACTCCATCATATATTAAAGAAATTGTTTATATGATGATGAAAACAAAATATAAGGTAAGAAGAAATTTAGAGCGTGCGGAAAGCGAATTTAGCGTGCCTTTAACAATATTTGGAACTAGTAGCTATCCGAAATATCATATCGAATGGATTTTTATTTTGATTAAAACATTTTTGCAATTAATATATCTAAAGCCATATTCGCATGCGCTAGTGCTTCAACTTCCATATATTAGAAGTTACATTTTAGAAACGTGGATCAAAATTATAAAACCGGACATAATACTTAATACGGGTGATAAATCTTTAAATTCAAAATCCGAAATATTAAAAATAGATGAAAACGAAATAGAAGAAATAAATAATGGCAAAGTAACAAAAAGTTTGCAAAAAATTATAGATAAATATAATTTGGATATAAAAAAAGTTAAAGCACTATTAAAAAACAATCCCCTTCCAGCGCCAAGAATTAACATAACTTGGTGTCGAAATGAAATTTTGATAATTGATGCAAGGCACTATTATTATCCTCCCAATATTAAATCGGTATTAGAAACGGCCAAAGCTTTTTCTGGCAAAAAATACGTATTCTCATCATTACCTGAAGACAAAAAAAATATTCCAGCCAATTACACATTTTTTAATAAATACACAAAAAATAATTTTGAAGAAAATTCAATAATTATTTTAAGGGGGTCAAGAAACAATTTCGAAAAGTTAATTTTGGACCTCAAATAGAATGTATAAAGAGAATGGCAAAAACATATCCGATATTTATAATTTATATTTCGCCAAAATACGAGGATTTATAAAAGCCCGCGTTAATAACGACGATTTTGTTGCAGATGATTTAACTTCCGACGTATTTGAAAAGGTTATAAAAAATATAAATAAGTTTAAATGGCAAGGCGTTCCATTTTCTGCCTGGATTTATAAAATCGCCAATAACACGCTAATCGACTACTATAGAGAAGAAGGTAAAAAGGCATTAAAATTCGAACTACACGACAATATTAATGATAAATCAATACACATTGAAGAAACATATACTAAACATGACGAAAACTTTAGAATTAAATCTTTGTTAGAAACACTTTCTGCAAGAAATAAACAAATTATATTTTTAAAATTCTATGAAGGCTACACAAATATTGCAATTGCAAATAAATTGAAAATTTCAGAAACCAACGTAAGTTCGATTATTTATAGATCATTGAAGAAATTAAAAGAGGAAGCCTTACACCGAAGTGATATCAATGTTTATTGATTTAAGATTCTCGACTAAATAAGGAATTACATCGGACAATATATTAAAATTAGAAATCTTGCTATTTCCACGAAACACTATGGCGGAAGTTAATATTGAACCACACGCATCAAGATCTTCAAATGTTGTTTTAATGGCCGAAAATGAATTTGACGGCTTTACGCTAATTAAAGAGAAATCTTTTTGCACAGTCAATTCAATACGACTTCCCAAAATATTTAAATCAGTAATATACTGTTCTAATCTTAAATCTGAATTACAAATTACCTTCACATTTTCTTGTGTAAAACTTGATAAGCTATAGAGCAAATGACACACGTTATTAAAGCTATGACTCGTCCAATCTAATACATTGCTGAACTTTTTATGTTGCCTCCAAATTGTGAGGTTTCCCTCGAGGGTTTCGTAATTTGAGCCTAATTCACTAAGTGCCAAAAGAAATCCTAAAGACTCAGATAGGTCAAAATTTTCCAATACTAAATCACCATTTGTAAATGCTGCAATATTTGCATACAAATTAAATTCGTACTGATTATAGTTAACAACACAAATTCTTTGATCTTCACAGCTTTCAACCTTATTTATAAAATCAAATCTTTTATCGTCTAAACCATAATCAACTGTAATATTAGGAAAAAGTTTGGACAATAAAAGTCTAGACGCAATCAAAAATGGATCGGCGCCTTTGAGTGATAAATGTCTTACTATTTCATAATCTGTATTTAGTGGAAGTGTGAGATTCAAAATACCATAATTTGAGGATACAGAAACTCCAAATCCACGCAAAAATTTAACTTCGTCTCGTAAATTCTGATGAACGTCACATTCGCTATTTTTATAAAGAATTACGGGGATTAAAACCTGCGCAAATAAATAGTCATATCCATCGAACAAATTCACAAGATTTTGACCAACCTTTTGTTTTCCATCAATAGATAGGGTCGATTCATCGTGCCATTTAACCACAACGCCCAAAGTATCTAAAACCTTTATAAATCTAAAGAAAATTTCACACCGAGAAACGTTAGAAATTACCGTTTCCTTATCGAAAAATAATGCATTTGCCAAATTGAATATTGATGCAAAAGGATCACCAGACAATTTAACAGTTCCATAAACTGGTTTTCCGCCCTTAATTTTGCAAATTTGTGGAATTATGTCTGATTTATTATTTTTCATATTTATTGCGATTATATCTTATCAGGCAAAATCCCATAATATCCAGCGAGCTTTTCTGCAATATCCATCCATAATGGAACTGCTGTTTCTGCTGAATATCCACTAGGAGATGTTGGTTCTTCAAGCTTTACTAACATTACAAAGTTTTTATATGTAGGAAAAAAACCGACAAAAGTTGCATTCGTTTTTGTTTTGTCGTATCCACCTTTTACGGCTATTTGAGCAGTTCCCGTTTTACCCGCAATCTTATACTTTTTTGATACAAAAAATTTTGCCTCTCCGCCCTCAACTGCTTGAGTTAACATATCTACCATAATGTCAGCGGTTTTTTTGGAAATTGGGCGATTGCCAATGACGGGTTTAATAATCGTTTCTTTTTTATTTGTTATGATTTTACTTACCACCATTGGTTTCATCAAAATCCCGTCATTGGCAATCGCAGAAAAGGCAACCGCAATTTGCATAGGAGTAGTTGCAACACCCTGTCCAAACGACGCATTTACAAGTTCAATATCCTTGAGCGGAAAATTTTTATACAAAATTCCAGTTTCTTCACCATCCAAATCAATATTTGTATAGGCACCCATGGAAAAATCTTCAAAATATTCCATTAACGCCTTCCCTCCGATCTTCGTACCAACCCAAGCAGCACCTAAATTGTTTGAATGCTGAAGAACTTCAATCATAGTTTCTTCGCCATGATGCTTTCCATCCCAATTATCAACCTTATGTCCAGAAAAAACCTTTGGACCATTGTCATTATAAATTGTTGAAGGAGAAACAATTCCAAGGTCAATTGCAGCAGACATTGTAATACCTTTCATTACAGATCCAGGTTCATATGTTGTTGAAATGGCACGATTTAAAACATCCATAGAATCAGCATTTTGATAATCTTTTGGATCAAAATTAGGATAATTTGCCATTCCAATTACGTGTCCAGTCGAAGGCTCAATCACAATTACAGTTCCAGACCTAGCGCCATACTTTTCAACCCCAGCTTTTAATTTTGACTCCACTAAAAATTGAACATAATGATCTATTGTTAAATACAAATCACTTCCATCAATTGAATCGATTCTATCAACGCCTCCCCAAAGTATCGGATCACCACTAGCAGACCTTTCTTGAATCAAAAGTCCAGGTTGCCCTCTTAAATCTCCGTCATAATATTGTTCGATGCCATAATATCCAATGTCATTAGACAATTTGTCCTTGCCAACAAATCCAAGAACATTACTTAACATATTTTTTTCTGGATAATATCTTGAATAAGATGGAAGAAATGAAAAGGCTTTTCTTTTATTAACTATTTCAGACTCTTCAAATGCTTCTTTTTCGCTCCAAGTAATTCCTTGCGCAATATTAATCCAATTTCTTTTGTCCGACGATAATTCAGAAATCGTTTTTTTATCAAGTTTTGCCGGATCTATATATTTTGAGAGTTCAGAAAATATATTTACAGAGGAATCAATTTCACGACGATTTAATATTAAATTATAAGTTGTTTCAGAAAGTGCTACAGGATATCCGTCAGACGTATAAATATTTCCCCTTCTGGCACTAAGATGATATTCACTCCATTGTTGTTCGCGAGCTTGTGCTTTATATCTTGCAGAATTTAATACCTGAATTTGAAAAAGCCTTAATACAATAAAAAAGCAAAAAACAATTACACCATAGCTAAAAATATTGTATCGATGAGTAAGACTTAATCTCATAGGTATGTTCCGGGGCTACCCCGAGCTCGGGGTAGCCCCGGAACAGGGGTAACCCCGTGCAACTAGCGCAATGCCAAATCTGGATTTGTGTAATATTCAACTTGATATTCAGAAATACCATATTCGAGAGCTAAATTATAGATTGATGAATAAGATGTCAATGCGTAATACTCGTTAATTAAAGATTCATTTTCTTTTTCTAAAACTTCAACTTGTTTTTCTTTTTGCGACAATAACTTACCAGCCGTTGAGGCTTTGTCAGAATAATAAATATTTGCAAAAAAAACACTAACAAGAACAGCGAGAAGAAGAATATTTATCTTTTTGCAAAAGTCAGAGACACAGATCATATTTTTTAAAATTAACTTGTTAAACTTTTTCGAACACTCTCATTTTTGCGCTACGAGAAGAAGGATTGCGATTAATTTCGGATGAAGAGGGAGAGATCGGATTTGGGTCGACGGCTGAAAGCCGTCGACTCAAATCCTTAATATCCTTCTCTTCATTCTTTTCTTCCGGCGACCCCGCCAGGTTTTTTGCAATCTTATCCTCGAGTGAGTGAAAGCTTATTATCACAAGCCTACCGCTATCTTTTAACAGCGGGGTCGCCCCATCTAAAGATTGTCGTAGATTTTCGAGTTCGCTATTTACGGCAATTCTAAAGGCTTGAAACACTCGAGTTGCTGAATGTATTTTACTTTTTGTATATTTTGATGACTTTTTTATTAAATCGGCTAATTCTTTTGCGCTTAATTCTCTTTTTGCATTTTTGACTGCGCGTTTTAATACTTTGGCATACCATTTTGCTTGTGGATCTTCCCCATATTCCGCAATAATTTGAGTCAATTCTTTTTCAGAAAGTGCAAGCAATAAGTCATAAGCCTTTATTCCTAAAGATTTATCCATTCTCATGTCAAATGCCGAATCATCTGTAAAGCTAAATCCATTTCCTTCTTCTTTAATTTGAAACGTGCTAAGCCCTAAATCATAAATTATTCCTGATACAGTACCATCTTTCCAATCATTTTCGTTCGCAACTTTTCTAATATTTACAAAGTTTTCATTAACAATAATCAATCGTTTTTCTTTTATCTCCTTTTCAAATCTTTTTGTACAAAAATCAATTGCGTTCAAATCTAAATCAATTCCTAGTACTATTCCTCCTCTTTTTAAAATCTCCGCAGTATGTCCCCCACCGCCGAGATTGCAGTCTATATAAAATTCTCCTCTTCTAACATTTAATGAATCTATCGATTCTTTTAAAAGTACTGATTCGTGATACATTTAGCTTTTGCCTCCGTTGTCACTAATCGATATTTTTGAAAGCTTCTCGCCTACTTCTGAACTATTTTCTTCAACTTCTTTTTTCTTTAATTCCCATTTGTCATTTCCCCAAAGTTCTACCCACCGTCCTAATCCTAAAAATGTTCCTTCTACTTTAATTTCTGCATAATCAATCAAAAAGCTGGGAACTACAAATCTTCCTTGTGAGTCGAGTTGCAATTCGGATGCACTTGCCAATAAAAACCTACTTGTATCTCTTACTATTCCAGAAACAAACGGCCCCGAGGTTGAATCGGCAATTATCTTTTCCCATTGATCTGGTGACATTATCACCAAACATCCTTCGTATCCTTTTGTAATTATCAAAGCATCTCCCAATTCTTCTCTAAACTTTTTTGGAAATGCTATTCTATTTTTTTCATTTATTCTTTGTTTATATTCGCCTATTATCATTTTAATGTGCGATAAATATTCCGCCACTTTTCACCACCTATCACCACCTTAATTTAAATACTAATTTAGATAGAAAAATATGCAAGACAAATAACACCCGAAAATATTATTAAATGCGGATAAATTGAGAGATTGATATTTTAAATCGATATATTTTATTCATTAACCCGATAATAAACGCCTTTTGTTACTCCTAACTTTGTAATAAAATTTTCATCCTGAAGTTTTTTTAGATCATATCTTAATGTTCGTTCATTTATTCCATCAAACCTTCTTCTAATCGTGTCAAAAGATACGAATTGATGATCTTTAATTATGTTGAGAATTTCCATACGTCTTGGAAGTAAGTTATCAGTTTCATCGTGATATTTACTTTTAATTAATATTAAATCTTTTGCTTTTTTTGAAGTTGAGGCTAATGCCTTTAGCATAAAGGTTACGTAAGCAGAAATGTCACTTTCCGATTCTTCAAGAGCCATATAATAATTTTGCCGATTTTCATTTAAATATTCTTCGATAGATAAAAGACCTTTCATCCAATAATCATGTTGATATAAAATTTTTTGTATTAATATTCGTCCAACTCTTCCATTTCCGTCTATAAACGGATGAATTTTTTCGAATATATAATGTGCAATGCAAGCTTTAATTGGAATTATTTTCTCCGAACTACTATCAATGTATTCGATAAGATCTTCCAATAAAGGCTTAACTAAATTGGGGGGCGGAGGTAAATAAACAACTGATCCAGAAGCATCGAAAATGGCATTCATTTCCGTTCTAAAATGTCCAAAGTCATTAGATAAACCCGAAAGTAATATTTTATGAATGTCTAAAAAGGTTTTTAAATTTGTTTTACTAGATTGTTCATTAGAAATATGATTTATGGCTTTTAGTATATTAAAAACTTCTACTTTTTCTAAATCTTTTGATGACATTGATGATAAATCTTTCATCAAAAGTTCGTTGCCTTCTATTTTTGCTGAATATAATGAACTTTTAAGAACTGACTGCCTTCTTAAATTTTGTTCAATTTTTATAGGAAGATCAGTGGAGGCAATAACGGACTTACAAAACTCAATCTCTTCAAGTAAATGACTAATTTCAGCCGTTAATTTGTATTTAGGAGGAATTTTCATAACATCCTAATGTTACCTAATATTGCCTAATATTGCCAGATAATGGATTGCCTCAAAAAAATAATTGGAATTTGAAGTCTAAATGAGTTTTTTATCTTCTGGTTTACCCAGATAATTTTCACTAGAAACAACTGGCCGACCGAGACGTTTTTCAAGCTTTTTTCTTGCAACATCCGCAGTTTCTCCACCATCTTTAGCATCCTCTTTAAGTTTTGCAAATCCTTTAGAATCCTCCGTTGTATGAATCTCTGTCGTCGCACGCTCGCCAAACATTGTGAAAATAAGTTCAAAATCATCCATATGATCACGCAAATTTTCTCGCTTAAGTCCTTTCAGGTTCCTATATTCACTGGGAGTTACTCCAAAAGTTGCCCTTGTTCTTTTAGTTGCAAGTTCTGGGTCTTCAATTTCTTGAACTCTTTCATAGCCCACCTTGGCTAACCATCTTTTAAAAGGTTCAGCTTTGGGAGAAGGAATGGATTGAATTATTCTAAAAATACCTTCGGTGTTAGCACAGTCCGTTGCATATTTTTTCCCATCGGAAGATTCTAACTTGAGTTGTCTACAAAGTGTAGATAACTGAAATCCATCCTCATTACTAACCCTTGCCTTCATTGCCGTCCAATATTTACTTGGCTGAGAGCTAGCTATTAATGCCTCTATAATATCAATAACACTAAACCACCACTCATTTTCATGTATTGTTTTTCTAATCTCTTTCCCTTTGAATATAGAAATTCGAGTATTTTCAATCATACACTCTATATTAAAAGAATGTTTACGACAAAACAAGAATGACAAAAAAGGACATTATCTATTATCGCCACTACCTTGGAGGACTCCTCGTTCTTTTCTTGAAAAGAGTTTATCGAGGTTGGATTGCGCAATATCTTCTAACGAAAGTCCTAGTTCCGTAGATAATTGTGATACGTACCACAAAACATCACCCAGTTCTTTTTTCAAATCTTGAATCTTTTCTGCATTTAAAACCCCGACATCATCTCGAATCACTTTTTTTATTTTATCGGAGACTTCCCCACTTTCTCCAGCAAGGCCAAGAGTTGGATATATATAGTTGCTACCTAAATCTGGATATATTGCAGTCTCTCTTGATTTTTTCTGGTACTCATCAAAGTTCATCTTTTATCTCCCCAATTTTAACTCTTTCTTGTTTCATTGAATCTCGATCTCTTATTGTTATAGTGCCATCTTCTAGAGTTTGATAATCAATTGTTACACATTTGGGAGTTCCTATTTCATCTTGTGAATAATAGCGCTTTCCAATATTACCCCTTTCATCCCAAGCTACAACTAGCCCATTTTTGACAAGCATTTCATATATTTCACGCGCCTTATTTACAACCTCGGGCTTATTTTTAACCAATGGAAAAACTGCAACGTCATAAGGAGCAACTTTTGGATTTAACTTTAAAACAACGCGATCACCTTCTTCAAAATAAGCATTATCCAAAAGTGCATACAGCGTGCGATTTATACCAATTGAGATTTCAATAACATTCGGCATAAATTCTTTACCAGATTCATTATCTTTATACATAAACTTTTCACCACTATATTCTTGATGACGGCTCAAATCATAATCCCCACGATGATTTAATGGAGATAGCTCGAACCACTTTCCACTTGACGACTCAAACTCAAAATCATTTTGAATTTTTGCATAATGTGACATTTCTTCTTTTGGAATTTCTCTAAACCTAAATTTATCTCTTGGCATACCAAGCTCATTTACAAACCAATTGAGCATAAATTCTTTCCAAAATTCATACCACTTAAGGCCTTCATCAGGATCAATAAAATATTCAAGCTCCATCTGTTCAAATTCGCGTGTTCTATATATAAAATCCTTAGTTGTAATTTCATTTCTAAATGCTTTTCCAATCTGTGCAATTCCAAAAGGAGGTCTTAATCTCATAGATTGTAAAACATTTAAATATTGTAAGAATATGATTTGGCAAGTTTCTCCTCGCAAATATGCTTTTCCTTTATTCTCGTCGGTACTTCCTAACTCCGCAGAAACTAACTGATTGAAAGACTTTAATTTCGTAAGTTCATTTCTGGCAGGACTTTTAACATTATTATCTTCTAAAAGTTTTTGCATCTCCTCAAAAGATAATTTTGACGTGTCAATTTTTAATACTTCTTCCAACAAATGATCCGCTCTATACCTTATATGCGTAACTTTATCTTCAACTAACGGATCATTAAAAGAAGCCACGTGCCCACTTGCCTCCCAAGTTTTTGGGTGACAAAAAATTGCCCCATCAAGCCCAACAACGTCAGATTTAGACTCAACAAAAGACTTCCACCATAAGTTGCGGATTTTCTTCAACATTTGAGCGCCTAAAGGCCCGTAATCATATGTTGAAGAAAATCCGCCATATATCTCCGAAGATGGAAAAACAAATCCACGCCGTTTACAAAGTGAAATAATTTTTTGTGATTGATCCATAGTACACACATCATAACAATTTTCGTGTATATTGAATAGTGCATATGTCATCAAAATATATTCAAACAGAAGGAATTGTTTTAAAACGCATTAATTACAAAGATTCTGACAAAATAATTACCATTTATACAAAAGACTTAGGAAAAATATCTTGCACTGCAAAAGGAATTCGAAAAGTTAACTCTCGTAAAAAAAGTCACTTGGAGCTTCTAAATCTAACGAATATCTATATCGTTGAAAGTCATGGACGTTACATAATAACCCAGGCTCAATCGACATCCACGTTTCAAAATATTAAAAAAGATTTGCAGTCTACACAAATGGCATATTACATTTTGGAAATTTTTGAAAAATTAATTCCCGAACACGAAGCCAATTTAAATCTCTTTAGATTTATTACAAAAACAATTGAATATTTAAATATTCAAACAAGCCCAAATATTCTTAACGCATTTAATATTAAATTATTAAGGATTTTAGGATTTTACAATCGATCAGAAATTCAACAACTTCCAAAAAACATGAAAGAATATATCAATCGTTTAGAAACATCAGAATATAAGGATATTATTAATATTGAGGAAGACTATGAAGTCACAAAAAACACACATCTTTTTCTCCGCGACTATACCGAAGGAGTTTTAGAAAGACAAATTAAAACCCAAGTTACGTTAATCGAACCTAACCTTTTTGTCTGAATTTAAAAGAAGCTCCTGACTTACGCCGTTTAGTCCAATAATATATTTGTCAACACTAGTACCAGATTGCCTTTGAACTAGTAAATTATAGTTTTCCAAGTCAACACTTTCTGGCAATTCGTACGTATATGTTATATCCAAAGCTGTTTCTTTAAGTTGTCTTGTAAATGATTCGAAAAATGTTTTTTGCAACTCAACATCGGTGTATTCAGCACCGCTAACCTCTTGCCCATCGGATGCAACAATTGATGTCATCTTTGATCCAAGTGGAACATAAACTCGCAAAAATGCGTTGTAGAAACAGCATGGGTCAATATTGTACCAATCAGGACGCTTTGGATTATGCACCGTTACGGTAACGGTTCCAATTTTTTTGCCATCAATAACTTCAATATTCTTTTTTACAGTTTGAGTAACAAAGCCTTCTTTTGTCCAATCGGCCTTGCCCGCTCCAAAGTTACTTCTGTTTACGTGAAGATAATCCCATCCCAAAGGTTCCAGTACAACTTTTCCGCTATATCCCAAACCATCAAAAGCTTTTTGAACAATTGGATCAAAAGAATATAAAAGAACGTCCTTTTTACTCATAGAATCAAGCATTACATTAACAATATTAAGCAAATTTACAGCTTCAGATGTAAACACTTTTTCGAATATCGACTGACCTAAAAACTTAATAATCTCTTTTCTTCCAATTGTTTGTGCCAACTTTCCTCCTGCAATATTTTCAAGTTCTTCGATAACATTGTCTGCATTAAATTCTGTTACAGGAACAGTTATATATCCGCCACTATCGGTTCTTATAGAATATTTTTCAGTATTTACTGGACCTACAACTCGCAATAAATCAACTGCAATATCATTATTAATTTGCATAACTCCATCAATTTTTTGAGGCAAACTTCTATCCTTTCTCCAAAAGCCATCTAACAAATTATTAGCGGCAGTTGGGAAATCGGGACTAATACTAGTTGCATCCCTTGCATACAATCGATAAGTGTTTCCAGATAAATATAAATAATTTCTCAAAAAATATGGAACATTTCGATTAACTAAAAACGAAGAACCAGTACGATCTCCTTCGTCAATAAAATATGTGTCAATAGAATACGTAATTTGAGGAATACCCTTTTCAAATTCGGCAACGACTATATAAGTATTAAATCCCCCAGACATTCGCAATTCATAATTATTTGCCATTAATACCAAATATCTTTTGGGCTCATTTAAACCCATAAATTCAGGAATAGAATTAAACATTGCCTCAAATTGAGGAGCCTTATTGGCTAACTCTCTAGACACCGACTGAAGGGCTAAAACTTCACCTCTAAGATCTAAATTGGGATCAATACCAAAATATTTAACATACCATGGCAATTTTCTTGGATATCGTGAAGGATCAATTTTCGAAAGCTCATCATTAATATTAGTCATTTTCTGGGATATTTCAGAAACCCTTGGAGAAAATTCAGGCATTAAACTAATAAATTTAATTATTCTATCTTCCGCCGGAACGCTAAGAGGAACAACTCCATTTAGAGAAAATCCTAACTCTGCAGCATAAGGCTCTAAAATATTCACAGTAATTTCACCCAATTCAATTCCCTGACTTGCAACGGCTAAAAGACTTTGACTGTCTTGATAATATGCTTCGGCCATAGGAAGTTTTCTAATAGTATTCATATTTTTAGCATATACATCTTCAAACTCTTTAAGTTGTAATTTAGTTGATTCCAAACCTTCTTTAACTTTTGTAAAATCTAAATCTTTAACGCCAATCGAAATTTCTTGTGTACTCGCTTTTAATTCTCGAGCAGAATTAGCAATTGCAAGAACGGGTCTTAACAAAACAAAATAACCAACGACTAACGAAGTTATTAAAACCAAAAGCGTTATCAAAAGAATTTTCAAAATTAGCTTGAAATTAAAACGTATTTTAGGAAATCTAAACTTGTTTAGTGATAGGTCGGTTAATCTTTTCATTTCATTAGTATGCACCATCCCCCCTGAGTACAGCAAGAGGTGTTTGCATTAAAATTTTGCAATCAAACAAAATAGACTTCTTTTTCGCATATTCACACTCCATATTAATTCTTTTATCAAATGTGATATTTGACCTTCCACTAACTTGCCAATAACCAGTCACTCCAGGCTTCACACTTGTCATAATCTTTAATTTTCTTCTATTATCATCACTTTGAGAGGCATATTCTTCATATTCATCGGGACGCAAAGCCCTTGGACCAATAAAACTCATTTCTCCTCTTAATACGTTAATTGCTTGGGGAAATTCATCAATTGAATATTTACGGATGAATTTCCCAATTGGCGTTACGCGCGGATCATCCTTAACTTTATTTGCACCAGACCTCATTTGTTTATAAAGTTCTTTATCCTTAAACAAAATATCGTCTGCGTTAACAACCATGGATCTAAATTTAAAGAAATTAAATTCTTCTTCATTTAAACCAATTCTTTTTTGTGTATAAGTTGGCGCGTGTCTATCGTATACCCAAATAAGAATCATCGTGATAATTAAAACAGGAGACATAAAGACAATGAATGACAGTGATAATGCTATGTCCATAGCTCTTTTCATAAATGTGTGAATCATATTTACAGGCATTATACAGAACCTTCGTACACTTTCAATGTTTCACTTGCCATATTCTTCCAAGAATATTTTTTTACATTTTCATATCCTTTTTCTATTAATTCTTGTTTTAGAACCTCGTTATTGTAAATTTCTTTCATATTTTCAGACAAATCAATAGTACTTTTGGGGTCAAAATACATTACCGAATCGCCAAAAACTTCTCTATGAGTTTCTATATCAGATAATAATACAGGAACTCCAAAAGCCTGTGCTTCGAGCGGAGTAATGCTAAAGCCTTCCATTAATGACGGAAATACATAAACCGACGCCGATTTATACAACATAGCCAAATCAGTTTCTGTAACAAACGGCGTTTCAGAAAATCTTGCCGCATAAATAACTTTTCCGTCTAAATTTAAAGCATGAGAAAATCCCGCAAGTCTTTGAGAAAAATCGTCAATTCTTCCAGCAAAAACTAACTGAGCTCTAACATTTAACTTTTCCAAAAGTTCTTTATACGAGACCAAAAGCATATTTAAATTTTTATGCGGATAAGCGCTTCCAACATACAAAAAATAATTGTCAACAATTCGCATTTCTTCCAAACGCATTAAACTTTTCTTTTTATCATAATTGTCTAATGCCAATAATTCGCTGTCTACGCCTTCGTAAGTTACAAAAGTTTTGTCTTTGTTTGCGTATTTAAGCATTTTTACAACGTCATCACCAACCGATTTTGAAGGAACAATAATATTACTTGCGCGAAAAGATGCAATATTAGTTACAAAACGATAAACAAATTGTTTAAGAAGATATTTCGGAGCAGATAATGTTGTAACTTCAGACGTTTTTGACTTATGCATAATAAGGTCGTGAATTGTAATCACCATTTTTTTAGGATACAAAATTGGAATATTAAAGTGAGGAATATGCAAAAGATCGAGCCTTGC
>Ga0210044_10005997_pt1 | contig 16177 bp, 18 predicted proteins | sample CryGey13umfilter_2_FD_183959 | JGI IMG/M metagenome (GOLD analysis project Ga0210044, IMG submission 183959) | Groundwater microbial communities from aquifer in Utah, USA - Crystal Geyser 4/9/14 3 um filter (SPAdes) (version 2) | ecosystem: Environmental > Aquatic > Deep subsurface >...
GGCTCAATAAAAAATCCAATAATTATAAATAAAAGTGGTGGCACATTAACATTGAGAACATTTATTAATTTAAACACAGGATGTGTTTTAACTCATACGTCAGGAACAGTAGATGCAGTAACAAATGATAATACCTTATATATTCAAGGAGCAACAACCTTAGATACTTCCGCTATTACTTGGAATAAAATATTTATTATTGGTGGTGCTACAACTTATAATATTACCTTAAATAGTTTGTTAACGGCTGATATAATTTACTTGAATTATTATTCGGTTAGTTTTATAGGTACAAATGTTTGGACTTGCAACACGTTTATACTAATTGGTAATATATCAGCAGGAGATTTTATGAGTTTAAAAGCAGGTTCAACATATACCATAAACACACAATTTAGAGTTCATTCATCAGCACTTTATTCATTCCTTATTAAATCAGCAACGCCTGGCTCACCTGCATATTTAATTTTTAATGGTGAAAATAATCAGCGTCTTATAAATTGTGATGCAACAGACATAGACTCAAGTGGTGGAAATAAGATATGGACCCTTGATGGAGTAATTAATAATACAACAAATTGGGGGATAAGCAATAGTTCGATTGTTCCTGTAACAGTAGCTTATTTTGGATAAACCGAAGAAATAACATGGTAGAGGTAAGGAAGCATTAGAGCGCCTTGACGAGGACTACAGAACTCGATTTATACGCAGTTTATCGACGCGTCATGAAGACTGGTTTCGGCACGTCTATCGAGGCGGAAGACTACCTCATCTATGTAGACGAGGGCAGACGAGGGCAGACGAGGGCAGACGAGGGCAGACGAGGGCAGACCCAGTGTCTTGATGTACACAATTAAATTTCCTTTTTTCAATAGCTTTCTCGCATATAAACTGCACGCATCATATTCCCACCGTTTTATATACTAAACGTTAGCCACCATATTAAGAAGCCTTCGAGCGTTTCTTTAGGTGTTGATTAATCCAGAAAGCAAACAAACCCGAAATGTTTTCATTGCCTAAAATCTCTTTACTGATAGTTTTAGCCTGCTGCTGTTGTTCGGCAGTCAGGCTAATAGTAACTTTCTTTGTTTTCATATTAACAATGGCTTAAATGAGGCATAAAGTTATTGAATCTATAAGCATCTTGCTCTTTGCTCTTTTTTTCTCTTAAACATTGGGCATAAGTGCCTTGAAATTCTTTTTTGTGCCAATCAATAGAAGGATTGAATTTTTCTATTTCATAAATGTCGCTACCAGCATCGTAACAAATGTAAGTTTTCATAATCATATTAATTATGAAGTAAAGATAGTTAAAACTTGGGATTTTTTAACACAGGTTAAGGATGCTGGGTTTTCACATCAAGCGGTAACAAAACAGTGTAAATCTGGTGGCGGTGAATATAAGGGATTCTATTGGAAATATTTAAAATAAGAAACATCTTGCTAAATAGCACCCCAGCCGAGAGCAGTCTTTGCGGCGTCCAATCCATGGTAGCCGGATTGGTTGCTGCCGAATACGAATATCTCGTTAGATCCGAGTTGCATTATTTCTTCAGGTGTTATCCGCATGTGATTGTATCATTAGATATGTGTATCTGCGGGCCGTCAATTATACCATAATTATTAATGCAATAATTATTATAATCGGTGACGACATTGAGATTGGTGTACGCGTTTAGCATATTGGCGAAGACATGTCGTCCGGTCGCGTCATAAATATACTCTACTGAAATGATACCATCAGGTCGGCGTATGAACTGTCTCTTGACTAACACAGCTGCATCATATTCGTCCAAGGCTTGGCAAGCAGCCGAACGATCCGTCATTTCAAGTATCTCTTGAAAATTGGTGAATGTAAGGATGCCGAACCGGTCGGCATTGTGCGATGACATCACTATTGATATTATTGCTCTCATTATTTTACAAATGTACTAATAACGTTAACAAAAAAATATTTTAGTGGGAAATTTTATTCTTTTTTGTTATGTCGTCGACACCGGTTCGGACTGCATAACTTTCGTCAATGTTATCTGTACGGTACGGCTTGGTATTGTCGGATCCTGTAGTTGGAATATTACGTCGTCATCGTTTTCTGGATTGGCGAATATCTTGCACCCGTCCATCACTATGCGGGCCTCGTCTATCTGTATTATGACCTGTGCAGTCAAATCTTTCTGTAGTTTTAATTTACTTTCCATTTTTAGTTTTCTAAAATAGTTTGTACTTCTTTTTATTTAATTCTTTTCCAAACAGAAATTTGATTTGAAGGTCTTCCGTCACTTGGTTTTCCTTGTTGTTTAAATGCATCAAGAGCTTTAGTTTTATCTGTAAAATTCTTGATAATATTTTCACCTTTAACAAGAACATATTCTTCGGTTATTAATTCTTGTTCATTAAATTTATTCCATTCATTAATTGTTGTTATCATCTTTTTATATCTTTATTTTTAAAATAATTGGTATAATTGTTAATCAACCGTTGTACATGGTCCTTTATACTAATATCTGAGAAGTAGAAAAATAATCCAAAGAACAGCGCCGCAAGGCAATAGAAAATTCGCACAGTAATCCAATAGTCCTGTGTGTAGTCGAGCATCCATTTGAACAGCGCATCGTAACCGAACGGGTTCAGGAACATCGCCGTCATCAGACATATTGTTGTCATTCTGCTTTTCACCTTCGCCGTCATCTGATCCGGTTTTCATTACATCTATTATTATCATGCTTCTCCTTTAAATATGATATGTTCCAACGGTATGCCTGCGACTATTAGGTCCTTGTAGCTGATCATATTGAACAGTTTGATGCGAGCAAATCCAGTGTCAGAGTTATACCCTCTTATCTTACCAATCTCTTTATGGTCTGGCGTGACCACCGGTCCGCCGATCATCGCGCTCTCCTCGAGTTGCGGTTCGATTTGCAAGAAGTATTCTTGCACGTTAAATGCAGTCATCTCGTTATATATCTTCATAATATCTTCATAATTTTTTATTTTATTAAAAAATGTCCAACATTTTTTTTATTACTTCTATAGTAGCCCTTACATCACCAGCACAATATTTTTCAATACCTGCTAGGTCCTTTTCTTTCCAAAAGATGTCATGTACCCTGGATGCCTGCATGACGTCCTTAGGCGAATCTATACCGAACATGGTGGCCATCGTATCAAGAGATGTGAAACTTTCCTGCCACGTACCATTAGACCAGAACTTTGCAACGTCAAAGAAAGACACGTCCCATGGCTTCTTGTTCCATATCGTTATTATATTCGGCGGCTTTATCTCGTTAGCAATGAACCTCTTCCATAGGAACGGAATATCGAAACGTTCGATCGTGTGTCCTGCTAGTGTCATTCCAAGCCTGTCGCACTTGTCCAGCATATCCGCGGTCCAGGTGAGAATCTCCTTCTCGTCATTGCCACAAGACGACTGCATTATTATCTGGTCATTCTTGTATATTCCGAAGCTCACACACACGACCTTCGCAAACTCTGCGTGAAGTCCGGTCTTGAGCTCGAACAGCTCGTCGTCTGTCATCTCTGTATTGTTGTCGAATCGTCCCCTGAGGAATACACAGCGTTTCCTCCAGAGGTCTGCCATTTTAGGATTCTCGTTCTCGAGATCTGCTAAAGTGGCCCAACCACCGGCAGTCTCAATGTCGAACGTCGCTAATTTTTCTATGTTTATCATCTGTATTTTTTAAAGTGATATGCAAGTTTTATACGTTCAACCTTTGCAAAGGTTCCTATTTCATCACTATTTTTTTCCTTTGAAGTAAGTGTACAAGTAAGTGTATAAGTAAATTAAAACAGCGGCATTGCACGCATAACGGAAAAATTGCTATTGCCGTCAACGTAATTTCTGCCCTTATCCGTATACACCACAACTTTGGATAGTTTGCTGCCAACCGGCAGTCTCTCGAAACGCGATGCACCGGCATGACCGTTCATGACGCACAGGGTGTATTCTATCTGTTCATCGTCAAGGTCGGTGAACCTAATAAGCTTGTATTTCTTCCGTTTCTTCCTGTCTATCATCAGCTTTCCTATGTCGGTAACTGTGACACTGGTTATTCTCATATTTTTTCGCATATCTTCTATTTTAAATTGAATCTAAATTACATATAAAGTTATTACATCTGACGTAAAATAAAATATGCTGTCAACAAATTTCCTCTGAAAGTTAGTAAGAATTTTTTAAATACCATTTATTTTTTGTTATCTTTGTTCTTATGTTAAAATCACTTAGCACATATAAGCCCGTCATGGGCATAGTTTACAAGGGAAACCCGGTGACAAACAAAATGAAAGCAATCAAGCTGATAAAGCTAGGAGGGCCGATAGAAATAATGTCATGGTCAGGTGGTGAGATACTGTTCTATTTCGATCCAACCACTAACGACGTGGTGTACGCAAACGATGTGACGTATACTTACATGATCGACAACGAGCCGACCACAGCACTGGAACTAATAAAGAAAGCAAAATCGAATGGGTTTGGTGGCAACGATACGAATCGTGCGGCGATGTATCTTAACGGCATAGGGCACAAGGTAAAGAACAATCCTAACCCGACGCACAAGTTCACAGGCTTAAGAAGTCATTGATGTGCATCTTTGGAATGCCTAGCCTTGAAACGGGACTCAGATTGTAAATTTCTATGTCTTTAGCCTTCAGGGCAATCGCTAAATTGTTGTATTCGGTGACTATGGAGTGTATCTTCTTGGTCAGCGGATGATCTCCGCTCTTCGCGAAGAAGTGGTTAGGCGTCCAGTCAACGCCGAGCAGTCCGATGTGCTTCGCGCCCATCCATGCTGCAATTATCACGGCGACATACGGAGAATTGGAAGTGAAGTCCACGGATACCTTGTGCAGGTCCGTGCCCGCGTACCGTCCGAGCGTCACAGTCACAACTCTGTCCTGGTGCTTTACCGGCATCTGATCTGCGACGTTCTTTATGTGCGTGAACAGCGCTTCTGACTCCATCAACTCGATGTGCTTCCACCTGTCCTCCTTGAATGACAACTTATCGTTTACCACGACGGTGTACGTTGGATTGATGAGCCGCCCGATGTCGTTGACACCTATAGTTATTATACAAGGATCTAAATCTAAACTTGATAGTATCTGTGCACTCTCGCCTAGTCCGATAACAATTATCTTCGATCCGGCGTGCTTATCTTTGAACGACTGGTATATCATTTCTTACCGAAACCTATTGTATTAGTCTTCTTCTTTGCATCCCTGAACAGTACGTCATCGTCAGATTCTTCATGCATCGAGAAGATGTCAGCTAATGACATCGATTCTGTGACTGTTGCATCCACTCCAAGGTGGTCTATCAGTCTCTGTGCGTCTGAGACGCTAAGCTTTTTGAACTCCTTAACGGCGAGCGTCCTCTTCTTTCTGAGTATCGCGTCGTCTATCTTGTCTATGGTTGTGTTGAAAGTGGCCAGCACCTGTATGTTAAGGAAGTCGTTGAGTATGCCGTCGGTTGAATTCAGAATGTTGGACACCCCGTCTGCACCGTACGGATTGTCGTCACGCTTCAATAGGACGCGCTCAGCGTCTTCAATTATGATCAGAATGCCTTTCTTAGTTCCATCCTCTACGTTGTTGTCTGCCCAGTCCAAAAGGAAGTTGTTGAACGACGGCGTACCGATGTTGTCGACCATGTTGTTTGGAAGATAAAGGATCTTCTTGTTTACCTTAAATAAATCTCTGCATAAACGCTTGATATAGAACGACTTACCAGTGCCTGGGTCTCCATACAATAGTATTATACCCTTGGATCCGGACATCAGTCTCTTTATCTGCTTCTCATGAAAATCCTCCATACCCTCGCCATAGTGCAGGTCCAGATCGAAATTGTACTGATCGCCCTGTATAGGGAACTCCTTCGTGTAAAGTCCTATATCTGAGTCCTGACATACAAGGTGTATCTTGTTTACCTGATCATTGGTCGCCAGTTTGCTCTTTGTGATGTCTTTTATGAAATCTGTAGGGACACCGAACTCCGGATCGTACAGTATGTCGAAGTCGCTAAAGCTCAGCAGACCGCGTGGGTCCACGTAATTATTCTGTGATTCGGTAAGTTCATATAAGCCTGTCGCATTGAAACTGGTCCTGCCAGATCTTATGAATATCACCTGGTTACATACCTTCAGCTGTATTACTACCTGTCTGTAGTCGTCTATCTCCATCTTCCACGACACAAGGTATTCTCCCTTGTAATGGTCGTCGAAGTACTTTATCCACTCGTCATAAATGAACATTCCTGACACCTGGTAAACTGATGGCATCTTCTTGTTGATCTCGATAAAACTGTGTACAATGTCAGGATCTTCCTCTTGTATCTTGAATAACGGCTTTCCCTCGTTGAATCTCCTATAGTCAGGCTTCATATATTTATATTTTGTTTGATATTATTATGCTAACGACTATGTTTTGTTTCTAACGACTATGTTTTGTTTCTACTATTAGTGAACGATGTGAACGATGTGAACGACACAATTTGTATCTTATACGTTGCAAGCACATGGTAACCCATCACTTTGTGCAACGCCAGGCTTGTCCCTAAGCCCAAAATTATTAATATTATTTGCTGCATTAACATCCCTGTCATGAACTGTTTTACAGCCAATACACGTCCAGATACGATCAGCAAGTGTTAATTCTTTATTGAGTTTTCCACAACATGAACATATTTTAGAACTTGGTTCAAAACGGCCAATAATAGAGATGTTCTTGCCTTTCCAATCTGCCTTATACTCGGTAAATGTTCTGAACTCTGACCAGCCTTGATCGGATATTGCACGCGCTAGACAATGGTTCTTCACCATATTTTTTACAGCTAGATCCTCTAAGCAGATTGTGTCATACTTATTCACTAGATATGATGAAATCTTGTGTAGATAATCTCGGCGTTGGTTCCGTACTTTCTCATGTAAAAGTGCAACAATTATCTTCTGCTTCTGATAATGATTGCTTCCTTTCTTTTTACGTGCCAAGTTTCGTTGAGCCCTCCTTAGTTCCTGCATCTTAGACTTTAAGAAATCTTTGTTATCGAATTTCTCTCCATCTGATGTTATACAGAAATCTTTTATACCAAGATCGACTCCTACTGATGTTAATCTGTCTATGAGTTTCTTCATCGGTAATTCCTCTTTTGTATCTAAAAGTATTGATACAAAATATTTATCAGTTACTGTCCTTGATACAGTAACTGTCTTGATCTCACCTTTACATAATTCTCGGTGCATATCTATATCGACCCATTTAAGTTTAGGTATAAATATATTCTTGTTATTTTCTGATAGTCTTACACCTTGTGGGAGTGAGAACGATTGTTTACCATGTTTGTTCTTGAATTTTGGAAATCCAACACCTCTCTTAAAGAAATTTGTATATGCATTATCAAGATTCCTTAATGAATATTGAAGTGCTTGTGAAGGCGATTCTGCTAACCAGGGAGCTTTTGTGTCTTTAAGCTCTTTCATCTGATTCGTCAGATCAATACAAGAGTATGATTTCTTAGCTGATGTCCAAGCCTCAATTTTGGTTTCCAATCCTAGATTGTACACGAATCTGACACATCCAAATATATTGGACATCAAGTCCTTCTGAACTTGATCTGGAAATATACGATATTTGAATGTCTTGAACATTTTAGTATATATAAAATGTTTTTCAAGAAATTCATATAATTCTTTAAATTTTTTTATTATTGTTCCCATCATAATTTCCATATCAATAGAACAAATTCGGGACTTGCGTGTAAAATGAATGAACCAAAGCCTATGGCTTTATAAAATTTTACGCATGAAAAAAAAAATAAATATAATCATCGACGGAAATTTCATATTTCATCAAAATTTTGCAGTTTATGCCGGGTGGAACAGCACAAATGCGTTCCCGACGGAGAGAGACGAGGTATCCTTCATACAGAGTGTTGCAAACAATTTCTTTTCTGCTCTGAGACAGCTGCCAAAGGGCGGCGACGTGATATTCACGATAGACTCGAGGAGCTGGCGTAAGGCCGTGGAGATTCCCAACCACCCTGGCTACAAGAGCGGTCGTACTGACAAGGACGGAAACAAGGGCGTGATGAATCCGGAGACCGCGCAGAAGTTTTACGGTCTTATGGACGATTTTGGCAAACACCTGAGCCGCGTCGGCATCATCGTGTCGCGCATAGGCGGTGCTGAGGGTGACGACCTTATATACAGGTGGACGAAGAGGCTGTATGACAAAGGCGAGTCCTGTATCATAATATCCGGTGATAGGGATTTGACGCAGCTTGTGAAGATGAACAAGGACAAGGACAAGTGGATAATACAGTGGAATAACAAGAACAACGGTAAGCGCTTCAAGAACAGCATGTACGTGCCCAGCGGTTGGGACGGCGAATGGCTTAAGCTTGGTGGCGCTACATCCATATTCAACTTCGACATCGGCAGCGACAAGGAAGATCTGATCAAGCTGATCAGGGATCAGGCCATAACAGTGGAAGTAGTACATCCTGACGAGGTGATCATGAAGAAGATACTGGCCGGCGATGATGGCGATGACGTGCCACCGGTTTGGATCAACGAAATGCCGAGCAAGAAGGATCCGGCTGTGATGACGAAAGTCAGGATGACGGGCAAGAAGCCGGGCGTCGTTATGGAACAGTTGTCCGAGTCGTACTCCATCGACAAGACGAACTACATGAACAAGTGGGACGATGCAGACTACATGCAGGAATGCGCAGGTTTAGTGCTCAGATTGACGAAAGATGTCGATGGCATGGCAGAACGCCAGATCGTCATAGAGGCGATGAAGAGGAATGCGCAGCTTGTGTGGCTAGACGAGGCACAGCTTCCGTACAACCTCATAGCCGAGATGGATCTACACATTGACACGATGATGGCCACCAACGAGACACAGAAGCACAGGTGGAACCGCAAGGGCATATTCGACGGAACACGGTTTGACGAAGACGCACCTCCTACAAAGTACGATCCGTTCATGAAAATGTCCATACCAGATAATTTCCAATAAGTTAGAAACTTTTAGACCAGCAAACATATAAAATAATAAAATACATAATTAACACATTTAAACAAATGAAAAAATCAACAAAAAATGACAAAAGAACACCAGCTACAAAAGCCGGAAAAACTAGAGCGACAAAGCTTGAAGTGTTCGTAAAGAAAAACAAAACAGATTATCCTAACGGAACTTGGGTGGTTTTCACTACCGAAACAGACGGGAAAAGAAAACAGCCTCGTGTATTCGAGTCTAACCTTTCTAGGGATGAAGTTCGTTGCGCTTACTACAAGTCTATCGGATGTACAATTCAAGAGACTCGTTCAAGAAGAGTAGAGAACTATTAAGAATTTATTTTGTGTGTGAAAAGGGCCAGGCATTTGTCTGGCCCTTTTTTTTATTAGTTCAAATCGTAAAATGGCGCTTTGTATATTAGTTGGGTGGATATATAGATAAAGAAAACTGATTCCTAATGCAATTGAAGAACTTATGACCTTAAAGGAACTTATAGACTTAAAAAATATTTTGGCTTCTGACTCTATTTCTACCACTCGTCTAACGACGAATTCGAATTTTGATAAACTTAGAAGCGGTTTGATTGCCTTGATTGATACGCTTCAGGTCAACGAGGGACCAAACGTAGTAGTAGACACTGTCGACGCAGATAGCATAGTAGCAAACTCGTTCGCATCGCCATTGCCTCGTAACGGCGTCTACAATTTCAGAGTTAACTCTAGCGGCGAGATATTCGCCAAGAACTTATATGCAAATACTGGTGTGAACACGCCAAGGCTTCGACTGGAACCAGATACAACTACCGTCGCTTTTCAGGCCGGAGAAATTAGATGGAGTGGTACTGACTGGGTTGGATGGACCGGATCTACTGGCACACCGATAAATACATGGGTTTCTCTATCCGCCGGTGCATCTGGCGGCGTTGATAACACAATGAGTAATATCGGAACAGGTACCGGTGTATACTCTAGCAAGGTCGGCGTTAATTTTGAGATGAAGTCCATCTCTGGCGTATCCGGTATATTCATAGACAATACGACAGATCCTGACACCATAATAGTCGGACTTAACGTATCTGGACTATCCGGCTTCTCAGGTTTCTGGGGAATTTCTGGTTTCTCAGGTTTGTCAGGAGATAGCACATCTGGCGTTTCTGGTTTCTCAGGAATTGGATCAATAGGTGTATCAGGATTCTCTGGTGAATCAGGATTCTCAGGTAAGGGATTATCTGGTTTCTCAGGAATGGTCGGTGTATCTGGTTTCTCAGGTTTCCCAGGAATATCTGGAATATCTGGATACTCAGGCAAATCAGGATTCTCAGGCGTTTCTGGATTCTCAGGCATTTCTGGATTCTCTGGATTCTCAGGATTCTCAGGCAACACAGGCGCAATAGGAATATCAGGTTACTCTGGCGAAATAGGAATGTCAGGATACTCTGGACTATCCGGCGCGACAGGTGCTGCTGGCACAGTTATTGGCGCTGCTGAGGACGGATCGTATTTGGACGGGCTGTTCACAGACTTTACGTCAGCTACCCCGATAGGAACGGCTGTTGATAGATTCAACGAGGTTTTGCTATTTTTGGCGCCGCCTTCTGCACCTATACTTAGTGATTGGAATGAACTAACCTTGTCATTAAAGGTGCAGGGCAAGTTAAGTTTCGACACGGCAAATCCTATAGCAACTTATCTTCCGGCCGACACGGCACCATCTCCAATTTATGTTGATCAACTGTTTGTATCATCTGGTAAGAGACTCGGCATAACACAAGCATCTGGCGGATCAGCGCTCAGCGGCATATTGAACTATCAGGTGACGGTAGGGCCAGGCACTCCGAATCCTGCTTACGTCGCGATGTCATTTGGCGATGCCGATAAGGGATACCTAAAAATATATGTTAACGGCGTTGAACTGTTGGCCAAGAGGATAACTCTCACTTCGACCACTGCTGCCATAGATACTACATCATCTGGCGCTGTAACCGGTTTATACGTATCCGCGTCGAGTCCATCGTTGTTCCCAGGTGGAGCGCCCATGACATCATTTCAGAACAGGACCGGAACGTGGAAGGTTTTCAAATCAGATCTATCTAACGGATACAACTATATAGAGGTCATACACGAGGTGACTGCATTTGATTTAAGAACTGTAGCAATGCACGAAGTTGTTTTAGATGATGACGTGACTACTACTGCATATTCTGGAGAGTCTATGTTCAGTCCTGCACTTACTGGAACTAAAAACTTGTCGGGAATCAAGTTCAACACCGGCGGAACAGTTCTGTACAACGTAATCATAGACAACCCATATAGGAATACGTACAGCAGTTCATCTAGCGCAATATCGCACGCAGGAAGTTCAAACGCATACGGTGTATTATTGACAGCAGCAGCACAAGCGTTACCGGCTAACTTTGGCAACGAAGCATCCGGCGTAAACGTCACGTCAAAAGTGGCAACATTCGCTAACAACATTCGCGTGATAAACGAGATTGTAACGTTGACTACAAGTACGTTAAGAACGGTCCAGGGAACCACAACATCTCCTGGCGGATCGTTGACTGGCTTCCTGATAGACAACGTCACTCTTGCTTCTACTGAGGTCGGCATGGAGTACTTCAACGACGAAACGTACAGGCTCAATACAAATTCGACATACGATACTATTTTATCGGTAACTACTGCTAGTAACTTATGGGATTCAACCCAATCGTTAAATGACGGGTCGGCAGGTCACATCACAGGTCTTCAGGTGATCGGTGGCGAGCTTGTTTATCCTGGTAAACATTCTAGCTATCCGTGGAATTTTCAAACGACTGCGATCAACTTTTCACCAGTTTGGAATGACGGAGGAACTGGCGGTTCTGCGAGAGATTATACAGGACTTGCCGGCAACAGAACATACATAAGAAGATTCAAGAAGCTATCGCCAACTTCGGCCAACTTCGTGATGATCATAAATGGAACTGGCGGAACCTTTGTTCCGGATACCACACCTCTGACAGGCAATAACATCTGGGTGCACGTGAAGGGTCCGACACAAACCGGATTTATGGACGCATACCAAGATTTCGTGCCTGCATCATGGCTCGACGGTGATGGCGCAAGGGATGCGACAAATGGAGCAGGACGTGCATACGGAGTAGCATGGGGACTTACATTAGGCACTCGTAATACAGCAAATACTGGAGGTCTGATGCTGATCAGATTTACGGTAGGACCAGCATTCACAGGGGACTTTACAAGTATAACTTGGAATTTCTCATAAAAAGAACATATATAAAAGATGTCACTTAACATAAATACTCAAGCAATAACAGCCTTCAAACACCTACTAGGAAAGTCTCAGACAGATGTATCCAAAGGTGTTCTTAACGAATTCGAGGGCATAGGCCAAATTATAACTGGACAGAACGTATGGATCGAGAGTATAGATGTCAGCCCAGCGCAGGCCGTCTTAGATGGCGTTGCTGTGGCCGTGTCATGTAACACCATACTTGATGCTACGTCAAATGGACACGCACTATTTGCTGTATGGCCATTAGTCGCCCCTGCTGGTACGGATCCAAAGACTGGGCTTGCATTTACATACGGTACCGGAACATTGGTTAACATAACAGCTGGCGACAGGGTAACAGGCGCTATACCGGACACGTTCGGCATTTCGTACTTAGCACAGCCAAAGAATGGCGGTAATGCCATATCTATAGGCGACCAAAGGGACTGGATATACCAATATAACTCTGGTATATTTTTCCAGGAGGACGGATCCAATGAAGGATGGGGTGGTTCAGCATACGGACACCCAGATCAGATAGACGTTTACGTTTACATTGGCAATACCGTATTGGACATAACCGGCGGCGGAGGCTCATCAGAGTGGTACGCATCGGTGACCAGCATAGAATCGACGCCACCAGGATCACCTACAACGGGCGACAGATATTTAATAGCGTCTGGTCCTTCTCCTGCGGCAAGCGGTGATTGGTTAGGATTTGAAGATAAAATAGCACAATGGAGTGGTGTTGCATGGATATACACCGAGCCTACTCAAGGCGGTTCTGTACAAATCGACACAGAACCAGGTGTTTACTATCTATACAGCGGGACGGACTATCCGGGCGGACAGTGGGTAAGAGTGCCATCCACCATCGTCAGAATTGGCGTAGGAACAGGAACTGACACATACTTAGGAACGGTCGATCCGCCGATTGTGGATTACACGAACGTGGTTTTCATCGGCGTGTTCGACAACGCGAACACGGGAGTATCGACACTTTCCATCAACTCTTTGGGCGCGGTACCAATCAGAAAACACGTGGGCGCATCCCTTGTAGACTTAGATGCGAATGACATTAGGTCCGGCATCATGTACATGCTCGTGCACGACGGAACCATATTCCAGTTGTACACTGGAGACATAGGCGATTTTGTGCCTATAGCAGGTACTGCGGCTGGCACGCCAGTTATCGGAGACATCGAGGTTGCACCAGGCGTTAAGATCTTTACGACAGGATCGCCGAGCAATCCTGGCGTATCGTTCGAATTAGATCACATAAAAGTCGAGAATGGTGTGGTCAAATACGATTCAGATAGGACAGCAGAATTCGACGCGTTTGCACTCATAACTAAAGATTATGCAGATTCTATAGGCGGTGCGACCGATCCTGAGAACATCCCAGTTACAGCCACGTTCGTATCGACGGGTGGTTCGCCTTTGGCTGACGAATATACAGGAGTAGGTACACCTACCCAATTAATGTACGACAGTTCTGTGATATATCTTGTGTTGTTCGATCAGAACAACACGGGCGCCGTCAGATTAGACATAGACGGTCTTGGATATTTAGAGATGCTAAAGGGCGACGAAACATTAGGCCTGATAGAACTGGACCCAGACGACATAATCGCATCTGTCATGTACTATATCGTGTACGACGGCACACAGTTACAGTTGTTCGAGACAACGCCTACACAGTTGCCAGGAACGTATACGAACCTCAACCCGTCCACTGTGACAGTTGGCGGCGTCGTGTCAGGCACAACGTTCAATTCGATGTTATACAAAGATCTATTCGACATGATGTTCTACCCATACCTGCTGCCTACGTTTACGTCATTCAGCATAAGTGGACAGTCCACTACTATGGAGGTAGGTCAATCGATAGCGTCCGGCAGTAAGACGTTCAACTGGGTTACATCGAACTCAGCGTACGTGTCGCCGAACACGATCAAGATACGTCAATACATTGGCGTGTGGTCGTGGCTAGCGACCGGATTGGCAAACGACAGCACCGAGGCAATAACTTTTCCTAGTTCGATAGCGAGAACGTCGGCCGGTTACTATCTGTGGACCATTTATGGCACGAGGACGAACAGTTCCACGTTCACCAAGAATTTCACCGTAAATTGGTACTGGAGGAGGTTCTACGGAACTAGTGCTAGTACGACATTGACAGAGGCTGACATTGAGGCATTGACCGGCAACCAGCTCGCTTCGAGCAGACTTGCCACGTATACTTTTGCTGCTGGTGATTACAAGTACTTTGCTTTCCCGCTTACATTCGGTGAGGCACTCATGTTCAAGGACAGCAACACGAATCTTAGCATCGCCATGGCCGGCGTAACAGAAGGATATACCAATGGCGGTACAAACGGACTATACTATCAGGTAGTTTTTGTAACAAACGCTTACGGCATTATGACCACATATAGGTTATATAGAACAAGGAATATACTTGGAGGAACAATAAATATAATCGTTACATAATGAGAAGATTAAATTATGATATAAATTATTTAGATTCAAATGGAGGAATAATACACGTATTAAATGATAAAACGCATATAAGTACAAAATCACAAAACGCTATTGATGTTATGACATATTTATATGCAGATACTCAGATTTATTTAGATAGAAAATATAAAAAATTTGAAGATATTATAAGCATATATAAAAAAAGAGATCAGGGTTATTTTCGATGCTGCCCAATTGATCTAATAAATAATGATGGATTAGTACTTCGCAGTTTTATTTCCATAAAAGAGGCAGCATATACATTTAACATACATTCAAGATCTATTATTAAAACACGTAATAATAGTCAGAATCAAATAAATGGATTAAAATTTTCATATAAATCATGATTATACCAGGCGCTATTGCAGTAACGGGGTTCATCGGACCTACAGATTCGACAGACGTTTATGCTGTTACGGATTCTATATATGGTGTAGATGGTCTTAGGAACGTTCCAGACTACGCAGGAAGAGATGCTATTCCAGTTGAGCGCAGACGTCAAGGTATGTTGGTAGGTACTCAAAATGATAATAAATATTGGAGTTTAAATGCTTCACCTTGGAATTTTGATTCAACTGACTGGTCACTTGCTATTGATTTAGGATCAGGTCCAGTTCTTGAGATGTGGGAATCCATAGGAAATGACATACAAACATCAACATCATTAGGTAGTCCAGCAATTCCAAATATACTACCAGCATATAATAATCAACAAGATATAGGATCCCTTACAAAAAAATGGAAGGACTTATATACAGATGCAATTTATTTAGGCGCTATTAATCAATATGATATAAGATTAGGCTCAGCTGTTTTAACAGGAAATCAAATGCAAACTTTTCAAGACGCATCAGGAGTTATTGCACTATTAAGTAATATACCAGCGTCACTACAGTATATAGAAGAATTTAGTCCAGGAACCTTAGGAATAGCAAATATAATAACACATAATTTAGGAACAGTCGATCTTATTGTACAATTATGGGAAGGTAATAAATTAATATCAGCAGATGAAATAGAAGTTATAGATTATAACAATGTAAATATAACATTTACTGGATTTAATCCAGGCGTAGGTTCTCCTTCTGTTGTTAAAGTAACGATAATTGGCTTAACACCACCACCACCATCGTCACCAGCATCACCAGCACCATCGTCACCAGCATCACCACCACCAGCGTCCAAGTAACAATGGAGAAACGAGTTAAAAAATAATATAACAAAGAATGGCAAATATATATGGAGAATTAACTATACTTAATGGTTTAAATTTCAATGATGGTAGTTTAAATACACTTATACAAAAAGGTGCTTCTGTAGGTGATATTATTTT
>Ga0210044_10005998_pt1 | contig 16172 bp, 12 predicted proteins | sample CryGey13umfilter_2_FD_183959 | JGI IMG/M metagenome (GOLD analysis project Ga0210044, IMG submission 183959) | Groundwater microbial communities from aquifer in Utah, USA - Crystal Geyser 4/9/14 3 um filter (SPAdes) (version 2) | ecosystem: Environmental > Aquatic > Deep subsurface >...
CAAAAGGCCTGACAATCACCTTTCCTATTTTCTCCAAACCCGCCTTGATATTATCCGCTTTCCCCACCACTATGAACAGCATATTTTCGGAATCAAGGAATTTTTCGGCGGCGGTGCGGATCTCTGCTGAAGTGACTGATTCCACATTATGGCGATATGTGGAGATATAATCGCTTGGGAATCCGTAGATTTTGATATTCAAAATCTGGTCGGCAATCTGCTCGGGCGTTTCGAATCGGAAGGCAAAATATCCTTTCATAAAATCCTGAGCCAGGGTAAGCTCTTCTGCGGTGATATCCGAATTGCGCATCCGCCCTATCTCCTCAATTGCCGCCTTAATGCAAGCCGCAGTAGAATCATTATTGGTATTAGTGGCTACCGTGAATGCGCCGGGCAATTTGTAATTGTCGAACCAGCTATATATTCCATAGACTAACCCCCGCTGGTTGCGAATCGCTTCGAACATTCTTGATGTCGATGTCGCCCCCAGTATCAGATTCATCTCTCTCATTGGAAAATAATCGGGATTATTGAACGCCGCCCCAATAGTGCCGAACCTGATGCTTGATTGAGTCGCCTCCGCCTTGTCAAATAAGTAGATAGTCAACCCCTGCGGCTTTTGAGGAATCGTTGCTTCCAGCGGCGGCACCTCCTTTTTCTGCCATCCCTTAAAGGCCATATTAACCTTGTCCTTGACTAATTTGAATTCTACATCGCCCACCACCGCCAGGATGGCATTATTGGGTCGATAGTGGGTTTCATAGAATCCTTTGACATCATCCGCGGTGAAATGCGCCACTTCCTCCACAGAACCGGACAACGGATGGCCGTACGGATGATTCCCGAAAAGTCCTCGGTAGAACTGTTCCTCCGCATAATGGTCAGGGTCATCGAAATTGTTGGTGATGTCTGCCAGGATTTGCTTGCGAATCCTCTCGATTTCTTCCACAGGGAATGTGGAATTCATCAAAACATCTGACATCAACTCCAGCCCAATATCAAAGTATTTGGAAAGGACCTGGCAGGTGATGTAGGTGGCATCCCTGGTAGTGGAAACTTCAAGACTGCCGCCAGTAAAATCGATACTCTCCGAAATTTGGTTGGAGCTTTTGCTTTTGGTGCCGCCCCGAAGCATTTCACCGGTAAAATTCGCAATTCCCCCTTTTCCCATAGGATCATTGGCGCTTCCCGATAATATCACCATCTTCAACGCCACAATCGGCAAATCCTTTTGCTCTATCACCAGAAGCTGCAAGCCATTTGCCTGCTTCAATTCCTTTATCGGGGGAAGCTTTATCTCGCCCGCATAAAGGTTGGAGGCAATGAAAAATATTGTTAGTAATAAGATGGCTTTTGCCAAGATTCCTCCGCCATAAATCTCTTTTACTCTTGACATACTCACCTAATCCTCCTCGGACTGCAAAGGAACCAGCGTAACCACTGTCCGATTCTTGCTGTCAAGATATTTTACAGCGGCCTCCCTTATCTGTTCCGGCGTAACGTTTTTGACATTTTCGAGATAATTATAAAGATTGTGATAGTCGCCGGTGAGGACCTGCCAGTATCCGATATCCGTCCCCCGGTTCTCGTTGGTCTGAAGCCCGAAAATAAGGTCTGATTCCACTTTATTCTTGGCTTTAAGCAATTCCTTCTCCAAAACAAGCTCGGATTTCAGCCGTTCCATCTCTTCATAAAGCGCCTTCTCCCCATCTGCGGTAGTAAATCCCTCCTGCATCCGCACCATCATATACCACCAACCGGGTTGCTCGCAAGTTAATACCTCCCCGTTGACCATCTGTGCCATTTGCTCATCATAGATCATTCGCTTATAGGCCCTGCTGGAACGGCCTTCAAAAAGGATATTATTCAAAAGCTCCAATGACGCAAATTCTGGATTGCTCATGTTTGGTATATGATAGCTTACTGCGAATGCGGGAAGCTGAGCGGCACGGTGAAAATCAGCGCGCCTTTCGCCTTCCTGCGGCGGCTCAACAACAGTCACCGCCGGTGGAGGTTCCTGAGATGGAATCGACCCATAGTATTTCTGCATAAGCCGCATCGCTTCGGCAGAATTGATATCTCCCGCGATAATCACCACCGAATTATTGGGCGCGTAATAAATGCGATAATGTATAAGGCAATCCTCAAGGGTAATATGATCCAGATCATTCATAAACCCTATAATCTCCCAGTGATACGGATGAGCCACGAATGTGAAATTCTGGATCTGCTCGGCGATGGCGCCATAGAATCCGGTTATATCGTTATCAGTTCTCCAGCGCCGTTCTTCTTTGACCACTTCCCGCTCGCTCTCCAATGTTTCGTTGGTAAGATTCAGATTCTGCTGGCGGTCTGATTCCAGCCTGATTGCTACCTCCAATTTATCCGACGGTAGATTCTCATAAAAGCAGGTGCAATCCCAACCGGTCCAGGCATTGTCGATTCCGCCATTGGATTGAATGATGACATCATGCTCCTCCGGACCCACCATTTTCGTGCCTTTGAAGAACATGTGCTCGAATAAGTGAGAAATTCCGGTCCTGCCAAGTTGCTCATTTTTACTGCCGGCATGATAATATTGGATATATGATACTACCGGAGCCGAATGATCCTCCAGAATCAGCACCTTCAGACCATTCTCCAGAGCAAATTCTTTAACATCGAATTCAATCGCCGCGGAGATGCCTGCGAACAGGAAAATCGATATCAAGATAAGTGTTGACAAAATATATCGAATCAAAATTCCTCCTGAATTAAAATCTTATTCATTCCTCAAATGGCCAGGTCGGCAATTCATTCCGGCCATCTCTGTCCGCGCGATATCCCAGTGAATAGTCGGATTGAATCAGCTTCTGAATTTCGCGGGTACCTTCGTAGATGGAGGCGCCTTTGGCATTGCGGTAGTATCTTTCGACCGGATATTCATCCGAGAATCCGTAGGCGCCATGAACCTGCACCGCATCCGCCGCCGCGGCTTCGGCCTGTTCGCAAGCGATCCATTTTGCCAACGATGTCGCCCGAGTATTAGCGATCCCCTTATTTTTCATCCAACCGGCCTTCAGATAAAGATTTCTGCATATTTCATATCCGGCATACATTTTGGCGATCATTTCCTTGACCAACTGGTGATGGCCAATCGGTTCAGCAAATGTCATGCGGGTGTTGGCGTATTTCACGCAGGCATCGTGGCAAGCGCGAATCAATCCGGTGGAACCGGCGGCGACGGTGTAACGCCCCTGGTCGAGGCAGAACATAGCGATTTTGAATCCATCGCCGACTTGCCCGAGAACACTTTCCTCCGGCACGGGGGTATCCGACATGGAAATGAATCCGGTTTTGCCGGCGCGAACACCGAGCTTGCCTTTGATATCGCCGGTCATGATCCCGCCGAAAGATCGTTCAACGATAAACGCAGTGATACCGGAATGATCGCGGGCAAGCTTCTTTTCTCGATCCGTCCAGGCGAAAATCAAAAACAGGTCGGCGGCATCAGAAAGCGAAATCCACATCTTCTCACCATTGAGGATATAGCCGTCCTTGGTCCTCTCGGCAGTGGTTTGAATTCCCACGACATCAGATCCGGCATTCGGTTCGGTCAGACCAAACGCCCCAATCATTTTCCCCGACATCATTAAAGGCAGATATTTCTCTTTTTGCTCAGCATTTCCCCACGTGAAAATGGGCAAAGCGGCCAGCCCGATATGCACCGAAAGAATCACTCTTGCAGACGTATCAACGTATTCCAATTCCTCGCACGCCAATCCGAGACTTATATAATCAAGCCCTCCGCCGCCGAACTTTTCCGGAAAGCACAAGCCCAATAACCCCGCTTCAGCCATATCATCCAAAATCGAGCGATCGAATGAAGCATCTCTATCAGCTTCCTTGATTTTGGGCAAAACCATCTTTTCGGCGAATTGGCGGGATAGGTCGATTATTTCTTGGTGTATATCATTTAATTGGAAATCCATATTATCCTCCGCTTATATCAAACAGCTCGGAATCACAAGACGCAATGATGCAATTTATTCCTAATTCATCTGCGGAGCAATGAGTATTTTGACTTGTAAGAAGCGGGAACTACCTTCATTGCGATTTCAAACTCATTGTGACAGAGACTTCTCCTCCGCGATAAGTCAATGATTTCGTTGCCTTCTCAGTCCAAGATTTTATTGACAATTATCGTAAATAACTCTATTATTGTGTCGAGCAAAGTAAGTACTTGGTTAGGCGATGGAGTTCGCCTGAAACCGCCTTTCCGGCTGATAACTCCTACTCAGACATTCTAATTCTGTTTTAGAGTAAGGAGTTAAGCTATTTCCCCTGATATTGTCCCCCTGATCGTAGGTTTAACAGTTCTCGTTTCAAGTTTAATCTCACTGAGACTTGGGCTGTCGGTCGCCATTATCGAAATACTCTTAGGCTCAATTGTCGGAAACTTCGGGATGGAACCGGAGCAGTGGATGCTCTATTTTGCGAATTTCGGGGGCGTTCTTTTAACCTTTTTGGCCGGCACGGAAATAGACACGCGTTTGCTGAAAGAAAAATTCTCGGCAAGCTTTAACATCGGGATAGTGTCCTTTATCCTGCCGTTTATTTGCGTATTTCTCTTCACCTTTTTTGTAAAGAAGTGGTCATACAATGCCGCGCTCATAGCGGGAACAGCACTCTCCACCACATCGCTCGCAGTGGTGTATTCGGTCCTCGTCGAAACTGGTCTTTCGAATACAAGATTAGGCAAGTTAGTAATGGCGGCCACGTTTATAACGGATATGGGAACGGCGCTGGCTTTGAGCATATTATTTGTCAAACCGACACTTTACACGCTCATTTTCATTTCCATTTCCCTGAATGTAATCTATTTTGCGGATAGATTCTCCCATTACATTTTTACGAATCCGAAATGGAGGAACAAAGTTATTGAGCCAGAAATAAAATACGTCTTCCTGCTATTGCTAACCTTCATGTACTTTGCGAAATTGGGTGAGGGCCATGCCGTCTTGCCGGCGTTTGTGCTGGGATTGCTTATGTCGAGGCATTTCAGAGAGACCTCGGAAACGCGTATAGTCAGAAACAGATTGAGAACGGTGGCGTACGCTATCATCACCCCCTTATTCTTCATAGTAGGCGGCGTCCGCGTCTCGTATACACTGATATTCTCATCGATAGGGTCGTTTGCCCTGTTGTTCGCCATAAAGATTGCCGCCAAATTTACCGGCGTGTTCTTTCTGGCAAAACGTTATATCCCTAATGGCAGTATGTACACGACTCTGCTAATGAGCACTGGGTTGACATTCGGGACGATTTCCAGCCTTTACGGGCTTAATGCTGGCTTCATCAATCAACAGCAGTATTCCGTGCTTGTCGGCGTAGTTGTAGCGAGTGCGGTGATACCAACCTTCATTGCGCAGAAATGGTTCATGCCTCTGCATTCGGAGGACATTGTTGATGTAGGCAACGGCCACAACGGGAATCAGGAACCTCGGGAATAGTTAGCTCAGGAATTTGAAAGAACCGAAACTTGATCGGAATTTCCACAAGAGGAACCGCGACAACAGTATGATCCATTATTATTGTCCGAACTGCTGGAGGGATTTTGAGACCGACTTCGAAAACTGCCCAGACTGTGGGGCCAATGTAAAGCATCTCTGGGAGTCCAGGGATATTGTCGAAAAGCTCATATTATCCTTGCACCATCCGGATTCGCAAACAGCGATGCGGGCGGCCTGGCTCCTCGGAGAGATTCGGGATATTAGGAGCGTGGGACCGCTTATGGACTTGATAAAGGAAACCAGCGATATCTATATGGCCCGTGCGGCCGTGATAGCTCTCGGAAAAATTGGAAGTGACGATGCCCTTGCATTTCTGGAGAGTATGGCGGATAACCAAGTGGCCATGGTTCGCGACGAGATTAAAAACATAATCCCTAACAGGCAGGCGGCAAAAAGAGGAGAAAAACATGATTCCCAAAATAATGACGGTTAACGCCCTGGAAATACTCGATTCCAGGGGGAATCCGACCATCAAGGTTCATATCGGTCTGGATAACGGCATAACAGCGTCGGCGTCAGTGCCCTCCGGGGCTTCGACAGGCGAGAACGAAGCATTTGAACTACGGGATGGAGATTTACAGCGTTTCGGCGGTAAAGGCGTTTTAAAGGCCGTGAAAAACGTCAACCGTGAAATAGGGCCTAGGATTATCGGCTTGGATCCGGGGGCTCAATCGGAAATCGACAATTTGATGATTGAAATGGATGGGACACCCAACAAAGCCAGGCTGGGAGCGAATGCCACGGTTGGGGTTTCGATGGCAGTGGCGCGCGCGGCAGCTTTGACAAAGGGAATCCCGCTCTATGCCTATCTTGGCGGCGCGGAGGCGACTCGTCTACCTGTGCCGATGATGAATATCTTGAATGGTGGCAAGCACGCTGATAACAGCGTCGATTTTCAGGAATTTATGGTGATACCAATTGGTGCGCCGTCATTTGCCGAGGCGTTGCGCTACGGAGCGGAGACATTTCATGCGCTTAAGGCGATTCTCAAGAAGAAGGGATACGCAACCGGAGTCGGCGATGAGGGCGGGTTCGCCCCAAATCTCAAGAGAAACGAAGAAGCCTGCGAAGTGATAGTCGAGGCAATTGAGAAAGCTGGATACATTCCTGGAAGGGACATTGCCATAGCCCTTGATCCCGCCGCAAGCTCATTCTATGAAAATGACACATACGAGCTGAAAAAATCGGGACAAGGGAGGTTAAGCAACACTCAGTTGACCAGGCTTTACAATTCCTGGATAGAAAAATTCCCTATCGTCTCGATTGAAGACGGCCTGGCCGAAAACGATTGGGCCGGATTTAAAGAACATACTTCCGTCCTGGGTGACAAAATTCAGATTGTAGGCGATGATATCTTTGTCACCAACACCGAATTCATACGACGTGGCATCAGTGAGAAAAGCGCCAATGCCGTGCTGATTAAACTAAATCAAATCGGCACTGTAACAGAGACGATAGAGGCTGTCGAATTGTGCCGCAAGGCGGACTGGGGATTTGTGATATCCCACCGTTCGGGCGAGACAGAGGATCCCTTCATAGCCGATTTTACAGTGGCTATGGGCGGCGGCCAGATTAAAACCGGCTCAGTTTGTCGGAGTGAGCGCATTGCCAAGTATAATCGCCTTCTGGAAATTGAAACCGAACTGGGAAATGAAGCGGAATTTGGAAATCCTTTGGCCCAATATCAACGATGACGTCTAATATAAGATATTTTGCGTATTAAGGAGCGGTGCGACGGGAATCGAAAGAATATCTGGATGGGGGGATTGATGAACTGAGGCTCCATGTGCCGGGTGTCGGGAGTAATATAAATGGATAATCTCAAGAAAAAGGCTTTTCAGCTAATCATCTTCCTCGGCATAGTCAGCCTATTGGGAGATGTCATTTATGAGGGTGGTCGCGCCGTACATGGCCAGTATTTAAGTGTCCTTGGAGTAAATGCGGCCAGGGTCGGTTTTATCGTGGGTCTTGGCGAACTGCTGGGATACCTCTTCCGTCTGCTTTCCGGGTTTATTGCCGACAGGACAAAATCATATTGGCTATTCACTATTGTCGGCTATGGACTTCTGCTATCGGTTCCGTTGATTTCCTTGACGGGTACATGGCAAATAGTGGCAATTTTGATAATCTTGGAAAGGATAGGCAAAGGCATCCGTACTCCCGCCCGCGATACGATAGCCTCACATGCGGCCAAGCAGGTTGGCACGGGCTACGGTTTTGGCCTTGCCGAGTTCATTGACCAAATCGGCGCGGTTATCGGTCCTTTAATTTTTACATTTGTGTTTGTGGGTGCCGCCGCCAGTCAAAATATTATCGGCGCTTATCAGCGGGGCTATAGCTTATTCTGGATACCATTCATATTGCTTCTGCTCGTGCTATTTACCATATACGCAAAATTCAAAAATTCCGAAGAACTGGAACCGCAGATCGAAGAACATGACAAGGCCAAAAACCTGACAAAACATTTCTGGCTGTATGTGCTGTTCGTCTTCATAACAACGGCTGGTTTTGTGAATTTTGCCCTCGTTGGCTTCCACCTGAAAAATCTTGGGATTCTTTCTGACACATATATTCCTCTTTTGTACGCCGCCGCTATGGGTATAGACGCCGTTGTTGGACTGGCCGCCGGAAAAATGTACGATCGATTGAAAATAAAATCGAAGAACAGCCGTTCCGAATATTTTATTTTGTTATTTATACCTTTTGTTGCCGCGTTCATTCCGTTTCTTGTTTTTTCACATACGCTAACTTTGATCCTGTTTGGAACAATGCTTTTGGGATTTGGAGTAGGGATACAAGAGACAATCATGAAAGCGGCGGTCGCCGATATGACGCCAATGAATAGAAGATCGAGTGGATACGGCATATTTAACCTTTCATTCGGCCTTGCCTTTTTTGTTGGCAGTACAGTTGCCGGATACTTGTATGATTATTCCATCTCCGCTTTGATTATTACGCTGGCGTTCATCGAGTTTATGGCAATCCCGGTTTTTTATTTAATGAGAAAAACAAATGAATAGAGAATTTGCCGCCAAATATGATGCTTAAAACCGAGACTAGCTTGGAGCTTCGTGCTCTGGATACTATTGAGGAAATTGCCAAAGAGCGCGTGACACCGGAGATTATCAACGAGACTCAGGAGGTTCGCGCGGCACTTGAGACAGGGCGCTTCAATGTTGCCGTAGTGGGCCAATTTAAGCGCGGCAAGAGTACTCTCATAAACGCCATCATCGGCCGCGAGCTCCTGCCAGCCGACGTAGCCCCCTTAACCAGCGCCATCACCATGCTCCAATATGGCGAAAGAGATAGATGCTTGATAATATATTCCGACGGACGGCAACATGAAACCCCGATGAGTATGCTTGCCCTTTATGCTTCGGAGAATGGCAATCCTGGGAATCGCAAGGGCGTTCGAATCGTCCTAATCGAGCTTTCCGCGGCGGTCCTTGGCACTGGCATCCGCTTGGTCGATACGCCGGGGATTGGCAGTGTTTTCGAACCGAATTCCGAGACAACCAGGTCGTTCTTGCCCCGCATCGACGTCGCGATAGTCGTCCTCGGAAGCGACCCACCCATCACTGGTGAGGAGTTAAGCTTAATCGAGTCGCTGAAACCTCGCGTAGACAGATTCTTCTTTGTTATGAACAAATGCGATCTAATACCTGAATCCAGTCGACGCAAAGCTGAGGAATTTACCAGGCACGTCCTTACGCGCGCCCTCGGAAGAGAGCCGGAATACCTTGTTCATTGCTCGGCGCTAAATGCCCTGCGCGATGAGGCAGACCAGGGAGTCGCGGCTATATCCAAAATGCTCGAGGAAACCGCCTTGCGTGCTGGCAGGGACTTGGCCAGCCAATCGGCAATCTCCGCGGCAAGATACCTCGCCGGTCGGCTGATACAACAAATAGAATTGGAGAGGGAAGGCCTGATCGCGCCATTGGCGCGCCTTGATGAAAACATCCGCGGCTTCAATCAGGCCATGAACGATATCGATGATTTGATGCTGGCCGCCAGGACGCGCGTCGAAAAAGCTGGGGCTTTCGATGTCAAGAACATAACCAAGGAGAAAGAGAACTTCTTATCCGAAAAAACCAGACTGGTTCTACGGTCAATTGAGGAAGAGGCCGGCTCTCTCCGCGGCGATAAACGCCATATCCGAAATCGCTCTCTCGAAATCGCCCGCCAGGGGACAAAATCCTGCGTTGAGGAATGGCGATCCCTGGCTACCGATCGCTATGAGGAATTCCATGACCGGCGGTTGAGGGTAGCCACCGATGAGCTTAATCGCCTCACGTCCCGCGTCTCGGAAGCCGCGTCGGAAGCATTCGGAATTCCGATTGCCAAGATTGAAATCCCACGCCTGAAAACCGATGCCACAAATGTTCCTTTCGAGTTTCACCGGTCCGCCTTGGCGTTCGACTTGAGCGATTTGCTTGTGCTTTTTGCCGAGATTTTTCTAACTAACAGGGCCGTGACCAAGCTTGCGATTAAGCGATCCAAAACGCTAGTCGCTGAATGGCTGATGACGAATACTTATCAGGTCGATGAGACGCTGACCAATTGGCTGGATGGGGCGACAAGACAGCTGACTGATATCATGCGGCGGAAACTCGACGAGCTGGGAAAGGAGATAATCGATGCGGTATCCAAAGGGCGTGGTGAGCGGGAACTGGGCGAGGCAGCGGTGGCCGAAAGGCTGAAGTCGCTCGAAAAACAGCGAGCCAGACTCTCCTCCATTACTATCAATGGTGTTGTTGATTATGGCGATTGATCGTCTCGACTTGTGGTATCCTAAATCCGCCCAATGCTCGTGAACTATGCTGTTCTGAAGGTAGTCGCCATCATTGGAGCGATCTTTAGCATCTTGGCGGGGCTACTGGCGTATCTCATCACCTACCAAGAATATGTTCGGCATTACCCGGATAAGGGAATTCCACGGAAAATAGCCCTACAGGCGGCAGTTACCGCATTCTTTTTTTTCCTCGTGCTTTCGATTATTGGCGGATTGCTATTTGCCAGATTTGCATGAATCCGGTAATCAAACGCCCGTGGGTCAAAACCACGATTATCGACGATGAGCGGGGTTTTGACAGATCATTTTCGAAAGGCAAAGTCAAATGTGAAGCCCACTGCTCGCCCTGTGGCGGCGGGATATATGCCGAAAGAGATCCCCACCACCGCGGAGAAGAGGAACGCAACCACGACAGCATTTTTGGAGATAATTAGTACTAGGCTGACATTCGGGACGATTTCCAGCCTTTACGGGCTTAATGCTGGCTTCATCAATCAACAGCAGTATTCCGTGCTTGTCGGCGTGGTTGTAGCGAGTGCGGTGATACCAACCTTAGTAGCACAAAAGTGGTTCGCTCCGCTGCACTCGGAGGATATCGTCAACTTAGAAAATGGGAATCAATAAATAATTATCTTGAGGTAAGCATAATTAAACAAGTAAGGCATCGGCATTTGAATGTTCTTCTCCGCCCGCTAAGTAGAATTATCCCCTTACCGGAATTAGGCGCTTTTGAGTCCGAAATAATCTTAGCCAATATACCATTAATTTCAATTGGGCATATGAAAACCTGCCAGTTTTATTTCGCCCTCCAGCCATACGGTTATTGACGCGTTAATAATTATTTTTTATATTAATCCCATTGATAAGGGAGTCTGAATGCCGAAGCTAAAGATAATCGGATGTTCATCTGGAATGCCGGATGCGAACTCCGCCAATTCCTCTTACTTGGTTGCCTTCAAGAACAAATACTACCTTTTGGATTGCGGCGAAGGGACTTCCTCGGCGATGATTCGACTGGGGATAAACTATAAAAAAATAGACAACGTATTCATAACACATGGCCATCCCGACCATATTATGGGATTACCGGTATTCATCCAAATGAACCACATCGCCCGCCGAATTACCCCCCTGAACATCTATCTTCCATCGGAATTGGTCGAACCGATTGAGAATATTCTTAATGCCACTTATCTTATCAGGGAGAAATTGTCATTTGAATGGCATCTACATCCGATAAAACCAAACCCGACCTTCCGCGATAATAATTTGGCCATCAATGCTTTCCCCAACAAGCATCTTCTTTCCAATGCCGAAGCAATTGAGTCGCTCAGATTGCCGAATAAAATGCAATCATATTGCTTCACTGTTGCCACTTCCCGAGCCAAGATGCTTTACTCCGGCGACCTGCATTCCGCTGATGACCTGGAGGGTTTGCTTGACAATTGCGACCTTCTTTTGGTCGAAGGAATGCATATCGATTTGAACGATTTATTGGAATTGGTAGCTGATGTGGGAGTGCGGAAATTGGTAATAACTCATCTGCCTTCCGATAATATAAAACAGCGTCGGATGATTATGAGTATTGCCAGGAAATTGGGAATCAATGGGATTTATTTCGCAGGGGAAAGCAGAGAATTCACTTATTGATAATTGATAATATGGTAAAGTGAAATGCCTGCCAATCTTCCGCCACAATATTACGAATTAGAGCGAGAATTCAAGGCCGAGAGGGACTTGCACCGCAAACTGGAGCTGGCCCAGGAGCTTTTGGCGATTATGCCCAAGCATAAAGGCACCGACAAGCTCCAAGCCGAGATGAAAGCCAAAATCTCCAAGCTTAATAGCCAACTCCAGTCATCGAAAAAGCATGGCGATGCCCACCACGAGGACTTCACCCACATCGAGCGTGAGGGCGCCGGTCAAGTTATTATCATCGGGCCGCCTAATTCCGGCAAGTCCAGCATAGTGGGCTTACTCACTCATGCCCATACCGAGATGGCCCCTTTTCCCTTCAGCACCCGAAAGCCGGTAGCCGGCATGATGCCTTTCGAAAATATCCAGATCCAGTTGATAGATACTCCACCCATCGCCCCGGAGCTTACCGAAAAGTATATCCCAGAATTGGTACGCAAAGCGGATATGGTGGTCATCACCGTTGATGCCACTTCGCCCGGGAACCTGGAAGAAATGGAATATCTGTTCGATTTTTTCCGACAAAGGTCTTTCGAATTCAGCAAAAATCCATCCACGAAAAATGAAATCGAAAACAAATGGCAGAAAAGGGGGATAATGGCCGTTACCCATATCGATCAACCCGGGGGAGACGGAGCGGTGGAGGTCCTGAGAGAATTCTACGGGAATCGGTTATCGATTTTCGGGCTATCAGTAACAGCAAATCTTAATGTAAATGAATTCAAAAGGGCCCTCTTCGAATCCCTGGAAATCATCCGGGTTTATTGCAAACAGCCCGGCAAAGAACCGGACTTGCAGTATCCGGTTTTGCTTCCTGTTGGAAGCAATGCGGCCGCAATGGCGCTCGAAATCCATAAGGACTTGGCCCACAACCTTAAATTCGCAAAAATCTGGGGCAAAGGTGTTTTCGACGGCCAAATGGTTTCCGGCGGGCACCCTCTCCACGATGGCGATATTGTCGAATTGCATATTTGAACTCCTGTCGCACCCTCGCCATTGAACTGCCGATAAGTTAAAAGACCACCGGCATTGAAAAAGCTTGACACTTTAGGAAATTGATATATTTTGCCAATCTATATTATTTGGCGGTGTAGCTCAGCTGGTCAGAGCAGAGGAATCATAATCCTCGTGTCCGGGGTTCGAATCCCTGCACCGCTATTTTTTCCGCCAGCCATTATCTTCTTGCTTCCCCATCACTTTGTCGCGGGAACCTGCCAAAGTTAATCCCTTGAACATTATTACTTTTGCCATCGCCTCCAATTTTCAGGAGGAATTATATATCAAAGGTAGTTCTTGAGAGGATCTTCACAATGAACTCAAAAATCTTAAGACGACCCTATCCTGCGGTATTCAAGCCTACGGAGGGAGGCAAACCGCCGTGGCTAAAAGTCAAGGCCAACTACGGCCACAACTATGGCTGGGTCAAAGAGATGATATCGGATTTGAACCTTCATTCGGTTTGCCAGGAAGCACTATGCCCCAATATCGGCGAATGCTTCACCGCAGGGATTTCCTTCTCTCTTGGCTTTCTCGTTCTTATGAAGAGTGCACCTTTTGTCTTCTTCCTCATAAACATTTCGCACACCTCTATATACATTACCCAAAACGGGGCGAACGATGACAGGAAAATTCTGTTCAAATAAATTCTCAATCTATCGTGCATCCCCCAAAAGCTATACTATGGATCATTATTTTTCAATGGTTCCAGGTTTCGTCCGCCAGCGTTTGTGCATCCAGACCCAGTGCTCGGGATTTTCCTTTATGACCCCTTCCAGTATCTTGGTGGCCAGAGCCAGGACACGCTTGATCTCGGCTTCCCGGTCAGCATGATAATCGAAGGCTATTTCCGGGTAAATTGTCAATCGGTATCTTGCCGGCGATTTCCGGATGATCGCCAGAGGCAAAACCGCTGCCTTCGCTGCCCATGCCAGGAGTATCGGTCCAATAGGTGTATAGGCAGGTTTGCCAAAAAAATCGACAAATTCTCCGCGGTAACGTCTGCTATCCTGGTCGATTAACACGCCCACCGCATATCCATCCCTGAGAACTTTCAAGAATTCTTTCACCGGAGCTTCGCTATCAATGTTGAGAACTTTCATTGCATAACGGTTATTTATGAGAAGACGGTTGAGCCGTTCGTCGTAAATCTTGCGGCCCACTGCCGCGGATTTATATCCAGACTGACCAAACCAGGCGGCGATCAATTCAAAATTGGAGATATGCCCGGTCAAGGCAACGACTCCCTTGCTTTTCTTGTATGCTTGATCGAAGTGCTCCAGCCCAGAGACTTCTACCATATCCCGTATATCATCCTTACTTAACTTGCCGAACCTTAAGACATCAACCACCGAATATCCGATATTCTCCAGCGATTTTCGGTAAATCGCTTTGAGATCCTCTTTGGATTTGGCGGCCAAAGAGAGACGGAGATTATCAAGCGCCGTCCTTCTATCTCCTGGAAATATATAGTATGAGAGCAATCCAAGCTTACCAGCCCATAAGTAAGCGGTTGTAAGCGGAAGGGAATTAACAATTCCCAGCAAAACCCTTAGAAAAATATAGATGGCGAGATTCTTAATCCCTTTGATATCTATTTTCATTATATCTTCTGATTAGATGATATTGGCTTTGAGCAGGTCGTGAAGGTGAATGACACCCTCAGGTCGGCCCTGATTATCCACAATGACCAGAGATGTGATTCTATGAAACTCCATGATATGGACCGCCTTCTCCGCAATCGCTTCTTTATGGACAGTCTTGGGTTTGGGAGTGAACACTTCTTTGATTAATGTATTTTTGATATCTTTCCCCTGCTCGATAGTCCGTCTAAGATCACCATCAGTAAAGACCCCCACCAATTTGCCCTCGGGATCGACCACTGTGGTAAATCCCAGCATCTTGGAAGTTATCTCCAAAACCGCGCGATAAACGGGAATATTTTCGGTAACCATCGGTATCTCGTCGCCGGTGTGCATCAAATCCATGACTTTCAATAACCGCCGCCCGATTTCCCCTCCGGGATGAAGCAATGCCAAATCATCATTGCTGAAATTTTGCAGATTCAATAGCACAATCGCCAAAGCATCGCCCATGACCATGGCGGCAGTGGTGCTGGATGTCGGGATAAGATTATTCGAGCCCGCCTCACCATCTACCGAAACATCTAAAACAACGTCGGATTTTTCGGCCAAAGTCGATGACGGATTTCCGGTAATCGAAATTAGGGGTACTCCCAAACGTTCAAACACCTTCAAAATTGGCATTAACTCAGTTGTATCACCCGATTTCGACAATGCCAAAACGACATCACTCCTGGTCACCAAACCGATGTCGCCATGCATACCCTCGGCGGGGTGCAGGAAGAATGAGGGAGTGCCGGTGGAATTAAAAGTTGCCGCAATCTTTCTGCCTATCAAGCCGGACTTCCCCATGCCTGTAATGATGACCCGACCTTTACATTCACGGATTATGTCGATCGCCTTCAGGAACGATGCATCGATCTTATCCGCAAGCGAGGCTACAGCCTGAGCTTCATGCCGAATGACTTGTCTGGCGGTATCAAGCATCCGATCCATCCCAGAGTGACTCCAAATCGATTCCTTTGGCCTCAAGGATCATATCAATCAGCTCTCTTACCGCACCCTGTCCTCCATTTTTCTTGGTGACATAATCCGCCACCTTTTTTATCTGAGGTGCGGCGTGGGGAACTGTGATCTTGGCCCCAACAGATTTCATAACCTTCAAATCCACCAAATCATCGCCCATAAAACAAACTTCCTCTTTGGTCAGATTATGTTTAGCGATTAACCTGGCAACGATTTCTGCCTTATCAACGGAATGCTGGAATACTTCGTCCACGCCGAGCTCTTTTGCTCTCGAATCGGTCGCAGGTGAATACCTTCCTGAAACCAAAGCCAATTTTAGTCCCGCCATTTTAGCCATATAAAATGCGAGTCCATCGGCGATAAAAAATTCTTTATACTCCGCGCCGTCCCCTCCCATGAGCACGGTATTATCGGTTAGAATACCGTCCACATCAAAAACCAAAAGCTTAAGCTTTTCAAATTTATCTTCGAGTGTCATAGTTCCCAATTCATTTACATCAAATAAATGCCCGGCCTCCGGACAGTCAC
>Ga0210044_10005999_pt1 | contig 16172 bp, 14 predicted proteins | sample CryGey13umfilter_2_FD_183959 | JGI IMG/M metagenome (GOLD analysis project Ga0210044, IMG submission 183959) | Groundwater microbial communities from aquifer in Utah, USA - Crystal Geyser 4/9/14 3 um filter (SPAdes) (version 2) | ecosystem: Environmental > Aquatic > Deep subsurface >...
GACCGTCGCGCCGGTGCAAGGGTCGGAGACCACGGTCCGGACGGTGACGGCCGTGGTGAAGAACGTCGGTGGGCAGCGAGCGGCGGAGACGCGGACGGCGTTCTGGGTGAAGCGGACCTCGGCAGCCAAGCCGCTGGAGAAGGCCGACCGCGTGTGGCCCACGAACGCGCTGGACGCCGGTGAGAGCCAGACGCTCACGTGGTCCTTCAAGCCTGCGGACTACTCCGTCGGCGAGGGCTGGCAGACGGCGGTTGCGATGGCCGACTGGTCGCAGTTGGTCGCGGAATGCAGCGAGTCCAACAGCACGCCGTGCTCCTGGTACGTCACGCCGGCGGCCAAGCCGGACTTGGTTGTCGCGCAGTTGACCCTCACCCCCGCGGAAGGCGGCAGCGAGACGCTGCGCACGGTGACGTGCAAGGTGAAGAACATCGGCTCCGGCACCACCGGGGAGACCCGCACGGCGCTCTGGATCAAGCGGACCACGGCACCCGTGCCGAAGGAAGCCGGAGCGAACCGCGTGTGGGTGACGCCGGCGCTGGCGTCGGGCGCGGAGACCACGCTGACTTGGACCTGCAAGCCGGGGGACTACAACCTGGGCGCCGACTGGCACACCGCCGTGGCCCTGGCGGATTGGGCGGAGCAGGTCGCTGAAGAGAACGAGACCAACAACCGCGCCGGCGCGAGTTGGGCGATCTACGACCTGATCGTGGACAGCCTGACGATCTCGCCCCAGCAAGGGGCGGACACCACGACGCGGACAGTCACCTGCGTCGTCAAGAACATCGGCGGCGGGAAGACCCCGGAGACGCGGACGGCGCTGTGGCTCAAGCGCACCTCGGCGCCCCAACCGTTGGAGACGGGCGCCAATCGCGTGTGGGTGACGCCGGGACTGGTCCGCATGCAAACGGCGACGTTCACCTGGACATTCACGCCCAAGGACTACGGACTCGCTGTCGGCACACACACGGCCGTGGCGCTTGCCGATTGGGCGAAGCAAGCGGCGGAAGGGAGCGAGACGAACAACGCAAAGGGCTGCTCATGGAGCGTCACAACCGGCCGCGCGGACGCCCAGTCAGCGACCGAGACCGCCTCGTCGGCCTTCGTCTCACCCCTCTGGCTCCTCAGCCCGCCCGGCGGAGGTCCGCTCGACGCCTGGTTGCAGAGCCTCGCGAGCAGCGTCCGGGCGGTGCTGGAGGAGGGGGCGGGGGACGGGTCGGAGTGACGGAGCGGGGGGGGAGCGGCCCGACGGGAGCGCCGCCCCCCGTCGCCAGCTACGGGGCAGCTTGCTCGATGAGCTGGCGCGTCTTGTCCTTCCCGAGTTGGGCCACGAGCGCCTGCAGCACTCGATCCGGGCCAAGGCGCGCCAACATACGATCGGCGCCGAGGCGGTCGATGATGCCGTCCTCGCCGCACGCCTCGATCAGTGCCTGCGCGTCGATGCCAAGCTCTTGTGGTGTCATCTTGCGCATGGTCAGCACCTCCTCCAGAGGTTGGGGATGCATCCAGTGCATGAAGGTCAGGTAGTAGGTCAGCGCCTCTCGACGGTCCAACAGGAGCTCCGCCAGTTGCTGCTCCCGGTTCTTCGTGACCATCAGGAAGCAGAGCAGCTCCTCGACCACCGGAATCCGGCTGAGGTCTACCAGGCGTGTTGGGTAGCCGTCCAGCAGGCCGCCTTCAACGCCGGGGCCCAGCGAGGCCGGCTCGGCCAGGTAGCCCGGTCGGAATCGGAGAGGCGGTCGGCGAACCGGGAGCCGACAAGCCAGAGCGTGAGGTCCCGGCGGGCCGGGAGGTCCTCCCGGTACACGTACAGGTCGGCGTAGATGCCGAGAAGCTGCAGGTCCTTCTGCGAGACTGTCTCGTCGGGGCCCTTGTACTCCATCAGCGTGGTAGACCCGAGATGGCTGAGCGGGAAGGGCAGGGGCAGCTCGGGGGCGCGGCGGATCAGCAGAAAGTCGGCACGTAACGGCAGCTCGCCCAGAGGGACCTCGGTCTGGACCTCCAGGCGATCCGCGTAGTCGTGCCGCAGAAAGCGAGCAAGCAGTGGATGCCACTGGACAGCCATCGCACGTCCTTTCGCTCTCCAACTGTAGCACCCGTCAATCCAGCCGTCAACGCGAGAGAAGCTGAGCTTGCGGCTCATTCACCCGACGCAGGCTGAGATCCCTCTCCGCCCAATGACATGAGGTACTCATGCATCGCCTTGGCGGCCTTGCGGCCGGCGCCCATGGCGAGGATGACGGTGGCGGCGCCGGTCACGATGTCGCCGCCGGCGTAAACGCCGGGGATCGAGGTTTGGCCGTTCTCTTCGTCGGCTTTGATGTAGCCCCAGCGGTTGAGTTCGAGGTTGGGCGTGGACTGCCCGAGCACCGGGTTGGCGTTGGTGCCGAAGGCGACGATCACGCAGTCGACGTCCATCAGGAACTCGGAGCCGTCAACCGGCACCGGCCGGCGGCGGCCGCTGTCGTCGGGCTCGCCGAGCTCCATCCGGATGCACTCCATCTGCTTCACGCGGCCCCGCTCGTCGCCGAGGTACCGGATGGGCTTGGTGAGCAGCTCCAGCTTGACGCCTTCTTCTTCGGCGTGGTGGATCTCTTCAATCCGGGCGGGCATCTCGGTGCGCGAGCGACGGTAGACGATGCTGACTTCCCCGGCACCCAGTCGCACGCCCGTCCGCGCCGCGTCCATGGCCGTGTTGCCGGCGCCAAGAACCGCCACCTTCTTCGCGGGCAGGATCGGCGTGTCGGCGTGCTCGGGATCGAACGCCTTCATGAGGTTGGACCGCGTGAGAAACTCATTGGCGGAGAGGACGCCGGACAGGTTCTCGCCTTCCAGATGCTCGAACCAGGGCGCGCCCGCACCGGTGCCGATGAAGATCGCTTCGTAGCCTTCTGCAAACAACTCGTCTACGGTGACCAGCTTGCCGACGACCACGTTGCACTCGATGGTGACGCCCAGGCTCTTGAGGTAGTCGATCTCCTTGCGGACGATCTCCTTGGGCAGGCGGAACTCGGGGATGCCGTACGTCAGCACGCCGCCCGGCTCGTGCAGCGCTTCCAGGATCGCGACCTCGTGCCCGTACTTGGCCATCTCACCGGCGACGGTCAGCCCCGCCGGCCCAGCGCCGATGACGGCAACCCTGTGCCCGGTCGCCGCCGGCCGCTTGGGCGCCTCGACGAGTCCGTGCTCGCGTTCCCAGTCGGCGACGAATCGCTCGAGCCGCCCGATGGCGACGGGCTCGCGCTTCTTCGCCAGCACGCAGACAACCTCGCACTGCTCTTCCTGCGGGCACACGCGGCCACAGATGGCCGGGAGCGCGTTCGTCTCCTTGATTTTGCGCGCCGCCGCGGCGTAGTCCCCCTCGACAACGAGCTGAACAAAGGCCGGGATGTCGATCTCGACCGGGCACCCGTCGATGCACATCGGCTTCTTGCACTGGATGCAGCGCGAAGCTTCCAGCTTCGCCAGTTCCTCGGTGTACCCAAAGGGAACTTCGTTGAAGTTGTGGATTCGCTCTTCGGGCGACTGCTCCGGCATTGACTGACGAGGGATCCGGGGCTTCTTCGGTCTCTTCTCGGTCGTTGCTTCCGTCTGCACTTCGGACACGGCTACGCTCCCAGTTTGCATTTCTCGTGATAGTGCTTCAGCGATTCCTGTTCCTGACCGAAGTACACTCGCTGCCGCTTCATCAGGTCATCGAAGTCCACCAGGTGGCCGTCGAACTCGGGACCGTCCACGCAGGTGAACTTCGTCTCGCTGCCGACCTGCACGCGGCACCCGCCGCACATGCCGGTGCCGTCGATCATGATCGGGTTCAGGCTGACCAGCGTGGGCAGGTTGAGTTCCTTCGTCAGCAGGGCGACGAACTTCATCATGACGGTCGGGCCGATGCAGATGACCATGTCGATCTCCTCGCCGCGCCCGACCAACTCGCGGAGGGCATCGGTTACCAGCCCCTGTTTGCCCGAGGAACCGTCGTCGGTGATGACGATCGCCTCGTCGCTCAGCTCGGCCATTTGGTCGACGAGAATGAGTAGGTCCTGCGTCCGGGCGCCGAGGATGCTGGTGATCCGGTTGCCCGCTTCTTTCGCTGCCCGGGTGATGGGGTAGATCGGCGCGATGCCAACGCCGCCGCCGATGCAGACGCAGTGCCCCCAGTTCTCAATGTGGGTCGGCTTGCCCAGCGGACCCACCACGTCGCGGATCGCCTCGCCCTCGCTGAGGTCGCAGAGCTTCCGCGTCGACGTCCCCACGCGCTGCACGACCAGGCGAATCGTGCCTCGCTCTGCGTCGGCGTCGGCGATGGTGAGCGGAGTCCGCTCGCAGCCCTCGGCGACTCGGACGATGACGAACTGCCCCGGCTGCCGTTTCTTGGCGATGCGGGGGGCCTCGATATCGAAGTCGAAGACATCCTCCGACAACTGGGTCTTGCGACGAACCGGGAACATCCGGAGTCCTCCTGACAGACGAACGTGGGAATGGCGGAGCGTGCGTACCGTCGGCCACAACGGTTGTCGAACCACACTTGGCGGGCAGTGCCCACCAATATCGCAGCCGCCGCGAACACTGGCGACTGCCGGCGCGCACTGCGGAAAGGGGAGCTGACCGCCCGGTTGCGCGCGTGATTGCCGGAAGCAGAATCTGCACCGCAGTTGCCATGCTGGCCTTGCCTCGCACCGGCGCGCCGTGGCAAAGCGGTTGCGCCGGTGCGTTGTGCTCTTGGGTGATCTCGACTCCAGCACCGGCGGCCGGACTGCCGGAGTCTCGGTCGGAGACTCAGTTGCCCATGGAACTCACCGCGTTGATCGAGCGGAGCGGGGCGAGGCTGTTGACTCGCTGCCGCCCCGAAGGGCTGGACGTGTTGCGGGTGTACGGGTCCGACAAGATGAGCGTGCTCTTGAATGAGGCTTCGCAGACCACGCTGCTCGCGACGCCTCTCAGCGGGCCCCAACTCCTCCGGCTGGCGGAACTCATGGACGTGCCCGCGATCTGCCTGACCGGAGCCACCCCTCCTCCCCCGGAGCTCGTCACGGCTGCCGACAAGGCCGGCACGGTGCTTCTTCACTCCACCGCCGAGCTGGCGAGAACCTGCAACCTGCTGGACGAGTGCCTGCGGAAGGGCGGGGGGGCCGAGACGCCGTGACCACCTATTCCTACGCACTCACCGGAGGCGACCTCGATTCGGCAGGCAGGGCAACCAGCGCCCTGAAGGCCCAGTTGAAGAAGATCGGCCTGGACCCCGGCGTCCTTCGTCGGGTCGTCATCGCTGCCTATGAAGCCGAGACGAACGTGGTCATCCACGCCACCCGGGGCACGCTGCGAGCGACCCTCGAAAGTGGGTACCCAACACTGGAGATCGCCGATGAGGGGCCCGGCATACCGGACCTCGACCGAGCGCTGCAGGAAGGCTTTTCCACGGCGCCGGAGGCAGCGCGCCAGTTGGGGTTCGGGGCAGGGATGGGCTTGCCCAACATCCGCAAGCACACGGACCGTTTCGTGCTCCAGTCGACCGTGGGACAGGGCACGCGGCTTACCGTCTCCGTCTGCGCTACGGCGGCGCAGACGGGCGAGCGCCTGCGCAACTCGATCCGGATCGCTCCCGAACGGTGCAAGGGCTGCCTGCGCTGCGTGCATGCCTGTCCAACTTCCGCCATTCGTGTCCGAGACAAGACGCCAAGCCTGCTGGCGCACCTGTGCGTCGACTGCACCGCCTGCCTCGCCGCTTGCCCAACGGGAGCCCTGGGAACGGCCTGCCCGCCGGCCCCAACCACCGACGAGACCCCGATGGTGCTCGTGGTACCCCCCGCGTTCCTGTCGCAGTTCGGCGCAGAGGTCGGTCCCAACCGGGTGGTTCGAGCGCTCCTGGACGCAGGCTACGCAGAAGTGCGCTCCACTGCGCCGTGGGAGCACGCGCTGCGGGTGGCCGTCGGCGAGCTTGCCGGGCAGCCCACCCGGCCCAAACCGGTCCTCTCCCCTGTCTGCCCCGCTGTCGTCAACCGGATCGAGACTCGCTTCCCGTCTCTGCTGGGCCACCTCGCGCCATTCCTGTCGCCCCTCGAAGCCGCTCGCTTCCAGCTCAGCGACAGGCCAGCCGCACTGGGCGTCGCGTGTCCGTGCCAACGCACCGTGCTTACATCCAACTGGCCGCCCGGTCTGGCGACAGCGATCATCCCGCTGGACGAACTCCGCGAGCAAGTGCTGTCCCGAGTTGGCCTGAGCCGCGCAAACTCGCCAGAACCGCCGCCGGGGCGGGCTGTGGCCCCCGACCTCGCCGGTGTCCTCAAAGTGTTCGGAGTCAGGGACGTCGTCCAAGTTCTCGAGCGTGTCGAGGACGGAACGGTGCCAGATGTTGAGGTGCTGGAGCTGTATGCCTGCGACCAGGGCTGCTTCGGCTCACCGCTGATGGTCGAGACGGCCTCCCTTGCCCGGGAGCGCTGGCGCCGACACGGCCTTGACGACGAACCGCCTAGCACCGTCGTCCGCCGGGAGACGCCATTCTCCGCTCGTCCCGGACTGCGACTCGATCTCGACATGGGCTCCGCCATCGAGAAGCTTGCCCGGATCGACTCCCTCACCGGCGAACTCCCCGGGCGGGACTGCGGAGCGTGCGAGGCGCCGAGCTGTAGCGCACTGGCGGAGGACGTCGTCCTGGGCCGCGCCGCCCTGGCCCGCTGCCCCCACTTGGCGGCGGGCAAGGAGCAAGCATGACCCTCGCAAACTTCATCGAGAAGCTCGAACTGGAAGACCTGACCCCTCAGCTCGCCCTCGGACCAGCAACCGAGCTCACGGCCGGCTACGTCTCCGACCTGTTGAGTGATGTTCTGGCGAACGCGCCCAGCGGCGGCGTGTTGGTCACGGTGCAGGTCCACCTGAACGCCGTGGCCGTGGCGGTGCACGCCGAGCTTGCGGCAGTCGTTTTCGCAGCCGGGCGCAGACCGGACAGCGAAGTGCGCGACAGGGCCGTCGCCGAGGGCATCCGGCTGTTCGCGTCGCGGGACGCAGCATTCGACCTCGTCGGCAAGCTCTACGCCCTGGGGCTGAGAGGGCGAACCGGATGAAACGGCTCCCTGCCACTGCGGGCCCGAGCGGAGCGTCGTGCAGTGCGTGACCTCTCATTGCACCTGCTGGACCTGCTGGAGAACTCAATGAAGGCCGGCGCCACTGTCGTTGCGGTCACAGTGGCGGAGCGCCCGGAGGCAGACCGGCTGCGCCTGGTGGTCGAAGACAACGGCCCGGGTCTCGGCGTGCCACCGGCAGCCGCGACCGACCCTTTCTACACGACCGGTTTGGGGAAGCGAACCGGACTGGGACTGAGCCCGTTCCACGCCGCCGCCGAACAGGCGGGCGGCAGCCTGTCACTTATACTCGCGAAGGTTAGGAATACACCGAAGCTATTGCACAAGTTCGACGCCTCTGCGTGCACAGCAGTGTGTTGGGTGCTCACCACACGCCCCCGGGTGAAGTTCTGCGAACTTCCACTTCGGTGTATTCCTAACCTTCGCGACTATACATCCCGAAGCCCTTCACGCCGGACGAGCTGATGCTCCCGCTGCGCAATGGTCTGGAGCGGCGGTCCCTGGTGCTGGAGGCCCGCCGGCTGCGGGAAGAGCGAGCGGCGCACCTCCTCGAGTTGGCGTTCGAGAAGTCGCGACTGGGCACGATCATCAACTGCATGCTTGATGGCGTCCTGGTCATCAACCGGGACCGGCAGATCGTGCTCAGCAACGCGGCCGCGGCGCAGACCCTCCCCGGGTGCGCTGACCTGGCCCTGCCCGCGCCGTTGGCCCAGATGGAGTGCCCCGAGGTGCAGGGAGCGCTGGAGGGCATCTTGAGCGGAGGCACGGGTCCCCTGGTCGCGTCCACCGAGTTGGCCGTGGGCGACGAGACCTACCTGGTCAACACAAGCCCAGTTCAAGAAGAGGGCGGCGAAGCCGTTGGCGCGGTGGCCGTGCTGCGCAACATCACCGCGCTCAAGGCGCTGGAGACCGCCAAGTCAATGTTCGTCTCCATGGTGGCACATGAGGTCAAGCGCCCACTGGGGGCGGTGGAGGGCTATCTCGATCTCATCCTCAGTGGCATCGCCGGGGAGGATGCGGAGCGAGATCGCGGCCTGATGCAGCGAGCGCTGCTCCGCGCCAGGACGCTTCGCATCCTCGTCTCCGAGCTGATGGCCCTGACCGCAGTCGAGACCGGCAACTTCGTCCTCAAACGGGCGCCCTTGGACGTACGGGAAGTCGTGGCGGAAGCCGTCGAGGTTTGCCGGGAGCGCGCCGAGGAGAAGCACCTCCCGCTCGTGTTGCGCACGGATGAGTCGGTCACCTTCCCGAATGCGTTCGCCGATCGCGGGGCCATGCTGACTGCCTTCACTAACCTGATCGACAACGCCGTGAAGTACACGGTCGGCGAGGGCCGCATCGAGATCGAGGTGGCGCGCGCGGGGAGGTACGTCACGGTCGCAGTGCGCGACACCGGCATCGGCATGACCGAAGACGAGCAGGCGTGCGTCTTCAACGAGTTCTACCGTGCGAACAACCGCCACACGCTCAGCATTCCAGGCACCGGTCTGGGTCTGAGCCTGACCAAGAAGCTGGTGGATCTGCACCACGGGCACCTTGAGGTGGAGAGCACCCCCGGGGTGGGCAGCACGTTCACAGTGCGGCTGCCGCTCTCGGAACAGGAAGCCGTGACGCGGCCGTGACGCCTGCCTTGGCCCGCAGCGAGGTTCTGCAGTGGCTGCGCGAGGAGAACGAGACACGGCTTGACGAGCTGTGGCGACTCGCCGATGACGTGCGCCGGCGCCACGTTGGCGACGAAGTGCACCTGCGCGGGCTCATCGAGCTCTCGAATCACTGCGAACGCCGATGCGCCTACTGCGGTCTTCGGTCGGAGAACCGCAGCTTGCAGCGCTACCGACTGACTCGGGAAGAAGTGCTGGATTCCGTCAGTCAGGCCGTCGCGCTGGGCTACGGTTCCGTGGTGCTGCAGGCCGGCGAGGACTCGGGGATCGCGGCCGAGTGGCTCGCCGACCTCCTCCGCCGCGTCAAGGGCGAGACGCCCCTCGCAGTGACGCTCAGCCTCGGTGAGCGCGCAGACGAAGAGCTGGTCCTCTGGCGCGACGCCGGCGCCGACCGGTACCTGCTGCGGTTCGAGACCTGCGACGAGGCGCTCTACGAGCAGATCCACCCAGCTCGGCCGGACCGACCCGGCGGCCGAAAGGCGATGCTCAAACGGCTCAAAGCCCTCGGCTACGAAACCGGCAGCGGAGTGATGATCGGCATTCCCGGCCAGACTTACGCAGACTTGGCGGATAGTCTCGAGGCGTTCCGCGAGCTGGATTTGGACATGATCGGTGTCGGCCCGTACCTCCCGCATCCGAACACGCCGTTGGGGCGGCAGGTGGAGTCTCTCCAAGCGCCACCCGGCGAGCAGGCGCCCAACACCGAACTGATGGGGTACAAGCTGGTAGCACTGACAAGGATCGTTTGCCCCGACACCAACATCCCCAGCGCCACGGCGCTGGCAACGCTCAACCAACGCGACGGCCGGCAGCTCGGCCTCGCGCGCGGCGTCAACGTCGTGATGCCCAACCTGACCCCACCCAAGTACCGACAGCTCCACGAGATCTACCCGGCCAAGGCGTGCAACTTCGAGACGCCTGGCGCGTTCGACAGCCACCTCCGCCAGTCCCTTGCAGCCATGGGGAGGCGCGTCGGCACCGGCCGAGGCGATTCACCCAAGCGACGCGCGGCACTTGCCGACTGACGCTCCCTCAGGAATGGATCTGCCCCTGTCCGGCTCGTCCGGCAGGGGAACCAGTTTGGAGGCAGGGGGCCGTATGGCTTCCTCACCTCCCCAGATTGATTCACCTGCCGGACGAGCCGGACAGGCGTCTTTGGCATTCGCCCTACCGGGCACGGATGACTCTTGCGTGGTACCGAGATGAGCACACTCCCGCAGATACAGCTCCCGGAGGCCACCGTCGACTTCATCGACGATGGCCACCTGCACAGCCTGCTGGCCGGCTCGCCGCCGGACTCGCACCAGGTCCGTGACGTCATCGCCAAGAGCTTGAGCAAGCAGGCGCTGACCGCTGAGGAAACGGCAACCCTGCTGCGCACTACCGATCCGGAGCTCGTGGACGAGATCTTCGCCACCGCCAGGGAGCTCAAGCGAAACGTCTACGGCAACCGCATCGTGCTGTTCGCGCCACTGTATGTCGGCAACCACTGCCTCAACGACTGCCTCTACTGCGGTTTCCGGCGCGAAAGCACAGAAGTCGTCCGCAGAACGTTGACGCCCGAGGAGATCCGCCAGCAGGTCGTCGCGCTGGAACGCAAGGGGCACAAACGGCTGATCCTTGCCTTCGGCGAGCACCCTCGGTACGATGCCGACTTCCTCGCCGACACTGTCCAAACTGTCTACAGCGCCAAGGAGGGACGCGGCTCGATTCGGCGGGTGAACCTCAACGCAGCCCCACTGGACCACGAGGGCTACCGGAAGGTCAAAGACGCGGGAATCGGCACCTACCAGGTCTTCCAGGAGACATATCACAAGGGAACGTACGCACGCTGCCACCCGGGCAACACCCGGAAGGCCCACTACCTCTGGCGGCTCGACGGGCTGAGCCGGGCGCTGGAGGCCGGGTGCGACGATGTCGGCCTCGGCGCTCTGTTCGGGCTGTACGACTGGCGGTTCGAGGTGCTCGGGCTGGTCTCGCACGCGGTCTACCTGCAGCGCCGGTTCGGCGTCGGCCCACACACCATCAGCTTCCCTCGGCTTCAGCCGGCCTGCGGAGTGCTGCTGGACCAGCAACATCTCGTCAGCGACTACGACTTCAAGCGCCTGGTGGCCATCCTACGCCTGGCCGTCCCCTACACCGGCCTGATTCTGACCGCCCGCGAACGCCCGGAACTCCGGCGCGAGCTGCTGGCCTTTGGCGTCTCCCAGATCGACGCCGGCAGCCGGATTGAGTTGAGGGGCTACACCGAAGCCGGCGATGCTCAAGTGCTTGAGCGGGAGCAGTTCGCGCTGGGCGACATTCGGTCCCTCGACGAGGTCATGCAGGAGCTGCTGCGCGACGAGTACGTCCCAAGCTTCTGCACTTCTTGCTACCGGCTCGGCCGCACCGGCGAGCACTTCATGGAGTTCGCAGTCCCGGGCTTCATCAAGCGCTTCTGCACACCCAACGCCTTGACAACGCTCATGGAGTACCTGGTGGACTACGCGTCTCCCGAGACCCGGGACGCGGGCGCCAAGCTGATCACCAAGGAGCTGGCAGAGCTGCCGGCCGGCACGGTGAAGAGCGAGTTGCAGGACCGCCTGAAGCGCATCCAGCAGACCGACGAACGCGACCTCTACTTCTGACCCCGGCACAGCGACGTGAGCGAACTTCGGGGCTTCTCGGAGTGACCCGCAAATGACCCAGGACACACCCAAAGGCTTGCGACTCCAGATCGGTCTCTTCGGCCGGCGGAACGTGGGCAAGTCAAGCCTGCTGAACGCCGTCACCCGACAGGACGTCTCCATCGTCTCCGAACAAGCGGGCACCACCACCGATCCGGTGGAAAAGCCGATGGAGCTTCTGCCGCTGGGACCCGTGCTGTTCATCGATACCGCGGGTCTCGACGATGCGGGCACGTTGGGCGAACTGCGGATGCAAGAGACGCGCAGCGCCTTCGACCGCACGGACCTGGGCGTGATCGTCACGGATGGCGCGTGGGGCGCGTTCGAGAAGGGGATCGTGGCGGAGCTGCAATCCCGGCAGTGCCCCCTCGTCGTCGTGTTCAACAAGGCCGACCTGGCGCCGCCGCCGGCAGAGGTGCTCGGCGCGCTCGGTGCGCAGCAGCTCCCGACGGTGTCTACGGTCGCGTCGACCGGCGAGGGCGTCGCCGGTTTCCGGCAGGCGCTCCTGGCCAACGCACCCGCCGACTTCGTCAACAACGCACCACTCGTGGGCGACTTGGTCGGCCCGGGCGAGTTGGCCGTGCTGGTGGTGCCTATCGACAAAGAGGCGCCAAAGGGCCGACTGATCCTCCCTCAAGTGCAGGCGATCCGCGACTTGCTGGACACCGACGCCTATTGCCTGGTCGTGAAAGAGCGCGAACTGCGAGACGCCCTCGACCGGCTCAAGCGGCCGCCCAAGCTGGTCGTCACCGATTCGCAGGCATTCCTCAAGGTCGCCGCAGACACCCCCCGCGAGATCCTGCTGACCAGCTTTTCCATTCTCTTCTCGCGCGCCAAAGGCGACCTCCTCCTGCAGACGCAGGGCGCCCTCGCCCTCGACACGCTCCAGCCTGGCGACAACCTCTTAGTCGCCGAAGCCTGCACCCACCACCCTATCGGCGAAGACATCGGTCGAGTCAAGATCCCGCGCTGGCTCACCCAGTACGTCGGCGGCAAGCTCAACTTCAGCACCGTGCAGGGCCACGACTTCCCCGAGGACCTCTCCCCGTACAAGCTCGTCATCCACTGCGGCGCTTGCATGTGGAATCGACGGGAGATGCTGAGTCGCCTCCTTCGCTGCCAAGCGGCCGGAGTCCCCGTCACCAACTACGGTCTGACCATCGCCTACAGCCTGGGCATTTTCGAACGCGCGCTGGAGCCATTCCCGGCAGCGCTGGAGGCCTACCGGAGCCGCGTCACCCGCACTGCCGCCCCGTGAGACTCACACGGCCCCCGCTCCACGCGCTCGTTTGCACTCCCTCAGTGCAGACGCAGCCACTCCCACCGGGGAAGTGAGCACGACGAGTACGACACTCATGCCGATCACCGCCTTCCCAGTACGGTACCGAGCTATACCCGCGAAGGTTGGGAACACACCGAAGTGGAAGTTCGCGGAACTTCCCCGGCAGGCGTGCAGCAGACGTAGGACAGAGGGTATTCTCCCAGACGGAGCCGAAGTCGCACCGGGACTTCGGTGTGTTCCCAACCTTCGCGGGTATAACGACAAGGACAGCTCAGTCCATGTGAAGAATGGGTAAGGCCGTCATGAATTGTGCGCGAAGTTTCCCTGGCCCCGGAGACAGGTGCTGAGCATCCCGGGCTCCTCCGCTGGCCGACCGTGGCTCGCCGGGAGCTGACTCAGCAGGGAGGTCGTTGGCTCATGCCAATCCGCATCCTGATGGTCGACGACGACATTGACTACGTCGAGGTGCTTCGGCAGACGCTCGACTTGGAGGGCATTGCCACAAGGGCCGTCCACACTGGGGCAGACGCGCTAACGGAGGCGCGCTCCTGGCAGCCGGACGTTGTGCTGCTTGACCTCATGCTTCCCGGCATGGACGGGTTTGCCGTCTGCCAAGCGCTCCGCCGCGAGTCGTCTGCGGCGGCGATCATGGTCACTTCCCTCGGGGAGGAGGTGGACCGGATCGTCGGTCTCGAGGTCGGGGCAGACGACTATGTCTGCAAGCCGTTCAACCCGCGCGAGCTGATCGCCCGGATCCGGGCCGTGCTTCGTCGCACCCGACAGGGGCCGGCCGATCAGCGCCACCTCGGTTCCGGCAACCTGCAAGTGGACGGCGCGGCGCGGAGGGCGTTCCTGGACGGCAAGGAGCTCGAACTGCCACTCAGGGAGTTCGAGCTGCTCAGTGCGCTCATGGGCCGCTCGGGGCAGGCGCTCTCTCGCCAACGGCTGTACGAGCTTGTGTGGCACGGCCAACCGGCAGTGGACTCCCGCACCCTTGATGCCCATGTCCGCGCGCTCCGCGAGAAGATCGAGCCGGACCCAGCCGAGCCCACGCGCATTGTGACCCTCCGCGGGTTGGGCTACCGGTTCGACGGGTGAGTAGCCAGGCGCCTGTCCCGCCCCTCTTCCTGAGTCTCCCCCGAACAGAAGAAGGCGCGGTGGCGTATAATACGGAATGGGCAAACAGACCATCCCTTGGGAGGTGCTACCGACATGCCGTTCTCCACACTCGAAGATTTCCACTTTTCCGCCGGTCCCTGGAACATCCACACGGGCGCCGACCCCTTCGGTCCCGAAGTCCGTGACGACCGCGACTTCGCGGCAAAACTGAAGATGCTCAAAGACCTGGGCTTCGACTATGTGCAGTTCCATGATGACGACGTCGTCCCTGACTCCGCCAGCCAGGCCGAGCTGGAGCAGATCGCCGGCGACATGCGGAAGCTGCTCGACTCTGAAGGCATGACCGCCGAGTTCGTGGCGCCGCGGATCTGGGAGGATCCGCGCACCATCGACGGCGCGATTACCTCCAACGACCCCGCCGAACGCGCGTACGGGATTCGCCGCGGCAAGCGCTCGGTAGACATCGCCAACATCCTGGGCTGCGACCGCATCGTGCTCTGGCCGGCCCGCGAGGGCACCTACATCCGAGAAGCGAAAGACGCGGTCGCGGCTTCGCAACAGCTCTGCGACTTCGCCAACGCGCTGCTGGAGTACGACCCGAAGATTCGCCTTCTCGGCGAGATGAAACCCAACGAACCCATGGACCTGATGTACCTGCCGACCACCGGGCACTTTCTCGCGCTGGTCTACAAGACCGTCGACCCCGACCGCGTGGGGGTGCTCATCGAGTCTGCCCACGCCATCCTTGCCGGCCTCGATCCTGCAGATGAGATGGCGTACGCGCTGTGGCACGGCAAGCTGTGGGGCGTGCACCTCAACGACCAGAACGGTCTCAAGTTCGATCAGGACAAGGCCTTCGGCACGGCCAACCTGCGGCGCGCGTTCAATCAGGTCGACGTGCTCGTGCGTAACGGCTACGGCCAGAACGGTGAGATCATCGGTCTCGACGTGAAGGCGATGCGGACGCAGAAGTTCGACCGGGCACACATGCATCTGAAGAACAGCAAGGACGTCTTCCTCGCGTTGGCCGACCTCGCTCTCAGCATCGACCGCTCCGAGTGGCAGGCACTGCGCGACGCCCGCGACTACGAAGGTCTCGACGCCTTCATCATGAAGCAGTTGATGGGGCGAGCATAGCGCAGGGAACTGTCTGTTAGGGATTGCTACGGCCATAGGACCCATGGGTCCCCGGGGTCCTATGGCCGCCAGTGAGGAGACTTGCCGAATGCCCAACCCCGAAGTCGTCCTGACGGGATTCGCCGACGAAGGTTCTGAGAGCAAGCGCGCAGAAGAGCAGTTGACCATGTGCCGGGCGCTGGGGCTCTCGTACTACAGCCTCCGCTTTGTTGATCTCGGCGATGGCGTCAAGAACCTCATGGCACTGACGAAGCCCGAGATCAAGAAGCTGCAGACGCTGCACGAAGCCTTCGAGATGAGCGTATCCTCCATCGGCTCACCCCTCGGGAAGATCAAGCTGGTCGACAAGGACGACGGCACCCACAACGTGTACGCTGACTTCGGCAAGTACCTGAAGAACGACGTGCCCAAAGCTGTCGAACTGGCGCAGACCTTTGGCTGCAAGCTAATCCGCGGCTTCTCGTTCTACCCGCCCAAGGAAGACGACCCCTGGGCGTACGTCGATCAGGCTGCTGACTACCTGTCCGCAATCGTCGACGTGTGTTCGACGGCCGGCGTGTTCTTCGGACTGGAAGTCGAGGCGAACTTGGTGGGACGCAACGGCGAGCTGTTGGCGGCGCTCCACAAGCGAGTCGCCAGCGACCAGATGTACCTCATCTTCGACGGTGCGAACATTACGTGTCAAGGAGCGACCTCCGACCAGGTGTTTGCCGAGTACCGCCACATGAAGCGGGGCACCGGCTGGATGCACGTCAAAGACTACAAGACCCCGCCGAACGCCCAGTGGCTTGGATACGTGGACGAAGCGATGCTCCGCAACTTCGTGCCCGTCGGTCTCGGCGACTCCGGCTACGAGCGCATCCTCCGCGACTTCAAAGACCGACTGCCCGCGTTGACCCGGCAGTTGCGGCGGCAAGGCGTGCCCGGTGTGTTCCTCGACCTCGAACCCCATCTCAAGGGCGGCGGCCAGTTCGGCGGGTTCAGCGGCCCGGACGGATTCGGCGTCGCCCTGCGCGCACTGACGCAGACGCTCGACTACGTCGGCATCGACTATCGCCTCACCGAATACGGTGCGTTGCGCAAATCCGGTTTATCCGGATAATGCGTACTTCGTGAGTTTACCGCTTCTGGCTACCGGCAGGTTCAGACCGTTGACTTCTCCAGACGTTTCGGCTACTCTCTCGGGTGCCGGACGGAGGATAGGGCAACGCTGGAGAGCGACCTGAGCGCCGTT
>Ga0210044_10006000_pt1 | contig 16170 bp, 14 predicted proteins | sample CryGey13umfilter_2_FD_183959 | JGI IMG/M metagenome (GOLD analysis project Ga0210044, IMG submission 183959) | Groundwater microbial communities from aquifer in Utah, USA - Crystal Geyser 4/9/14 3 um filter (SPAdes) (version 2) | ecosystem: Environmental > Aquatic > Deep subsurface >...
TTTTTTGTCCTCATGAAAAGATGAAAAGAAAAACAGGAGTAATGGCGATGGAACTTTTTAAAAAAATTATTGACGAGTGTGCGAATATGGGGATTGGTTACGTCACAATTTATGGTTTTGGAGAACCGTTTTTGGACAGGTTTTTCATTGAAAGAATTAAATATGCCAAAAGCAAAGGGATTCAGAGATTGACCACAAATACCAATGCCGCTTTTATGACCAAAGAAAAAGCCAAAGAAATTATTAAGGCCGGTTTGGATGAAATTTATATTTCCTTTGATGCGGCGACCAAAGAAACATATAAAAAGATCAGGCAAAATTTAAATTTTGATGAAGTAACCAAAAATATTACTAATTTGATAGAAGAGAAAAAGAAACTTCAATCCAAGAAACCGTTAATTTATTTGAGTTTTGTTGAGAACGGAATTAATTGTCACGAAACCGAACTTTATAAGAGGAAATGGAGAAAATTGGTGAATGGGATTTCGTTTTCCGCTGTTCATAATTGGACTGGAGAAGTAAATTTTGGCAAAGTTGAACCAACGGCCCTAAAAGATCCCTGCAGGCTTTTGTGGACAGATATGGTGGTTAGTTTTGACGGCAGGATACCGTTGTGTTGCAACGACTATGAAAATAAGGTTGTTTTGGGAGACATTAACCGCCAGTCAATTGGAGAGATTTGGGGAGGAGAAAAGTTAAAAAAAATCAGACAAAAACATCAAAAAGGAGAATTTAAGGATATAGCAATTTGCTCTTCCTGCCAGTATAATTATCATCACAAATCTCCGTGGTGGATAGGAAAATAAGCATAATATGGCACAAGTTGTTTTAATTCATTCTCCTGTAGATTTTTATGACAAAACTCGGGTAAATGCGGATCAAACCTCAAGCCCGCCAATGGGACTTTTATACATTGCTGCTTACTTAGAAAAAAACGGAATATCAGTAAGACTTGTCGATCCTCAACCGGAGAAGTTAAATCTGAAGCAAATCTTAAATGAAATTAAAAAAGAGGAGCCATTAGCTGTTGGGATTTCTTCAATGACTCCCGGGATTAGGGCTGCCTTGATTTTAGCTAAGGAAATCCGTAAAAAGTTTGGAAAAAGACCCTTTATTGGTATTGGTGGGGTTCATCCAAGTGTGGATCCAACTTTCATTAACCGGTACCCGATTTTTGATTTTCAAGTTGTGGGTGAAGGTGAAATTATTTTTTGTAAGATAATTAGGAGCATTATTGCCGGAAAAATTCCACGGAAATCTAACTTAGGTGAAATCGTAGAGGACCTAGACAGCCTTCCTTTTCCTGCTCGTCATTTGTTAAAAGGGGATTATTTTTGCCCTCATGATGCTAAAAAACTGAAGTTGCCCGAAGCAACGATCATTGCCTCTCGAGGATGCCCATTTAAATGCATTTTCTGTTCTAAACCGGCGCACCGAAACGGTTACCGTTTCCGTTCCGCCCAAAACATAGTTGACGAAATGGAGTCAGTTTATAATGACTGTGGCGGAAAATATAATTTTGTTGACGATACAATGGGGGCAAATCCCCAAAAAGCGATAGAATTTTGCAACGAGATTATTTCTCGAGATTTAAAAGTTAAATTTGCCACTTCTATTCGAGCAAGCGATGTTAGCGAAAAACTTTTGGAAAAATTTGCTCAAGCCGGGTGTAGAGAAATATTTATTGGTGTTGAATCGGGCAGTAATAGAATAAGGAACGAAATAATAAAGAAATATGCTCCGGAAAAAAAAATATATGAGGCCGTCAAACTTTGTCGAAAATTGGGTATCCAATCAAATTTTTATTTAATGTTAGGTTTTCCAACAGAAACAAAAGAAGATATTAAAGATACCCTTGAAATTGGAATAAAGACTAAAGTCGATTTAATTGGAATACATATTACACAGATAATTCCAGGTTCGCCTTTATATGATTTGGCAATTAAAGAAGGTAAAATCTCTGAACAAACAGTGGATAAATATATCCTTGGAGAGATGGGGACTGATTTCTTTAAAGTCTTTCCTAAATATATTCCTGATGGGATGACATTAGATGATCTTGAACAGGCGAGGAAAATAGCCTATCGGAAGTTCTTTATAAATCCCGGGTGGATTTTCAGACGGGTTAAGTCATATTTCAGACATCCGGACCGATTGGTGAGAGATATCTCTTTAATTAAACTTGGGATATATGTTCTTATTCACGGTTACACAAAATCAGCTCCTTCGTAAAGTTTCGCTAGGTTTAAAGATGGAATGCAAGTTGTGTTCAAGTAAAAAAATTCGGCCGCTTTTTGTTGCAGGAGATACTCATGGGAGGAAAGAGTTAAGCACCTCTCAATTTATAATTTATGAATGCAGTAAATGTAATGTAACTTATACAGATATTGATATTAATAAATATTATTACAAGCAATATTATTTAAAAGACTATTATATCGAAGAAACAAAAAACCCTTTTTTGAAAGCAGTATCAAATTTAATTTTTAGATTGAGTCTTGGTCGTCAGTTGAAACTGATAAAAAAATTTAAACCTAAAGGAAACAAGATTTTGGAAATTGGTTGTGCAAAAGGAGATGTTCTTAATACGCTACCGGATATTTATGAAAAATATGGAGTTGAAATAAATAAAGATGCCGTGAGGTATATCAAAGAACATTATCCGGATATAAAAATCTACGGCCGAAAAATAGATGACCCACGATTTAAATGTACTACAAAGTTTGACGTCATCATTATGTGGCAAGTATTGGAGCATATTGATGATCCACACTCTTTTTTTAAGAGTATTATTAAATTGCTTGCGGATGACGGTGTAATAATTTTTGAGGTTCCCAATAGGGATAGTTTGGGTTTCAATTTTACCAAATCTTGTTGGTTTCACCTTGATGCCCCCCGGCACTTATTTTTCTATAATTACCGTTGTCTTGATAAAGTGTTAAAAAAATACGGTCTTAAGATAAATTGTTATCTTGGAGACCCGATTGATTATTTTCAGGATTTATCGATGAGTTTATTTAAGAAATTTGGGTCCGATAATTTTTTTTCTAAACTTTTTTCTTTTATTTTTGTGATTCCCTCGGCAATTTTATTGAGGTTATTATTTTCTTTATTTTATCCGAAGATAGCCGAAGTTAATACTTATGTTGTGAGGCGCATGAAATGAAAGATTTTACCTTTAGAGTTGAAGAATTGATAGATAAATATATAAAAAAAGACAGCTTGGTTTTGGATGTAGGTTGCGGAACAGGCGTTCATACTTCAATATTGAAGCAAAAGACTAAACGAATCACGGGGTTAGATTTAAAAAATTTTGTGAAGAAGAAATTTAAGTCCGATTTTAAATTTATTTTAGGTGACGGAACAAAAATACCGTTTAAAGATAAGCATTTTGATTTTGTTACCTGTTGGGATGTAATAGAACATGTCGAGAAAGACGAAGTTTTTTTAAGAGAAATCCATCGGGTTTTAAAGCTGGGCGGCTTGTTGTTAATAAGTACGCCAAACAAAGATAGGTTGTCAAACAGGATTATTTCGATTTTTAAAGAAATTAAGTATCCTTATTATCTGGGCACAAATTTGGATTGGGAAGGTGATGTTTGGCATATCCGTGAATACAGGGAAGAGGAATTAGAAAAATTGGCGACTAAAATTGGCTTTGAAGTTGTTATGAAAGAAGGAATTTATTTGGGTTTCTATGGATTTGTAAGGTTGGGCATTTACAAAGTTCCTAAGATTTTGCATGGTTTAACCCAGCATATTTTTATGGTATTGTCAAAAAAGTGAGAAATGAAAGAAATATTAAAAAAAAGTAATTTTATTTACCTTTTCACAATATTGGTTTTCGGATTAATTTTATTTACCTGGTTTAGGAAAGATCTTGTTTTAAGCGGGGGTGATTTTGTTTTTACTTTTTCACCTAAAACTTCAATTTCAATTTTTTATTCAGTTTGGAGTAATAATGTTTCTCTTGGGGGAGTAAATACTCAGTCAATTGCTCAGTTGCCTTATCAGTTCTTTTATTTATTGGCTTCTTGGTTACATATTCCTTTATGGTTGGCACAACAACTGTTTTTTTATTTTCTGTTCGTTATGGGCGGTATTGGAACATATCTTTTGGTAAAAAAATTATTAGGATTGAAAAATATTTTTTGTTTATGGGCCGCTTTGTTTTATATGTTTAATCCGTTTTCTTTAGTTTTTGTTTGGGGGATAAACGGCCTATTGCTTTTTGCATATGCTTCTTATCCTTTGTTGTTTTATTTATTTGCCAGAGGACTGGAGGAAAGAAAAACAAAAAATATTTTGCACTTTTGTCTTATTAGTTTTTTATTTTCCGCTTTTTACGGAAATTTTAGCTACGTTGTTGTTCTTTGGTTTCTTTTTTTTAGTTTCCTCATCTTTGAAGTTTTGACGGATAAAGAAAATCGTCCTGCCAAAATAAAGTTTTTTTTAGGCCTGATGCTTTCTTGGCTCTTGGTTAATTCCTTTTGGCTAACTCCTTATGTTTACGGTCTTAAAAGATTGAGTACTGATGCGTCCTATATGGATTCAGGGGAAATTTTAAAAGGCGCTTCTTCAAAGGCTAGTCCTTACAATGCATTTCGTTTGATGGGTTACCCGGTTTTTTTTGAAAAATTCATGGGTGTTGACGATTTTTATAATTACGCTTCTGCTTATCAAAAACCATTTTTTGTCATGCTTTCTTTCTTAATACCCTTGCTGTGCTTCTTAACTTTTTTGACAAGGGGTTTTAAGCAAAGTAAAATCATCAAATATTTTACCTGGCTTTTTTTCTTTTCTCTTTTTGTTTACAAAGGTGCACAACCGCCTTTTGGAAGTATTTATTTATGGTTAGTAAGAAAAATTCCATTAATGGTGTCGTTTAGAAACCCCTTGGATAAGGTTGGCCCTCTTTTAGTAATTTCCACTACTGTTTTGATAACTTTTTTCTTTTCTACGATTGAAAACATTTTCAAGAGAAAAGTATTATTTTATATACTTCTCGCCATCTTGTCTTTTGGGCTTTTGGGCTTTTTGGTGTTTCCCTTTTGGACAGGGCAGGTTTTTAATTCGAAGGGTAAAGTCCGGCCGGCGCCTTTGGCCCAAATGCCGAATTATTATTTTGAGCTGGCGGATTGGTTACAGAAACAAGAGGGTGAATTTCGGATTCTTGCTATTCCGATGAACAACATGTTTGGGGTCCCGTACGATTGGGAGTATGGGCATGGAGGGTCTGACCCATTAGTTGTTGTTTTGCCAAAACCGTTAGTTTCTTTTGATAGAAAATTGGTTGAGATAGCGGGGAATTGTTTAATGAAAACCCCAATAAATATAGTTGACGGTACTGATGAAGGCTGTCTCGCTTCAATTCTGAGACTGCTGAATGTTAAATACTTATTGGTTCACTATGATATTCAGGATAAATATTTTAACATTAGTACCGGGCTTGATCTAATGAGAGGCAGACTTAAACTTGGTTATTATCAGGGCATCAGTTTTGAAAAATCTTTTGGTCGTGTTGATATCTATCGTTTGGCCGATAAAGAGTATTTGCCAAGGTTTTATTTTCCGCAAAATGTTTCTTATTTGAAGGCGACTGGAGATTACTGGATGGAAGCGCTTAAAATAAAAATCCCGGCGGAGGCATTTTTTACGGTTCCTTCCTTTCCGGTTGAAAACAGTGATTATATTGCGGATTATGTTTGCGGGCAAAGAAAATGTGATTATAAGGTGGTCATCAATGATCAATTGGGTAAGACGGTTCAGTTATTTTCCATTGGTATTGAAGGTGAAAAACCCAAAATGATGATAAAAAACCAGGGACCCGGAAAATTTTTACTTTCGGTGGAAAATTTAAGCTCTCCGCAATTTTTAGTTTTCAGTGAAAACTATGATGCCCAATGGGAAGCTTTTAGCAATGGAAAAAAATTAAGACACGTGATGGTTAATTATTTTGCCAACGCTTGGCTGGTTGAACCAACTGGTGATAAAAAGACGGTTTTGATTAAAGTGAGGTATCGGTCACAAAGCTATTTTTGGACAGGACTGATAGTTTCCACTTTCGGGTATCTTTTCTTATTATTAAGAAGCCTTAAAGAAGCAAGAAATGGAAGAGTTAATAAAGGAGATTGATATTATTGCCAATACAATGGTGGAGCCGGGGTTAAGCGGGGGCAACAGAATTTTTATTGAATTGGCAAAGCGACTAGCGGAAACGGGTGTCGTAGTAAACGTCTTTACATCTACGGAAGGGAAAAAAATTTGTGAGAAAAACGGTTTAAAAAAAGCAAATTATTTTGTTTGGCAGATCCCGAAATTTTTTTTGAAAAAAGTTGAAAAACTGACCCGGTTTGAAATTTTTCTTTTGTATCTGATTGGACTTGGCCGCGGTCTTTTAAACTATCGTCATTTTTTAAAAGGCAAGATTGGGAAGCGAATTATTTGGACAACTTCTGATTATTGGCCTGACTCGCTAATCGGGATTACCGCTAAGTTTATTAATCGGGGCAATTTTTGGATTGGCTCGCTTTTTTTGTTTGCCCCCAATCCTCTTGTTGGTTTTAGGGAAAAAGGCAAACTTACTTTTCCTTCTTTAAAAAATAGTCTTTTTTATTTAACCCAACAACCGATTCTTAATATTACTAAACGTTTGGCGGATTTAATTTTTGTGACCAGCCATCCGGACAAAGACAAGTTTATCCAAGCCGGTAAAGATCCCCGGAAGATAATCGTTGTCCGCGGGGGAGTTGATACCCGTTGGGCTGACCGGTATTTGGCGGGCAGCCAAAATGAAGAAAAGGAATACGAAGCTTGCTTTGTCGGCAGGTTCCATCCGCAAAAGGGAGTTTTGGAATTAATTGATATTTGGAATGAAGTTTGTAAATTTGACAAAAAAGCGAAGCTGGTTATGATCGGTGATGGTGAACTAAAAGAGGCGGTTAATAAAAAAATTCAAGAGAAAGGTTTGGAGAAAAACATTATTTTGAAAGGCTTTTTAGGGGACGGGGAGGATAAGTTTGCTATTTTTAAAAAGAGTCGGATTGTGCTTCATCCTGCCGTTTATGACAGCGGCGGAATGGCGGCGGCGGAAGCAATGGCTTGGGGTCTTCCCGGGGTGAGTTTTGATCTTAAAGCGTTGAAAAGTTATTACCCTTATGGAATGCTCAAAGCAAAACTGGGAGACAATCAAGATTTCGCCGGATTAATTTTAAAACTATTACACGACAAAAGATTATATTATAATACTTCCACTAAGGCGAGGGAATTAATCCTTCAGGAATGGAGTTGGACAAAAAAGGTGGCTACTGTTTATAAGATGATCTTTGGAGAGGAATAAGACTAAAGAAAAATAAATTAGCCAAAGAAAGGAAAATCTAATGGCAAAAATAGGGGTAATGGTTGGACAGGTTCTTCGAATGACCGGAGTAGGGATTATCGCAATAGAACAAGTTAGGAATCTAAATAAGTTAGGCTATGACGCAGAATTAATAATTCTTAAACGTACTAAATATCCGGTTGATGAGTACATTAAAGATATCCCGGTCAGATATATCTCAGATGAGATGAATTTTTTCGAGAGGATCTCTTTTAGAATTCCTTTTTTTTCTTTTTTCTCTCTTCTTTACTTAACTTATCCGTTCTATGTCCATAGGTATATAAAAAAAGAACAGTATTCGGTGATTGTTAGCCATGAAACATACACTTGCTTTGTGGCAATAGCAATAAAAAGAAAAGTTGGTATTCCTTTTTTGGCTATGGTTTATGACCCCATTTCCTATATTCTTCCGAGAGTTTATTCTAAAAGATTTTTGCACTTTTTCTTTCCACTATTAATCCCTATCGCAAAAAGTAAAGACAAGGCAATATTAAACAAATCAGCAGGGGCGGTAACTTGCTCCGGAATGCATGAGAAAATGATTCATGATCTTTCTCCTAAGACAAGATGTTTTAGAATTTATCCAGGTTGTTATCCTAAGAAAAAGATAGCGAGGCAAGGGAGAGATATAATTATTTCATTGACAAAATGGGATATTGGTAAAAATCCGAAATTCATTGTAGATGTATTGTCAAGAATTAAAAACAAAGAAATAAAATGGGTGGTTGCCGGTAATTGGCTTCAGGAAGAAGTTAAAAGAGGGTTTATTTCGTATGCCAAAGAAAAAGGAGTTCTTGACAGAATTAATATTGTCGGAAGGATTAGTGAAAAAGAAAAAGAGGCTCTTTTGTCCCGAGCAAAAGTTTTAGTCCATCCGATTATTGAAGCCTTTGGGATGTTTGGGTTGGAAGCGGCTGGTTGCGGATGTCCGGTTATTGTTCCGAAAGGTTCGGGGGTTTCTGAACTTTTTATTCATGGGGTTGACGGTTTTTTCCCGAAAGAAGGAGATATAGAGAGTTTTGTTAAATATGTCGATTTATTGTTGGGTGATGAGAAAAAATCTTATGGAATAAGTAAAGCAGCTTGGTTAATTGCCAAAAAGAATGCTTGGAAAGATAATGCTTTAGACTTGATAAAAGTATTATCTAAAACTGTCGGTTCTGCTGTCCTTCTGAAAAAAAGTAACCAGAAAAACCGAAGACTTAAAAATTTATGAACTCACTTTTTTTCTGCTTTACTAACTTCAATTAAAAAAGAAGTGCAAAAAATAATATTCAATAAAGGAAGACTTTTTATTAACCTACAAATTCTAAAATCGTAAAAATCGTTGAAAATCTTGATAAAGTTTTTAACTTTAGGGCTTAAGTCTGAATTATTTTTTATTTGTTCGTAAAAGAAGCCCTTTCCTTCCTCGAGGTATATCTTATAAGATATACCATAGTTTTTAAATAATTTTTTCAGAGAAAAAAAAGATTGTTCATTGATGTGGTACTTTCTGCTTTTCCACTGTTTATTCCCCAAGAATAATTTAGTTATACTTAAAAGTAAATCCATTAATAATTTATTCGGACTAGTGGAAATAATGAGTATTCCTTCTGGCTTAAGAACTCTTAGTATTTCATTTAGAACTTGCGAGGTTTCTTTTGTATTTAAATGTTCTATAACCTCAAGTAAAAAAATTTTATCAAACGAGCCGTCTTTGTACTTTAACGTTTTTGCATCCATAATTTGGGCGGTGATTCTATTTTTAAAGAGAGGATAATGTTTAATTTTAGATTTGGTTAGAGCCACCGCCGCCGGTGAATAATCTATCGTTGTCACTTTGGCGCCTTTGCTTGCGCAAAGAATGCTTATTTCCCCTCTGCCTCCGCCGACATCCAGTACATTTTCACCGCTTTTGACTTGTGCCAAATTAACTGCCTGATAGAACCGTTTACTGAAAGTTCCCTTGGTATAATCATCGCCTCCGCCGCAAACTTCCATAAGATAGTTAGTATCATAATCTTCGCTAAAAGCTTTTGTCTTTGGCATTTCCCTTTTAATTTAATTGTTACAATAATTTAATTATGTTAACATACTTTTATTATGAATAAAAATAGCGATAAATTATTAGGTTTTGAAGGGTCAGTCAAAAAAAATGGTTTAAAGCGTTCGGAAGAGGGGTATGATAAATGGCATTCAGATATCGGTTTTGAGGAAGAAAGTGAATATTATCAAATGTTGGGAACACTGTTGAAAGGAACAAAATCTGTTGATATCGGTTGCGGTTCTGGTTTTATCGAAATTTTTTCTCCGGAAACTATAGCTGTAGATTTCTCGGAAGAGGCCTTAAAAATTGCCAAAAAAAACGGCGCCAAACATTTAGTTAAAGCAACGGCAGAAAAGCTTCCTTTTAAAAATAACGAATTTGAAATTTCTCTTAGCAATGGAGTTTTAGAGCATTGCTATGACCAGGAAAAAGCAATTTCGGAAATGGTCAGAATTTCCAGAATTCAAATTTTAATTGTTCATGCTAAACTTCCTTATGGGCTGGAAAATATTCGCAAACTAATTGGATTAATTTTTGGTTTAAAAGACCAACCGATTGAAAATCCTCTTACGATGGGAGAAGTTGAAGGTATGCTGAAGAAGAATGGCAGTCGAGTTCTTGTCAGAGGAGTTTGGAATTATATTGACTTACGTTGGCTTTGGCGAAAATTGCCTTATGGTATAGTAAAAACTCCTTCGCACCACTTTATAATCGCCGTCAAAACGGCGAATTTAGAAAGAAAGTTTTTAGGAGATTGACTATGAATTTTAGAGAATCGTTTTATGATCTTCTTTTCTATAATCCTTTTTTTAAACGCTTGGCTATTTCTTTTTTAAATTCGCCCTTGATTGGCAACAATTTTCTATATCAGTATTTCAACAATAAAAATATTAAGCGAGTAATGGATAAGTATAAAAAGGCGCCAAGTTTAGTGGTGATTGAAAACACTAATTTATGCAACTCTCATTGTTCAATGTGTCCCCATGATGTTATGAAGAGAAAGCAGGGGGTGATGGCAATGAATTTATTTAAAAAAATTATTGACGACTGTGCCGAAATTGGGGTTGACCATATTACTCTTCATAATTTTGGGGAACCTTTGATTGATAAAGACTTTGTCAGCCGGGTTAAATATGCCAAGTCAAAAGGCATCTCGTATGTTGGTACGAGTACCAACGGAGCACTTTTAACGACGGCCATTTCAAAACAAATTATTGAGTCGGGCTTAGACGCCATCAATTTTAGTTTAGATGCTTTTAGTAAAGAAGCCTATCAAAAAATAAGAGTCGGTTTGCCTTATGAAAAAGTTATGAAGAACGTTAAAGAGTTTATTGACATCCGGCGCAATCTTGGAGTCCGCAAACCAAAAATTATTGTTGACATGATTGAGACAAAATTTAACCAGAACGAAAGGGCAAATTTCATTGCCGAGTGGCAAAATAGTGTTGATAAGGTTAATATCACCACTCTTCATAGTTGGGGAGGATCTTTCAAAGACAGGGCCGGTAAGGGAGATTTACATTCAAGCCTGAATAAAATAAAAAGAGAACCCTGTCGCTTTTTATGGACCGATATGGTTATTTTATGGAATGGCCAAATTTCTGCCTGCTGCCAGGATTATGACGGAAGGTTGATTGTTGGTGACCTTACTAAAAATTCTTTGTCGGAAATTTGGCGGGGTAAAATACTTGAAACCTTGCGAAAGTCTCATTTAAAAGGGGACTATTCTCAAGTTTCAGTATGCAATCTGTGTGATTACCGCTCTGTTTGGTGGCTTTTTAATTGACCGAATTAATATATTTATATTATCATGCAGTAGCCGAGCAAACGGCTGAAAATTTAAGTTAATTAGCTTAGAAGTTTAAAGATGTCAGTATCGATTGTGATGCCAAGTTATAACGAAGGGGAAATTATCGGAACGGTTATAGAAACATATTATCGCGATGTTGTTTCTAAGATTAAAAATTCTGAAATTATTGTAGTTGACGGGGGGAGCAAAGATAACTCTCTTGAAGTTTTAGAAAAATTGAGGAGAAAAATCCCGTGTTTAAGGATTTTATCTGTTCCTGGAAAAAGCAATCACGGGAAAGCAATAAGAATGGGTTATAAAGCGGCTGGAAAGGAATTTATTTTTCAAGTTGATAGCGATAATCAATTTGACGCCAATGATTTTTGGGAATTGTATAAATTTAAAGATAATTATGATTTTATATTAGGTTACCGCAGGGAGAGACACGACACCTTTTCCCGATTGATTTTAACCAAAATTGTCCGCGTCATTAATTTGATAATTTTCGGTGTTTGGATTAAGGACGCCAATTGTCCTTTTCGTTTGATCAGAAAGAAAGTATTAAAAGACTTTCTTAAATTAATTGACAAAGAAACATTAGCCCCCAATATAATGATTTCGATTTTAGCGAAGAAGAAGGTTAGAATGAAAGAAGTCCCCGTTACCCATTACGAAAGAAAGACGGGTAAGGTATCGATTGTAAGTTTTAAGCTTATTAAATTCTCTTTAAACGGGCTAAGGCAACTTTTAAAATTAAGGCTCAATTTGTCATGAGGCTTCAAAACTTTTCGAAAAAAAAGTTTCCGAGAGTTACAGTAATTGTTATGAATTATAATGGAATAAAATTTTTGAATGGATGTTTTTCTTCATTAAGCCGATTGAATTATCCAAACATTGATGTGATTATGGTAGATGCCAGTTCCACTGACGGTAGTGCCACTTTCGTTTCAAAAAAGTTTCCCAGTGTTAAAATTTTAAGTTTTGACAGCAGTTTAGGAGTGCCTATTTGTTTTAATAAAGCGGCCGAGGAAGTCAAGACCGATTTGTTGGTAAAAGCTGATAATGATGTCATTTTTGATAAAAACTGGCTAAAGGAAATGGTGGAAACAATCGAGTCAGATCCGAAGATAGGAGTAGTCGGTTCAATGATATTAAATTACGACGGGAAGTCCATTCAGGAGTTTGGATCTGTCATAGACAGGATGGGCTATATGACTGGTTGCATTGCACTGGAGGGTGACCCTGGGAAGTTACCTAAAATACTCGAAGTATTTTACGTTTCAGGATGTTCGATGCTCTTCAGAAGAAAAATTTTTGACAAGGCGGGGATGTTTGATGAAAAATTTTTTATCTATAAAGACGATCTTGATCTATGCTGGCGAATGAAACTTTTAGGCTATAAAACGGTCACCAATCTAAAGTCAGTAATTTGCCACGCATCCGGAGTTACTCAAGGTGGAAGCGCAACGGCAATAGAAGTTAAACCGCCAAGTACAACCGGTCGAAGAAGGTATCTTGGTGAAAAAAACACCCTAAGGATGTTGCTCAAAAACTATTCCGGTTTCAGTTTATTAAAAATTTTACCTTTTTATTTTTTACAGCTTTTATCGGAATCCATTTTTTTTGCTTTCTTAGGACAATTTAAATTAGCTAAGGCTTATTTTAACGCCATCCTATGGAACATTCAAAATTTGCAGGACACTTTAAAAGAACGCCGAAAAGTTCAGGCAATAAGAGCGGTTTCGGACAGGACTATTATGCAGCGGATGATCAAAGGAAGTTCCAGACTTCGCTTTTTCTTTAAGACTTTTAAGATTCCTCAATTTGATTAGAAAGCCAGAAAATGACAAAAACAAAAAAAAATAATAAAGATTGGTCTGTTTTGCTAATTAATCCTCCCGTTTTACTTCCCAAAAACAGTTCGGGAGTAGATTTATATCAACCTTTGGGATTAGCCTACACGGCGGCGGTTTTACGGGATAAGCATTACCCGGTTAAGATTATTGATGCCGCGGCTGAGGGGTGGACAAATATTCAGCCATTTGACGATAAAAGAGATTTTAACGGTTTAAATTATGAACAAATCGCCGACTATATCAAAAAATTTCAGCCGAAAGTGGTAGGAATCAGTATAACGTTCACGGTACAAAAGGACTCGGCTTTTAGGGTAGCTTCAATAGTTAAAAAGATTGATAAAAATATAATAGTAATTGTTGGCGGGCCGCATGTGACAGTCCGGGCAGAAGAGTGTCTCAAAGACACAGCGATTGATTTTGCGGTCATTGGAGAGGGGGAATTGACAGTTGTGGAACTACTGGAAAAATTATCGAGGAATGTTTCCGCCAAAGAGTTGAAAGAAGTTTTAGGGATTGCCTTTAAAGATAAAGGCAAAATGATTATCAATACCAGTCGTCCTTATATTACCAATCTTGACAGCTTGCCTTTTCCCGCCAGAGATTTACTGCCAATGGCAATATATTTTGAGGCCGCTAAGTTAAAAAGGGCCAATCGCGATTTAAATAAACCATGGGCCAGCGTTATTACCAGTAGAGGCTGTCCTTTTAATTGTGTTTTCTGCTCGATTCACCTGAGTATGGGTAGAAAATGGCGAGGGAGATCGCCGGAAAATATTGTTGAAGAGTTAAAGTTGCTGATCAAGGATTTTGGCATAAAACAAATTGATTTTGAAGACGATAATATTAGTTGTGATAGAAAACGAATGGAAGAAATGTGTAATTTAATTATTAAAAATAATCTTAAGATTGAGTGGTTTGCTCCTAATGGGATTAGAGCAGATACCCTGGATGGATTGCTGCTTAGGAAAATGAAGGCTTCCGGTTGCCGGGAATTGTGGTTTGCTCCGGAGTCCGGATCGCAAAGAGTCGTCGATGAGGTTATTGGCAAAAAAATGGATTTGCACTATGTGGAAAAAATGGTTGTTGAGTGTAAAGAGGTTGGTATTAGCAGTAATTGTTTCTTTGTAATCGGCCTGCCTGGGGAAACCAAAAAAGAAATCGGTCAGACCGTTTCTTTTGCCCAAAAACTGGGGCGGTTGGGAGCGGATAATTGCCTTTTTTCCATTGCTACACCCTTGTACGGAACCAGACTTTACGACGAAGTAGTCAAGAAAAAGTATTTCAAAAAAAATGACGATTGGGAATTGAGATATGATATACCAACTATAGAGACCCCTGAATTTTCCTCCGAATGGCTAATAAGTTTGAGGAATCGTGCCCTAAGAGAAAACAGAGAGCTTTATCTTAAAAATTCGCTTAAAAAACTGTTATATTATTTAGAAACCAACCCTGTTTTGGCAGTTGAACATTTTGCAAATATGGCAAAAACAGGATTTAAATTCGCGAACCGCACGTATCTAACAATTTTTAAGAAAGTTATAAAATAGTAAAAATGATAGAAAAAATCAAAAAAATTTATTTCAACATATTTCGCGGCCTTCATACATTTGTCTCATATTGGAGTAAATATGAAATTCATCCAAAACCAAGCGTTATGTATGCGGAACTAACTTATAGATGTACCTGTAAATGTGGTTTTTGTGAAAGGTGGAAAGTTGGACCAAAAATGAGTAAGAACGAGCTTACTACAAACGAATGGAAAACAATTTTGACCGATGCTTATAGGATTGGGGTAAGATATGTTGGTTTTACTGGAGGTGAGGCTTTTTTAAGAAAAGATATTTTTGAACTTGGAAAATTTGCCAAAGATTTAGGCTTGAATATTACAGTCGCGAGTAATGGGACATTAATTAACGAAAAAAACGTAAAAAGAATTGCCGATACATTTGATTCTGTTACAATTTCAATGGACGGAATAGAAAGAGGAACTCACGATTTGATTCGAGGAGTGAAGGGAGTTTACGACTCCGCCACAAAGGCACTAGCTTTATTAAAAGAACAAGGCGTACCGTTGGCCGTAAATATGGTAATAACAGCTAGTAATTATTCCGAGATTGATAAATACATTGATTTTTTTGGGAAAAGGAACATTCCCATTCAACTTACGCCTGTTCATAATTACGAAACCAGTTTTCTTAAAGTTAAAGAAGAATTAAGAGACATCAATCCGGGTGAATTTAGAAAAGTTTGGAATAATTTATCAAAGAAACACCATTTTTTAAACAATTTTTTTTATAGCGAAGTTCCCACCTTTTTTGAAAATCCCAAGAAACTTCTCAATAAATATACATGTTTTGCCGGTTCAGTTATGTTTTTTTTAAATCCTTACGGGGAGGTATTCCCTTGCGAGTTTAATAGAGTTAGTATGGGCAGTCTTCGTAACGAACCATTAAAAAAAATATGGGAAAAGGCAAAAAAATTGAGGAAAAACATTTCTTCTTCAAAGAGGTCTTGCATTTGTTGGACGCACTGCGTTGTTCCGCTAAATAATAATTTGTCACGATATATATGTTGGGGGACTAACCATTTATGAAAAATTCTTCACATAAACCAACATGGTATTTGTATGACACCCCGCCAAATCAAGATATTTGTTCCATGGTGCAACCGAACAAGAGGGTTTTGGATATTGGTTGCGCAACAGGAAGAATTGCCGAGTTGTTGAAAAAAGAAAAAAACTGTTTTGTGGTGGGGATTGAAGTTAATAAAGAGATGGCTGAAATTGCGAAAAAAAGGTGTAATAAAGTAATAATCGAAAACGCCGAGACAGTAAAAAAAATAGATTTCCCGAAGGGTTATTTCGATATTATAATTTTTGCCGACGTTCTTGAACATTGCAGTAACCCCGGAGAAATTTTGACAAACTTAAGGGGATATTTATCAGATGAGGGTTATATTTTGATTTCCGTTCCCAATGTGGCAAATTGGGAAATCAGATTGAAATTATTGATGGGCAAGTTTGACTATAAAGGTGGAACGATACTGGACACCGGCCATTTAAAATTTTTTACTTTATCTTCAATAACACGATTAATTGAACAGTCGGGATACCGGGTAA
>Ga0210044_10006002_pt1 | contig 16169 bp, 12 predicted proteins | sample CryGey13umfilter_2_FD_183959 | JGI IMG/M metagenome (GOLD analysis project Ga0210044, IMG submission 183959) | Groundwater microbial communities from aquifer in Utah, USA - Crystal Geyser 4/9/14 3 um filter (SPAdes) (version 2) | ecosystem: Environmental > Aquatic > Deep subsurface >...
TTTTCTTTCACCGGGCTGTAATACGCGCAGTCCGAAGCATAGCCCCGCTCCAATAACCGCGCCCCGGAAATACCCATCCCGGCCCAGAGCCGCCTGTCGTCGGCTTCCAGCATGAAGCCCGCGTCCACCGCCGAAAGAAGCTTCAGCCTGCGCGCCAGGTCGGCCGCCAGGTTCTGGCCGGGCATAGGGATAAGATGATTGGCCAGGAATATTTTCTTTTTTGCGGGAACCCCGCGCGCCAGGCGGATAAAACCGGGCGCGCAGCGGGCCCTCTTCGGAAAATCAAGGAGGAGGACGAGGCCGCGGTCGGGCCGGTGTAGCCGGTCGAGGCTGCCCGGACCTGAATATTTGAGGCGCTTGCCTCCGGGCGGCAGGGATTTCCCTATAAACCCGTAATCGGACTCGAAGTCGTGGATGATATCAAGGCAGAGCCCTTTGATCTTCCGGACCGCGCGCACCAGAGCCAGCTCGAAATGCAGGTTCTCGGGAGACTCGTGGAAATTAGCCAGCAGGATGTTCTTCACAAGCAAATTCTAACAAAAAAACACCCCGGCGCACGGCCGGGGTATTTTTCAGCCTGTCTTCTTTATTTGGCTCCGTAGAGAAAAGTAACGAACTCGTGCCAGCCGGCGGCTTTGTCGAAGGCAAAATCCGTATATTTGCCCTCGAAGATCCCCTCCAGCTTCTCCTGCGGAACGCGGGTTTCAACGGGCGGCAGGTAGACGGAGATGCCTTTACTCTCCGCCAGGTCGCGCCCCACGCGGTTATTGCCCGAAGACTTATTATCTATCACCAGTTCCCTGTCTATATAGTCCTGCAGCGCCGCGGCTTTTTCCCTGAGAGCGCCGGCCTTCTCATGCTCTTTGAGGTTAGCTGCAGCCAGCTGAGCGAACTGGGACACATCCCCGTAAAAAGAGATGGTCATTGCCGGGTCAGAACCGCCGCCCACCGCGTCGTAGCGAATGACGCCGTTCCGCGCGGCTTTCATCGCGTCCATATCGCCTATCTCCATGGCCAGCTTCGCGAAATCAGACATCTTCAGGGCCAGGCCGTCCATCCTTGAACCCCTTATGGCCGAAAGCTGCGCGCCTTTATTGAGCGCGTCGTAAAACATCTTGAAAGCTTCCACCATCACGGTACCGGTCTCCTCAGCGCCAAAGTCCGGCCTCTGGGCCATTGCGCCCAGGAACATGTCATAAGGATAGCCCAGCCCCGGCACGGTTTCCTCGGAGCCAACGATTACCTGCGCCTCGTCCTTCACCTCAAAGGCCACCTCGGCCATGTTCATAAGGCAGGCGTCAAAGGCAAGGATATCCACTTTGCCCGCCTCTTTGAGTATAAGGCCGATCTGGGGAGTCCTGATATAATTACCGGTCTCGTCGTCAAATGAAATGCCCTTCTCTTCCTGACGCGGGTCCATCCAGCCGGAGCCGTGGTTCCAGACTATCAGCATATAGCGCTTGGCGGGGAATTTTTTCTTGGACCATTTAACAAAATCTACCGCGCGTTTATAATCGCCCATGTCCACCGTTTTGTCTTCCTGCAGCACGCGCGAAGTGATCTTTTCCGTATCATTGTCTTTCTTTATCAGCATTCGGCGGGACCCGGTCCAGTCCCCGTCCAAATTGGTATCCCCCCCCGCCTGGCCATTCATCCGGCCCATCTCCACCACTATATTCATCCTGGAAGTGGAGCCGACTTTCTCCATCTGGTTCACATTGTAGAGCCCGGCCAGTTCCAGGTCGTTCTTGCCGTTTATAAATACCATTACCGTCCATTCTTTCAGCGAAGCCCTTTCCTCTTCCTGAGGAGCGGCCCTGGACACAGCCGGGGCGGGCACGTCGGGGGAGCCGGAACTATAAGTTCCTCCGCCAAAATCAAGGCTCATAGAACCGGCCGCAGAAGTGAATGAGGGCATCAGCGCAACAACAGCAAAAATGAATATCTTTCTCATATGATCCTCCGTCTTACCTGCCACAGCAATAGTATAGCAGAGTTGCTTGACATGTCAAGTCCGGCAAGGCCCAGGCCGATAAGGGCCGAAGGGCCCAGATTTCATAGGCCTAAAAGCGCCGCTAAGGGGGGCACTGTGCCCTTTGCGTAAGGGCCGCGATTGTGGCAGAATATACGTAGACAGCAAATAGAGGAGATACTGAATGAACAAGGCATATAAACTGATAGCAGCAATAATATTTTCCGCTTTAGCCGGCTCCCGGGCCATAGCCGCCGAAAGCCTGGTTCTCAGCAATGCCGGCCTCTCCCTGCCCGCCATAGAAGCCCCCCTCCCCGAAGCCCCAAAGTCCAATCAGTGGAATACGCTGAAAAAGATCACCGTCAACACCGCGCAGCCGGACATGAACGACACCCTTATCGGCATGGTGAAGCACGGTCAGGACATCGACAAGGCCGTGAAAGAGCTCAAGAAGAACGGCTTCAGGGCGAGCGCCGTGCAGGACAACCTCGGCGGCTACATGGTAATGGTGGACGTGAAAGGCCTGGACGCGGCGGACCAGGCCGTGGGCCTCGCCCGCTACTACTATATCACCGAGGTCAAAGTCGGCCGGAAAGTTCATAACCAGCTTTTTGGCCTTAACAACAAGTCCACTTTCGCCGTGAAGATGGGCACCATAAAGGGCGGGATAAACCACTCCCCAGTGGACGTGAAGCTCAACAAGCTGGACTGGACCATCACCGGCGGGATGAACCACTCCCCCGTGGACCTGAAGATAGACCACGAAGCTAAGACCATAACCGGCGGCGCGAACCTCTCCCCCGTCAGCCTCAAGTTCGACTGGAGCGCCGAAGAAGTCAGCATTTACGGCGGGGCCAACCACAGCCCCGTCAAATACACCGTGAACTGGAAGGGCGGCCTGCTCCAGGGCTACGCCAACAATTCCCCGGTCAAGCTCGAATTCAACATGGGCGAAGGCTATGCCGACCAGACCATAGTGAACGTGACGGGCTACGCGAACCACGCCCCGGTAGAACTCACCTACAATAAAGTCAACGGCCATATCGGCGGCTATATGAATTACAGCCCCGTGGACGTGAACCTGGTCAACTGCGACCTTTACGACTTCCTGCAGTACTTCTTCCTGTTCCTGAACAAATAGGCAGTAAAGGGAAAAAGAGCCCCCCGGCAGCGGGGGGCTTTTTTTATTTTCGCATAGTACGGTTATTACGGGAATTTTAATATATAATATAAACGATGAAGCGACTGCTCCTTGCCGCGGCCCTGACCGCGCTTACCGTGATGCAGGCCCCCGCCGCCTGGTGGGCCGAAAACGATTATGTAACAGGCTCCAACGGACTCAAAAAAAATTCCCTTACGCTCTTCAGCACCAGCTCTTCCGCCTTCACCTCCGGGCTGAATTTATCTTTCTACAAGGACAGCGCCGGCTACAGGGACAAGGTTTACTCCTTCCGGCTCCCCCTGATGTACTCAGGCCACGGCCATTTTATCTCGCTGAAGCCTTTTGTTTACCCCGTCTCCCCGCAGACCCGGTCCGGGGCCGCCGGCGGCAGGTTTTACTTTCTGACCTCTCTGGGAGAATCAGAGAGCGAGAGCTACCTCCACCTGATAGTTTCAGGAGCCTGGGCCAGGCAGAAAGCCTTTATCACCCGGCCCGGCTCGCCGGCCGGGAGAAAGACTTTTTCCGAATCCGCGTATGAGCTCCAGCTGGAAAAGTCTTTCTTCGGACAATTCTTCATACAGGCTTCGGCGGCCGGCTTCCCAAAGGTCCCCGGCGTCCCGAATTCCAGGCTGGTGAGCCCAGTGCTGGACCAGTCCGACATGGCCCTCCTTGGGACCTTCCGCCCCCTGACCGCTGTCCCGGAATGGGCCATGACCGCGCAGATAGCCAGGAACATGAGGCCGGATTTTGAGAGCCATCTTTACGCGGGATATAGTAAAATATCTTTCAGGCAGGCTGAGCAGATAAATTCGGTAATAGCCGGGATGAAACTGGGACTCAACGACAAAAGCAGCCTTGACCTGGCGTACAACGCCAGCAGGCAGGAAGGCTCGGCCTGGAAGAACTACTACAGGATACTTTTGCAGATATTTTTTTAGGACGGTAGATCGATGATAACGCAGTCGCAGGAAAGTCTGGAAATGCTGGTGATGGTTTCCCGGCTGCTTTCCTCCAAACTAGACATTTCAGAGCTTCTCACCACCATCATGCGCCTGGCTTCGCGCGTGGTAGGGGCGGAGCGCGCCTCGCTTTACCTGCTTGACGAGGCAGCGCAGGAACTTTATTTTGACGTTGCCCTCGGACTGCCCGAAGACGTGCAGAAGATGCGCTTCAAGCTGGGCGAAGGCGTGGCCGGAACCTGCGCCAAGGAAGGCCGCTCCATCATCATAAACGACGCGGCTACCGACCCCCGTCACTCGAAGAAAGCCGATTCAAAGAGCGGCTTCACCACGCGCTCCCTGCTGACCTGCCCGATGATAATCAAGGGCAAGGTCATCGGCGTCGTACAGGCCATAAACCGCACCGAGGGGGATTTTTCGGAAATAGACAAGAACAGTTTTGAAGCCTTTTCCAGCCAGGCCGCGATAGCCATAGAGAACTCCCGCCTTTTCTCTTCCGTCAAGGAAGAAAAACGCAAGATGGAGATAGTTTTTAAACGCATCAAAGAAGGCGCGATACTGACCGACATCAACGGCGGGATAATACTAATAAACAGCTCCGCCAAAGTCTACCTTGAGCACGAAAAATATAAATTCAAGAACATCCGCGACGCCTTCCAGGACTATGAAGTAAAGCCCGGAATGGAGACCGTACTCGCCGCGGAGGAGTCCGTCTCCCGCCTGGAACTTTACAGGGAGAAGCCCAAAAGGTTCTACCTGGACGGTACGGCCATAAAGCTTTTCAAAGAAGACCGGGACGGGAACCAGATAGCCGAAGGCAAACTCTGGATACTGACCGACGTCACCGCTCACCGCCTTGAAGAAAGGATGGCCCGCAATTTCCTCTCGCTGATCTCCCATAAATTCAAAACCCCGCTGGCCTCCATAAACGGCTATGCGCAGATCCTCAGGGACGAGTCCCAAGCCAAAGGCCTCCCGGAACTGATACAAAAATCCTCGGGCACCATATATTCCCAGGGACAGAAGCTCAACGGCCTGGTGGAAAGCCTGCTGGATTTTGTTACCATAGACAGCCTGGATTCCTCGGCCCTGGAAAAAATAGATTTCGACGCGGCTGACTTCCTGGGGGAAATAGCAGAGGACGCCAGGGCGAGATACAAAGAAATCCCCGGCCTCGCCATAAAGATAGCGGCGCCGGAGCAGGTAACGGTTAAAGCCGACCGGAAAATCATCGCCGCCGGCATAAAAAGCCTTATTGATAACGCGATAAAGTTTAACCCGGGCAAAGACAAACTTGTTATACTTTCGGCCCAATCCCGCAACGGCTACTCGCTTCTTTCGGTGGGCGATAACGGCCCCGGCATACCCGGCGAAGAACTTGAAACCGTTTTTCACAAATTCTACCAGGTGGAGGCTTCGTTCACCGGCCAGGTGGAAGGGTGGGGCCTTGGCCTCGCTCTCGTAAAGAAAATAGCCGAGGTGCACTGCGGCAGGGCCTTCGCAAGGTCCCAGCTGCAGAAGGGCTCGGCTTTTACTATAGCCTTGCCGTCCAAATAGTAACACTACCCGGCAAGCGCAAAAGAAAGCCCCCGCTCTAAATGCGGGGGCTTTCTTTTGCCGGGGGCGGACCGCGGAGCAGGTATAGACTCAGGCTTTCACAACCCTGCCGGTCCTGAGGTTTACAGAAACCCTGTCCCCTGTAGCCAGCTGCCCCAGGTTGCGCGCCTCCACTACCAGCGGGATCTTGAACTCGGCGCAGAGGGCGGCCGCATGTGAGCACATCGCCCCGCGCGAAACGACTACGGCCGAGATACGCCGCGCGTAAGAAACAAAACTGGGCTCGAAATCCGGGGCCGCATAGATAAAGCGTTTAAGCCGGGTCTTCAGTATATCGCGGTCGAAGACCAGCGGCCCTGCCACAAAGCCGTCGGCGGGGAACAAAGGCAGGCCTTCCACCGCCCCCGGCCTGGCTTTTGAACTGAAGGCCGCGAGCGCGGCCTTACGCTCCTTGGCCATAACTTTAAGCCTGTCTTTAAGGGCCTGTTTTAAAAGTTTTTCATATCCTCCGCCCCGCAATCCCGGGATTATCCGCGCAAGGTTTTCGGCTTCTTCCCCCAGCCTCTCAAGCATTCTCCGGGCGGAATCCGCATTCAGCCTGAGGCGCAGAAAAAGCCCCTCGCGGCGCCCGAAGCGCGGCTTCGGAACCGTGAAGGAGATCGGAAAAGAAACAGGTCCGGATTTAAAGCGCGCCCTCTTTACAGGCCCCGCGCTTTTATCGGCCAGCCGGAAGATGAACAAAAGTTTTTCTTTAGCGGCCTCCGACAACAGACGCCTGCAGCGCTTGTCGCCGGGCGGCGGGAAAACATCCTCTAACTCACCCCCGAAACGCACCCCCACCCAGGCCTTGCTCCTGGCCAGGCGGATCCCGCCCCCGCGAAGCATAATACAGAAATGCTCCAGACTCTCGGCCGCGGGCCTGCGCGCACCCAGATAATTAAAGGCCAGCAGGTCGGAAGTCTCGTAAAGACTCCAGTCTTTGCCGGCAAGGCCGAGGCTGCTCATAAGGCGAGAAATTTTCAGGTAGACCCGCGGCATGTCCATAAGCCCGCCGCTGAAGTCCAGGTCGGAGACGGGCCTGGCCTGCAGGACCGTGAGCCCGCCGGCGCCGCTGATAAATTCCAGCGCTATGTTCCGGCGTTTAACCACGTCCCTCTGCGCCCGCAGCGCCTTGCTGAGGGCCTGGAACATTATTTTTTTAACGCGCGGATTATCTGCCGGGCCGCTCCATTTCTTCAGCTTGAAATCATAAAAACCGCGCCACTCCACGCGTTTTCCGGAAGTTACGCCCTCAGGGCCGAGCCTGGAAATCTCTATTACCGCCCGGCTTTCATGGTAAACAGAACACACGCCGCCGAATTCTGCGGACAGATAAGGGTGTACCAGCACGGCCATTTCTGAAAGCTCCCCCGGGGCCTTCCCGCTGGCGCGGCCATAAGCCCTGGCGCGCGCCCCCTGCGCGGAGGCAAGGCAGGAAAGAACGGCTTTAGGCAGGAACTTTGCGTCCCTGGCCGCGAAAGAGCTGTATATACCGGAAGCGGAGGCGCCGGACCTGTCTTCCAGCCTGGCGGAACTGCGGGCGATAAGCCCCTGCCCGGGCCAGAGCGCAGCAGCTTCAGCGCGCAGCCCGGCGGCGAGGTCCGAAGACAGGAATGTTTTTTTCCGGGAAGCCCGAAAAAGCAGGCGGGCGTGTTTAACGGTAATTACGCGGCAGTCGGGGATCCTGAAACCCGCGGCGCCGAGGGCGCGCAGGCCGGCCGCTTTCCCGCCCGCTTCAGAAGCGGGGATGTCGGAAGAAAGCCGGGTTAATAATCGCATGTCTGGAGCGAACCGCTGCTCTTTGCGGCCCGCAGCCTAATCCTCGTCGTCCGGCCCCGCTAGGTCGTTATCGGCTATCAGCTCGCGGAGCTCTGCCATATCCGGATTAATAACGTAAGGCTTGCCTACTGACTGCATAGCGCTCTGTATATCTTTAAGCCCGTTGCCGGTTATCAGCAGCACAACCGATTCATTCTCCTTAACGGTGCCTTCCCTGACGGCCTTGCACAGCCCGGCATAGGTGGCGGCGGCGGCAGGTTCCGCGAAAACGTTGGAGCCCCGCGCTAAGCGGGGGATGGCTTCCAGGATCTCCGCGTCGGTAACGCTTATGGCGAAGCCCTCTGAATCGCGTATAGCCATAACGGCCGCCAGCCCGTCGCGCGGCAGGCTGACAGAGATGCTGTCGGCGATGGTCTTACCTGAAACCGGCTGCACGTCGCCTCCGGACTCGAAGGCCCGTTTTACGGAATCCGAGCCTTCGGCCTGGACGGCGACCAGCTGCGGAAGCCGCTCTATGATCCCGAGGCGGTGGAATTCCACAAAACCTTTCCAGATGCCGCTTATGATATTCCCGTCGCCGACCGGAACGAAGACCTTATCGGGCGTTTCCCAGTTCAGCTGCTCGCAGATCTCGAAAGCGCAGGTCTTCTTTCCCTCGCGGGTGAAGGGGTTTATCCCGGTGCTGCGGTTGTACCAGCCGTATTCAGCGCCGGCCTTCAGGCACAGTTCAAAAGCGTCGTCGTAAGTTCCCCGCACCATTATTACGGTGGCGCCGAAAACCAGCAGCTGGGCCACCTTGGGGGCCGGGGCCGTCTCAGGCACGAAAATCACGGTCTTCATATCCAGGCTGCCGGTCAGGCAGGCCAGAGAAGAAGCCGCATTGCCGGTGGAGGCCGTGGTCATCACCTTCTCTTTCAGCTCGACCGCGCGCGCCGTAACGACAGCGCTGGCCCTGTCCTTGAAAGAGGCGCTGGGGTTGCGCCCGTCATCCTTTATATACAGGTTATGCACCCCGGCTTCGGCGCCGAGCTTCTCGGCCCGGTAAAGCGGGGTCCAGCCCACCTGCACAGGCGGCACGCTCTTCATATTGGCTACCGGCAGTATGTCCAGGTAGCGCCAGATGCTGCGCTCGGGATTATCGTTTAAAACTTCGTAATTGAGGCGCTTCTTTATAAGATTGTAGTCGTAAAGCACCTGAAGATTGCCGCCGCAGGCAATACAGCTGTATTTGGTCTCGGCAAGTTTATGGTCCTTGCCGCAGCGTATGCACTGTAAAGTCTTTATTTTTTTCATAAGTAAACAAAAAACGTTCGCGGGATCCGAGGCTCGGCCCTCCTTATAGCCAATCCTTTAATCCTCCAGCCCTCAGATCCTCTACCCGGGGATCACCGTGGTCCCGGCTTTTCCCGCCAGCGTCTCCTCGAAAAGATCGGTTTTTGAAATATAAGCGACGCTGCCGCCGCCTTTTACGAACTCGATCACGGCCTTTATCTTGGGGCCCATGGAGCCGGCCGGGAAAGGCGGGGGAACCTGGTTGTAGATGGCTTCCAGTTCGGAAACCTTTATCACCCTGAGGTCGCGCTGGTCAGGCTTCTGGTAATTTATCTTTGCGCCGTCCTCACCGGTGAAAATAGTCAGGCTGACTTCAACCTCTTTGCCGCGGGCTTTGGCGCGCTTCATAAGCATGCAGCCCAGCAGAGCCGAGGCCAGGTCCTTGTCTATAACGGCCTCAACCCCGGTATACATCTTGAGGGGTTTGGAACCCTCCTTGGCGGGCTTGGAGAATTCTACGCCGTAATTGCAGACATAGGTCTCTTTGCCGTCTTTAAATTCGGGAGCCACTTCGCGCACCGGAATACCGCCGCCGCCGACCGTGACGGGGATTATCCCCTTTTCCAGCATTGCTTCTATAGCGTCTATCTCCACTATATCGGTAGGCACGGGGGAGGGAACCACGCGGCGCCAGATCTCGGCGCCTTTCTCATCCTTCTTGTAAAGTTTCATCGCCCAGCCGTTCTCTTTCACGCGCAGGTCCGACTCCTCGCGGCTATAAGAAGGGCCTATGTACTTGGAAGGGCTTTTAAAATCGGAATCGTCCTTGTCCACGACCACCTGCGTCACTATCCCGGCCACGATATTGTCTATTCCGCGTATATTCAGCTCATTATTGAGCTGGGCGAGCATAAAGGACATGGCTCCCTGGGTGTCGGCCACGCAGACGTCTAAAGGCAGCGGCGGCAGCGCGGGGCGGCACATCTCTGCGCGCAGCAGCACATTGCCCACCTGGGGCCCGTTGCCGTGGGTCATAACATACAGGTCTTCGGGGTGGGCCTGGAAAATATCAGCTACCAGTTTGCCCGTATCTGCGGTGCGCTGCCACTGCATCGCTATGTCGGGGTTTATGGCCTTGCCCGTCTGAGGATCTTTCATCCCTACCGGGGAGACCTCGTTGCCGCCGAAAGCAAAAATCCTTATTTTTTTCATTGCTGTCGCTCCTGGGCTGAGTAGCCGTTCATTCTACCGCTGAATCCCGGCAAAACCTGGCGGCCGCGCCTATCTTGCCTCTATGCCGCCCGAACTCGCAAATTCTATGACCGCCCGCCTTACGGCTCCCTCGAACCTTGAGCGGTCCTCGCCATCCCTTTCCAGCCTTGAAAGCAGGCGCAGGGTTATTTCCAGCTGCACGCCCCCTGCCGAACCGCGGTTAACTATATTTTTCGCCGAAGTCCCGGGCAGGCGGGCGCAGGGGGTAACAGCGGCGAAACCGGAGTCCTCCAGGCGCCTGGCTACCAGGGCGGCGGCGGCTTTATTGCTGCCCCCCACGCAAACCCAGCTGCCTCTGCCGGCCTGGGCGTGCAGGGAGAGGCCCAGGGCTCCGGAGGTAGAGAGACGCACCGCGTCAGGATCGTTAAAATGAGAGGAAGTCACGTGCAGCCGGCCGCTTTCCCTGCCGAGCCAGCCGTTAAAGACATACAGGTTGAAGTCCCTGCCGGCAACTCCACGGGCCAACCGGGCGGTGGCGAGCTCTATATCGCCTCCGTGAGGCGCAAAAACCGTCACCCGGGAACCCCTGTCATAGACTTCCCTGGAATATTCCAGCCCTTCCGTGTTCGCCGCTTTGAGAGCAAGAAAGTCCGGGTAAGCGTCGCCGCTCCGGCGCACAGCGGCCATATCCGCGGTACAGGCGGCGGAAAAGAACAGGGCAAATGGCAGTAATAATTTAAAAAGTCTCATGAAAACCCGAAGTTTCAACTTTCGGGGCTGAACACCGGGAAAGCCCCGATACTACATATAATATAAAAAACAGGGCCCTTTAAAGAACCGCCGCGGGCCCGGAGGGAAATACGGCGCTTTAAATGGCCCGGGGCGCCAAGTCCTCCCGGGCCGTTTTAGTCCTAAAGGACCCTTTTCTGCCCGGCTTTGTACAGCGCTTCTATAACTTTAGCGGGGTTCTTTTTAGTGCAGGCAGCCATCATAGCCGCGATAATAAAGGGCTTATAGCCGGCTTCTTTGTAGGTTCCGATGCGGTATTTCTCGAATACCGAGGCGGAAACCTCTCCCTGCTTGCAGGACACGTCCGTTATGTCGGCAGGCAGGCAGTGCAGGTACAGGCCCTCGCCGCCCCTGGTCGCCTTCATCCTTGCCTCGTCGCATTCCCAGCCGGTATGCTTTGCGTTCTGCGCCAGGCATTCTTTCTCGAGGTCTTTGAGGCCCGCCTGGTCCGACTTCTCCAGCAGCTGCGTGCGGCGTTCCATAACCTTGCAGGGCGCCCAGCTTTTCGGGTAAACGATATCCGCGTCCTTAAAAGCGCTCTCCATGCTGTTGGAGACCATGAAGGAGCCACCGGACTTTTTCGCGTTCTCGCCGGCCACTTTTATGGTCTCGGGCAGCAGGTCGTAACCCTCGGGGTGGGCCAGCTCGACGTTCATGCCATAGCGGGTCATAAGGCAGATGACGCCCTGCGGGACGGAAAGGGGTTTGCCGTAGCTGGGGGAGTAGGCCCAGGTCATGGCTATTTTCTTGCCCCTGAGCTTGTCGAAGCCGCCGAAATGGTTCTTTATGAACAGCATGTCGGACATAGACTGTGTCGGGTGGTCCAGGTCGCACTGGAGATTGACAATGGCGGGGCGCTGGTTCAGAACTCCGTTCTTGAAACCATCGTCCAGGGCCTCGGCCACTTCCTTCATATAGGCGTGTCCCTTGCCGATGAACATATCGTCGCGTATGCCTATGGCCTCGGTCAGGAAGGAGATCATATTGGACGTTTCGCGCACGGTCTCCCCGTGGGCTATCTGCGACTTGCCCTCGTCGAGGTCCTGTACCGCCAGGCCGAGCAAATTGCAGGCGGAAGCGAAGGAAAACCTGGTCCTGGTGGAATTATCCCTGAAATTGGAGACGGCAAGACCGGTCCTGAACATATCGAGCGGGATATTCCTGGCATGCAGTTCTTTGAGCAGTTCGGCTATGATGAACACGGATTTAAGCTCGGCGTCGGATTTTTCCCAGGTCAGCAGGAAATCCTTGCCGTAAAGATCGGCGCCCAGGCCGCTAAGTTCAGTTAAAGATTTATCTATGTCGATTGGCATTTTCATCTCCAGGCGTTTTCTGTTAGTAGTTAACCATCATTATTCTACAAAAAAGAGCGCGTTTAAACCTTTCCGGCGGGAGCGGGAAGAGGCTGCGCGGAGCTTTGCGGAGCCGGTCTACCGGCTATTTTAACAAGGGGATCAAAAAGCCCCGCGGGCCTGCCCGCGGGGCTTTAAGAGCGGTTTTACAGGTACTGCGCAATAGCGGCGTAAAAAGCCGCGGCCTTTACCAGGTCTTCCGCCGGCATGAACTCGTTTACGGTATGCGCGTAAACCTCGTTGCCGGGCCCGAAGCCTATGGTCGGAATGCCGAGGCGGCCGGCCGAAGCCACGCCGTTGGTAGAGAACACCCACCTGTCCACCGCGGGCGTCCTGTTCAGGGCCACTTTTCCGGCCTCGACCCCGGCTTTTACCAGCTTATGGTTGGCGGGGAGCACCCAGGTAGGGAAATATTTTTCCTGCCCCACTTTGAGCCCTGTCCAGGCCACGGCGTCGTACTGCAGAACTTCAACCTTGGCCCTGGCTTTCTTCACCGAGGGCAGCCGCTGTATCTCCGCCACCGAGCTCTTCAGCGTCTCGCCTATGGTCAGGCGGCGGTCAAGGTAAATGGTGCATTCGTCGGGCACGGCGTTGAGGGAAGGGGTCTTGCATTCTATGCAGGTGACGGCCACGGTGCCCTTGCCTATAAATTTATCCGTTTTCAGTTTCTTGCTCAGGGCGGTTATTTCACTTACGATATCGGACATCTTGGCCACGGCGTTCTCGCCGCGTTCCGGGGCCGAGGCGTGACAGGACCGGCCCTTTGTAACGACCTTCATCTCCATCCGGCCGCGGTGGCCGCGGTAGACCTTCAGGTCGGTAGGTTCGGTTATTACCACGAAATCAGGGCGGATTTTTTCTTTATTGATAATGTGCAGCAGCGGCAGCCCGTCGCAATCCTCCTCCATGACGGAGCCCACCACCATCAGGGTGTAATCGCCCTCCAGCTTCAGGTCTTTTATTATTTTCCCGGCATAGACCATGGAGGCCATGGAAAGCTTCTGGTCGGTGGCTCCGCGGCCGTATATCGTATCGTTCTTGTAGACGCCCGCGAAAGGGTCTATTTTCCAGGCGGTCTTATCGCCTATCCCCACGGTATCGATATGGGCGTCCATCATGATCTTTTTTTTGCCGCGGCCGATGAAGCCGATAATATTGCCCATTGCGTCTATCCTGACCTTATCGAAGCCGACTTTTATCATCTCTTTCTTTATCAGTTCGACAAGTTTCCCTTCCTGGCAGGAAAAACTGGGGGTGCGGATAATATTGCGGGCAAAAGCCACTATGTCTTTTTTGTATTTCCGGGCGGCTTTGCGGATAAGTTCGGGTTTGTTCATTATTTTCCTCCGTGGTTGGCTTATCCATATTCTATATCTATACCCCTGATGTTGTAAATCCGATAATGGCTCAGGGCACCGTGAGATCCTACGCCGAAGGTTGTCGAGAGCATGGGTTCCTCGGGCACACGGTCGGCCACACCGTGGCCGCCGTCCCCACTCGGCCTCCGCGCTTACGCAAGCGTCGGCCTCCGTGAGGGCCCTCTGAACTCATGCTCTCGCCACCCCTCCAGATACAAACTGACCTAAGTATAATTCCAGTTTACAAGGCGGAGACCGTTGGGGCAGGGTTAGCAAAAGCCCGTCGGAGGACGAGGCTTGCGTAGGCGCCGAGCCTGAGACCGGCAGGCGCGCGCACGGTGTGCGCGACGCTGTTTTTGCGTTCCGGGCCCCATGGGAAGCCCCCTGGCGGGCGAACGCGGAGTGAGGCCACGGTGTGGCCGAACGCGTTTTGCGTTCCGGCCCGCACGGTAAGCCGCCTGCAAGCTTTATTTAAGCAATGAAAGATATTTTCTGAGGGCTTCAATGAAGAAAGCGGTGTCCCGCGGGGTATTGTAGGCGAAGAAGGAGATCCTTATGGTTTCGCGGAAACCGGAGGCGAGGCAGGCCAGGTCTGCGCAATGGCGGCCGGTGCGGACGGCTATAAAGCGGCCCTTCAGCTGCAGGTTGAGGAACTGGTTAAAATCAGGGATTGAAAAACTCTTTTTCTCGGGGACCATAGAAATAAGCGACCCCTCGGCCAGGTCTTCACGCTCTCCCAGCACGCGCACGCCATTCATACCTTCAAGAAGATCCAGCCCGCCCGACACCAGGCCCGAAATATGCTTTCTGATATTTTCAAATCCGCATTTTTCCAGCCGCTTAATAGTAACCGCCAGGGCGGAGGCGCCGGAGTAATTCTGAACCCCCGCTTCGAAACCCTGGTAATTTTCCAGGTACTTGACCTTGTAGCGCCCTCCCGCCACGGAGACGTCCTCTATGGTTCCGCCGCCGACCCTCCAGGGGCGCAGCTTGCCCATCAGCTCCCGCTTTACATAAAGCGCCCCGGTGCCGTAAGGCGCCCCTATCTTATGCCCTGAAAAAGCGCAGGCGTCCGCGCCGCAAAGGGCGCCGCCGCCTGCATGCGAGGGGGCGAACTGCGCGTCGTCCGCAAAAAAATATGCTCCTGCGCTGTGGGCCAGGGCCGCCGCGGAGGAGATATCCTCGCGCCCGCCGAATATATTGGAGGCGTGGGTAAAACAGACCAGGGCGGTCCTGGGTCCCAGCATTTTAGCGTAAGTTTTCATGTCCGGCTTAAGACCGCCGAGCGGGACCACCCTCAGCTTTATTTTGCCGGCGGCCGCGAGGCGCTCGAAAGGCAGGAAAACGGCGTTATGTTCCAGCGGCGAAAGTATGACCTCGCTGCGCCCGGGAGTGAAGGGGAAGGCATTGGCCAGCAAATTTACCGCGTCCGTAACTCCCGAGGTGAAAATAATCTCTGCGGGGGAGCGGGCGCCCATAAAAGAAGCCACGGCGGCGCGCGCGGAGTGGAAATTCTCTTCCATTGCCAAGGCCAGGGCGTGCACGGAGCGTTTCCCCCCGCAGCCGCCAAGCTTCAGCATATGGCGCTGCTGTTCCCGCGCTGCGCAGCGCATTTTAAGAACGGTGCAGGCGCTGTCCAGATAAACCATGCGGCGGCCCCCGAACCGCGCGCCCAGCGCGGGAAATTCCTTTTTAAGAGCGGCTATTTTTTCTTTCATAAATTCTTATGTACGGCGATATAATCTTTCCTGGGCCCGGGGCAAAGCCTGAAGAAACGGCAGCCCCGGCAGGCAGGCACACGCTTCTTCTCCAGCAAATGCGGGCCTCTGAGCCCTTTCCTCATTTTTACCATATCAACGCTGAGCCGGTAAAATTCACCGAGGAAACAGGGCGGGATATGGTCCACCTCGCATTTTATTTTGTTCGCCCGGCACAGAGCCAGGGCCCGCTCAAGATAAGGTTTCACCGCTTTATATTCAGGCAGGAACCTGGCCCCCGCTCTGCCGGCGCCTTTTATATAGCTGAACTGGAGCCAGGCCGCCCCCTTCAGTTGTTTGGCCGCGAAAGCGGCGAAAGCGGGCAGGAGGCGGTAATTGAGGGAGCTGATAACATGGGTCAGCCGCACGGCAGCCCCGGCTTTTATAAGCCTCCTGACCCCTTCAAGCCTTTTTTCAAAACCGCCGCGGGCCCGGGTGATCTTAAAATCCAGAGCGGCCGATGAAGCGGGAAAGTTTATATTAAAATAACCGCCCGCGGCGTTCAGCGCGCGGATTATTCTTAAAAGGTCAGCTTCGGGCATGGACGCCGCGAGCAGAGCGTTGCTCTGAAGCTCGGCTTTTCGGCCCATCTTCTTTACCCCTGCAAGGAGGAGCTGCAGGGCCGCGGCGCCGGCCAGCAGCGGCTCCCCGCCGGAGATCTGGACGGGCCCGGCCGGCATTGCGGCTATCTCTTTAAGCCAGTTTTTCAAAGAGTCGGGTTCGTCAGCGCCCTGTTCAGCCGGGTAGGAGCAGAACACGCAGCGCTGGTTACATTTGCGGAAAAGGTGTATTAAAGCCATTTTTCAATTTCTTCGTATGGTTTTGCCAGCGACCAGTAATAAGTCCCGCGCGAGAACCGGCTTTTTACCAGGCCTTTCCGGGCAAGGCGGCCGGCCGAGTTCATTACCGCGTTACCGTCGGAGCAATCGCGGCAGAGCACGATATTTTTGGAAAGTTTAAG
>Ga0210044_10006003_pt1 | contig 16167 bp, 9 predicted proteins | sample CryGey13umfilter_2_FD_183959 | JGI IMG/M metagenome (GOLD analysis project Ga0210044, IMG submission 183959) | Groundwater microbial communities from aquifer in Utah, USA - Crystal Geyser 4/9/14 3 um filter (SPAdes) (version 2) | ecosystem: Environmental > Aquatic > Deep subsurface > Groundwater...
CTTGTATAAGTCCCAAGGCTTCAGCTTGTTGATGCAAAACAGTTTCGCTTTCAACTTGCGCCCAAACTTGAAGCTGAACATTGTATCTTTCTTCCGAACTTATTGTGGTTTTATTTTGATTACGCATAAAATTATCGACTGATTCGTCAACTTTTATTGTGAAATCATTGGTAGAAATTTTTTCTCCATTAATGAATCCAACAACCGTAGGGTCATACTTCATCTTGCCATTGCCTACATTTTTTAGTAAATCTCCCAAAACAAAGGCAGCCAAAGCTACCCCTACGATGATAATTAGTAAACCTGATCTTTGTCTGATTCTTCCTATTGCTGCCATATTATAATGCTTTAAAAAATAGTTTGCAAATGTAAGTAAATATCTTAATTCTGATATATTGTAATAAAAAAAATGAAAGATTTTGATATTATAACATTTTCTTCATTTTAATGAGTTCAATTTTGCTGTTGGATGCTTTGATAATTTTAATTTCGTAACCATCAATAATTATTTTTTCTCCTTTATTTGGGATGTCTTCGTTGTAATTTATTATTAAACCACCAATGGTTTCATATTCATCCGATTCTTTAAATCCTAAGTCATACTTTTCGTTTAAATAGTCAATCTCCAAACGAGCTGAAAACACATAAGAACCGTCATCAGTTTTGGTTTCAATTAAGGTATCAAGATCGAATTCATCTTCAATTTCGCCAAAAATTTCTTCCATCAAATCTTCTAAAGTTATCATTCCCGACGTTCCACCAAATTCATCAAGGATAACAGCAATGCTTATTTTTTCTTTTATCATTTTCTCTAACAGCCTGTTGGCCAGAAAAGTTTCAGGTAAAAATGAAATATTTCGCTTAATTTGATTTATGTTTTTAGGCAATTTAAACAAATCATAAGCATGCACATAACCTATTATATTATCAACTGTATCCTCATAAAGCAAAATTTTGCTGTGTCCTGTAGTTTTAAAAAGTGCCGTCAAATCTTCAATACTGCTGTTAATTTCAATAGCATCAATCTCTGTTCTTGGCACCATGCACTCTCTAATTTTAATATTTTTAAAATCAATAGCATTCTGAAATATCTGCAAATCAGACTCTGTTTTGATATTTATTCCATTTTCTGTAGAGAATTCTTTTACATATTCCTCTAAATCCGATGAACTGAAAACATATTTTGTCTCATCAATCTTTGTACGCAAAAAATATTTTAAGATAAACTCTGATAACTTAATAAATATGAAAACAAAAGGCATGAGAATCCAATAAATTGCGAAAAGTATAATCGAAAATAATTTAAGTATGCCGTTTGCATTAAGTCGAAACAAGGCCTTAGGAATAAATTCGGCAATAATTAATATTATTAAGGTAGAAATAAGAGTCTCTAAAATTAGAATTAACATTTGGCTTTGCTGAAGAAAAACTGGTAGCATGGACTCAAGAGGAGGAGTTAAACTTTCTTCCATATACATTCCATAAATTACAAGGGCTACATTATTGCCTAAGAGCAACATAGCTATAAATAAACTTGGTTTTTCGTGAAATTTTGATATGATTCTACCACTAATTTTCCCCTTGGCCTTATCTAATTCTATCTTTAATTTATTGCCTCTGACAAAAGCTATCTCCATTCCTGAGAAAAAAGCAGAAGCTGCGATGGACAACATCAAAATCGAAATTACTGACATCTAATATCTTAAAATTTATATGCTGCAAAAATAATATAAATTAGTTTATCTCTCTAATTCTATTAGAATAACACTTTTTAACCATTTTCAAACTCCCCATTTTTGGTAAATTAATACTTATTTTGTAGTTTTGCCAACTAATTTGTAATAAATCTAAATTAAAATAGATATGTTTGATGAGTATAATCCGCTGAAAAATAAGATTTTCAGAATAATAGATAATAAAGGAAAAGTAATAAACAAAAAGTGGATGCCTGAGATTGAATCCAAATCCATTGTAAAGGCATATAAGGACATGCTTTTTTCCAGAACTGCCGACCTTTTAACCGTTAATTATCAGCGTCAAGGCAGAATTTTCACCTATCCGCCCAACTATGGTCAAGAAGCAATTTCTGGTGGTGTTGCACAAGTAATTCGTCATGATGATTGGGTTGTGCCAGCTTTTCGCGAACTTGGCACATGGCTCTCAAAAGGTGTGAGTTTAAAAGAAGTTTTTCTTTATTTTATGGGGAATGAAGATGCTTCAAAATTTGAAAATGCACATAATGTTGTGCCTATAAGTGTGCCTATAGCCTCGCAATTAATTCATGCTGTGGGAATTGCATACGAAATAAAATTTCATAAAAAGGACGAAGTTGTTTATACTTTTGTTGGTGATGGTGGCACTTCCGAGGGCGATTTTCACGAGGCTGTAAATTTCGCAGGTGTTTGGAAAGTTCCAGTAGTATTTATAGTGCAAAATAATCAATATGGTATTTCCACTCCTTTCAGCGTTCAAACTGCTTCGCAAAGTATAGCTATTAAATCTGTAGCTTATGGTGTGGCTGGTATTCAGGTTGATGGAAACGATTTCTTTGCAATGTATGCAGCTGTTAAAGAAGCTCATGAGCATGCTCGCCAAGGTAAAGGACCTGTGCTCATTGAAGCTGTTACTTACAGAAAAGGAGCTCATACAACTTCCGACGACCCCTCGAAATATAGAACTAAAGAAGAGGAAGAAAAATGGAATAAAACAGACCCATTGGATAGGTTAAAAGCATTTATGATTGATGCTAAAATATTTGACTTCGATGAAGAAAAACTCATCGCAGAATATAAAAAAGAGGTTGACCGCCAATTCGTTGAAGCTGAAAATTATACTCCTTATCCAGTGGAAGATGTCTTCAAATATCAATATGTTGATATGCCAGAAGACTTAAAAGAACAACAACGTGAATATGAGAAGTTTCTTAAATGGAAAACCTCAGTAGTAAAATAATTTTTGTAAATACGAAATTTGTAGAAAATGAAGATAATGAACCTTGTCAATGCTATCAACAACGCATTAGACATTAAATTAAATGAAGATAAAGACGTAATTGTTTATGGACAAGATGTTGGAGTTGAGGGTGGAGTTTTCCGTGTAACCGAAGGGCTTCAATTGAAATATGGCAAAGAAAGGGTTTTCGATGCTCCCTTGGCAGAATCTGGTATCGTGGGTACCGCTGTAGGAATGGCTATCGCTGGTCTAAGACCGGTTGTTGAAATGCAGTTTTCAGGCTTTGTATATCCAGGTTTTAACCAGATAATATCGCATGTTGCTCGAATGCATAACCGTAGCCGTGGTCGCTATCAAATGAAATTGGTTATAAGAATGCCTTATGGCGGTGGTATAAATGCTTTAGAGCATCATAGCGAAAGTTTTGAAGCTGCTTTTGCTCATATTCCTGGTCTTAAGGTTGTAATTCCATCTACCCCACATGATGCTAAAGGCTTAATGATTAGCGCAATAGAATCTAATGATCCAATTTTATTTATGGAACCAAAAAGAATTTATCGGGCAATAAAACAAGAAGTTCAAGAAGATAAATATTCCATCCCAATAGGCAAAGCAGCAGTACTTCACCAAGGTACAGATGTAACGGTGGTAGCTTATGGCGCTATGGTTAGAGAAGTTCAGAAGGCTATGGTGCTGGCTAAACAAGCTGGAATTTCTGTTGAATTAATCGACCTTAGAACCATTTATCCAATAGATCGGGAAACAATTGCAAAATCTGTACAAAAAACTGGCAGAATAATTACTGTTACCGAAGGTGTTCGTAGCTTTGGAGTAGCCTCAGAGATTACCCAAATTGTGTCTGAAGATTCTTTCCTTTATCTTGAAGCCCCACCAAAAAGAGTTACTGGATTTGATACAATAGTACCACTTCCAAAAGGTGAACATCATTATATGCAAGATGCTTATAAGATTTTTTATGAAATTGAAAAAACAGCAAAATACTAAGCCATGAGATATATTTTTAAATTTCCGGATATTGGCGAAGGTCTCGATGAAGGCACTGTCGTTGAATGGCACGTAAAAAAAGGCCAAAATGTTAAACTTGGTGAATCATTAGTTACCATGGAAACGGACAAAGTTGTTACTGATATTCCCTCTCCAAAAGATGGAATTATAGCTGCAACTTTTGGTAAAGAAGGCGAAATTATCCACGTAGGTGATGCACTCGTGGAAATTGAAATTGAAGGCATTGAAGGAAAAGAGGCTGGAGTTGTGGCTAATAAATCCACGGCTGTAGAAGAAGAGGGTGCTGGTGTTGTTGGTACATTAGAAATTGCTGGCAATTCTGCTATACTTTCTGCAAGCCATGAAGGGATGAATATTTCTGCATCAAATGGTGAGACGAAATCTGCCAAATCACTGGCAACACCTGTGGCGCGTGCAGTGGCTAAAGATATGGGTGTGAACATAAGTTTGGTAAGAGGTAGTGGTCCTGCAGGCAGGGTGATGAAAGATGATATTTTGAATTTCGCAAAAAATGCTTCTTCTAAACCTTTATCGTTTACATCTTTATCTGAGAGAGATTTATTTGCTAATGAGATGCCAATGGAAGTAGTACCAATGAGTCAGATGCGAAAAACTATTGCCAAAAACATGATAACCAGCAAACATAATGCTGCTCACATGACACTTTTTGAAGAAGTTGAAATTAGTGAACTCGACAGAATTCGTAAGAAATTTAAAAATGATTTTTCTGAAAAAGGTTCCAAGCTCACTTATCTGGCCTTTGTGATAAAAGCTACTGCGCTTTCTTTAAAAAAATTTAAAGCTCTAAATTCAGAAATGGATATGGAAAATGGCAATATGATTTATAAGAAATTTTATAATATTGGCATTGCTGTTGACACTGAAAAAGGCCTTGTTGTACCAGTAATCCGCAATGCCGACAAACTTTCAATTTTTGAAATTTCTCTTAAAATTTCCGAATATTCTGAAAAAGCTCGCACTGGTGCGCTGACTTTAGAAGACATGAAAGGTGGTACTTTTACCATTACGAGTTATGGAAATATTGGTGGAAAATTTGCCGTCCCAGTAATAAATTATCCACAAGCTGGAATCCTTGGCATTGGCAAAATAAGTAAACAACCTGTTGTTATAAACGATAATTTGGCCGTTGGGCTTGTACTTCCTCTTTCTCTTTCGGTAGATCACAGGATAGCCGATGGTGGAGAAACAGCAAGATTTTTAAATCAAATTATGGCCTATTTGGCTGAGCCAGTTAGTTTGGTAATGGATTAAAAAAACTATTAAATATGTACGATTTAGTAATAATAGGCTCTGGGCCTGCAGGTTATGTTGCAGCTATAAGAGCAGGACAGTTAGGTTTGAAAACCGCCATAATAGAGAAAAACCTTATCGGTGGAATGTGTCTCAACTGGGGCTGTATTCCTTCGAAAGCAATTATGGAAAGTGCTAAGCTTTATCAAAGGATTCTTAAAGATAGCAGCCGTTTTGGAATTGATGGCGTAGATAAAAATGCTATCGCATTTAATTGGTCAAAAGCTATTAAACGATCCGACGGAATTGTGAAAAAACTTACCACAGGCGTTAGCTTTCTTCTTAAAAAGAATGCCATTGACGTCATTGAAGGTGAGGCAAAAATTATCACTGCAAATTCAATTTCTGTAAATAACAGAATTGTTGAATGTAAAAATATCATGATAGCTACAGGCAGTAAATCACCAGCTATTTCGAGTAAAATCGAAGGATTGGTGATTGAAGCAATTGAGCTTTTCAAGGAAAGAGAGCTGCCAGAAAATTTTGTAATTACTGGCGAAACTCCTGTTGCAGTGGAACTTGCGCAAGTTTTTAGTATGATTGGCAAAAAAGTTACTCTACTTGTCCCAGGGAAATCTATTTTGCCTTATGCCGATAATTATGTTGTGGAACAAATCTTAAGTATTCTCAAAAAAGAAAGAATTAAAGTCATTTTTGATGCTGCCTTAGTTACCACAGATGGCATTTATAGCGATGGAAAACTAAAAATTGGGGGCGAGGAAATAGCTTGTGATATAATTCTTAATGGCAGTCGTCGCAAGGCCATTGTCCCTCAATCTGAAATTGACATTGCAAAAGATGAGAATGATTATATTGCCGTTGATGAGAATATGCAAACTAATGTGCCTGGAATTTTTGCTGTTGGCGATGTAAATGGATTGAGCTATTACGCTCATATAGGCTCTGCTGAAGGAATGCATGTGGTGAATTTCATTAAAGGTATCAAGCAAAAATTTGAGCTTAAGAAATATCCAATGAATATGTACACCATGCCAGAAGCCGCTCAGATTGGACTTACTGAGGATGAAATTGTTGCTGCGGGTTACGATTATAAAGTAAGTGATTTCCCAATGTCGGCCAATGGGAAAGCATTAACAGAAGGCAATCTTGAAGGTTCGGTACGAATTCTTTCGGATAAAAAATACGGTGAGGTTCTTGGAGTTCAGATTATTGCTCCACATGCCACCGATATGATTGCTGAGGCCTCGGCATATATGGAGATGGAAGCGACAGTTTATGATATTGCTCAAACGGTTCATGCTCATCCTACAGTATCCGAAGTTTTCATGGAAGCAGGCTTTGAAGCGGTTGATAAAGCGATTCATAAATAGAGATATTACTTGAAAATTAGCCTTCCCGATTTTCTGCGAGATTTTCTATTTATGATTTTTATCCGATTTCAATTAGCAAGCATGACATGAATTTATCGAAAAATTTTTTTCTCTTATTCAAATCTCGGATTCACTACATTATTGTAAATAGAGCCGAAAGTATATGATATTCCAATGTTTGCAAAATATGAATATTGAGTTTTCAATTCATATTTTCGAAGTAAAACATCTTCAGATGAGGCTTCAGTTTTAACAAGCCCAATTTGGTCGCGCGGCATATTGGCATTTCCTGAAATATTTATTGAAACCCCTTTAAATAATCTCACACTTAAGCTTAAATCTGCACCAATACTGTACAATGAAAAATCTCGTAAATAATTTTGCCAATAAATACCGGAACGTACTGAGCCCCATTTGGTAATATATTTATAATTTATTTCTGCTTTTTGTTTTAGAAGCATCTCATCAAGCTTATTATAAATTGTGGTATCGGTATAATTTCTATAGACAGCTCCAAGTTCATAGCCTAAGCGAAGTTGTTTGCGTGATGCTTCAGAATATTTGAAAAAATTATATTCAATAGCAGGTTTAACTTCTAAGGCTAAATCTAAATTCGAAAATGTTGATTGCCAAGCATCAAGAGAAATTCCTGTTCCCCAATGTTCGCCTAAAGACCAAATTGTTGAGTGACCGAAATAGTAAGATTTTTGATGTGAATCGGCAGCATAAATTAATGAATCTTTTCCGTCATAAAGCCTATATCTATCTTTTGAGTAATTCATATCAACTTCGGTGAGATATTTAATTTTTTCGGTAATTCTTGACGCTGAAGCGGAAGTCCATATATTCATTGATTTGTACGATTTTTCGCCATTAAACCACGCATGACCGCCAAGATTGAAAACCCAATGATTCCATGGGTCTTTTTCTTCAAGATCCATCTTTTCCTCACTGTAATCAACATTTATTCTCGAAGCATAAGGTGTCTTTAGGATATAAGGGATTAAGCCCATTTTTAATATTTTAAGTTGCTGCTGGCGAATTTCATCAGCTGTATCATCGGCCTTGGTGTTAAAAACTAAAGTGTCTAAAAGATGGGCGTATTTGCCTAAGCCTACAAACTGAACAATAAATTCATTTCCTCCACCACCATTTTTCATAGTCGATACAATTACTTGAACATCAGCAACTTTTCTATCTCTGACATAATTTATAAGTGTAAAATTTTCTCTAAAATATGTCATATCACAAGTTCCACAATCTATAAAAACTTTAATGGCAGTTTCTCGTGAGTTTGACTGGATTGAATCATTAGTTGCCTGAGAAAAACAAGATATGCTGAGGAGAAAAAATGAACAAAAAAGAATATATTTCATTATTAAAAAGTATTAATTAGTTTTTCAAAAATAAATCATTTAAGATTCCTACCATTTTAAAATGTGTTAATCTTTAAGAATATTTGCCACAAGATTCAGCAGCTTTTCTTGACGTAAGGTTTCAGTAAAATTTTCTGAAATTCTTTTTCTTGCTTTCTGCCCCAGAGCATTTGTGTCTGATGATAAAGCATCCGAAATCAGACTCTTAAGTAAGCCAATATCTTTTTTCTTTAGCACAAAGCCAGTATCGCTGACAATAAAAGGCATGGAAGCTACATCCGAAACAATAGGTACGCACTCGCAAAGCATGGCTTCGCAAAGACTATTTGGAAACCCTTCCGACATGGAAAGCTGAAGATAAAAAGTGGCTTCTGAATATATAGGCACAAGTTCAATAGGAGTCTTTTTCGTTAATAAGATTACGTTTTTAGGTGCATCATGCAGTTCTGAAGGGTCAGTTCCAACGATAATAAATTGACAGTCAGGAAATCTTGGTGCAATTTCAAGAACCAGATCTATTCCTTTAACAGCGCGTCGGCGAGCTTCGCCTAATCCAATGGAAACGGTTATAAAACTTTTGGGTACTTTTTTTTGAGTAGCCTTCCAAAAGTTAGCATCATATCCGTTATAGATTGTTGTGCTTGGGGTTTTTAAATTGGGAATATGGAATTGAAGTCCTTGAGATTTGTATTCCAGATCCATATATTTATAATTCTGAAACATTAACGAAGAATGCAAGGTGACAATATGCGATGCGTTCAGAAATGATTTCTTTGTAAACCATGCTATTGGTGATTTTTGCAAACTTCCATAGCCAATAGAAGGAAAACTCACGCAATCTGTGCCACCATTGATTATTATTGATTTTTTATTAAAAAATTTGGCCAAAACCACTGGTAAAAATGACCAATAGCCGCCAAACATAATGATATAAAGATCGTGTTTAAAAATATTTCTAACCAAAAAGAAAGCCTGCTGGAAAAAGTAAAGAGGCAGAAGTTTTTTGTTTTGAGTATTGAACTTGTATTCTGAAACTCTGAATTTTTCTGCTAAAAGTCGTAAGTCTTTATCGACAAAAGTAGATTTAGTTCCTGGATAAATATATAGTATTTTAATAGGTTTAATCATATTTGATGCCTAATACGTAAAAATTAAATAACTTATGATTGCATTTAAAGTATTTCGCAAAAATAGTTTTAAAATCATTTTAACCTGGTAACAGAACCAACTTTTGAAGTAAGTTTTTTATCTTCAGGGCGAATTTTATATGATAAGATATAAAAATATACCCCTTCTGGTACTTCTTTGTTTTCAAATGTTCCATCCCATTTAAGGGCTTGGGTTGAGGATTCATAAATAATTTGTCCCCATCTATTAAAAATTATAAAATGATAATCATAAGTTTCACAAGAAATTACGGGAAAGAAAAAGTCATTAATTCCATCATTGTTTGGTGTAAACACATTTGGAATAAAAATATTGCAATTACAATCTTTAATTGATAAATTAAAATTTATGGTGTATGTTTTACAGTTATCAATAATTTGAACCCAATAAAACCCAGACTGGGTTAGATTATTTTCATAAAATAAAGAGCCATCCCACCATTGATAACTATAGCTTGGATTTAATTTTATTGTATAAGTGTCACCGTTGCAGATTGTAGTATCGTTGATGGATTGTGAAGAATTTGAATTGTTTGTTACATTTATCGTGTCCGAATTGCTGCAGAGTGAATCTTTTACAGATACCCAATATTGTCCTCCAGAATTAATTATTATTGATTGGTTAATAGAACCCGTATTCCATAAATAGCTATTGAATCCAATGCCTGCAGAAATTTTTATGGAGTCTCCATTACAAATAGACGTGTCATTTCCTAAATCAATTGATGGTAAAATAGAGTTGAATAAATAGTAATGCATAATGCTATCGCATCCATCAGATGCTAAAAGTGTATCGGAAAAAGAAAATGGAGCATGATAGTTTTTCCCATTTAATAAAACTGAATCTCCAAAACAGATGTAAATTGAGTCGTGGTAATCACGGTAACAATAAACATTATGGGGTGTATTGGCCAATCTTGAGAGACCCGCATTACAAGTTTTAGTTCCTAAAAAAATAGCATTATCGACAAATTGGCATGCCGAGCCAGACAAATTTGGATAGTTAATGCAGCTAATATAGTTTTGACCAAATTTGGCAATATAAATTTTTGCATCAGGTCCTCTTTCCAAATATCCTATTTTATAGCCTGATGTTGTGTTTGGAAAAGTTCCAGTTCCAACTGTAGTTTTTGAACCAATTATTGTCGAAGGTGTTCCGCTAATGATATCTAATTGTATCACTTTGCTATCGAACCATTCTGTATAATATACAAATCTATTATTATCACTAATTGCAATTCCCCAAGGTTGATAAAAACCAGTTAAAATAATAGGATTTGATAATGTAGCGGTTGCTACATTAAAATCAAAAATCTCTATTTTCCCATCATAGTAAATAGCTGTTACTAATTTACTTCCGTCTTCAGAAAAAGTCATTTGCCCCAAAGCATTATAGCCTGTTGGATTGCCTCCAGAATTAATACTTCCAATTGAATTGATAACTGGAGTAGAAATTTGTAGGCCTTGGTAATTTATTTTATAACAATAATATTGATTGGTATTCCAAGTGTGAGTCATAACCCAATAGCTTGTGTCAGATGGATTATAAATTGCATCAATTTTTTCGGTACTTCCATTAAAAATTATATTCGCTTTTGTTGTAACTGCACCATTTCCAGAATTTAAAGCCAAATCCACTATTGAATATCTAAATGCATCAGCAGATGCATATCCAACAGTAAATATGTAAAATTTTGAGGAGTTAGGTTGGGGTACAATTAATGTCGATTGTCCAGCACTTAAATTCCCTCCAAGGCCTGTTCCATTTGGCATTGGATTATGATTTTTATCCCAAACTGTAATTCCATTCGTGTAAAATAATAGATTTCCACTGGTATCGGTTATGGTACTTGTATTGTCATAGGCTTGAAGTTGTCCATTTGTTAATGTGCTTGGTGGTATTGTATTGAAAGTAATTCCTGCTTGCTCCCCAAAATACCACATTTTATTAGCAAATTGTCCAAGAATGTCATTTTGGAAAACAAAATTCAAAAGAATTAATATTTGTATTTTTAATATAAATCTCACTATTCTAAAAATTTTTTAATTTTTTCATAACAAATATCTCTACTATATTTGGATACGGCAATGTTTCTGGCATTTTTACCATAGTCCAAAATTAGCTGTTTATTTTTTATAAATAACAAAAAACTGTTCTTCCAATCTTCTTGAGTAGTTGCTAATAAGCCAGTCACTCCTTGTTCGATTATTTCGGTGTTTATTCCTATCGGACTTGCAATTGTTGGAATGCCAGCTGCCATATATTGTAAAATTTTATAGCCCCCTTTTGCTTTGGAATATTCTTCATTTGTCAATGGCATTACTCCAACATCAATCATTTGAAGCAATTTTGATTCATCTTTATAGGTCCATTTAAAATGCTGATAATTTATTCCTGCCGGATGGTAACTATTATTTGCTCCAATCAAAATCAACTTTATTTTGTAATTTTCACTTAAATCGGCAAGTGGTTTTTCAATTATACTCAGATATTTAGTGGTCCAAGAAGACCCAATCCAGCCAATTTTTATTTCCTCTGTTAGCGATTTACCAGTATTTGGTTTTATTATTTCTGTATCGATAGGTGTGGTTACAATAATCACATTTTTATTATATTTCTCTGTAAAATCCTTCAAAAATTGGTTAGATACAATAATATAATCTGAGTTTTCAATTACTTTTCTAATTTTTGATTCTGCATTTTTATCTTTTTCATTTATGTAAATTGCATCGTCGAAATCAAAAATTATTTTTGCCTTTTTCTTTTTTTGCCTTTGTAACAAATTTTCTGAAATGATTTTCCTTTGAATAAAAACAATATGATAGGGATTAAAATACAAGAATAGATTTCGTTTAATAGTTAAAAATCTTTTCTGTAAAGGAAAAAATATTTTGGTGATATTTATTTTCTTCTCAGGAATTCGTGGAATCCAAGTAATTTCATAGCCTTCCTTTTCAAAATTTGGTATATATTGAATTGCCCTAATTCTTGAGCTTGCATGATTGATATTACCATCTGTTAGAATTAATATCTTTTTTGTTTTCCTCACTAACCCTAGTTTTTAATAATTTTTATGTTTACCTGCTTTCTATTGCTTTCTAGTCTTAATATATAATAACCTGGTTTTAAGTCAGATAAATCAATTTTAAGATTTTGAATTTTGGAAGTGAGTCGTTGCTTTTTAATCAATTTTCCATTGATGTCTATCACATTCCAGAAATCTAAATCAATCAGCTGGCTAAATTCAATAGTTAAAAAATCAATTGCTGGATTGGGGAAAAATTTAGCATTTACTCCTGGAAATAAATCATTTATTCCTTCATAATCAATAAAAACTGAATCAATATTCTGGCAGCCATTGCTGTCCATCACAACGACAGTAAAAGTTTTAAAGATATCAGCAATATAAACCATTATAGAAGGCGTTGTGTCGCCGGTATTCCATAGATAACTTGAAAAATAGCCAGGGAAAAGTTCAAAACTATCCAATCCAACCAAATTAATACTTCCACCAAGCGATGGATTAGGTAATGGATGAACTGTTATAAAAACAGAGTCAGCAGATACGCATCCCATAATATCAGTGCCAAGTACGGAATAAAATTTCGAAATTGATGGGCTGACGGATATTGAATTACCAGTAGCCCCATTGCTCCATATAAATTGAGGTGCACCGGAGGCAGATAGCACCGCTGTGTCGTTCAAGCAAATTTGCTGATCGGCAGAAACGGTAATCTGTGGTCCTGGAGGAACGCTTACAAAAATTGTATCTGTATTCGAACAAGTGGTGGTTATATTACTGGCCGTTAATACATAACTTGTTGAACCCAAAGGTTTAGCAATTGGATTGGCGATCGTTGGACTGGATAGGCCAGCGGATGGCGACCATAAATAGGATAAACCCACTTGTGGGCTAGACCCTATTTGAAGACCTGAGGAAGAACATGGAATTAAAAGATCATTACCTGCATTTGCTGTGGGCAAAGAATTGACTATTAACGAAATAGTTGCAGTTGAACTGCAGTTATTGGAGTCGGTATAAATATATTGAACAAGTTTTATCCCAGCACCTGCCATAGGAGCATCGAAAATATTGCCTATCATTCCACTTCCAATAAATTGACCTCCAGAAGGAGTGCCTAAAAACGTATCGGGCAAACTATTTAAACAATAATTCATCAGATTTCCGGTAATGATGCAATAAGGTAAGGGGAAAACTGTAACTTGCAGCGAATCAGTATCACCACATCCTGAGCTAACAGAATAACTATATTTCAACCAGTGGTTTCCAAGTCCAGCCAAAGAGCCGTTAAATGTATTTCCAGCAATTCCATTTCCAGACCAAATACCCCCGGATGGTATAACGGGTAGTGTGTTTTGAGTATTATTCAGGCAATAGGAGGTGCTTACAGCCGAAAAGTCGATGGAAACCGAACTTCCAACTTGAATCATGAAAGTATCAGCGTTTGAACATGATTGAGCGTTGGTGTAATTATAAATAATAGTGTGGTTGCCTAAACCGGCCACTGAAGGAGAAAAGCTGTTTCCAGAAACCCCTGTGCCAGAAAAAACACCTCCCGAAGGGGATGCAGTTAAAGCAACAGGACTGCTCGACGAGCAATAATAATTGTTGGTTGTGGTGATGTTAACCGCAGGGCTGGCATAAATGACAGTGTATTGAGTGGCAGTGTCAATGCAGCCATTATTATAAATATAATGAATGGTTTTCATTCCTGCGGTACTATTAACGGGGTTGAAAATGGAGCCAAAAATATTAGGTCCAACAAAACTGCCTCCAGCAGGAGAACCCACTAAAACAGAAGGCAAGTCGTTATCGCAATAGCTGGAATTTAAACCGGTGAAGGAGGCCGAAACAGGCGAATTCACCGTAACGGAATGAGAAGTAGAAGTGGTGCAACCATTGGAATTGGTATAGGAATAATTTATGGTTTTCTGACCCAAACCAGCTAAGCTAGGACTGAAAGTTTGGTTTGAATTATTAACTCCTGGACCAGATAAAGTTCCTCCAGAATGACTTAACGAAATCGATACGGAGCCCTCATTATTGCAAAACATAGTTTTAGAAGTAGAAATAGTAACAGGCGTAGAAGCAAAAATAGTGGTAGAATGAGTTGCTGTATCTTTACAACCATAAATATTGGTGTAAACATACGAAATACTATGATTTCCAGCCAAGGCAATCGTTGGATTAAAGGAAGTTCCCGAAAGCCCCGTCGCCGACAAAAAAGTTCCTCCCGTAGGAGCGCCCACAAGAGTAGAAACAACGTCATTATCGCAATAAGTAGAATTTAGTCCATAAAAACTTGCATTGGTAATGGGATTAACATAACTATTAATACTATCCACCGCCGAACAGCCAGCGGCATTGGTTACGAAATACTTAATTTGATGATTTCCAACGCCTAACGAAGAAGGAGAAAAATCTGTAGCCGCAATATTATTCACTGTAAAATTGCCACCAGTGGGCGAAGCCGATAAAGGAATATTAGCAGAATTGATACAATAAGCACTGGCAATGCCCGAAAATTGAATGGTAGGAGCTGCGTAAACAATAGTGGAAATAGTGTCTTTTCCCACACAACCTTGCGTATTGGTATAAATATAAATCAAATTGACATTACCCAATGCGCTATTGGCGGGAATAAAATTATTTCCAGTCACTCCAGTTCCAGAAAAACTGCCACCCGAAGGGATTCCAGTTAAAGGCACAGATGCATTATCGTTGGAGCAATAAGCCACATTGAGCCCTGAGGCTGAAACAGTGGGTAAGGGATTTATTGTGATTGAAATGGAAGAAGTATCTGAGCTGCAACCCAAACTGTCGGTTGCAAAGATCGTATAGGTTGTATTTACCGTTGGTGAAACAATATGACTGCTCGCATTTGATAGCCCATTATTCCAATGATAGGAAAAACCCGAACCAGAACCACCTGATGCTGATGCAATCAAAGTTGTATTTAAACCAGCACATAATGAGTAATTATTGGAATGCACAAGATTTACGGCTGGATTGGAGGCTATCAAAATGTTCTTGATGACTTGTCGGTTTAAAGAGTCGGTAATTGTAACTGTATAATTACCAGGAGCTAACCCTCCAATACTATCAGCGGTTGAATTATTACTCCATAAATAAGTGTAAGGTGGGACGCCACTTGCAGCAATAACCTTGGCGCTTCCATTATTCGAATATGCACAAGTGGCATTTGTTTTTTGAGTGGTTACTTGGTAGGTGGATGTAATAGTTAAAATGTAAAAAGCTCCTTTGTCAGTCCCTCCATCATCCTTACTTGGAGCCCCTGCAATAATCTCAGGATGTCCGTTACTATCAATATCCTTATATGAACTCACTCCAAAAGCAAATCTTTCTCCGTTTTGAATTTGTGTGAAATTTGATTGGTTAATTATTTTTTTATCTATGACAATACCATTTGAGTCTAACATGCAGATTATGGCAGAGCCTGTAGTTGAAGATGGGGTATCGTAGTTTCCAATAAACAAATCATTTACTCCATTTCCATCAATATCTTGTATCCCAGCAACACTTACTCCCATTTGAGTATTTGAAGGTATTTGATTTAGTAATTGTAATGAAGTGGTATTACTAATTTTATAAAAACCTTTTACACCGCCATTTGAGAGAAGTTTAATTATGTAAACAGATCCGTTATTAGTTCCTCCTTCATCATCCTCAAAAGCTCCAACAGCAATATCGTTAATTCCATCATTATCAAAATCACCTATACCAGCAACTCCAACTCCGAAATAATCCGCATTTGAAATTGGAGCATTGAAATTTGTTATTCCTGCATAAATTTTTGTGTGATTTAATACTTTACCAGTTGAATCTAATCTTAAAACCCAAATGGCACCTTTGTTTAATCCACCACCATCATCCCAAAAATTACCCACGACAATATCATTCTTATTATCTCCATCAATATCACCGATTAAACTAATATCAATGCCGAATTTTCTTCCTGTTG
>Ga0210044_10006007_pt1 | contig 16163 bp, 16 predicted proteins | sample CryGey13umfilter_2_FD_183959 | JGI IMG/M metagenome (GOLD analysis project Ga0210044, IMG submission 183959) | Groundwater microbial communities from aquifer in Utah, USA - Crystal Geyser 4/9/14 3 um filter (SPAdes) (version 2) | ecosystem: Environmental > Aquatic > Deep subsurface >...
TTCGACCCGGAGACCGGCATAGGCGGCCCCTGGGAGATGGTGGCCGGAGAGGCCCGCGACGTCAAGTACCCCAAGGGGGTGATCGTCGACGAGTCGAGCTTCGCCAAGCTCGGGAAGGCAGCGGTGGGCGACGACCGGGAAATCTACGGCTCGCGGGTGCGGGTGGTGGGCATCTGCAAGGGCGCCAAGCGGATCACCACCGCGCCCATCCTGTTCACCTCCTACAAGACCACCCAGGAACTCAATCCCTGGATGGCGGGCAAGACCGTCTTCCTGCTGGTGAAAATCAAGCCCGGCGCCGACGTGGGCGCGGTACAGAAACGACTGCGGACGGTGATGAACCTGGAAGACGTTTACACCCAGGCGGACTTTGCCTGGGCCACCAAGAAGTACTGGACCCTCAGCACCGGCATCGGCCTGGGCTTCGGCTTCACCATCCTCATGGCCATCTTCGTGGGCGCGGTGATCGTCAGCCAGACCATTTACAGCGCCACCATCGAGCACCTGCGCGAGTTCGGCACCCTGAAGGCCCTGGGCGCGGAAAACCGCACCGTGTATGGCATTATTCTGAAACAGGCGTTGCTCAGCGGCCTCATGGGCTATACCATCGGTCTGGTCATCAACCTGGTGATCACCGACCTTTATCGGCGCACCGGCCAGCTCGTGGTCCAGCCCTGGCAACTTTTCGTAGCCGACTTGATCGTCACCCTGCTGACCTGCGTGGCCGCCTCCATGATCTCGGTGCGCCGCGCCATGCAGGTGGACCCCATGGAGGTCTTCCGGGCATGAGCACCACCATGCTGGCCGTAACCGGGGTCAACAAGATCTACCAGAGCCACGCCACCCGGGTGGTGGCGGTGGAGGGGGCCTCGGCCGCCTTTGCCGCCGGCACGGTGACCGCCATCATGGGACCCTCGGGCAGCGGCAAGACCACCCTGCTCTCCATCCTCGGCCTCATCCTGAAACCCAGCAGCGGCCGGGTGACCCTCATGGGCCAGGACGTCACCGACCTGGACGAGTCGCAATTGCCAGCCTTGCGGCGCCAGCACATCGGCTTCATCTTTCAGTCGTTCAACCTCTTCGCCGCTCTCAACGCCATGGAGAACGTCCTGGTTTCCCTGCAACTCAAAAAGGTGGCGCGGCCTGCGGCCGAGGCCTCGGCCCGTGCGGCGTTGCACCGGGTGGGGTTGGAGCAACGGATGCACTTCTATCCCAGAGACCTGTCAGGCGGAGAGAAGCAGCGGGTCTCCATTGCCCGGGCCCTGGCCACCAACGCGCCCATCATCCTGGCCGACGAACCCACCGCCAACCTCGACTCCCACACCGGGCTTGCGATCATCGACCTGCTGGCCGAACTGGCCCGGGAGCATGGCAAAACCGTGGTGGTGGTAACCCACGACACCCGTCTGCAACAACATGTGGACCATACCCTGCGCATGGAGGACGGCCGCATCAATGAAAACTGAACAACTACTCTGCAAGGCCCTGTTGGTCGTGCTCCTGCTGGCCGGCTGTTCCGCCCCGCCCAAGCCGCCCGACCAGCAAACGGCCGGCCGGCCCAAGGTTGCGTCGGTGTATGCTTACGGCATCATCGAGGCGCGCCACCACTCCACCCTGAGCGCCAAATTTCCGGGCAAACTCGAAGAGATCCTGGTGAAAGAGGGCGATGTGGTGCAACGCGGCCAGTTGCTGGCCCGCTTCGAGTCCCGCGAACTGGAGGCGCAGCTTGCCGCGGCCCGGGCCGACGTGCGGGTGGCCGAAGCGACCCTGGCCGAGGCCCGGGCCGGCTTCCGGCCCCAAGAGATCACCGAGGCCGAGGAACAGTACAAGGCCGCCGTGGCCCAGCTCACCAAGACCGAACTGGACTGGCAGCGCCACGACAAACTCCATAGTGACGGGGTGCTGGCGGCCAGCGACTGGGATCAGACCAAGATGGCGCGCGACCAGGCCGAGGCGGCCCACAACGCCGCCCAGGCCAGGCTGAACCTGGTGCAACAGGGCACCCGGCCGGAAACCCTGGCCACGCTGACCCGCCGCCTGGAGCTGGCCCGGGCCCGGGTGGGCCAGGCCGAGGCGGCCCTGGCCAACGCCCAGCTCACCGCGCCCTTTAACGGCACCATCACCCGCAAGCACCGCGAGGAGGGCGAGGCCATGGACATCGGCCTGCCGGTGCTGGACATCAGCACCCTTGACGACCGTTACGTACGCACGGAGATCGACGAAACCGACCTGGGCAAGATCCGCCTGGGCCAGCAGACGACAATCTCCGCCACCGGCTTCCCGGACCTGTGCTTCACCGGCCAGGTCACGGCCATCCGCCAGCAGATGGGCCGCAAGCAGCTCATCCCCACCGACCCGGCCAAAATCGTCGACTACAAAGTCCTGGAGATCGAGGTTTCCCTGCCAGCGGAGTGCCCCTTTCCCATCAAGCTGCCGGTTGATGTGCGTATTGCCTTGGAGTGAGCCGGCTCATTTTCGCCAGCGGCGGTGCGGAACCGCGGTACGTTGTTGTCTCAGTTGACAAACCTGGGGCTACTCTCCGGGATCAAGCACCAAACACACTTCCAGAAACTGCGCAATCATCCGCGGGCCTTTCCCGATCTTGAACTGACCACCCGTGATTACGAGACTGCCGCTGCATTCTTCAACCTTTGCCGTGGCAAGGGAATCCAATGATCAAATACCGACTTTCTCATCTGCGCCGTTGCGGCGCGGCGCAACATCCCCATATTTACCACGGATGGGGATTTCACCCTGTTGCAGCCCCACCTGCCAATTACGCTCCACTGCCCCCGTCCCTGAACGAAAAAACACAGTTCGAAGCAACGGCCCCAAAGTCTACCAAAGTCCCTTTTATCCTTGCAAATCAAAAACTATTATTTTAGTTTGCAAGGATGATTGCACGACTTATCATTAGCAGAATCGAAGCGGCCTTGCAACGGCAAGCTGCCGTGGCACTAATTGGTCCCCGACAGGTTGGTAAGACCACCCTGGCCTTGAAGCTGGCGGAGGACCGGCCGGCCATCTACCTGGATCTCGAATCCAGGCCCGACCGGGACCGGTTGCGGGAGCCGGAGCTTTTCCTGAAGCTCCATGAGGACAAGCTGGTTATTCTCGATGAAATCCACCGGGCGCCGGAGCTTTTCCAAACCCTGCGCAGCCTGATCGATCAGGGGCGCCGCCGCGGCAAACGCACCGGCCGCTTCCTGATCCTGGGTTCCGCCTCCGTCGATCTTTTGCGCCAGTCCAGCGAGAGCCTGGCCGGACGGATCGAATATATCGACATGGCCCCTCTGCATCTGCTGGAAGTAAAAAATGACGGGCAGACCAGGAACCGTCTGTGGCTGCGGGGTGGTTTCCCCGACAGCTTTCTGGCCGCCAATGACGCGGACAGCTTCCAACTGCGCCGGAGTTTTATCCGCACCTGCCTGGAACGTGATGTGGCCCAGTTCGGCCCCAGGATTCCGGCCGAAACCCTGGAACGGCTTTGGACCATGCTGGCGCACAACCAGGCCACCTTGCTCAATGCCTCCAGGCTGGCCGCGGGTCTAACGGTGAGCGCCCCGACCGTCACCAGCTACATCAGCCTGCTGGTCGATCTACTTCTGGTGCGCCGGCTCATGCCGGTCCATGCCAATGTCGGCAAACGGTTGGTTAAGTCGCCCAAGACCTACGTCCGCGACAGTGGCCTCGTGCATGCGCTGCTCGGTATCGGAGAGATGCATGCGCTGCTGGGACATCCGGTGGTTGGGGCAAGTTGGGAAGGCTTCGTGATCGAAACCCTGCTTGGCCTGGCGCCGGCGCGGGCCGTGGCCGGTTTCTACCGGACCGCGGCCGGGGCGGAGATCGATCTGGTCCTGGAATTCGGCGGCAACACCGGCACCTGGGCGATTGAGATCAAGCACGGTCTTACCGCCCGGCTGGAACGGGGATTTTACCACGCCCTGGAAGACCTGCAGCCGTCCCGGGCACTGGTTGTCCATGCCGGAGAGAACCGCTACCCCGTATCCGCCGAAATCGAGGCCATCGGCCTCGGGGAGTTGGCTGGAGAGATTGCCGCCCTTGGGGCGTAGGGGGTCACCTTGCTCCTTGCCACTTACTTGAAGAACCCGCCCAGCAGCCGCTGCACCTCCGCATCCCGCAGCATCTGTTTCGTGAGTTGATAGCCCAGCTCCCGGTAGGCCTCGAACTGGGCCTCGTCAAAGAACTGGTCCGTGGTGGGCTGGTCCGGAAAGGTGGGGTGGCCGCTCTTGTAGCCGTGGATATCGGTCGGCAGATCATTGATCAAGGTGGGTTTCAGGTAGAGCAGGATACCGTTGGCAGCCGGGTCATGCCGGTCATAGAGGATATCGGCAATGGCAAAACCCCGTTTCGCCGACCGGTATTTCTTTTGCCAGGGCCCGGCGCCGCCAGAACCGGGCAGGATCCCCGCCAGGTCGCAGTCTTGATCGCTTCTAAAACGAATCTGCACGCCAAAATCGACCCGCACCCGCTCCACCGCGTTGGCCAGATCATCAAAGATATAGCCGGGATCGGCCCCGCCATCGGCGAGGACGATCAGTTGCACCCGGCGCCGAATCAGTTCGTAGAGGCCGAGATTTTCGAAATGGCCGCCGTCGGTCAGCTCGATGAAGGTGCTGTTTTCATGAGAGCCGCAACCGAACACGCCCTGGAACAAACCTGGCACCAGATAGTTAGGACCCAAGGGGATTCTTTTCCTCTTGTCCGGCCGCAGGGTCCAGTAACCGAGGCGCAGGTTCAACAGTGACATCAGAGTAGAGACCAGTTTATTGCGGGTCACCCCCTTGCCCGCCACCCCGGAGTTGGGGTTGGCGGCCGCCCCGGAGATGGTCATGGCCGTGGCCAGGGTCATGCCGCTCCGGCTGCTCATCCCGGTGTTGGCAAAATCCTCGGTCGGGCAGTAGCCGGTGGCGTAGCTGCCGCAGAACAGGGGAGACAGCAGGAAAGAGTCGCCGCCCCGGCCGCGGTAGCGGGAATCGGCCGAGTCCACCAGCACCACGTTGGCATTGATCAACTGGTACGGCCAGGCGCCGTTTCTGCTCACCTCCCGTACCTCCGCGAGCAGGGCGACGTTGGCCCGGGTGGCCGGACCCCATTGCTTGGCCGCCACGCAATCCGCGTCGGGCAGAAAGACCTCCATGAGGCGGTCCCTGTACATCCGGTGCAGGCCGGCATAGTTCAGGTTCACCACGAACCCGAAGAAAAGGGTGGCCGCGCCGAGCCAGCCGAATAACGCCCCATCGGGCAACCGCGCGGCCACCATATAGGCGGCCAGCAGCAGACCGTACACCAGAAAGAAGGCGCCAGCCGCCGCCTGGGCCACCTGCGGCGTGGCGGCCTCATCTGCCTTGCCCTGGGAAGATTGCTTGCGGGACTGGATAAAACCGAGCAGTGCCCCGACAGCCGTGCACAGGCCGGCAATTGTCACCTTCCGCCAGAATTGCCCAAGCAGGCCAAGGGTAGAGGGCAGGGAGCCAATAAGGACCAGGAGCAGGATAAGCTTGCAACACCGCCCGAAGAGCTTTTGGGTCATGATGAAAAAACGGTACTTGGCCTGCGCGCCGATCTTCCATGCACACAGCACCGAAAAAACCAGGCTGGCGCCGCCGAGGGCAATGGCAAGGCCGAGGGCCAGCAGCAGAAAATAATTGAGGGTAAGCGGCCCTTGCAGCGGGATCCACAAGATATCCCTGAGGGTTGCTTCCGCGAAGGCGCCGCCCTGATCCAATAGTTTCAGGGCCAGAATGGCCAGACAAAAATAAACGGCCAGGGAAACGAACATCGACCGCAGCACCAAGGCCAGCAGGGCAACCAGGTCCAGACCATGCTGGGGGGTAAGATAGTTGCCATGCTGCCGGATGAAATCCAGGAACTGGTTATAGCTGCTCTTTTCGGTTCGCGCCCCGATACCCTTCATCCCCAGCGGCGCGCTGGCCCCAACCGGTGGCGCGCCAGCCCCAAGCTGATGCACGAACCAGGTCAGCGCGGTGCCGATGTAGCCGCCCCCGGAAACGGTGGAGAGATAATCGAATTTCCGGAGCAGCCCATGTGATTCACGGTTGTAGCCGGCATAGAGCGCCTGCATAAGCCCGAGCCCGAAGGAAGCGGAGCGGATGCCGCCGCCGGAAAGGGCCAGGCCGGTCAAGGGCTCCCCCGTGTCCTGCTCGCGGATATGGCGCCGCTCGGCCGCGATAATCTCTTTGATTTTTTCATCGATACCGTCTTGCTGGTTCATTTCCATCCTCCTCAGGAAAATGGTTGCCACCAGCAACCTGTAAACCCGAGCCGGAAGACGCGTCAAGGAAAAAGTGTTAGGGGAAAGCCGCGTCGCTGGTCCCAGCCTGTTCCACCACGCCACTCCTCTCCGGAAAAAAAGATTGACAATTGCCACCCTCTCAAATATATAAGGTGATTCACTCCCACACCGCCGGGTGAGGGGAGATAAGGCTATCCAAAGGAGCGTAATTCCAACATGGCGATTGAAATCGAAGTACGTGGTGACATTGAGCAGGCCATGCGCCTGCTGAAGAAGAAACTTCAGCTTGACGGTATCAAGAAGGAACTGAAACGGCGCGAGTGCTACGAAAAGCCCTCGATCAAGCGCCGCCGCAAGCAGGAAGAGGCGAAGCGCAAGCTGCGCAAGCTCGCCATGCGCCAGACCACGGAGTAAGCCCATTCTCCCATGAAAACCCGGCGAAGAATGGCGGCCGGCCGTTCGCCATCGCCACGTTCCAAGCGCGCCGCCCGGCCACTGGAACTGCTCCAGGATGAATTTCTGCACTACCTGGCCGCCGAGCGCCGGTTGGCGGCCAACACCGTCATCTCCTACCAGGCCGATCTCGCCGCTTTTCTCACCTTCCTGGGGCAGCGCGACATACACCAGGCCGAGGCCATCGCCGTTGACCATATCCGCGACTACCTCGCCCACGGCCGGGCCCGCCAGCTTTCCAGCCGCACCTTGGGCCGCCACATCTGTACCCTGCGCGCCTTCTGCCGCTTTCTTCTGGCCGAAGGCCATATCCAGGTAGACCCCACCGGCCTGATAGACCACCCTAAATCCGGCCGCAAACTTCCCCATGTCCTCACCGAGGCAGAGGTCAACGAACTGCTGGCCGTAAGCCCCGGCCTGCACCCCCTGGCACTACGCAACACCGCCATGCTCCACCTGCTCTACGCCACCGGCATGCGGGTCTCGGAACTGGTGAAACTACCAACCGCGGCAGTGAACCTGGTGGCCGGCTATATCCGGGTGCTCGGCAAGGGGTCCAAGGAACGCCTCATCCCCTTTGGCGAGGAGACGCGGGCCCGTCTTAACGACTATATCCGCCAGGGCCGGCCGCTACTTATGAAGCGGCGGACCAGCGATTTCCTGTTCGTCACCAACCGGGGCACGGCCATGAGCCGGCTGCGTTTCTGGCAGATCATCCGGGAACGAGCCCTCATTACCGGCATCACCAAGAAGATAAGCCCCCACCTGCTACGCCACTCCTTTGCCACCCATCTCCTCCAGCACGGCGCCGATCTCCGCTCGGTGCAGATCATGCTGGGCCACGCCGACATCGCCACCACCCAGATCTACACCCATGTGGATCGTGACCGCTTAAAAGCGGTGCACGCGCGTTTTCATCCTCGGGGATGAAAACGCAGCTCAAGGCTGAAAGCTGGTGGAACTTCTCGAAATTAAATCCGTTCAGCCAGAATGATGAAGATGCCTCAGGAGATGTGGCAGGGGTGCGACCATTACCCCCTGTTTGTAGGGATAGGCCTCTTGCACCGGGGCAATGATCCAGGCTTCCCGAATGGCCAAGGCTTCAAGGGCACTCCAGAAACCGCGCTCAACACCGGGCGAGGTGGAGGCCTTGCACTCCACGGCAATCTTCCTGTTCCCCTTTTCCAGAATAAGATCGATTTCCGCGCCCGAGGCGGTCCGGAAAAATGAGGCCCGCCAGCGGGGCAGGGAGGCGATGATCGTCTCCAGGGCAAAACTTTCCCAGGATGCACCGTAGGCGGGATGCCCCAGGAGATCGTTTTGCGACTCGATGTCAAGAAGCGCGTGCAGCAGTCCGGTATCCCTGACAAACAGCTTTGGTGATTTGATAAGCCGCTTTTTCAGATTCGCCTCGTGAGGACGGAGCACGCGCACCAGAAACGTCCGCTCCAGCAGGTCAACATAGGAGCGGATCGTATGATGACTAACCCCAAGGGACTCGCCAAGTTTCGAACCGTTTAATAATTGGCCCTGCACATGGGCGCACATCTGCCAAAAACGTTCCATCCGTTTGGCATCGAGGTTATACCCGAGCTGCGGGATGTCGCGTTCAAGAAAGGTTCTGATAAAATCAAGCCGCCACTCAAAGCTCTCCCGTTCGTCCAGCGCAAGGTAACTGCGTGGAAACCCACCACGCAGCCAGAGATTTCTGAGCATAGCGAGATCGCCGTCTGGCGCGGCCTCCGGCAGCAGAAAGGGCGTCAACTCAAGATAGGCGATGCGGCCGGCCAGGGTCTCGGAGGTCTGCCGGAGCAGTTCGGGTGAGGCAGACCCCAGCAGGAGGAATTGTCCATTTCTTTTCTGTGCATCGACGCATGCCCTGATCTGCGGGAACAAGGCCGGCTGCCGCTGGATTTCATCAAGGCAGATGAGGCTTTCCGCATTAAGCTGAAAAAACGCCTCGGGATCCCTGAGTTTGTTCAGGTCGGAAGCACGCTCAAGGTCAAGATGAACCACCTTGCCGCCCTGGGAGGTGACTACCTGCGCCAACGTAGATTTGCCGCATTGCCTGGGGCCGAGCACGGCGACCACCGGCATGGTGCGGAGCTTTCGCTCCAAGTCTGCCGTGAGTGCGCGGGGGATGTAAGTTTGCATATTGGAACAATAGCTTCCAATATACAGAAGAGCAAGAGGTAAAATGAGAGAGACGCAGCTCAAAGGTGAAAGGTGAAAGCGCAAAGCAAAAGATAGAAGAATAGGATAAACTAGAAACAAGCCAGCTCTTCCTTTCACCTTTCAGCTTTGAGCTCAACCCATGGAAGTCATCACCTCTCATCTCAACGCCGACTTCGACAGCCTGGCCGCCATGGTGGCGGCTCGGAAGCTGTATCCCGACGCGGTGCTGGGGGCGTAAATGCGGGACGTACTTCAGATTATAAGTTTCGGTCGAAATGCGGGGCGTGTTGAACAAAAATGATAGGGTTGATAGGTGCTTTTTCAGCTCAATCCGCGCTCAGCCACATGTCCCTCTGCTCCGGTACTTGCAGCACGATTTTAAATTGACAATCCGAAACGCTACGCTATACACTATGGCTATGATCAAATCATTTCGGCACAAAGGACTGCAAGTTTTCTTTGAGACCGGCAGCAAGGCAGGCTTACAACCACATCATGCGTCAAAGTTGAAACGGCAGTTAGTGCGCTTGGACCTTTCCAAAAATCCAAGCGACATGAATGTGCCGGGCTGGAGACTGCACCAGTTGGCAACCGGACATTGGTCGATATGGGTGAATGGCAATTGGCGAATGACGTTCGATTTTGATGGTGAGGACGCCGTGCTGATTGATTACCAGGACTACCATTAGTTTGCCTTGAAAAATTCAAGGCAACCGCGCGGGGCATGGACGCCCCGCCATTTTTAGCCACGCAAGTGGCTGAAAATGTAAGCAAAGGCAAAACTCCGTTTTAGCTTTGCGTCTTGAAAAAGCGCCAGGACGGCGATTTTTCAAGGTTCCCATTAGGAGGAAACACCATGACTCAAATGCACAGCCCGCCACACCCGGGCGAGACCTTAAGAAAAGATGTTTTACCCGCCCTAGGACTAACCGTTACCGAGGCGGCAAGGCAGCTTGGCGTTACTCGTGCCGCTTTGTCCCGAGTGCTTAACGAGCACGCCGCCATCTCTCCTGAGATGGCCTTACGTTTGGAAGGCTGGCTAGGGGTTGAAAACGGTGGCCGTGCTGATCTCTGGATCGGCCAGCAGGCCGCGTACGACCTTTGGCAAGCACGCCAAGCTGGTGCGCCCAAGGTGCAGCGCGCCAAACTCATGGCAGCTTGAGTTCTGTCTGGGTTTGGAGGGGAAGGCGGTTCACAGCAGCAAACGCCCACGTCAAGCTCAAGGGAAAAAATGGTTTGCTGGTTGCACATGTGCCACGCATGTGCTATATTGAATTTGCAGGTTCCTTCACACTCCAAACCACGCCAGGAGATTTGCAATGGGCACGCCAGCACGCCAGGAAGCAATGCTCAGAAAGCCGATCCTTATGCCGCCGAGCATGATTGAAAAAATTGACAAAATTGCGAAAACCCAAAAAGTTTCGTTTGCAGAGGTCGTAAGAAAAGCGGTCAATGCTTTTGGCAGTGAGCCTTCCAGCGATGATGCGGCTATCTTGGAGGCCTTAGCTGACACCATGATTGCGTCGGCAAAAGACACCCTTAAGCTCATTGATAAGCTGGGCAAGAAGTTGGATGAGACCCATGCGATTTTGGAGGCGCACGGTGGGAATTAGTGAAAAGGTAATGGATGCCTTGAAATCGGGGATTCTGCTCAACGAACGGTTGTCTATTTATATGGCCAAGGTGGACCGCATGGATAACGACCTGCGGCACATGAACGAGCGGCTGATTCGCCTGGAAACCATGGTGGAAATAGCACAAACGCGCTCTCAACCGAAAATCAAATGACATCCCGGCGCTGGGGAAGCCACGGGAACGCACTTCAGATGATAAGTTTCTGTCGGCCGACGATCAGCTAAAAAACATGGAAGTCATCACCTCTCATCTCAACGCCGACTTTGACAGCCTGGCCGCCATGGTGGCGGCTCGGAAGCTGTATCCCGACGCGGTGCTGGCCTTTCCCGGTTCCCAGGAAAAAAACGTCCGCACCTTCCTGGAGCAATCGGAGAGCGCCTTTGCCTTCCAGCGCCTGAAAAACATCACCCTGGAGCAGGTGACCCGTCTCATCGTGGTCGACACCCGCCAGCCCGGCCGCATCGGCAGCCTGGCCCAGTGTCTGAAGAACCCCGGCATCGAGGTCCATCTCTACGACCACCACCCGGACGCCGTGGGCGACATGAAGGGCGACCTTGAGATCGTCGAACCGGTGGGCTCCACCACCACCATCCTGGCCCGCCTCTTCCAGGAGAAGAATATCAGCCCCAGCCGGCAGGAGGCCACCCTCATGGCCATTGCCATCCAAGAGGACACCGGCTTCTTTACCTTCGACACCACCACGCCCGCGGATCTTCTTGCCATGGCCTGGCTGCTGCGCCAGGGGGCGAATCTACAGATGGCCGGCCAGTTCCTGTCCCAGGAACTCACCACCCACGACGTCACCCTGCTTCACGAGCTGATCAAGTCGGCCACCACCTACACCATCCACGGCAAGGCCATTGTCGTGGCCAAGATAACCCTGCCCGCCTATGTGGACGAGTTCGCCCTCGTGGTGCGCCGCTTCATGGACATGGAGAACCTGAACACCCTCTTCGCCCTGGCCTCCATGGCCGGCCGTCTCTACCTCATCGCCCGCAGCCGTGTCCCGGAAATCAATGTCGGCAAGATCGCCGCCGAGTTCGGTGGCGGCGGCCACGCCTCGGCAGCCTCGGCCACGGTTCGCGACCTGAGCCTGATCGAGGCCGAGGAAAAGCTCATAGCCTTACTGCACCGGCACGTGCGGCCGGAGAGCCTGGCCGGTGAATTGATGAGCGCGCCGGTCATCGCGGTGGCGCCGGACATGGTGATTCAGGACGCCAACCAGATGCTTACCCGCTACAACATTACGGTCCTGCCGGTGCTGAATGAAAAAAAGGAGATCCTGGGCCTCATCTCCCGCCGGGTGATGGAAAAGGCCATCTTCCACGGCCTCGGCCAGCAGGCGGTTTCCGAATACATGACCACCGACTTCGCCACCCTGCCACCCACCGCCACCCTGGCCGAGATCCAGCAGATCATCATCGAGAACCGGCAGCGCTTCATCCCGGTGGTGGAGCAGGGGGAAGTAAAGGGGGTCATCACCCGCACCGACCTCCTGAACCTCCTGGTCACCAACCCGGCCAACCTGCCCAAGAACCTGCTGGACGCCCAGGAGCAGCCCTCCATTGCCCGGCAACGCAACCTGAACCAGCTCATGGTGGAAACCCTGGGCAAGAAGACCATCGTCCTGCTGCGCACCATAGGCGAAACCGCTCAGAACCTTGGCTACACCGCCTACGCCGTGGGCGGCTTTGTCCGGGATCTACTCCGACGCGTAAAAAACCTCGATATCGACATTGTCATCGAGGGTGACGGCATTGATTTCGCCAAGAAGCTGGCCGCAGCACTGAAAGGCACGGTCCGCACCCACCAGAAGTTCCGCACCGCCCTGGTGACCCTGCCCGACGGCCAGAAGATCGACGTGGCCACGGCCCGGCTGGAATTCTACGAATACCCGGCCGCCCTGCCCACGGTGGAGCTCTCCTCCATCAAACTCGATCTCTACCGCCGCGACTTCACCATCAACGCCATGGCCGTACACCTGAACCCGGAGCGCTTCGGCGCCCTGGTCGACTTTTTCAACTGCCAGAACGACATCAAGGACCGCCAGCTCCGCATCCTCCACAACCTGAGTTTCGTGGAAGACCCCACCCGTATCTTCCGGGCCATCCGTTTCGAACAGCGCATGGGGTTTACCATCGGCCGGCACACCGAGAAGCTCATCCGCAGCGCCGTGGCCATGAACCTCTTCGGCCGCTTCGCCGGCCACCGCTTCCTCGCCGAACTAAGGCTGCTGCTGGCCGCGGAAAACCCGCTGCCCGCCCTCAGGCGCATGGCCCAGTTCGGCCTGCTCGCCTTCCTGCATCCTCGCATCAAGCTCGAGGGCCGGCTGGAAGAAATCCTGGAGGAGACCCAGCGCGCCCTGGCCTGGCACAAACTCCTCTACCTGGACGAGCCCTGCGAGCCATGGCTGGTCTACCTGCTCGCCCTGATGAGCCGGATCAGCGGCAAGGATTTCGAGGCCTTCTGCGACCTGGTGGAGATGCCGCCCCGGCAGAAGCAGTTTATGGTCCAGGAAAAGCTGCAGGTCTTTCGCATCCACCGCCTGCTGCAGAGCCAGCCCCACCCCCGGCCCAGCGCGATTTACTGGCTCATGCAGGGCTTGTCCGCCGAAGGCATCCTCTTTCTCATGGGAGTCACCCGCAACAAGGCGAGCAAGCGGTCCATCTCGCTTTTTGTCACGCACCTGCGCCATGTGAAACCCGAACTAACCGGCGACGATCTCAAAAAAATGGGTTATCCTGCCGGGCCGGTCTTCCAGACCATCCTCACTGGCCTGCTGAAGGCCAAGCTCGACGGCCTGGCCCCGGACCGCGCCGCCGAGGCGGCCTTGGTGCGCCGCCAGTATCCCCTGGCCGATATCCAGCCGCGTGGCTAGGGCTTGCTGGTGCGCGCGGCGCACCCTACAACTGAGTACCCAGCCCCCTATCGGAGCCCATGAATCTATCCCAGACCATCCAGGAAATCGCCGTGCTGGCCCCGCCCTTTCTCTTCGCCCTCACGGTGCACGAGTATGCCCACGGCCTCACCGCCCTGCGCTTCGGGGATCCCACCGCCAGCCGGCTGGGGCGGCTAACGCTGAACCCCTTAAAACATCTCGACCCCATGGGCGTGCTCTTCTTTATCATCATGAAGATCGGCTGGGCCAAGCCGGTGCCGGTGGACCCCAGGTATTTCAAGAACCCGGCCCGCGACCTGCTGCTGGTCTCCCTGGCCGGGCCGGGCGCCAACCTGCTCACCGCCGTGGCCAGCGGCCTGGTTTTACAGTTGCTGGTGCCCATCGCGCCGCTGCTGCCCCACTTCCTCCTCTGGCCGCTCTTGCAGATGACCGCGGCCTCGGTCTGGATCAACATCATGCTGGCGGTCTTCAACCTCATTCCCATCCCGCCCCTGGACGGCAGCAAGGTCCTCCTGGGCCTGCTGCCGCCGGAAATGGCCATCGCCTATCGCAAAATGGAGCCCTTCGGCTTCGTCATCCTCCTGGTGCTGTTCTACACCGGCATCATCCCGAAGATCATCATGCCGATCATCAACTTTGCCAACAGCCTGATCGTCGGGTAATTTTCTACTGGTTACCCGTGGGAATCTACTGTACTTTAGGGGCGATTCTCCACTACCATTAATCTGTTCGCACCAGTGCAGTTCTTTCCGAGAAGGAGAAACATCATGATTTGCTTACGCCCCCGCACCCTTGTCCTGCTCGCCGCGCTCGTCGCCCTGGCGGCCCTGCCCGGCTGCTCGCGCCCCGACAAGACCGACGCCACCAGCAAGGCCAAGCAGACCCTCACCATCAAGGGCTCGGACACCATGGTGCACCTGATGAGCACCTGGGCTGAGTCCTTTGGGGCCACGAGCCCGACCCAGGTCTCGGTGACCGGCGGCGGCTCGGGCACCGGCATTGCCGCGCTCTTAAACGGCACCACCGACATCTGCGCTGCCTCCAGGCAGATCGAGGATAAGGAAACCGCCCTGGCCAAACAGAAAAACATCACCCCCAACGAGATCACCGTGGCCCTGGACGGCATCGCCGTCGTCGTCCACCCGGACAACCCGATCACCGAACTCAGCCTCGAACAGATCGGCGCGATCTACACCGGCGCCATCGGCAACTGGAAAGAGGTGGGCGGCCCGGACCAACCCATCCTCCTCCTTTCCCGCGAGTCCAGCTCCGGCACTTATGTCTTTTTTCAGGAAAAGGTGCTGAACAAGAAGGATTACAGCCAGCAGGCCCGCCTGATGCCGGGCACCTCGGCGGTGGTGCAGGCGGTGACCGCCGACCGGGGGGCCATCGGCTACGTCGGCCTGGGCTACGCCAAGGAGGCCGGCAACAAGGTTAAGACCATCGCCGTGCGAAGCGCCGCCGGCCAGCCGGCGGTCATGCCGTCGCCGGCCACGGTCAAGGACGCCAGCTACCCGGTGGCCCGCGCCCTCTACCTCTATACCAACGGCGCGCCCCAGGGTAAGGTGAAGGAGTTCGTGGACTTCTGCCTGGGCTCTGCCGGCCAGAAGATCGTGGCCGACACGGGTTACGTGCAGGTGCACTAGATGGCCCAGCGCCGTTGGCAGGAGAAGGCCATCCAGCTCACCCTGGTGGCCATGGCCACTACCAGCCTGCTGGTGGTGGTGCTGATCTTTCTCTTCCTCGGCAAGGAGGCCATCCCCTTTCTTAAGGATCCGGGCATAGCCCGCCTTTTGGATCGACAGTGGATGCCGGTCTCTTTCCAGCAGGAACACTTCGGCCTCCTGCCCCTGCTAACCGGCTCCCTGGTGGTCACCCTCACCGCCACCCTGATCACCGTGCCCTTTTCGGTGCTGGGCGCCATCTACATCGCCGAGATCGCCCGCCCCCTGGAGCGGGAATTTTTGAAACCCTTCATCGAACTGCTCGCCTCCATCCCCTCGGTGGTCCTGGGTTTCTTCGGCCTGGTGGTGCTGGCGCCGCTGGTCAAGGCTCTCTTCGGCCTGCCGAGCGGCCTGAACGGCCTCACCGGCGGCCTGCTCCTGGCGCTCATGGCCATCCCCACCGTTATCTCCATCTCCGAGGATGCCATCACCAGCGTGCCGCGCCACTTAAAGCAGGCCTCCCTGGCCCTGGGCGCCTCGGAACTGCAGACCATCCTCAGGGTCACCGTGCCCGCCGCCCTGCCGGGGATCATTGCCGCGGTCATGCTGGGCATGGGCCGCATCGTCGGCGAGACCATGGTGGTGATGATGGTGACCGGCAACGCCGCCCTGGTCACCCTGAACCCCTTCCAGTCGGTGCGCACCATGACCGCCACCATCGCCGCCGAGATGGGCGAGGTGTCGTTTGGCAGCATCCATTACAGCGCCCTGTTCTGCGTCGGCGTGGTCCTCATGCTGGTGACCTTTGTCCTGAACCTCGGGGCCCAGCGGGTGCTGAAACGCTACGGCATGATGACATGAAGAACGCGGGCGAAGGGCTGACATACCTGGGCCTCCGGCTGGCGACCTATAGCGTGGTCCTGGTGATCGGCTACATCCTGGCCGACATCATCTGGCACGGCATCCCGGCCTTGAGCTGGGAGTTCCTCTCCGGCCCGCCACGGCAGAGCGGCGCCGCCGGCGGTATCCTGCCGGCCATCGTCGGCACCTTCTACCTGGT
>Ga0210044_10006012_pt1 | contig 16148 bp, 14 predicted proteins | sample CryGey13umfilter_2_FD_183959 | JGI IMG/M metagenome (GOLD analysis project Ga0210044, IMG submission 183959) | Groundwater microbial communities from aquifer in Utah, USA - Crystal Geyser 4/9/14 3 um filter (SPAdes) (version 2) | ecosystem: Environmental > Aquatic > Deep subsurface >...
ACTGGAGCAGAGGAAGTCAAATCCCCACCCGCCATGGAAAACATGGTGTACATTCCGGGAGGCATCTATGAAATGGGAAGCCGGCTCTCGCTGAGAGAACTGAATCCCGCCGATCTCTTGAATACCGACCGCCATGCCCTGGGCCCGGAAAACCCGGCGCATGAAGTGCTGGTTGATGGATTCCATATGGACATTTATGAAGTCACCAACGCCGATTACCTGGAATACGTCAAAGCCACCGCAGCGAAGCAACCGGCTTTCATCAATGATCCCGATTTTAACGGTCCCAAGCAACCCGTGGTCGGAGTTTCATGGAAGGAAGCTGGGAAATTCTGCGAATGGAAGGGAAAACGCCTACCCACCGAAGCGGAGTGGGAAAAAGCCTCGCGCGGCAAGCGTCCCATTGAGTACCCCTGGGGAAATGAGCCTCCAGACGCCACAAAGGTAAATTTTAACGAAGAGGTGAAGAAAACCATGCCCGTCGGCTCTTATGAAGCCGGGAAATCCGATTACGGCGTCTACGATCTTTCCGGAAATGTTGCGGAGTGGACGCATGACTGGCACCTGCCTGAATACTATTTATTCTCCCCCAAGGAAAATCCGCAGGGATTTGAAAAAGGACAATACAAGGTGATCCGCGGCGGCAACTGGTTGAACAATGCCCACGACGTCAATATGGTCTACCGCAACGCCACTGTGCCTTCCATGAGAAATAAAACCGTGGGTTTTCGCTGTGTGAAGAGTGAGTAAATTGTAAGATCCGACTAAGGAAGGCAACTCCCATCGTCAATTATTGATCTTCCCCTTGATTCTGTTCAGCAGGACGTTGGCAATTTCCTTTTTGGAGAGGCGCGGGAGAGAATCGACGTTACCCTCTTTGTCGATGATCGTGACCTGGTTGGCGTCGGACCTGAATCCGATGCCCGGCGCGCTGATGTCGTTGGCGACAATCAGGTCGAGGTTTTTCTTGTGCAATTTTTCTTTGGCGCTTTGAATGACATTCTCGGATTCCGCCGCGAACCCGACAACAAACTGGCGGGTTTTCACCTTGGCCATTTCCTGCAAAATATCGGGATTGGGCACGAGCTTGAGCAGAAGCGGTTCGCCTTTCTTCTTGATCTTTTCTTTCTCTATATTTTCCGCGGAAAAATCCCCCACCGCCGCCACCATGACCAGCACATCGCAGCCGGAAAAATGCTGAGCCACCAGCGCATTCATCTCGCTTGCCTTACGGCAACGGATGAACTCCGTTCCCGGCGGGGGATCAAGATGGGTCGGCCCGCTGATCAGCGTCACCTGGGCCCCGCGTCTTTTGGCCTGCCCGGCAATGGCGAAACCCATCTTGCCTGACGAGGGATTGGTGATGTAGCGGACGGGGTCGAGGGGTTCATGGGTCGGCCCGGCAGTGACAAGGAATTTCACTCCTTTCAGGTCATTGCGGGTCAAAAGATATTCTTTGACTGCTTCGAGGATTCGCGAAGGTTCCGCCAACCTCCCCTGCCCAACGGTTCCGCAGGCCAGTTCCCCGGCTTCCGGGTCAATAAATTCGATGCCGCGCTTTTTCATCTTCTGGATATTTGCCTGTACCGCCGGGTTGGCATACATGCCGTCGTTCATGGCCGGAGCGATAAGAACCGGCGCCTTAAATGCGATAAACAGGTTGGACAGGGCATCGTCGGCCAGGCCATTGGCGAACTTGCCGATCGACCCTGCCGTCGCCGGGGCCACGATTAAAAGGTCGGCATTTTCCGCCGCCCGGATATGCGGCATGGACGCGGAAGCCTCGGAGCCGAAAACATCGTGATACACCGGGTTCCCGGACAGGGCCTCAAAGGTCAGGGGCGTGATAAACTGCTTCGCGTGCGCGCTCATGACCACATACACATCGGCCTGCTCCTTGACCAGAAGACGAAGCAGTTCCACCGCCTTGTAAGCGGCGATCCCTCCTGAAACACCGAGAACGATTTTCTTGCCTTCGAGCGATAGAGCCATAATTCCAGAGTTTAAAGTAATAAAATTGGTTGCAATATATTGGTTTTAAATGATTATAGGGATGAAAAGGTTCCCGTTCAACGGATTTCCAGCTAAAATACGATAAAGAAGAAGCCGCAAACCGGCCTCATTGACATTTTAAGCTGTGTTCTCTAGTATAAAGGCATTGTTTTTCCGTTTCATGCCTTTCCGGACTCGCATTCCCCTCTGAACCATTTCCCATGCCAGAACTCAGAAAAGACCCTATCGTCGACCGCTGGGTGATCATCTCGCCCGAGCGGGGTGAGCGGCCTCAGGACTTCCCCGTCCCCGGCAAAAAACGCAACCGGGGAATCTGCCCTTTTTGCGACGGCCATGAAAAATCAACGCCTGCGGAAATTCTGGCAGTACGGCCCGAGCACTCTCTCCCCGATTCGCCAGGATGGAGCCTGCGGGTGGTTTCCAACAAGTATCCGGCATTGAGAATGGAAGGCGGTTTGATGCCGATGGCGGATGGAATATACGACCGGTTGAACGGGATTGGCGTCCATGAGGTGATTATCGAATCTCCCGATCACGCAACCGATCTGGATTCGCTTCCTCTGCAAAATATAGAAGATTGCCTGCAAGCGTTTCAGTCCCGAATTCTGGATCTGAAAAAAAATACCCGCTTGCACTATATCCTGATCTTTAAAAATCATGGCGAGGCCGCCGGGGCCACTCTGGAGCACACCCACAGCCAGCTGATCGCGCTTCCCATCGTTCCCGAGCTGGTCAGCGACGAACTTGCCGGAGCCCGGAGATTCTTTGAAACCCGGAATCTCTGCATCTTTTGCGCCATCATTGCCCAGGATAAAAAAGACGGCAACCGCGTCGTCATTGAAAATGACCGGTTCCTCACCTTGTGCCCCTATGCTCCGCGGTTCCCTTTCGAAATGTGGCTGCTTCCGAAATTTCATTCCGCGCGGTTTGAAGATATGGATGCGGAGGATATTGCCCAACTGGCCCGCCTGCTGAAAGAAACGCTTTTGAGAATGAGGCGCGCTTTGGATGGGCCGCCTTTCAATCTGGTGCTGCACACCTCTCCCGTGAATGGAAATCACGGGAAACATTACCACTGGCATATTGAAATCATGCCGAAATTAACTAAAATGGCTGGCTTCGAACAGGGAACCGGATTTTATATCAACCCTGTCTTTCCCGAGTCCGCGGCGGAAACTCTGAGAAACATAAAAATCCAATCTTCCTGATGGCCAGAAAACTGAAAATACTCCTTGCCTCCTCCGAGGTTCACCCTTACGCCAAAACCGGGGGACTTGCGGATATTTCCGGCTCCCTGCCCAAGGCTTTAAAAGCGATGGGGCACGATGTCCGCGTCATCATGCCGAAATACAAGACGGTGGTGGAATGTCCCCTGGGCTTTCATCCCATCGCGCTGGACTTCGAGGTTCCCATCGCCGGAATCCGGGAAAAGGCCTTTTTGTTTGAGGGAAAACTCGATGAGGATCTGCCGGTCTATTTCGTAGGCAACGACGCCTACTACCATCGCGACCATCTTTATGGAAGCAACGGCGGCGATTACCCGGACAATGCCCGGCGTTTTATTTTCTTTTCCCGCTCGATTCTGGAGTTTTGCAAGGCCATCGGTTTTCAGCCCGATATCATCCATTGCAACGACTGGCAGACCGGACTGGTCCCGGCCTATCTGAAAACGGTCTACGCGGACGACAAATGGTTTAAGAACACCCGTACCGTTTTTTCGATTCATAACCTGGGCTATCAGGGGAATTTCCCTGTTTCCGAATTAAACACCGCCGGGCTTCCTTTCAGCATTTATCATCCCGAGGGAGTGGAGTTCTACAGCCATTTCAGTTTTTTAAAAGCCGGACTGGTTTTTGCCGATATCCTGGCTACGGTGAGTCCTAATTACAGCAGGGAAATCCAGACCAAAGACTTCGGGTTTGGCATGGAAGGGGTTTTGCAGAAACGGTCCAAAGATCTTTTTGGCATCTTAAACGGGGTCGATTACCAGGAATGGAGCCCGGCAAAAGACCCGTGGATCAAGGCACATTTTGATCCCAAGCACCTGAAAGGAAAACTGGCATGCAAAAAAAATCTCGCCGATCTGTTTTCCCTGAAGATAAACGAAAAAACTCCTGTGCTCTCCATGGTCACCCGCCTTTCAGGGCAGAAAGGGATCGACCTGGTCATTGGCGCCATGGATCATATACTGAAGGAAGGCGCCGCGTTTGTCCTTTTAGGCTCCGGTGAAGCCGCGTACGAGGCCTATTTCCAGAAAATGAGACAGCGGTTTCCTAAAAAACTGACCGCCTATATCGGTTTTGATGAACCTCTGGCCCATAAAATATTGGCCGGAAGCGATCTCCTGTTAATGCCCTCTCAATATGAACCGTGCGGTTTGACACAAATGTATGCGTTAAAATACGGCACCGTTCCTCTGGTTCATGCCGTCGGAGGGTTGCACGACACCGTCAGGGAATTCAATCTTAAAACCCTGAAAGGAACCGGGTTCAAATTCAAGGGATATGAAGTAAACCCTTTACTCAAATCCCTGCAAAAGGCATTTTCCCTTTATACAAAGAAAACCCCCTGGCGCCATCTGGTGCTTAACGGAATGCAGTCAGATAACAGCTGGGATGTTTCGGCCAGAAAGTATCATAATTTATACCTGCGCATCCTTAAGAGATAACGCATCATGGAAGAAAACAGATTTGGTCTGGAAATTCTGAAGGAAGTTGCCCGCATCGCCAACTCCACGCTGGACCTTGACGAAACGCTGGAACAGATCATCGAAGTCATCAAAAATAAATTGCGTATCGATGCCTGCACGATCTACCTTGTGGATGAAAGTGGAAAGTATTTCCACTTGAAAGCCGCCAGCGGTCTTCGAAGAGAAACCTCTCAATCCATCAAGCTGGGGGTTGGAAAAGGTGTTACCGGCTGGGTGGCCGAGCACAAAACAACCCTGGCTCTCAGCGATGCTCACCAGGATCCACGGTTTGTCTATTTTCCCGAGATCGAAGAGGAGCAATACCGCTCCATGCTTTCCGTTCCCATCCTGGTAAACGACCAGTGTATCGGGGTCATCAATGTTCACGACAGGGAGCAAAGAGTGTTTACCACTTCAGAGATTATGGTCATGGAAACCATTTCCAGCCAGGTGTCCGGCTGTATCCGCAATGCCATGCTTTACACAAAAAGCCAGATGCTTCTCAAAGAACAAACCATTCTTTACGATATCAGCCTTGCGGTGCAGACCACTCTCAAGCTGGAACATGGACTGTGGATCATTCTGAGCGGTATCACCATGGGAGAAGCCGGAGGCTTCAACCGCGCCATGATATTCATTATTAACGAAAAGACAAACACGCTTCAGGGTTTGATGGGGCTGGGACCGGAATCCCCGGAAGACGCGTTCCGCATCTGGGCGGAATGGGGCCACAAAAAAAGGGATATGCTGCAATGGGTGATTGCCGAGGCGGACAAAGATGAATACATGCACTCACATTTCAACCGGTTTGTCCGCAGTTTGAACTTCCCCATTCAGCCGGGAATCAACCTTCTCGTGGAAACCGTGATTCAGAAACAACCCTTCAATGTGACCGATGCCAGGCTCCACCCGCTGGTCAATGAGGGGTTCATTAACGCTCTGGGAAGCAATGCCTTTGCCACCGTTCCACTCATTGCCCATAAGGAAGTGTTAGGTGTCATTCTCGTGGACAACCGCTACAACAACAAACCGATTTCCGACGATCAACTGCGGCTGTTGACCCGGTTTGCCACGCATGTGAGCTGGGTTATTGAAAATTCCCGTTTATTCACCAAACTCCTGGAGACCAACCGCGAACTTCTGTCCACGAAAGAGCAGCTGGTGCAATCGGAAAAACTGGCCGCGCTGGGAGAAGTTTCCGCCGAAGTCGCCCACGAGATCAAGAATCCTCTGGTTTCCATTGGCGGGTTTGCGCGCCGGCTGGAAAACAAGGTGCAAAAACTTGCGCCCCAATCCGGGAATGCCGAAGAACTTCAGGAAATAGCAAATTACTCCCAGATTATTGCCACTGAAGTGGACCGAATGGAAAAACTTCTGACAAACATTCTCCTGTACTCCAAAACGGGAACCCTGGAGAGGGAAGAATGCGCAATCAACGATCTTCTGGAAGAAGTCATTTATCTTTTTAAATCCGGGTTTTTCAGAAAAAGCATTGCCGTCCATACAAATCTTGCGGGAAACCTTCCTTCTCTGCGCCTGGATAAGACCAAGATCAAACAGGTGCTGATCAATCTGTTTTACAACGCCATGGAATCAATGGATCTGGGCGGAGACCTCACCATCCAGACATACCATGAGGATTATGTGGGTGGACAGAAGGTGGTCACCGTCCGCGTCGAAGATACGGGCGGAGGAATCCCCCAGGAGGTGTTTGAAAATATTTTCAATCCGTTTTTCACCACAAAGTCGACAGGAACGGGTCTGGGCTTATCGATATCGAGAAAAATCATCGAAAATCACGGCGGGACCATTCGAGTGGAAAACAGTATTGGGCACGGGGTGGCGGTATATCTTCATTTACCGTTGCAAAACCCCGACGATTATTATACAAAATAGTATCCTTCCGGCTTGTTGCTTCATTTTCGGCTTTTCCTTAACGAACGGGATTCAATTTCTGCAAAGCGTTAGAAACGGTTTTTGCAAACGACTTATTTTGACTGGAGGAAGCTATGAAAAAAATCCTGGTGGTTGACGATGAAGAAAATATCAGGCTCCTGTACAAAGCAGAACTGGAGGATGACGGCCATCAAGTCGCTGTAGCCGCCACGGCAGAAGAAGCGATGGAAAAAATCCGGCAGAATAAACCGGATATCATCACTCTGGATATTAAAATGCCGGGGATGGACGGCATCGAATTCATGCGGAAATTAAAAGAAGAAAAAAATGACATTCCGGTCATTCTTTGTTCCGCCTACGGACGCTTTAAGCAGGATTTTCGTGTCTGGGCTTCCGATGCCTATGTGGTCAAATCCGCCGATCTTCGCGAACTCAAGCTGACGATCAAGGATGTTCTGAGCGGCATTCAGTCTAAATGACCTCACTTTTTCTTTTTATTCTTCGGCAACCGATTCCTGTTACCGGCTAGAATTTTTAATTTTGCTCACATAGGATCCAATCCCGCTATCCATATGACAAAACCTGTGATCGAGCCGCGATTCATCGCCGTGGAAGGCGCCATCGGAGCCGGGAAAACTTCCCTGGCCACCCTGCTGGGAAAACAGTTCGATGCCAAGCTGATACTGGAGAAAGATGAAACCAACCCCTTTCTTCCGCAGTTTTACAAGGAAAGGGAATCCCTGGCCTTCCAAACCCAGATTTTTTTTTTACTGAGCCGGTACAACCAGTACCAGAGCCTGGCTCAAAGAGACCTGTTCAACTCGGTCGTCCTGATCGACTATTTATTTCAAAGAGATCCCCTTTTCGCCAATATCAACTTGCAGGGTCATGAGCTTCAATTGTACAATCAGATATACAATCTGATAAAAACTCGAATCCCAAAACCCGATCTGGTCATCTATCTACAGGCGGATTCATCGATTTTGAGAGAGCGGATCGAAAAAAGAAATCGGGACTACGAATCTTTTATCGATTGGGACTATCTGGAAGAGGTCAATAAAGCCTTTAACAATTTTTTCTTTTATTACTCGGAAACGCCCCTTTTGGTCATAAATACCAACGAAATTGACTTCGTTGAAAAAAAAGGTGACCTGGAGGAGTTGATAAAAAAGATCAATCATCATAAAATTGGTAGAGAATATTATAATCCGCTTGGATCCTGACAGGACCGGGACGGGGCAAGTTATTCAATTCCATTTTCATCGCACCTGATGGGGACCTTTTTCAAGGGCTCAAACTGACATGGCGCGGTTAAAAAAAGATGTTGCCTGCCCACCGATCCCTGTCGGCGGGCTTTTTTTGTTATCCGGTTATTTCCCCCCGCCGCAGAGTCTGTTTCGTCCCGATGTCCCGGTTCCGGCGATTGCCATGACAAATGAGGCGACAATGGACAGAAAACCTGTAACCATCCCGGACATAATCGGCAAAAAGAATTCCCGGTCAAAAATCACGGCGGTCACCGCCTACGATTACAGCTTCGCGAGAATCCTCGACACCACCGATATAGACATCGTTCTGGTGGGAGACTCTCTGTCCATGATGTCCCTGGGCCATTCCAACACCCTGCCCGTCACCATGGACGAGATGATCGCCCATACCCGATCCGTAAGACGGGGCCTAAACTACAGCCTGCTTGTCGGAGACATGCCGTTTATGTCTTACCAGGTATCCCATGAGCAGGCGATAGAAAACGCGGGCCGCTTTCTCCAGGAAGCTGGAGCCGCCGCTGTGAAACTGGAAGGAGGCGTGCGCGTCTCCGAAAAAATCCGGGCTATTGTCCAGGCGGGCATACCGGTGATGGGGCATGTAGGTCTCACGCCGCAATCGGTGCATCAGTTCGGCGGATACAAGGTTCAGGGCAAAACCTTCACCCAGGCCCGGCAAATTCGGCAGGACGCAAAAGAACTGGAAAAAGCAGGGGCATTTGCAGTGGTTCTTGAAGGCATCCCCTGTGAACTGGCCGCGGAAATCACGGGTGATCTCAGGATACCCACCATCGGCATCGGCGCAGGCCTGCGTTGCGACGGGCAAATCCTGGTGATCAACGATCTTCTGGGACTCAATCAGGACTTTATCCCTAAATTCGTCAAACGCTATGCCGATCTGGATTCCCAGATTCAAACGGCGGTGGGGCGCTATATCGATGAGGTCCGCTCCGGCGTATTTCCAGGAGAGGAACATTCGTACCATCTGAAAAAAAAGCCTTTGAAAAAAGTCGACCAGAGAAAAAACTGACAGGAAGGTCCGGCGCATGGAAATCATTTCATCCTTATCCGATATGAAGAAAAAGTCCGATGAAGTTCGGTCTTCCAAAAAGACTCTCGGCTTTGTTCCCACCATGGGCTGTTTGCACCGGGGCCACATGAGCCTGGTGGAAGCATCGGTCGCCGCCTGCGATTTTACCGTCGCCAGCATTTTTTTAAATCCGGCCCAGTTCGGACAGAATGAAGACCTCGACACGTATCCGGGTGATCTGGAAAAGGATAAACAGTTGCTGGAGTCCGCCGCGGTGGATGCGCTTTTTCTGCCCACACGGGAAAGCATGTATCCCCATGGGTATAAATCGTTTGTCACGGTCGAGGAAATCACCGGTCGGTTGTGCGGAAAAAGCCGGCCAGGGTTTTTCAGAGGGGTCGCGACGGTCGTCCTGAAACTGTTCAATATCGTTCGTCCCCACAGAGCCTTTTTTGGGGAAAAAGACTGGCAGCAGTTGACGGTTGTGGAAACGATGGTGCGGGATTTCAACCTGGATATATCCATTGAGCGCCTTCCCATCGTGAGGGAACCCAGCGGGCTGGCGATGAGTTCCAGAAACCTCTACTTGTCCGAAGAGGAAGTCTCCCCCGCCCTGTCTCTTTCCAGGGCTCTGAATATGGCGAAAGACCGGGTGCAAAAAGGCGAATGCTCCACAGGCAACATCCGCAGGGAAATTCGCGATCTCATCGAAAACGAAAAGGGAATCCAGATCGACTATATTTCGATATGCGATCCGGAAAACTTCATGGAACAGGAAGAAATCAGTAAAACCTCATTGATCGCACTGGCCGTCCGAGTCGGCAGAACGCGGTTGATAGATAATTGCATTGTAAGGAGAGCGGAATGCAGAGAATAATGTTAAAATCCAAACTGCACCGGGCCCGTGTGACCGACACCAGGATGGATTATGAGGGGAGCATCGAAATTGATGAGGATCTCCTGGACAGGGTCGGGATCTCTCCCTATGAACAGGTTCATATCTACAATATAAATACCGGAGGGCGGTTCATCACCTACGCCATTGTGGGAAAGCGGGGAAGCGGGGTGATCTCCATCAACGGCGCCGCCGCCCGTCTGGCGCAGATAAATGATCGCATCATCATCGCCGCTTATGGTATTATCAATACCGAAGCGGAACAATTTGCACCCAGGGTCGCTCTTCTCGACATAAATAACCGGGTGGTTGAGAAGTAGTCCCCTTTGGTTCCCCAGTGAGTCGGACACCGTCTTCCATTGTTTCCAGTGCGGTGTTTTAATGAATACCTTTCAGATAAAGCAAACTCAAGTTAATGGACTTTTTTCTAATAATTGCAGGGCTGTTTATGGTCTGGATGTGCATGGATTGCATTCAGCGCAAGGAACACTTCGTCTGGATCGTCATCATGGTCGTGTTGTTCCCCGTCGGAGCGGTGATTTACTATTTTGCCGTTAAAACCAAGGGGGCCAAGCGGCCCAATATTTTCCCAATGCCCTCCCCTCCCAAAGCGGTTGAGAATGAAGAAACCCTCCACCTCAAGGAACTGATCAAAAAGCATCATAAAGCCTATCACTATGAAAAACTGGGCGAGGCCTATCTCAATCAGAGAAAATATGAACTGGCCATTCCCCAGTTTGAGGAAGCGATTAAAAAAGATCCTGAAATGAACGAGGCCCGGTACGGGCTTGGCAAGTGCTTCCACGGGTTGGGAAAATACGAAGAGGCGGCAAAAATCCTGGAAGAACTGATCGCCATTGACAAAAAATATGACTACGGAAATGCCATCTTCGGGCTTGCGGAATGTTACCGTCTGGCTGGAAACGATGCCAGGGCCCTCGAAGCTTACAAGGAAGTGATCGATTCATTTGCTTTTTTCAAAGCCTATTATCATTATGGCCACCTGCTTGACAAATTAGGAAATAAACAGGAGGCTATCGACCAAATGAAAAGTCTGATCGGGTCTTCCAAGGACCTGCCGGAGTACAAGCTGGAAAAGGAAAAATTCTGGATTGAGGAAGCCTATAAATTTTTAAGAAAGAACGGCGTTGAGCTTGCCTGAGGGCTGTTCACGCTTTTAATACATAAAAAGCATAAAGGTTCGATTTAAATGACTATCCTGGCGCAAAATCTAAAAACCATCCGCAAAAACCTGGGCTGCACTCAAATGGCCCTTTCCGACGTTCTGGATATAGGATTCCGAACCTATGTCCGCTATGAAGCAGGCGAACGGGACGCTCCCATTTCCTTGATGATAAAGCTGGCAAAACTGGGAAACATCTCCCTGGACCGCCTGCTGACCACGGAAATAGATGAAGCCGATCTTAAGATTCCAGATGTCGATACCGTGCCGCAAAAAGCAAATAACCCGGAAGTGATCGGGGGCAGCCTGGATGAGGGGCGTTTGATGTTCAAGGGCCTGAAAAACGATTTTCTCGTCAGTTCCAGCACCGAAGAGAAAAAGCTTCTAACCCAGTTTCGCAAAATCACCCCTGCTAAAAGGGAAAAGGTTATTGTGGATCTGGAATGGTTGATGAAAAATTCCAAATCCGCAAATAAAACCAAACCCGCAAAAAAGGGCGCCAGAAAAGCGCATAAAGCCAAAAACGCCGCCCGCCTGAAAAAAATGGCGAAAGCCATTAAGAAAATCACCCTCAAGGATTGATTTCTTGCGGACAGGGCCGCCATCCCAAAAACCCATGCATGGCTGTGTTCCGATTGTATCTGCCGGGGAAGATTTTTCTTCCCCGTTTCTTTTTACAGCCCGCCGCTTCTCACTTGCGCAAAAACTTTTTCAATATATCTTCGATATCGAAATAAAGAGCGATCGGCCTTCCGTGAGGGCAGGTGTAGGGCATTTCCGTCTGCTCCAGATCCTCCAGCAATTTTTCGATCTGATCCCGGTCAAGAGGGTGATTGACTTTGATGGCATTTCTGCAGGACATCATGATTAAAATGTCCTCATATTTTTCCTGCAAAATATTCGGATCGTCCTGTCTGGGAAGCATTTCAACAATTTCTCTCAAGATCCGCGCGTGATCGTCATTTTTCAATATGGCGGGAACCGACCGCAAAAGATATTCACTTTTTCCAAAAGGTTCCAGTTCCAGCCCGAGTTCATTCAGCTTGTCCAGTTGCGTGGACAGCAACCCGGCCTCTGCGGGAGAAAATTCGACGGATATCGGAAACAGAAGTTTCTGAACTTCCACTTTTTTATTTTTTGCGGCATTGCGGAACCGCTCATAAAGAATTCTCTCGTGCGCCACATGCTGATCCACAATCACCATTCCTCTTTTGCCCTGAAGGATGATGAATGAGTTATTCAATTGACCCAGCGGTTCAAACTCCGAATAAATCAGATTGGAAACAGGAACCGGCTTGCGGTCGAAATAAACCGGGTGTTTATCCTCAATGGAACTGGAATGCGGGGAAGTTTTTTCATGCGATTGATACATCGTTTCCAGAGCCTGCGACAGGTCCCGATGCTGTTGCGGGGCATAGGCTTCCCGCACCATATAACCGTCATAGGCCTGACCGGACGGGCTTGCGTAAGACCGATGCGGAAACGAATCCTTTTCTTTCGCATCATGCGAAAGGATTTCCGGCTCCCCCTGCCTCAATGGCTGAATGGGCGCTTTTTCGTTTCGGGTCAGCGCATTGCGGATCTCATCGCTCACCAGCCGGTGCACCTCCTGCTGAAAAGCGAACCTCACCTCCGCCTTGCTGGGGTGAACGTTGACATCGAGCAACCGGGTATCCATCGACAGGTCCAGAAAAATGACCGGATGCTGCCCCTTGGGCAACAGATGGCTGTAGCCCTGTTGCGTCGCGTGCAGGATCACCTTGTCGCGGACAAAACGCCGGTTGATGAAGCAATACTGCGCGGACCGGTTGGAGCGCGTATATATGGGGCTGGAGATATACCCCTTGATCCTGTAATCCCCGGTCTCCCCGTCAACCTTGACCAGTTCCCTGGCTAGCTCGGCGCCGAACAATTCCGCGATGCGGTAGAGAAACTCTTGCGTGGGCAGGGTGTTGATGATTTCGCGGCCATTGTGCCTCAGGTTGAAATGAATCTGCGGATGCGCCAGCGCCTGCTGGGTAACGACCTGAGCGATATGGGAAAATTCCGTCGAATCGCCTTTCAGAAACTTCTTGCGGGCGGGAGTGTTAAAAAATATCTGCGCCACCTCGATTGTGGTTCCGCGCGGACAGGCAATGTCCTTGACGGGGCCCATCGCCCCCCCATCCACGGCCACCAGGGCGCCGCCTTTATTTTCATCGCAGGCGGTCGCAAGACGCACTCTGGCAATCGAACCGATGCTCGGCAGCGCTTCGCCGCGAAAACCCAGGGTATGAATGGTTTCCAGATCCTGCGGTTGGGAAATTTTACTGGTTGCATGCCGGGCAAAGGCCAATTGGGCATCCTCCCGCGTCATTCCGTTTCCATTGTCCGCAACTTTGATGAGTTTTTTTCCGCCGCATTCAATTTCGACGAGGATTTTCGTGGCGCCGGCATCGATGGAGTTTTCGATCAGCTCTTTAACCACCGATGCGGGCCGTTCCACGACCTCTCCGGCGGCAATCTGGTTGGCCAGTTCTTCGGGAAGAACGCGTATGACGGAAATTTTTCTGTCTGAGGTTTGAGCAGGCGTCATGCGAAAATTGAGTGGTGTGAGGGGCGGGTGAGGCTTAATGATTTTTAAAATATTTGTGATCCGGTTTCAAGGGTACAATATCCAATGTACTTTTTGCAATGAATAGATTTCAGCATGGCTCACCGCGATGAACCCGACTTTTGAAAAAAATATTGCCGCGCTTAAACTGCGTACGCCGGAATGGCCCTCCATTCTCCCTGTCCTTGCGGATCACATTAAAGCGCTCTCAGCCGCCACCGGGGAAATCACCATCCGGTTCAACAATATCCTCATTCACAGCGCCTATGACCCCGCGCAGGAAGCGTTGAATTTCGCCCGCAAAATCGAGCCGGGAAGCCGGGTCTGCCTGTATGGTTTCGGTCTGGGTTACCATGTGCAATCCGTTCTGGACAGGGTCGGCCCCGAAGGATTTCTTCTGGTCATCGAACTAAACGCCAGCCTGTTATCCGCGGCCATGTTATTGAAGGATCAGACGAAACTGCTCAGCCATAAAAACCTTCACCTGATTTTTGGAACGGAGCAGAGCGAGGTCGCGCGGGAAATTTCAATACAGATGCAAAAAATGGAAGGCACGGCGGTCTCCCCGGTTGAAGTATTGTTTCACAACCCCTCTTTCAAATGTATTCCCGGCAATTTCCCCGCTCTGGCCAATGCACTTGAGGTTTTATTGATGGAACGCAGGTTCCCCGGCGTACTCGGGGATCTGGAAAAGCAAAACTACGAATTCAACATCGACATCGTCAAACAAAGCCGTGGCATCAATGCCCTGAAAGGAAAGCACCAGGGCCAACCAGGAGTGCTGGTGAGCGCGGGACCTTCGCTGGACGATCTTCTGCCGCATCTGGGACGTATTGCAGACCCTGCGGTGATATCCTGCGTGGACACCTCTCTGCCGGTTCTGACCCGTGAAGGGATTCTCCCTCAATACGTGTTCACGCTGGACCCGCAGGAGGAGAGTTTCCACTATTTCCGGGAAAACCTCGAAAGTGCTTTCAAGTTAATCTATACTCCCACAGCGCATGCAAAAGTTGTCTCCTTCTTTCGCGGAGAAAAGTTTGTCGTGTTCAAAAAGGGACATTCCCTGTATCAGAATCTGGATGCCGTCCTGGAGGAAAAAGGAACGACATTGACGGGGGGGTCGGTTTCCTGCCTCGGTCTGGACTGTCTTATGCAATTCGGCTGCAGTCCCATTTTCCTGATCGGCCAGGATTGCGCTTACTCTGGAAACCGCAACTATTGCCGCGGTTCAGACATGAACCAAAAACTGCTCGATCGCATCCATCGAGGTCATACCCTTGCAAACGCGCATTCGCAAAAGACGCTGGCGAAAAAACCGATCCGCGTCGAGGGCGCGTTCGGAGAAACCGTTTTGACCAGTCAATCCATGTTCAGTTATAAACGCAACCTTGAGCAAATCGCTCTCCAGCGCCCGGAGGTTCCCATATTCAATCTCTGTTCGCACGGAGCGGAACTTGAAAACACAACGCCACTGGGCTCTGTCAATGAAATGATGCTTAAATTGAGAGGTGCGCATCCTGGCAACCCAAGTTAGAGGGGCTCCCTCATTCCTATGAAACGATTCACGCCCGTTTTTCTGATCCTTGCAATACTGCTGATTCTGGCAGGCGACCAGATACAATTTGCCCCTTCCTCAAAACATCAGGACGAACCGCAAAACAAAAACGGCCCGGTTTCCCCTTTTGCCGCAGGCGGGCACGACCACGCTCAGGACCAGGACGATCACTCCGACCCTGAGAAAAACAAACGCATGGGAATTTTTCACTTTAACGAGGGGAACAAATCTCTCAGGCTGGGGCATTCAGAGGAGGCGGTAAAAAATTACAAAATGGCACTGCATCACGACCCCGGGTTTCAGGAAACCTACATCAACCTCAGCACCACTTATCTTCAGGAACATAAGTTTGACGATGCGTGGAACACGCTTCAATCGCTGGCGAAAATCAACCCGGCCCATCCTCTTCTGCATTACAACACCGCCTGTTACTACTCCCTGACCCAGCGCCCCAGAGAAAGTCTGGATGCATTAAAGAAAGCCGTCGCTTCGGGTTACAGGGATTTTAAGGAAATCAAGACCGATCCCGATCTGGAAAACCTCAGGCATGAGGCTTCCTACAGGGAATGGATTCAATCTGTCGCGACGGGAGAAAAGGCAGGGAGCCCATAAGAAGGGAATCAAAAATTATCAGGGAGGATCAATCGCTATCAGAGGCCACCAGCTTTACCTTGCCGGATTTATCAATAGCCAGTCCCTTTTGGCCATCCAGAAGGGAATAAAGCAGGGACCCGATGTGGTCTTTCCGCCAACCCTGGAAAAGAAAATGGCCCTGCATATTTTCTCCCTGCTCATAACATTTCACAAAATCGTGGATTTGCTTGCGATGCGCCAACACGCTGGGTTCGATTTTCAACTCCTCGGAACGGATTTGTACATAGGCCGCCAGAAGCTCTTCCACCCCTTTGCGGGTCGAGTAGCCGTTATATTCCGGCAACTCGGGGATTTCGTCCTCAGGAACGGCCAATCCCCTCTCGATGGCGTTCAGTATTTCCGCGCCACTTTTGGAAACTTCCTTACGATGAAACC
>Ga0210044_10006013_pt1 | contig 16146 bp, 17 predicted proteins | sample CryGey13umfilter_2_FD_183959 | JGI IMG/M metagenome (GOLD analysis project Ga0210044, IMG submission 183959) | Groundwater microbial communities from aquifer in Utah, USA - Crystal Geyser 4/9/14 3 um filter (SPAdes) (version 2) | ecosystem: Environmental > Aquatic > Deep subsurface >...
GGAGATTAATCGGTAGGACAGGCATTCTTGCCTGTCATCTGCAACAGGACAGGCAGAAATGCCTGTCCTACCGACAATTCTGTTGATAATCGACACCATCTCCTCTATTCCCTTATTCCCATTTGAACATAAGTTTTACCATAATGAGAATTGCTGGCTTCATGCCAAATTTAACTTGACTTTTTTAAGCAATAGCAGTATAATTGTTAAATGATGCAAAAGCTATTAATAAATACAGACTTCTACAAAAGTCTCCTTTTATGGGCTATTTTTTTTGGACAGTGTCTATTTCACATAACTCGTTGTCTGTTAGGATGTTATGGTTTTAATGGTTGATTTTTCATAAAAGATAACACCAATAAAATCAATTACTTGCAAATACTGAATGTCCAATTTTGCTCTGTTTGGCGTAACTTGTTGAGAGTCAACAACTTCAATCATCACGATAAATTGACTTGTAGAAGTCTGGGATCAGAATTTTTCGCGTTTTTTTGCGTTTTTCGTAGTTATCTCTTGATAGCTGAGTAGTTACATATTTTTATTATTAAAGTGTACCTACCGACCCCGTAAACAAGACTGATATTCGTGCCATTGAGAAAGAAACGGATGGATTATTGAATGAGATTGTTGAGGAGAGGAGATGAAGAAAAAGAAACTGTCAATAGTTGAAAAAATTCAATTATCAACAGTCCAATCAGAACCTGATGCCCTATTTCAGGATATAAGAAAACTGATAGATGAAACCCGCCAAAATGTTGCAGTAACCGTTAATACTGGACTGACCTTGTTATACTGGAAAATTGGCAGCCGTATTAATCTTGAAATATTAAAGGGCGAGCGGGCAGAATATGGAGCTGAAATTATTTTAACACTTGCGAGACAATTGGAATCGGAATTTGGAAGAGGTTTTTCTATTAAATCATTACGACATATGATCCGTTTTTCTGAGGCGTATCCGGATGCAAAGATTGTCTCATCACTGCTGAGACAATTGAGTTGGACTCACTTTTTGGCAATCATATACATTGAAAACTCTCTCAAACGGGATTTCTATGCTGAAATGTGCCGCATTGAACACTGGAGTACCTGAACGCTGCGAAATAAAATTGATTCCATGCTATTTGAACGCACTGCCCTTTCAACCAAACCAGAAGAACTGGCAAAGCTTGAACTTCAACAGTTAAGGGAAAAGGATAAACTTACCCCCGATTTGGTTTTTCGTGACCCATATTTTCTTGATTTTCTGGGACTAAAAAATTCTTATCAGGAGAAAGATATTGAATCCGCTATCCTGAGAGAAATGGAATCGTTTATCCTTGAATTGGGTGTTGGATTTGCTTTCTTGGAAAGACAAAAACGAATCACACTTGACGGAACAGACTACTATATTGATCTTTTATTTTATCACCGCCATTTACAAAGGCTGATTGTTATTGAGCTGAAACTTGGCGAATTCAAGCCTGAACACAAAGGACAGATGGAACTCTACTTACGGTACTTAGATAAATTCGAACGACACACTAATGAAGAAACGCCAATAGGGCTTATTCTCTGTGCTGGAAAAAAACATGAAACTATCGAATTATTAGATTTGGAAAAAAGCGGCATCAAAGTCTCGTCATACTGGACAGAAATCCTGCCAAAAAAACAGTTGGAAAAAAAACTGCATGAGGCGGTGCTTTTGGCGCGTCTGCGGCTGGAAAATAAAGAAAGTTGATGGAGGAGAATAAAAACAATGACACCATCATGGAATCGAATAGTAGTGAAAATAGGCACTTCCTTGCTTACTACCCCTGAAGGTAATTTTTCACCTGATTGTATAGCCGGGATTGTAAAAGAGTTGTGTTGCCTTCGCCAGTCTGGCAAGGAAATTATCTTAGTTACCTCCGGGGCTATTGGTGCTGGCATGTGCAAGCTCGACTTGAAACGACGCCCTGCAACCATTCCCCTTAAACAAGCATGTGCGGCTGTTGGTCAGAATTATTTGATGAATAGCTATAAACACCTGTTCAATGAGTACGAGCAGACCATTGCTCAGATATTATTAACTTATCAGGATTTATCAAATCGGAAGAGTTATTTGAATACCTACAATACCCTGTTAACCCTATTGCAATACACCGTCATCCCTATTATCAATGAAAATGATACGGTAGCAATAGAGGAGATAAAGTTTGGGGATAATGATACCCTTTCTTCCTTAGTTGCTCAATTAGTAGAAGCAGATTTATTGCTGCTATTAACCGATATTGATGGATTATATTCCAGAACCTCTAATGGTAAAGGGTTTGGTGAATTAATCCCTGTGGTGGAAGATATTACTCCGGAAATAATTAATATGGCTAAGGGGACAAACAATAAGTTTACTACCGGCGGTATGGCAACCAAGATTAAGGCAGCTCAAATGGCAACTCAGGCAGGGATTACAGTTATTATCCTCAATGGCAGAAAGCAGGGCATTATTAGTCAAATTCTGGAAGGAAAAGAATGTGGGACAACCTTTGTGGCTAAGAAAGATGGGCTTTCTAATCGCAAACGATGGATAATGTATAATCTAAAGACCGCTGGTGAGATAATCATTGATGATGGTGCCAGAGAGGCTATTCTCAATCAGGGGAAAAGCCTGCTACCATCTGGGGTGATGAATGTTAAGGGACGATTTGAAGAAGGGGATGCAGTAGTTGTGATGAGCATCCATGGGGATACCCTTGCCAGGGGTCTGGTAAATTATTCCAGAGGCGACCTGATAAAGATAAAAGGGAAACAAAGCACTCAAATAGAAGAAATTCTGGGCTATGAATACGGTGAGGAGATAATTCATCGGGATAATTTGGTGATGGTTTGATGTAATGTAACTACTCAGCCGTTGATGGACGCTGATGGACGCTGATGGACGCTGATATTTTTCTTTTATTATCTATATCCATCTATGTCCATCTATGTCCATCAGCGTCCATCTGCGTCTAAGTAGTTACCCCCTGCTCTTTACTGATTGCTGACAGCTGAATGCCTATGGAGTAATATATGGGTAAAATAACATATCCGGAAAAGGTAAAATTGATTATCGCTATGCTATCATCCTCTGAAGAGTTATTTGAAACAGCTCAAAGGCGGCTTGAACAGGTGTTTGGTAGTATAGACTTTTGCAGTCAGATATTGCCGTTTACTTTTACTCAATATTATATGCCGGAGATGGGAGAAGATCTGAAAAGAAGGTTCATTTCCTTTTCTTTGCGTATCCAGTCTGAGGAGCTGGCAGGGATAAAGGTATTGACAAACTCTATTGAGCAAGAATTTATTGTAGGGGACAGGAGAAGGATAAACCTTGACTCAGGATATATTACGGCTGCAAAATTAATATTGGCAACTACTAAAGACAATAGTCATCGAATCTATTTGAGTAATGGCATTTATGCTGAGATAACCTTGCGGTTTGTCTCCGGCACATTTCGCCCATGGGAATGGACATACCCTGATTATAAAACACCAGAATATATTGAGATATTTAATCATATCCGACAATTGTTCATGGAGCAGAGATAACGGAGAGCGAGTTTTCCAACCTGCCGCTAAATGACGGATAGGAATGCCCGCCCTCTGTTTACAATTTCCCCTTCATTTTTTGCGGAATCTGCGTTTCATTAAAAAATTTAACTGGCATAGCTGAAAAAAATACTTAACAAATTAAACAAGGCGTAGTATAATATTCATCAGCTTATCAAATTGCACTTCTTTTAAAAAATTCATTATCGCTCCCTATGCGGGGGCGTAGATTGAAACAATCTCGCAAATCTGTAACATGCTTCGACAAGCACTTATGGGTAACCCAAGTTCATGAGTTCAAAAAATAAGTTTAACTGTATCAATTGGTTACAGATTGCAAAATTTCATTTTGGCACTACAAATTTGATCAGCAAATGCGTAACTATATATCATTCACTGGGTTGCTAAAATTATGCGATATTATAATCAGGAGTTTTGATCAAGCATACAAACCCAAGATGTAACACAAGTCGTATCAATAGGTTGCAAATTGTAAGAATTTCATTTTGGCACTACAATCATGAACTTGGGGTAAGTCAAATTTAAGGGACTCTATTATGATTTGTGTGAGTACACGAGGAGGATTTTAAGATTATGAGAAACAAGATATTGTTAAGTTGGTTAGTGTTTGTAATAGTAGGGGTTTTCCTCAGCATAACCTTTGCAGAAACCGAGGCAGAGAATATCTACGGCTTGATGGATTATCAAGAATTAAAAAGAGTAATAGAGGAGAAAGAAGGTATCTTAAAAGAAAAGCCAAACGATGTCTATGCCTTAAAGATATTAGGGATTGCCTATCATAACTTAAGCGTAATAGGGAAGAAGGGGGTCTCTGCGAAAGCATTTTCTATCCTGAGTAAGGCTTATGAGCTTGCACCAGAAGATTATGAAATACTTGTCTATCTTGGTAGTGCAAAAACATTGTTGGGTAGGGATGCTACATTTCCCATGACAAGGCTTTATCAGGTTAATAAGGGCTGTAGAATAATTGATGAGGCAATCTCCAAAGCACCTGATAACATTGTTGTAAGATTAACCAGAGCAAATAATAGTCTTGGAATTCCCTCATTCTTCCAAAGGGTAAGATATGCCAAAGAGGATATGCTTTATCTTTTAAGGCTCTCTGAAAAGGAGAAAGAGAAATTCCTTCCTGAGCTGTTGGCTACTATCTATTATACACTGGGTGAGTACCACAAGGAAAAAGAAGAAATGGATAAAGCAAGAGAGTATTGGAAAAAGGCAGTAGGGATTGCCCCTTCATCAAAGGATGGTTTATTGGCAAAGAAAAGGATAGAGGTTTATAAGCCTTAAAGGAGATTCTCGTGTCAGTTGTAAGGGTATTGAACATAGTCAGAGAATATAAACTTGGTAAGACAAAATTAAGTGCCTTAAGAGGGGTAAGCATAGAGATTGAAAGGGGAGAGTTTGTAGCTATCTGTGGCCCTTCAGGAAGTGGAAAGACAACCCTACTTAATATCATTGGTTGTCTGGATAAACCTACTACTGGTACCGTCCAGATTGTCAACCAGGAAATACTTACCCTTTCTGACAGGAAACTTTCTGAGTTACGAAATAAGAGTATTGGCTTTATCTTTCAAAACTTTAATCTAATGCCTGTCCTTACTGCTTACGAGAATGTAGAGTATCCTCTTTGGATTTTAGGAAAATCAACGATAGAAAGAAAAAGAATGGTATTAAAGATGCTTGAGGAGGTGGGCTTACTTGAACACAAAAATCATAAGCCTGATGAACTTTCTGGTGGACAACGCCAGAGGGTAGCTATTGCAAGGGCTCTGGTAACTATGCCTTCTATTGTCTTAGCAGATGAGCCAACTGCAAATCTTGATTCACAGACAGGAGCTACAATCTTAGAACTGATGAGAAAGATGAATGAGGAGTTCTCAACTACCTTTATCTTCTCCACACATGACCAACAAGTAGTAAGCTACGCAAGGCGGGTTTATCACATTAGGGATGGTAGAATACAGGGGGATAATGGTGGATAAATTCTTTATTTTAGCCCTTAGAAACATCTTTCGTAATAAAAGACGAACCCTAATTACCTTTTTAGCCATAATCTCAGGGATGGTTGGACTGATTGTATTTGGAGGATTTGTGGAGTACTCCTTCTGGGGGTTAAGAGAGTCTACTATCAACTCTCAATTAGGACATATTCAAGTCTATAAAAAAGGCTACTCAAAAGAAGGTGTAGCTAATCCTTCTAAATACCTGATTGATGATTTTAAGAAATTAGAGGAGCTATTTTGTAAAATCCCTTATGTTGAATTGGTTACAGCTCGGCTTTCATTCTCTGGACTTATATCAACAGGAGAGAAGACCCTTACCTGTCGAGGGGACGGGGTTATCCCTGAAAGAGAGGCTCAACTTGCAAGCCTTGAGACAATAGTTGCGGGAGAGGGACTATTTGAAGAGAAAAAGGAAGAAGGGGTAATTGGCATTGAACTTCAAAAAGCACTTGGCGTAAAGATAGGAGACTATTCGACCATCCTTACTACTACCCCTGAAGGGATGATAAATGCCCGTGATATTAAGTTAATAGGTGTATCCCAAAGCGGTTCCAAAGAATATGATTCGGTATTTGTAAAACTTCCACTTCAAATAGTCCAACAACTATTTTCTACCGATAATGTAGAGAAAATAGTGATATTGCTTGATAAGACCGAACATACCGAAGAAGTAGCTATGCGACTCAATCTTTTATTTAAGGAGAAATGTCTTGACTTAGAACTCAAGATATGGAGTGAGCTGGCTCCATTCTACAATAGTGTGGTCAGATTGTACAATGGAATCTTTGGGGTAGTAAAAGCCATTATCGCCATAATTGTTCTCTTTAGCATTGCCAATACCATGACTATGTCAGTCTTTGAGCGAACAAGGGAGATAGGAACACTGCGAGCAATCGGGACAAAGAAGACAGGTATATTAAGGTTATTCTTGTATGAGGGATTTTTAATCGGTGTATTTGGTGCAACACTTGGGATAATAGCAGGGATTCTCGTTGCTACTACAATAAACCTTTGTGGTGGTATCTATATCCCGCCACCACCAGCTATGACAGTAGGCTATAACGCCCTTATCCTTATTGTGCCCGGGGTGCTTCTATATTCCTTTATCTCTACAGTGATTATCTCTACTATTTCAGCATTTTATCCCGCCTTCAGGGCTACTCGTCTGAATATAGTAGAGTCTTTGGGGCATACATAAATAGTGAGGTGTAGAAGAATGTGGAAATTGGTTTCTTTTGTATTACTTTTTGTAATTTCTAACGCATATGCCCTAACCCCACAGGAGATGTTAAAAAGGGTTGATGAGATACGGGCTCCTTCAGAGACATTTGTTTTTGAGATTAAGGTTGTCTATAAAAGGGAAGAGAACGAATATATTGAACAGAGGTTTGAGGTGAGGGTAAAGGATGCGGATAAGAGCATGGTGAAGTTTACCTATCCTCCTGAAAATAAAGGGCGTATCTTTCTTATGCTTGGAAATAATATGTGGATATATATCCCCGGCACAAGAGAACCTATTAGAATTTCCCCTCAACAGCGTCTATTAGGACAGATTTCAAATGGTGATGTTGCAAGAGTAGTCTATTCTTTAGATTATGATGCAAGATTATCAGGTGAAGAAAAATTTGAAAAAGGTATGGAATGTGTCAAGCTTAAGCTAATGGCAAAGACAAAGCAGGCAACATATAGTAGGATTATCCTATGGGTTGAGAAAGAAAGCCTTAAACCTCAAAAAGCAGAATTTTATGCCATATCAGGGAAGCTTTTGAAGACGGCATTCTATAAAGGCTATAAAAAGGTTCTTGGGAAAGAGCGACCATTACTATTAGAGATTCATGATGAATTCAGAAAGGGTGAATATTCCATAATAGAGTATAGTAATATGAAGATAGTTGATACACCCTCCGCATTCTTCCAGAAGACATATTTGAAACATATTCGATAAAAGGTAATCTTTATGAAAAGAATAAGATTAATTTTTATATTAGTTTTGGCTTTATTGCCAGTATATGTAAATGCTTCGGAGAACTTCAACCTTGAATTTCAAGGAGCACTTATTAATCAGTCAACTTATTATCAACTAAAAAGCGATACCCTCCTAAACCCTGACTCTAAACTTGCTTTATCTCCGCAGTGGGAAAACAAGTTTTATGAGAATTCCTCAATTAACCTTACTTATAAAGAATGGTTTAATCTGGGAATAAAGACTCGACCTGTCTGGACTATTAATAATGAAGAGGGTAGCAACCTTGAAAATTCTGTAGATGATGCTTATGTTGACATAAGGTTTAGGGATACATCATTTCTTACCATAGGCAAGCAAAATCTTCAGGAGGGGGTAGGATTAAGCTATAACCCAACAGATTTCTTAGCTCAAGAAAAAGAGATGGACTATTCTAAAAGGGAGGAAGAGCGAAAAAAGGAACGAGAAGGAGATTACTTGATACGGCTTGAAAAGATAACAGAAGGCTTAACCCTTTCTTTACTCCTTGCCCCTCGGATTGATAACCTACAAAAAGAGGGGACAAGAGGGATTATAAAGCTCTATTCTCTTGTGGGAAATACAGATATTGCCGTATCTTACCTTAATGGGAAACTCCCAAAGTCAGGTATTAATCTATCAAGTGTAATAGGAAGCAATATTGAGTTTCATACAGAAGCAGGATTAAACAAAGGAAGTAATCGGAAATTTTTGAGAAAAAAGAAGGAGGTAGGACCACCAAATTCAGGGGTCTATGGATACGAAATCTATGACCCAGAAGAAGATGATAAAGTCTTTACAAAAGCCTTAGTGGGTGGGCATTATACTTTTTGCAATAAGACAAACCTTATTGTCGAGTATTTTTTTAATGAGGATGGTTACAGTCAATCGGAGTGGGATGATTTCATAGGGTTGGTAAAAGATGCCAATCTTAAGTTCAAAGAGCCTCCTGCTGGATTTTCTAATGGACTTTTTGCAGAAAATCTTAGGTTAGCCAATGCTTGCATGACCTTTCGCTCATTACGCAAGAATTATCTTTTCTTTAGATTAAGCAATCCAGAGATTTTTAATTATTATGACGGCCAGCTATCTATGCTCTTAAACATAGATGATGGAAGCATGGCAATCATGCCTTCTATTGATTACAAAAAATTTGGGGATATAGTTGTTAGATTTGGGCTTAATTGGTTTTCAGGAGATCCTAAATCTGAATTTAACTTAGTTCCATACACATCAGAGTTCCAATTAGGAGCAAGATACTTTTTTTAGGAGGAAAAAGATGGAGTTGTTACTTAAAGATAAGGTAGCAATAGTTACGGGTGGTTCAAGGGGAATAGGCCGGGCTATAGCCTTAAGGTTAGGGCAAGAAGGGGCTAAAGTAGCTATTAATTATAGCCGTAGTGATCATGATGCAGAAGAGACAAAAGAAAAACTCTCTCAATTTGGGATAGACTATTTAGTATTTAAGGGCTCGGTAGCTGATCAAGGATTTGTAAAAGAGATGGTTAGTGAAGTAAAAAGGAAATGGAAAAGGATAGATACCTTAGTAAATAATGCAGGTATCATAAGAGATCGTCCTCTCCTTCTTATGCCAGAGAAGGATTGGGATGATGTGCTTAATACAAACCTGAAAAGTATGTATTATACCAGTAAAGCAGTGTTAAGTACGATGATTGCTCAGAGGTGGGGTAGAATTATTAACATTTCATCCCTTACAGTTATAGCTGGTAGAGAAACACAAACCAATTATGGGGCAGCAAAGGCAGGAGTGATTGGATTTACTAAATCTTTAGCCCGAGAGATAGGTCAATACTCTATTCTTGTGAATGCTATTGTGGCAGGGTTGATTGATACTCAGATGACTAAGAAATTACCTCGTGAGATTATGGCACAGTTAAAGCCCCTAATACCTTTGGGGAGGCTTGGGAGACCTGAAGAGGTAGCTGATGTAGTGCTCTTTTTGAGCTCGGATTTGTGTTCTTATATAACTGGGGCAGTCTTAAATGTAAGTGGTGGAGAATATATGTAAAAAGGAGGCAGTAAAAATTGAAAAAAGAAGAAATAAAAGAAAGAATCGAGAAAAGAAAGGATATACTGGAAAGGCTTAAGAAAATACTGATAGAAAGACTATCATTGCCATTAGAGCCTGATGAAATTGCTGAGGATTCTACACTTTTTGGTCTTGGATTGGGATTAGATTCAGTAGATGCATTAGAAATTGTCGTCGGGGTAGAGCAAGAATTTGATATTTCTATTACTGATGAAGATATGCAGGTTTTTCGCTCTGTTAATACCATTGTAGATTTTATAATTGAAAAGATGGAGGAAAAGACGGAAGAATCTGAATATAAGGAGGACAACCATGACTAAGAGGAGTATTTTACATAATCATCATCTTGCCTCAGGGGCTACTCTAAAAACTTATGGAGAATGGGAGATGCCAGGAGAGTATATCGGGAATGAACAGGAATATCAGGCTGTTAGAGAAAGAATAGGTTTATTTGATCTTTCTTGCATTACCAAGATTAAAATTACCGGAGAAAGTTCTTTGGAGTTTCTGGAAGAAGTTTGTACTGGAAATGTATCGGCTATGTCTGAAGGAAAGATATTGAATACACTCCTTTGCAACGAGGAAGGAAAGATTATAGCCATAATCTGGCTTTTAATGGACGAGGAGTGTTTCTTTATCCATTCTGTAGCTGAAAAAAAAAGGATTATATGGGAACATATTAATCAATATGCTCAAAAGTATCCTGAAAAGGGAATAAAATTAGAGGATGTTTCTGAATCGTTTGGTTGCCTTTCAGTAATTGGACATAAGGCAATAGAAATTCCCAAAAGGCTGGTTAGTGAAGATACTATCGGTCTTCCTTATCTGGGATTTGAGCATGGCAAGATAGATGATATAGAGTGCCTCCTTTGTCGCTATGGCTATACTGGTGAATATGAGTATAGATTCATTATCCCCAATGAATCTCTTGAAAAAGCATGGAAGAGGATTGAAGAAACAGGTAAAGAGGAGGGGATTCTTAAATGTGGATTAGATGTGTTAGATATTTTCATGCTGGAGATGAAGTCAGTAAATCAAAATCGGGATATTCTGGAAGACACCACCCCTCTTCAGGCAGGCCTGCATTGGATGATATATTTCAGGAAAGAAGCCTTCATTGGGAAGGAATCTATATTTGAAGAGAAAGAAAAAGGTATTCCCCGCAAACTTATCACCATAACTTTAGAAGATGGGCAGCCTTTAAAAGAGAACACTCAGATTCTTCTGGATTCAGAAAAGATAGGGTTCATAATTCATTCAGGGTATTCTCCCACTCTTAAGAAAGAAATTGGTATGGCTTATATTGAGAGTGAATACGCTTGGGTGGGATTGGAGTTCGAAGTTGAAACTACTACAGAAAAGATGAGAAAACTAAAAACCGTATCTGCGCCTTTATTCATTACTAAGACTGTTATTGTGGCTCAGGAGGGATAGAAACTGTGTACGAAAGAATTCCTGAAAAAGAAGGAATGATGAATCCGGAAGAGGTGAAGGAATACAATCTTTTATCCCACAGATACCTTGCCAGATTAGGATATAATAAGGTAATAGACTCTCTTTCTAATCGTGGAATATTAAAGGGGAAAATAATTGATTTAGGCACAGGAAGTGGTTGGTTAGCGATTGAATTGGCAAAGAAAAATAATGATTACCAAATTATAGGGGTTGATCTGTCAAAAGAGATGCTTGCCGTTGCTAAACAGAATCTCACCACTTCCTTAAATAACAATTCGAATATTAGTTTCATTAATGCAGATGTAAAGTATCTTCCTTTTAGAAATGATTCCTTTGATGCTGGTATAAGTTATGCCTCTTTGCACCATTGGGGTGGAAATCTTTTAGAGATATTTAAGGAAGTATCCAGGGTGGTAAAAGATAAAGGCATTATAGTTATTCATGACCTTAAGCGAGATAAGAAAAATCTGCTCTTCCTTAGGGCTATCCCCTCAAAAATTATGCGTAAGTTTCTGGATGACTCAGTAAGGGCGTCTTATATTCCTTCTGAAATAAAAGGAATATTGAGCAAAGATACAATTACAAGCAATTGGGTAGTAGTAGAAAATACCATGGGACTGGGGATAGAAGGAAGGGTGGTGAAATGAAGGATACCAAAGTTATAGAGTCTTCTAAAATTAATAAGTCAATAGCGAATATAGAAGTAAGACAGGATGAGATAACCATCCTTGAGTTTTTTTCGCCATTACTTCTACTGATAAGTATTTACTTCTTCCCCATCCAGATATTTTATCTTATTGGTTTATTCCTCTATGGTTTATTTTTTATAATGGAGGCATATTTAAAAAGGGTGACGCCAACATGTATTTTTATCTTTTTTATATTCCTTTTATTATCTTTTTTATATTTTATATTTAATCAAAGATGGTTTATCTTCTACACCGGTTCTTTCTTTTATTTCCCGCTTGCAATGATGAGCATCGTTCTGTTAGCTATGAAGAAACCCTTTACTATCTATTATTCGGGTGAGCAAGGACTGCTTTCACTTCATTATACAATTTCAATAATGTGGACAATAATATATACATTATCTGCGATAATTAGTATAATTCTGATACCTAATCCAGCATTTGTTTATCTTCCTCTTTCCCTTATAGCTATTGGTGAAATAGGAATTGTTACTATGAGTTTATTCTATTTTGGACCATTATATAATCGAAAGAAGATATTCAATATTAGTCAATACACTTTTAAAGAAGTAGGAAATTCGAGTCAAGAGCATGAAGACTTTTATTCATTAGCATCTCAAGAGATATGGGGTGCTATAATTCAGTCTAAACAAAAGGTTATTCAGAGTCTGAATGAATTGAAAGAAACCTTGAAAATTGCGGATAGTGATTATAGAAAACAAATAGTACGGTTTGTTGCTTATAGGGATGACAAACCTATAGGCACCATATTTTGTGTAACAGACGGCTCTTCAGGTCTACCAATAGAGCGGGATATCAAGAAAAATATGGATTCACTTCGAAAAGTGGGGAAGGTTATGGAAATTGGACATTTTGCCATAAAGTCCAGTTTTCGCATTAGACCAGATATAGTTATAGGTCTATTTAAATGTGCTATAGAATTTGCATTGGAACATGACATTGCATTTATCTTCAATTGTCCTTATGAAGATTCTGTGGACATCTATCAAAAGATTGACTTTGTAAAGATATCTAATGAGCCTATTCCAGATACAGTTATAGGGGCTAATGTCTGTGTCTTAATCTTGGATTTGGTAAGAATGGTTGCTTATAATAAAGAAATTCCTGATATTCACAAGCACCAACTTAAACCACTACTTAATCAGTTTCTGATGGAACGATATTATAAACGACTATTGATTAGGAATATTTTTAAAAGAAATAAAGAAAAGCAGTATAATCTCAAAATAGAGAAAATTGCATCCGAAATCTTTTCTTAATAAAGGAGGCTACTATGAATATCTTGAAAAATACAAGCTTATTACTTCTAATGGTAATATCTTTGTCCTCTTGTGCTTGGGCAAAGGAAAGATCTATCAGTGAACCTGAAGAAAGTCAAAAGCAACATATTATAGATAAAACACTCTCTATTGAACTTGTAGACGAATATAGGGGAGTATTATCTGAATTTCTGTCTAAACCAGAAAGTATAGATACATTAAAGGAGGTTGGTAAGCTCTACTTTCATATTGGGGTTGAAACACATGACCGTGATGCTATAAAAAAGGCTTTTAATATCTTCAAGAAGATATTAAAAGAAGAACCAGATAATGCTGAAATAAAAGCTTTTATGGGATCTGCTTATACTGTTAAGGCGAGAGATTTCCCGATGAAATGGCTCGCATTGGTAACTCCACTTGGATATATAAGGCTATATTATGTAAAAAAAGGCATAGATATGATGGATGAAGCTGTTAAAATGGATACCATGTATCCTGTTACTCGTATTACAAGGGGTATAACTTGTATATCTCTTCCAGGAATCTTTCAGCAGTTTAAAAAGGGAATGGATGACTTGGAGCTACTCATTTCATGGATTGAGAATCCATCCCTTAACAAAGAATATTCTGAGATAATTACGGACAAATATTTTATGGCTACTATGTATTATCAAGCAGGGGAGACATATTTCGAAAAAGGAGAAAAAGAAAAGGCATTATCTTTATTTAAAAAGGTAGCTTCTATCAATCTTGATACTCCATTTGGTAGAGCAGCAAAGAAAATGTTAAATAAAATCACAGGCAAGGATGAAATCTATGAATAATAAAGTGGTAATCACCGGCATAGGAATTATCTCACCCTTTGGAGTGGGGAATGAAATATTTTGGAAGAGTTTAATCCAAGGGAAGAGTGCATTGCGGAAGATTACTCGATTCGATACTACTTCCTTTAAGTCTAAAATGGCTGGTGAGGTATTAAACTTTAAGATAGAGGACTTTGTTAAGAATCCAAGGTTGCATAGAATCCCTAGAATTTCTCAGTTTACTATAGTAGCTGCAAATTTGGCTATTGCGGATGCTAAATTTGATGTAAAGAAGGAAGATATGACTAAAACAGGGATATTCTTTGGTACCTGTAATGGTCCAAGCTACAGTACTGAAAGGATATATCAATCATTGCTTGAAAAAGGACCATCAGGTGTTGACCCTCTTTTATTTCAAGAGACAGTCTTTAATGCACCAGTTAGTAATCTTAGTATCTTACTGGGGATTAAAGGTCCCTGTATAGCTTTTCCACTTGGACCGGCAAGTGGAAGCTATGCACTCCATCTTGCATTAAATCATTTACATAGTGGTAGGATAGATTGTGCTATAGTTGGTGCTTCAGATGAACATACAAAGGTAGTCCATGAAGCATTTGGATATCTGAATGTACTTTCCCCAGATGATGGCGGAGAAGAAAAAGCAAGACCATTCGATAAGAATAGAAATGGTGGAGTACTTTCTGAAGGGAGTTGTTTTATAATCTTAGAAACTTTAGAACATGCCTTGCAAAGAGGGGGATTTATTTATGGAGAGATTATAGGGGACGGAATGAGTAGTGATGCCTATAAGATAGCTGATAATGAACCGAAGGGACTTGGAGTAGCATTGGCAATGAACCAGGCAATAAATAAGGCACAAGTTGAATATTCAGCAATAGACTATATTGTAGCTTTAGCCTATGGGGGAAGAAATGTGGATAAATTAGAGACCATTGCGATTAAAGAGATATTTAAAGATTATGTCTTCCAACTTCCAATAACGAGTATAAAGGGTGCTATAGGAGAAAGTACTGGCCCAGGAGGATTATTTAATTTGGCTACCGCCCTTTTTGCTATAAGAGATAGAGTTATTCCTTCTACCATTAATTGGCAAGAACAAGACTCAGACTATGATCTGGACTATGTCCCTAATGTTGCTCGCAAGAAAGAAATAACTACGGCTATGGTGAATGCATTCTCCTGGGGTGGAATTTACAGCTCAATAATTGTCAGAAGGTGTAACGCATGAAGATTGGATTTCTTTATCCTGGGCAGGGCTCACAATTTGTGGGCATGGGAAGAGATTTGTATGCAGAATACCCGGTGGTTAAGGATATTTACACGAAAGCAAGTGATATTCTTGGATTTGATGTGGGTAAAGTTTCGTTTCATGGACGAGATAGAGAGTTGAGAAAAACCGAAAATACGCAAGTAACTGTTCTAATTCACAGTTTGGCAATTCAATCTATCCTGAGAGAGGAAGGAGTTACTCCTTATCTCTCTGCTGGACATAGTCTTGGTGAATATTCGGCTGTTATTGCGGCTAAGGGAATATCTTTTGAAGACGGTTTGCAACTTGTCAGACTTCGAGGTGAACTTATGTCAGAAGCAGGGAATTCTTATCATGGAAGAATGGCAGCAATTATTGGTCTTTCTTTATCAGTAGTTGAAGAAATGTGCAAAAACCTATCTTCTTCAGGGACTATTGTGATAGCAAATATTAACACACCTCATCAAATAGTCCTTTCAGGAGAGATAGAGGTGATTAATAAAGCAACTGAGCTTGCCAGAAAGGCAGGGGCAAAGAAAAGCGTGCTTCTGCCGGTAAGTGGTGCCTTTCATTCTCCTTTAATGAAAGAGGCAGCAGTAAAGTTTAGTGAGGCTCTGGGAAAAGTGAGATTTAATGACCTTGAAACCTCTATCATTGGGAATGTCTCGGCACAGGAGATAGACAAGAAAGAAGATGTTCGCAGGGAACTTACCTCCCAAATGTCTTCTCCAGTAAGATGGCTGGAATCAATGAATAGGATGTAATTTAAAACAATAAATTTCTCTAACTTCAAGAAATAAATTGGCTTAAAAAGAGGGTTAAAATAGTGTTTGTATAAGGATTAAATAATCTTTGAGAGGGTAATTTTAAGAGATATTTTGGTCTATTTTGGGAGGATTAAAGATGAAGAGGGTAAGCAGTCACAAACCGAAATTTGGGTTGTCAACACCGTGGGATTAAAGATGTAGCCAATAGTTGTTCAGGAATCAGGAATCTGGTAAATAAGGGGTGTTGTTGTTTATTTGTTTAGCCAGAGTTAAATCAAAGA